>Ga0187771_10000447_pt1 | contig 25433 bp, 26 predicted proteins | sample 0116_SJ02_MP15_1_FD_133139 | JGI IMG/M metagenome (GOLD analysis project Ga0187771, IMG submission 133139) | Tropical peat soil microbial communities from peatlands in Department of Meta, Colombia - 0116_SJ02_MP15_10_MG | ecosystem: Environmental > Terrestrial > Soil > Wetlands > Peat | place... | reverse complement strand
GTTTGCCGGCATCCAGCTCATCCTGCCCGGCGAGATCGCCGACGTGCACCGCCACGTCGCCTCCGCCATCCGCTTCGTGCTGGAAGGCGAGGGCGCCTATACCGCGGTCGAGGGCGAGAAGGCGATGATGGCGCATGGCGACTTCATCATCACCGCCAACTGGGCGCCGCATGACCACGGCAATCCGGGCAAAGAGCCGGTGATGTGGCTCGACGTGCTCGACATGCCGACGATCAATCATTTCCAGACCTCGTTTTCCGAGCACTTCGACGAGAGGATGCAGAAAACCAACCACGCTGACGGCGACTCGTTCGCGCGCTACGCCTCGGGCGTGTTGCCGGACGGCGCGCCGGCGCATCTCAACCGCTCGCCGGTAATCAACTATCCGTACGCCAAGATGCGGCCGATCCTGCAGCGGCTGAAGGACACCGGCGACATCGACAAGCGGCACGGCGCGCGCGTGCGCTACGCCAATCCGATCAATGGCGGGCCGGTGCTACCCACCATGGGCGCGCATCTCGCGCTGCTGCCCGAGGGATTTCAGGGCGAGCCCTACCGCTCGACCGACGGCACCATCTTCGCGGTCGCCGAGGGCGAAGGCACCACGATTATCGACGGGAAGCCGTTCGACTGGGGCGTCAACGACGTGTTTGTGGTGCCGCCGTGGAAGCGCTACCAGCACAAGGTGGGCGGTGCCGACGCCGTGCTGTTCTCGATCTCCGATCGCCCGGCGCAGGAAGCGCTCGGCATCTGGCGCGAGGGGAATTAGCCCGTCATTCCGGGACAGCGCGAAGCGCCGGACCCGAAATCCAGATGCAAACACGGAACTTTGTTCTGGATTGCGGGTTCGCTCGCTTTGCGAGCGCCCCGGAATGACGAATGTGTTTGACGCAAGAATGAGAGGATCATCGGTGCAATTCGAAAGTCTCACGGCCGGCCACGGCTCGTTCACCGCGGTGCGCACGGGCGAAGGCACCGATCTGGTGCTGCTGCATTCGCTGCTCGCCGACCGCCACGCTTTCGATGCCGTGCTGCCGGCGCTTGCCGCCAAGCATCGCGTCACGTTGTTCAATCTGCCCGGCTTCCACGGCTCGCAGCCGACGCCGCTGCCGCTGATGGAGGCCTATGTGGCGGCGATCGAGGACGGCTTCCAGGAATTCGGCATCGCCAGCGATGCGATCCTCATCGGCAACGGCTTCGGCGGCACCGTCGCACTCGCCTTCGCCATGGCGCATCCCGAGCGCATCGACATGCTGGTGCTGTGCGATGCCGCCGCCGCCTTTCCGCCCGAGGGACGCCAGCAGTTCGCGGTGATGGCGCAAAAGGTCGCCGAGGCGGGACTCGGCGCTGTCGCCGAGATCGCCGCCAAGCGCGTCTACTCGCCGGCCTACCTTGCCGCCCATCCGGAGGCGATCGAGGAGCGCAAAGCCGTGCTGCTCAAGATCGACCCCAAAGCGTTCCATGCCGCCTGCAAGATCCTGCAGGAGGCCGATCTAGAGAAGCTGCTGCACCGCCTGCACGTGCCGACGCTGGTCGTATGCGGCGAGTTCGACCAGGCGACACCGCCACCGCTCAACAAGGCGATCGCCGACAAGGTAGCGGGCGCGCGTTACGTGCAACTGCCCGGCTGCGGCCATTGCCCGCCGCTCGAGCAGCCGCAGGCGTTCCTCGCCGCGATCAAGGATTTCGTCGGGCTGTAGGCATTCGGGATTGTGGGCGTCGAGCGGCTATGTTGCTCTTCGGTGCGTTAAAACCGTGCACCGATGCCGATGATCGGCCCGTGCATGGTCATGTCATATTCGAAGTGGTTGAGCCCGGAGCCCTTCGAATAATCGACGAACAACGCCTTGTAACCGACCATGCCGCTCCAGGTGACGTTGTTCCGCACACAGAAATCGTAATTGAGAGTGGCGAGAGCCTGCCAGGAAAACTTGCTTCCCGCGCCGAAACCACCGATGTCGCCGCTGACAACGAAATTCCAACCCGGCTCGAGTTGATGGCGCAGGCGCAGGCCGACCAGAGGATCGACCCAGCCAACGCTGCTGGCCGCCGAGAGTGTTCCGTCCGCGTTGCGTCCGAGATCGCTTGTATTCGTCGTTCCTGCAAGGGCTAGGCTGGCATCCGCCTTCAGCCACCAGGCGCGCCCACCGGCGAAAACATCAATGGCGGTGCCGCACGGGCGTACCATTCGATCCCCACCGCGCAACCTCATACGCAGCCGCCATTTGGGCAATGAAGATTTCCAACTTCAAGCCCGCAGATGCCCCGACCAAGCCATTGAGTTCGTCGGCGCCGTGCGAGCGCGTCATGCTCTCGTCCAATCCGAGTTTCAGGTAGGCCACGTCGGTAAAAACCGAGAAACGGCCTTTGCGGGCCTCGAAAATTCCGTTCAATTGCAACAGGTCTTTGGGAATTTCCGAACGTCGCACGAGATTCACGAAATCATTGAAGTCGACATCGACATCAACCTTCCGGCCTTTGATCGTGGTCGACCCGTCAAACAATGCCACCCAGCCATAGGGTGGCGCTGAACGTCCAGGTGTCGATTGCCGGGGCCAGCACAATGGGCGCCTTTATCGGCATCGCCACATCCGCGGCGATCGCGCCGCCAGAGACACCGAGTGCCGTTACCAATGCGGTGATCAACTCAACCGATCTGCGTGCGAACACAAAGTTCACGTTGCCCCCGTCGGCTGTTTGAACTCACTGAAATTTTTCGCGACCTCGATGCTGTACGCTAGTACCGCACAAATTTAGAGACATTCCGAATCGGTGTGTTTGTTGTACGGCGAATAATCAGTCTCGGGCAATCTGTCAGTGTGCCCGGCGCAATCTATTCAATCTATTCAATTTGTATGCGTAGCTCTTAAACAGATCGGCACGAAGCCGACGGTCTGCGACTCTATTCGCGAATCTGCTTTTGCAGGCGCTACCTGCTCCTCGAACAGCCCGAGCAGTTCATCGCCGCGATCAAGGAATTCGCCGGACTGTAGCCGTGGTCGGGGGCCGCCGCTTGCGTCTCATTGCGGGACCAGACCCGCCGCCTTGGAGACGGTCTTGAGCTCGGTCATGCGCGCCTTGAGAAAATCCGCGAATTTTTCCGGGGTTCCGCCGATCAGCTCGACGCCTAGCATGTCCATTTGCGTCTTCACGGTCGGATCGGCCAGCGCCTTGTTGGCCGCGGCGTTGATCTTGTCGACGACGGCCCGCGGCGTCTTCGCCGGGGCGAGCAGACCGAACCAGGATGTCGCTTCGTAGCCGGGGACCGTTTCGCCGATGGTTGGCAAATCCGGGAATAGGCTCGAGCGTTTCGCCGAGCCGACCGCCACGCCGCGCAGGACGCCGCCGTGCACATGGCCGAGCACGCTCGGCGCGTTCTCGAATTGCAGGTCGAGGCGGCCGGCGATCACGTCGAGCAGCGCCGGCCCGGCGCCGCGATAGGGCACGTGCGTGAGATGGACGCCGGCCATCGTCTCGAACAGCGCGGAGCTCAAATGCGTCACCGAGCCGACGCCGGCGCTGCCGTAGCGGATTTCGCCGGGCCTCGCCTTGGCTATGTCGATCAGCTCGCGCACCGAGGTGATCTTCGAATTCTTGGGCACCACCAGCACGATCGGGCTAGTGGCGAGTAGCGCGATCGGCTCGAAATCCTTGATCGGGTCGTAGGGGATATCCTTCTGGATATAAGGATTGATGGTCAGCGACGGCGTCGCCGTGACCAGCGTGTAGCCGTCCGCCACGGCTTTGGTTGCCTGATTGACGCCGAGCGTGCCGCCGGCGCCGCCAACATTGACGACCACCACCTGTTGGCCGAGCTCGCGGCTGAGATAGTCGGCCATCACGCGGGCCTGTGAGTCGGTGCTGCCGCCCGGCGCGAACGGCACGATGAGACGAATGGGATGATCCGGGTAATTCGTTTGCGCGGCTGCGCCGCCTATCATCAAGATCGTGGCTGCGAGCACGTTCAGTGCGATCCTTCGCATGGTGTCCTCTCAGGTTGAACTCGACCGCGGCGGGAGCGCTCCGGCAATGGCGCGCATCTAACGCATAATTTCGCGACACCTCCAATGCATCGCTGCAGGCTTGCCATTCGCGAGAGCGGAAAAGGCGCGGCGGCGCGAAATGCAACCGCAAGAGTGTGTTAGCGGGGCCGCTAGCCGAGCGCGGTCATGACCGCCTTGGCGATTGCCGCGGTGCCGTCCGTGCCGCCGAATTCCATCGGCTTGATACCGTTTGCGTAAGCCTGATCGACCGCGCGCTCGATGCGCAGCGCCGCCTCGGCCGCCGGCGCATGGTCGTGCTTGTCGGCGAGCCAGTCGAGCATCATGGCGGCGGAGAGAAAAATGGCGGTCGGATTGGCCTTGCCCTGGCCCATGATGTCGGGGGCGGTGCCGTGGCAAGGCTGGAACACCGCATGCGTGTCGCCGATGTCGGCGGACGGCGCGATGCCGAGGCCACCGATCAGCCCGGCGGCGAGATCGGAGAGGATATCGCCGAACATGTTCTCCATCACCATCACGTCGAAGTCCCACGGGCGGCGCACCATCAGCGCCGCGCAGGCATCGACATAGATGTGGTCGGTCGTGACGCCGGGAAAATTCTTCGCGCGCTCGTCGAAAATCGAGCGGAACCAGGCATAGGCTTTGAACGCATTCGCCTTGTCGACGCAGGTGAGGCGGCCCGGGCGGCCGCGTTTCTTGCGCCGTTCGGCAAGCCGCAGCGAGAAGTCGAACAGGCGCGTGCTCGTCTTGCGCGTGATCACCAGCGTCTCGCGCGCTTCGTCTTGCGTCACCACGCCCTTGCCCATGGAGGCGAACAGGCCTTCGGTCGATTCGCGGATCAGCACGAAATCGATGCCGTGCTCGGCGGCGCCGACGATCGGGCTCGGCACGCCGGGAATGAGCCGTGCCGGACGCACCCCGGCATAGAGATCGAAGATGAAGCGCAGCTCGACCTGCGGCATGATCTCGGTGTTGTCGGGATAGCGCACGCTCGGCAGCCCGCAGGCACCGAGCAGGATAGCATCGGCTTCCTCGCACAGCTTCACCGTCGACTCCGGCATCGACTTGCCGGTTTCCTTGTAGTGGCCGGCGCCGGCCGCGGCTTCGCTGAAGCGGAAGGTGAGCCCCGGCGTGGTCGCTTCGATGCGGCGGAAAATGTTCAGCGTCGGCGCCATCACCTCCGGCCCGATGCCGTCGCCGGCGAGCACGGCGATATGGAAGGCGCTATTGGCGGACATCGGCGATTCCGGGATGGCATTGCGGGGACAGGATCGTTAATGAATACGGCGGCGCGTTTTTGCGCAAGGGGACGAGAGCCATGCCGCGTTTTGCCGCCAATCTCGGTTACCTGTTCATCGACCGGCCGCTGATCGAGCGCATCGACGCTGCGGCCGCGTGCGGCTTCAAGGCGATCGAGCTGCAGTTTCCCTATGACGTTCCGGCCTCGCAGGTGAACACGGCGATTGTCCGGAACCGGCTTACCGTGCTCGGCATCAACACGCCGCCAGGCCCGCGCGAGGGCGAGTTCGGGCTCGCCGCCGTTCCCGGCCGCGAGTGCGAATTCGACGAATCGTTTGCCCAGGCACTTGACTACATCGCGTCAATCGGCGGCAGCGCCGTGCATTGTCTCGCCGGCAAGGTCGCGCCCGAGCAGCGGCCGGCGGTCGAGCGTGTCTATATCGACAATTTGCGCCGCGCTGCAGATCTCGCCGCCGCCAGGAAGATCGGGCTGTTGATCGAGCCGATCAATCCGCGCGACCGGCCGGGTTATTTCCTCAACCGCGTCGAGCACGCCGCCGACATCATCGCCAAGGTCGGCAAGCCGAATGTGAAGATGCAATTCGATTTCTATCATGCACAAATCGTCGGCGGCGATCTGGTGCGCCGGCTCGAGCAGTTCCTGCCGGTGATCGGCCATCTGCAATGCGCCGCGGTGCCCTCGCGGCACGAGCCGGACGAGGGCGAGGTCAATTACCGCTACGTGTTCGAAGCGGTGGACCGGCTGGGCTATGCCGGCTGGGTCGGTGCAGAATATCGTCCACGATTCGGCACCGAGGAGGGTCTGGGTTGGGCGCGGCCCTACGGCGTGATGCCGCGGCGTTAACCGTCAATGCCATTGAAAAGCCACGCTTTTTGGCTTTTCGGCGGGCGAGGAGCTTGGTAGATTTAACCATGTTCGGACGCAGTAAGAATCCGCCCGCGACGCCGGATGCCGCCAAGGCCGAGCCGCTGAAAGAAGCGGTGCGCGAGGCGCGCATCGAGGCGGCCGAACGCACCGCCGTGGTGGTCGATCTGCGTGACGCTGAGCTCGCGCGGCTCGAACTGCTCAACGAAGCGCTCGATCCGACCTTCAAGGACATCCCGGCAAAGGTCGAGCTGTTCGACCGCGGTATCAGCCGCGGCGACGTGCCGCGCCTGTGGATCGATGTCGTCGCTCATGTCGAGATGGGGCGCGACAAGCGGCAATACCGTTTCGTGCAGGACACCCGTTATGGCCGTGCGGTGATCGCCGAGGCCCACGAGGTGCCCGTGATGGCGGAGGCCATTACGCGCTACGTGGCGCGCCGGCTGGTCGAGCGCGAGCGGGCGCTCGCCGACGATGCCTGGGTCGGGCAGGTCGCCGCCGACAGGATCGCGCAGGTCGAGCGGGCGCGCGAGCGCTGGCACCTGTTCTGGATCTTCATCCTCGGGCTGATCGTCGGCGCCAGCACTCTGTTCGCGCTGGCGTTGCTTAGCCAGCACTAACCGAAAAGCTCTTTGCGCCGCTGCTGCATCACCGCGCCGGCGGCGCCGATGCCGCGCGAGATCATCTCGCAGGTCCATGCGCCGGGCGCGCCGCCGATGGCGTAGAGATTATAGGCGGCGCTATCTCTGCTCATGCCCCAGGCGGCCGAGGCGGACGGTACGCCGACCGCCGGCACGCGCGTGCCGTTCGGACCGACAAGCCAGTTGAGCATGTGCAGATGATCGTGGCCGTGCAGCACTAACTCGGCGCCGTGCGCGGCAATCACGCGAAGGAAGTCGGCGGCATCAGTGAGCCGCTTGTACCATTTGGCCTGGCTCACCGGCGGGTGATGAATCAGCACGACGCGGAAGAGCTTTTCGCGCGCGAGCGCCGCCAGCGTCTCGCCGAGCCGCGCGAGCTGCGCCGCGCCGAGCGTTCCCGTTGCCATGCCAATGCCGGTCGGCACCGCCGTCGACAAGGCGACGAGCGCCAACGGCCCGCGTCGGCGCACGAAGGGAAAGCTACCCGTGAACTGCTTGTCCCCGCGCACGCGGGGACTCAGTGTTGCGGATGGCTGACTCTGTGGGTCTCGCTCTAGATTTCCGCCGGAGCCTGTGCTCGGGCCAGCCGCAGGCTGGGCCCGAGTGCGGGAATGAACGAGGATCAAGTCATCACCGCGCATGTAATCGCCCCAGCAGCGCTGCGGCTCGCCCATCATTGATCGCACATAGGCATCGTGATTGCCGGGAATGACGGTCACGTCGCTCGGCGCGCTGAGGCTTTGCAGCCAAGTAGCGCCGCGCACGAATTCCTCGGGCAGCGCAATATTGCAAAGATCGCCGGTGACCGCGATGTGGTCGGCGGCCTGTGTTTTCAGATCGGCGACCATCTTCGCCAGCACATCGGCATCATGAATGAAGCGCCGCCGCCGCTGCCAGTTGATGTAGCCGGTCACCCGCTTGCTGATCAGCTCGATCAGGCTCGGCCGCGGCAGCGGCGCCAGATGCGGATCGGACAGATGGGCGAGGGTGAACATCGGTTTTTGTCATGCCCGCGAAGGCGAGCATCCAGTATCCACCGAATGTTTGAAAGATGCGAGGCGGTGCCTGAAAGCAAACGCGATGATTACTGGGTACCCGCTTTCGCGGGGGACGACACTGCCGGACTCACGAACTCCCGATCAATATCCCGGCGATGAACACCAGCGCGCCGCCGACCACCACCTGGAACGCCGCCTGCAGGAACGGCGTATCCATGAAGCGCGTGCGGATCCAGGAAATGACGCCGAGCTCCACCGCCACGACGATCACCGACACGGCGGTGGCGGTGAGGAAGTGCGGAATAAGATAGGGCAAGGTATGGCCGAGGCCACCGATCGCAGTCATTACCCCACACACCGAGCCGCGCAGCCAGGGCGCGCCGCGTCCGGTCAACGAGCCGTCGTCCGACAGCGCCTCGGCAAAGCCCATGGAAATACCGGCGCCGACCGAGGCGGCCAGCCCCACCAGCAAGGTCGCCCAGGTGGCGTGTGTAGCAAAGGCCGCGGCAAACAGCGGTGCTAGCGTCGATACCGAGCCGTCCATCAGGCCGGCTAGGCCCGGCTGCACATATTGCAGCACGAACATGCGCCGCGCCGTTTCGTCTTCGGCGGCGCGGGCGCCGGTGGTCAGGATCTCCCGGCCGAGCTTGTGGGCGAGGCTCTCGTGCCCGGCCTCGGCCTCGGCGAGCTCGATCAGCAACTGGCGCACCGACACGTCGCGCGCGTTCTCCGCCGCCTTGCGATAGAAGCGTTCGGCCTCGAATTCCATGTTCTCGGCGAACTTGCGCACCTCCTCGAGGCCGAGCGGGCGCGTGAGCCAGAGCGGCTGCTTGGGATGAAGGAAGCCCTTGACGTCCTGGCGGCGGATCAGCGGCAGATATTCGCCGAATTTCTTGCGGTAGAGATCAAACAGGATGGTGCGATGGTGCACCTCCTCCTCCGCCATCTCGTCGAATACCTTGGCGGAGGAGGGGAACTGCTCGCGCAAGCCTTCGGCGAAGCCGCGATAGATGCGGCTGTCCTCTTCCTCATTGGTGATGGCCAGCGCCAGCACTTCCTGCTCGGTCAGGTCGGAGAATTTCTTCACGGAGCCCCCTAGAGTCGTCAGCTGGCGGACGATTTTTTGTATATTAGAACAATTCTAGCTGGGAAAGGCTTCCGTTTGACCGCAAAAGGAACACTATTGCAGCGCCTGCGCCGTGCGCTCGAGCCGCTGATCCGGCGACTGATGCACTTCTATTGGCGCTTCTCGCGCGCCGCCACCCTGGGCGTGCGCGCCATGGTGATCGACGGCTCCGGCCGCATCTTCCTGATCAAGCATTCCTATGTCGACGGCTGGCATTTTCCCGGCGGCGGGGTGGAGACCGGCGAAACCTTCCTCACCGCGCTGGCGCGCGAGCTGGCCGAGGAGGGCAATATCGTGATGACGGTGCCGCCGGTGCTGCACGGCATCTTCTTCAACAAACGGATGTCGCGGCGCGATCACGTGGCGCTCTACATCGTGCGCGACTTCCGCCAGGACGGCCTGCCGCAGCCCAATCACGAGATCATCGAGCATGGCTTCTTCGCCCTCCATGCGCTGCCGGAGGACGTCAGCCGTGCCACTCGCGCCCGCATTGCCGAGGTGTTCAACGGCGTGCCGGTGAGCGAGCTGTGGTGAGCGGCACGCCCAAGCTGCACTGACGCGCGCCGATCCGGGTGCCGTGTGTCAGCCAAACCTTCCGCGATCATGCGGCGCGGCGAAGTCGAGCTGCGGGCCGACCGGAACGATGCCGGTCGGATTCACCTGCCGCTGGCTGAAATAATAATGCCGCTTGATCTGCGCGAGATTGACCGTCTCGGCCACGCCCGGCTGCTGATAGAGATCGCGGACGTAATTCGACAGGTTGGGATATTCGTAGATGTGCCGCCAGTTGCACTTGAAGTGCGAATAATAAACGGCGTCGAAACGGATCAGCGTGGGGAACAGCCGCCAGTCGGCCTCGGTCAAGGCGTTGCCAACAAGATAGCGTTGGCGCGACAGCCGCTGCTCGATCTCGTCGAGCGCGTCGAACACATTGCGGAAGGCCTGCTCATAAGCCGCCTGCGAGGTGGCAAAGCCGGCGCGATAGACGCCGTTGTTGATGTTCGCGTAGACGAACTCGTTGATGCGATCGATCTCCGTGCGCAAGGCTTGCGGATAATAATCGGTGCGGACATTGGTGAAGGCGTCGAACGCCGAATTGAGCATGCGGATAATCTCCGCCGACTCATTGTTGACGATCGTCTTGCGCGTCTTGTCCCACAGTACCGGTACGCTGACGCGGCCGGAATATTTGGCATCGGCGAGCAAATAGATCTCCGACAATTTGCTCTTGCCGTTGACCGTATCTCCGGTCGAGCCTTCCTCCCTATTGAAGATCCAGCCGTCTTTCATCATGTCGGGCGAGACCACCGACAGCGAGATGACGTTCTCCTGGCCCTTCAGCTTGCGGAAGATGATGGTGCGGTGCGCCCAGGGACAGGCAAGCGAGACGTAGAGGTGATAGCGGCCGGCTTCGGCGGCGAAGCCGCCTTCGCCGGACGGACCGGGGCTGCCGTCGGTGGTGACCCAATTGCGGAAGCGCGTGGTCGGGCGGATGAAATGGCCGTCCTTGGTGCGCGAGAGCTCCTCCTGCCACACGCCGTCGACTAGCAGTCCCATGCCGAATACCTCGGTTTACCCTCTTCCCGCGCAGCGGAGAGAGGGAAAAGAGCCGTAGCCATCTACTTAATCGGTTGCCCAGATGGGCGCCACCGGCATTGGACCAGAATCGGCCCAAATGCTAATCGGCTCGCCTCATGAGCGAGCTTGCGCTGACTATCCTGCCGGAGACGCTGGCCGATGCGCTGGCGATCGAGCGGCTGCATGAGCGCACCTTCGGCCCCGGCCGTTACGCCAAGACCGCCTATCGCTTGCGCGAGGGGCACGGCCATCTGCTCGAATTGTCGTTAACCGCGCGCGTCGGCTCGCTGCTGGTCGGCTCGGTGCGGCTGACGCGAATCTGCATCGGCGAGACGAAGGCGTTACTGCTCGGCCCGCTTACGGTCGAGCCGCCGTTCCGCGGGCGCGGCATCGGCGGGGCGCTGATCGCCCGCGCGCTCGCCGACGCCAAGGCCAAGGGCCATAAGCTGGTGGTGCTGGTCGGCGACGAGCCCTACTACGCTAAATCTGGCTTCAAGCCCATTGCGAAAGGGCAAGTGAAGATGCCCGGCCCGGTCGATCCGGCGCGCCTGCTGGTGGCCGAGCTGCAGCCCGGCGCCTTTGCGGGCGTATCGGGAATGATCCGGCCGGATTGGGAGGTTTCGTAAGCCCTGCACCGCGTCCGGGGACTGGTCAGCGCCCCTCTCTTGCCCAGGTCGCGGCGAGCGAGCCGACCAGCAGCAACAGCCCGATCAGCCCGGCGAAGATCGGCAGCACGCCGATGCCGCGCACCACGCTGACGTCGCGCATCTTCAGGCCGATCCAATCCTCGCCCTTGAACGTCGATGACGAGCGCACCGGCACTACGCGCGGCACCTCGATCGTGCTGCCGTTCTCGAGCCGGCGCGCGTCGCCGCCGGTCGCCTCGGTCAAGGGGCGCAGCACGTCGGTGGTGGAGGTCACTTGCGCAAATTCGCGCGGATTGGCCGGGCCGACATTGGCGAGGGCGGTGAGCTTGCCGTCGGTCGCCCGCCACAGCCCGAGCTCGTTGGCGGTGACCTCAGCGCGCCAGACGCCCGGCTCGACCGGCTGCAAGGTGAGCGTGCGGCTCGCGCCGGTCGGCGAGGTCAGCGTCACGTCGTTGACGCTGTCGGCCATGGTCTGCCGCTGCACGGTGACGTCGTGGCCTTTGACGATGAGGCGCAGCGCTTCCTCTTCCAGCTCGGGCTGCTTCATCAGCCAGTGCGACAGCCGGCGCAGCAAGTCGAGATGCGGGCCACCACCCTCGAAGCCGCGCGCCCACAGCCAAATGTGGTCGGACAACAACAGCGCCACTCGGCCTTCGCCCTCGTGCGCCAGCACCAAGAGCGGCTTGCCGTCCGGTCCCTGCATCACCGTCGTGCCGTTGGTGTGCTTGGTGTCGACCAGGCGGAACCACTGGCTCCAATGCGGCGGATCGCTGTCGGCGCCCTCCAGCCCGCGCGTAACCGGATGGCGCTTGCCGGCCTCGGTGAGCGTGGCGCGGAACGGCTCCTCGGTGACGTCGCCGCTCGGCTCCGCCGGCAGGATGGCGTCGAGCGGCGTGCGCCAGATGCTGGTCGGGCTCGCGTAGTCGGGGCCGGCGGCGATCAGCACGGCGCCGCCGTCGCGCACATATTTGGCGATGTTGTCGAAATAGATCATCGGCAGCACGCCCTGGCGGGCGTAGCGATCGAAGATGATAAGCTGGAACTCGGAGATCTTCTGCTGGAATAGTTCGCGTGTGGGAAACGCGATCAGCGACAGCTCGTTGATCGGCGTGCCGTCCTGCTTCTCCGGCGGGCGTAGGATGGTGAAATGCACCAGATCGACCGAGGCGTCGGATTTCAACAGATTGCGCCAAGTGCGCTCGCCGGCATGCGGCTCGCCGGAGACGAGCAGCACGCGCAGCTTGTCGCGCACGCCGTCGATCGACACCACCGCGCGGTTGTTGACCTGGGTGAGCTCGTTGGCGAGCGGCGAGGCCTCGACTTCGACGATGTTCTGCCCGGCATGCGGGATTGGCACGCTCACTTTGACATCGGCGCCGACATTGACGGTGCGCCGCTCTAACACATCACCGTCACGCCGCACCGTGACGTCGGCGGTGCCGGCACTGGCGCCCTGATCCTCGACGCGGAAGCCGATCACCTGCGATTGCCCGACGATGCCGAAGCGCGGGGTCTGCGTGAGCACTACGCGGCGATCGATCTCGTTCTTGTGGCCGGTGATCAGCGCGTGCAGCGGCGCCTTGAAGCCGATCGCGGCAGCGTCGGGCGGCACGTCATGCACGCGGCCGTCGGTGATCATGATGGCGCCGGCGACACGGTCGGGCGACACGTCGGCGAGCGTGGCGGACAACGCCGAGAACAGCCGCGTGCCGTCGGTCTCGCCGTCGGCGGCGCCGGCTTCGGCGACGCGCACTTCGAGGCCCGGAATGCGCTTGAGCCGCTCGACCAGCGTCGCGCGCGCGGCTTCGGTTTGCGCGTTGCGGTCGCCGAAATCCTGGCTCGGACTCTTGTCGACGATGACGGCGGCGACCGAGGGAATCGGATCGCGGTCTTCTCTGGTGAGAGACGGGTTGGCGAGCGCCAAGACCATCAGCGCTAGCGCGATCGCGCGCAAGACCGCGCCGCGGCTGCCCGCGATCAGCAGCAGGATCGAAATCAGCACCGCCAGGCCGAACGCCGTCCACACCAGGGTCGCCGGCAGCAGCGGAGCAAATGAGACGCCGAGGTTCACTTGAGGCTCCTACTGCCCCAGCCGCTCGAGCAGCGCAGGGATATGCACCTGGTCGGCCTTGTAGTTGCCGGTGAGCGCGTACATCACGATGTTGGTGCCGGCGCGGAAGGCGAATTCGCGCTGGCGCGGCTCGCCCGGCACCAGCGGCAGCATCGGCTGTCCGTCCGGGCGCATGGCCCAGGCGCCGGCGAGATCGTTCGAGGTGATCAGGATCGAAGACACACCGTCGCCGGCGCGCGCCGGCCGGTTGGCGTCCTCGTCGTTGTCCGGCGGCAGCGCCTCGACCCAGAGCTGGCCGGTGGTGAAGCGGCCGGGGAAGTCGCGCAGCAAGAAGAAGGTCTTGGTCAACACGTGATCGGGCGGCACCGGCTCGAGCTCGGGGATGTCGAGCGAGGAGAGGATCAAGCGCAGCGCCACCATGCCCGGCCCCTGCATCTCGCCGCCGGGCCCAGGCGGCGCGTCGATCGCGTCGCGCGTGTCGAACAGCACGGTGCCGCCGCGCCTCATATAGGTGTCGATGCGGTCGAGCGCTGCTTGCGGCGGCCGCGGCGCGTTGGCCGAGACCGGCCAATAGATCAGCGGGAAAAAGGCAAGCTCGTCACGCGCCGGATCGAGCCCGATCGGCTCGCCGGCCTCGAGCGCGGTGCGCTGCGCCAGAAACAGCGTGAGGCCCTGCAAGCCCGCTTTGCTCACCGCATCGACGTCGGGATCGCCGGTGATGATGTAGGCGAGATGCGTCTGCATCGTCGCCTTCATGGCGAACTCCTGCTGCTCGGCGGTCAATTGCGGCGGCTGCGGCGGCGCCGGCTGCGCCTCGACCGGCTGCGGCAAAGCGATCGCGCCGAGCAAACCCGCCGCAACAAGCGTCGCTGCCACGCGGCGGCGCGCCCGCATGCTGGCAAAGCCGCCGGACAGCGCGATTACCACCAGCGCGTCGAGCATCAGCAGCGCCAGCGCGGCGAGGAAGAACGGTCCGCGCAGATCGAGCGGCTCGCCGTGCCGGTAGACGTCGAGGTGAGCGTTGAGCGGAGCGAAGTCGAGCCCCACCGGATGGTCATTGGGCGCAAGCGTATTCACCGCGAGCAGACCTTCCGGCGGCCCATAGAAGCCGGGCGGATGATCGGCGCTGGCCCGCGCGTTGAAATTGGCCGGCACCGGCCGCGCGGTTGGCGGCGGCACCGAGAAAGCGCCGAAGCCGTCGAGCACGCGGCTCGCCGGCACCGGCTGGTTGCTGCGGTCGACGGCGATGCCGGCCTCGCTGACCGTGTCGGCCTCGGCGGTCGCGCTCGCATTGGCCAGCGCGACAATGCGGCGGAGCATATCGACGAAGGTGCCCGACAGCGGCAAATCGGACCAGCGCGTATCGGCGGTGACATGGAACAGCACCAGCAGCCCCTTGCCGTAACGCTGCGCGGTAACCAGCGGCGTGCCGTCGGCCAGCGTCGCCCAGGTGCGGTCGCTGAGCTGCGCATCCGGCTCGGCCAGCACTTGGCGGCTCACTGTCACGTCGTTCGGCACCGTCATGCCGGCGAATGGACTGTCATGCGCAAAGCCGGCGAGCGGCTGCGGCTTCTCCCAGCTCAAACTGCCGCCGAGGATGCGGCCGCCGCGGCGCAGCCTCACCGGCACCAGATTGTCGTCCTCCGCGCCGGCAAGATGCGGTCCGGCAAAGCGCACCAGCACACCGCCGTTGTCGATCCATTTGCTCAAGCGGTCGCGCGCTTCCGCGACATTGCCGACATCGGCGAGGATCAGCATCGGCAGATGCTGATCGAGGAAACGCTTCACCGCCTCCGCTGGCGCGATGCCTTCGGCAAGGCGGATGTCGGCATAGGGGCTGAGTGCGCGCTGCAAATAATAGTTGGCGCCGATCAGCGGCTGCGAACGGTCGGCAGCCGAGCCGGAGACGATGCCGACGGTGCGCCGGCGCCAGCGCTTGTCGAGCAGTTGCACCGCGCCCGCCGAGCGCTCGCCGACGATGTCGAGTCGCGCCACGTCGTTGCGGATTTCGACCGGCAGATTGATCACCGCCTCCGTTTCTTGCGCGTCGGAACTGAAAGCGAAGCGCGCCTCGCCGAGCACAAGGCCCTTGAGATCGATGGCGTTGACCAGGCCTTTGTCGGCGCCGCCGGTCTGCGCGCGCAGCACCTTAACCGTCATGGCGCCGGCCGCGTTGTCGGCGGCGGCGAGCGCGTGCGCGACGGGCAGGCCACCGGCCACCACGGTGAGTGGATGGCTGCCGGCGACGCGTTTCAGGCCGGCGATGAATTCGCCGCCCTTGCCCATGTCGACCCCGTCGGAGAGCCAGACGATCTCGACGTCGGGCGCGCTCTTGAGGAAGCGCTCGAGCAAGGGCAGCGCTTCGGTGCGGTCGACGGTGTAGGGATTCGGCTTGAGCTGCTTGAGCTGCACGCGGCTGGCGCTGGCGGTCTGAAGGGAGAGAGCACGCGTCGTCTCCGACAGCGGCAGTAAAGCAACGCCGCGATTGTCGGCCTCGGCCCGCGCGATGATCTCGTCGGCGGTGCGAAGACGCGCCTCCCAGGAGGCCGCCGCGCCCCAGCCGTCGTCGAGCATGACCAGGAGCGGCGCTCCGCGGTTGGTGCTGACGAGCGGCGGGTTCCATAGCGGGCCGGCCGCCGCGATAATGACCAGCGCGGCAAGCGTCAGCCGCAGCAGGATCAGCCACCAGGGCGTGCGCGAAGGGGTTTCCTCCTTCGGCGCGATCTCGAACAGCAGCCGGGTGGGCGGGAAATCGACGCGGCGCGGCCGCGGCGGCACCAGCCGCAACAGCCACCACAACATCGGCAAGCTGAGCAGGCCGAGCAGCACGAGCGGCTGGGCGAAGCCGAGCGGCAGCGAGCCGATCATGCGGCGCTCTCGCGATTCATCGGCACATGGCGGGCGGCGACGGTCGGCGTATGCGCGCTCGCGCCCATGCGGGCATGGATGGCGAACAGAAGCTCGGTCGGACCGCGATCGGTGCGGTGCACGGTGAAGCTCCAGCCGACCCGCTCGCACTCGGCGCCCAGCGCCGCGCGGTGATTGGCGACCAGGCGCTGATAATCGCTACGCCAGGTTTCGGCGCGGCCGGCGGTGACGCTGCCGAGGCCTTCCGATTCGATGAATTCGATGCGGCCGGCATAGGGGAAGGTCTCTTCCGCCGGATCGACCATCTGCACCACGTGGCCGCGTGCGCCGGTCGCCGCCAATTGGCTAAGGACGCGGTGAAACTCGGAGATCGGCGACCAGAAATCGGATAGCAGCAGCACCTCGGAAAACGCCGCCGGCGAGAAGTTCGGCGGCAGGCTTGGCCGCGCGCCGGCATCGTGCACGATCGCCTCGGCCATCTTCTCGATGATGTTGCGGTTCGCGGTCGGCCGCAGGATCTCCGGGATGCCGACGCGCTCGCCGCCCTGCACCAACACCTCGGCGAGCGCAAACGACACGACCAGCGCGCGGTCGAGCTTGCTCCACTCGGTCAGGTGCGAGTTGAAGTCCATCGAGGGCGACCGGTCGGCCCACAGCCAGATCGTATGCGAGGCTTCCCACTCACGTTCGCGCACGTAGAGATGATCGTCGCGCGCCGAGCGCCGCCAATCGATGGCATTCGAGGATTCGCCGCTGACGAAGCGGCGGTACTGCCAGAAATTCTCGCCCGGGCCGGCGCGACGGCGGCCGTGCAGCCCATGAATGAGGGTCGAGGCAACGCGGCGCGCTTCCAGGATGAGACGCGGCATGCGTGCGGCCAGCTTGCGGCTCTTGCCGGTCGCCGCCTCCACCGCTTCTTTTTCGCTGTCGCTGCGTCGAGCCTCGACCATCGCAAGCCTATCCGATGCGCGCCTTCAGCCGTCCGATCACGTTGCCGATGGTCTCGCCTTCTGCGCGGGCGGCGAAGGTCAAGGCCATACGGTGCTTGAGGACGGGCTCGGCGAGCTCGATGACGTCGTCGACCGAGGGCGCGAAGCGCCCGTCGAGCAGAGCGCGGGCGCGTACCGCCAGCATCAAGGCCTGGCTCGCGCGCGGACCCGGACCCCAGGAAATCAGCTTGGCGTCGTCGCCGCCTTCCGGACCGGGACGCGCCGAACGCACCAGTTTGAGGATCGCTTCCACTACCGATTCGCCGACCGGCAGTCGGCGCACCAGCCGCTGCGCCGCGACGAGATCGTCTGACGTCATCGCCGCCTTGGCGCGGGTCTCTTCCGCGCCGGTGGTGTCGAACAGAATTTTGCGTTCGGCCTCCTGATCGGGATAGTCGACGTCGATTTCCATGAGGAAGCGGTCAAGCTGCGCTTCCGGCAGCGGATAGGTGCCTTCCTGCTCGAGCGGGTTTTGCGTCGCCAGCACGTGGAACGGCTTGGGCAGATCGTACCGGGCACCGGCGACCGTCACGTGCTGCTCCTGCATCGCCTGCAGCAGCGCCGATTGCGTGCGCGGGGAAGCGCGGTTGATTTCGTCGGCCATCAGCAATTGCGCGAAGACCGGGCCGGCGATGAAACGGAAGCTGCGCTTGCCGCCGGGACTTTCCTCCAGTACCTCGGTGCCGAGGATGTCGGACGGCATCAGATCAGGCGTGAACTGCACGCGGCGGGCGTCGAGCCCGAGCGCCGTGCCCATGGTTTCCACCAGCTTGGTCTTGGCGAGGCCGGGCACGCCGACCAGGAGTGCGTGGCCGCCGGCCAAGACGGTAATCAGCGCGCGCTCGACCACGATGTCCTGGCCGAAGATGACGGAGCCGATGGCGGCTTTGGCGGCGCGCACGTGGGCAGCAGTCGATTCGGCCGCGCGCACGATCATGTCTTCCAGTTTTTCCAGGCTTTCGCCGCTTGCCGAGGCCATTGATCCCGTTTCCTTTCCCGCTTGCCTTAGATCGGGCTTTCAGGCCCGCATCGGGTCATGCAACAAACGCACCACAGCGGTTTTTGCTGCGCCCCGTGGGCCGAATCTGCCTCAATCTGCAGCCAAGCTTACGCTATCTTCCGACGCCTGATGGGTTGAGTCACAAAGTTGCGAACAGGCGCGAGGCTTGGCGTAAACGTAAGGAAAACAATGGCGAAGACAGGGCAGGGCGGACTGGAAGCGATCGCGGCAACGCTGCCCCGCGCCGAGCCCGGGCTGCCGCCGGTCGAGCGCTGGAATCCGCCCTTTTGCGGCGATATCGACATACGGATTTCCGCCGACGGCACATGGTTTTACCAGAAGACGCCGATCGGCCGGCCGGCCTTGGTCAAGCTATTTGCCTCGGTTTTAAGACGGGAAGGCGACAAATATTTCCTGGTCACCCCGGTGGAGAAGGTCGGGATCAATGTCGACGACGTGCCCTTCCTCGCCGTCGAGCTTAAGGTCGAGCATGGTACGCGCGGGCAAGTCCTTAAATTTAGGACAAATGTCGACGATTGGGTCGCGGCCGGGCCCGGGCACGCGCTGCGCTTCGAGCCGCAGACGGACAATGACGGGCTCAAGCCCTATGTGAATGTGCGCCGGGACCTGTGGGCCAAGGTGACGCGCGCACTGTTCTACGATCTGGTCGAGCTCGGCGAGCAGCGCAACGTCGACGGCAAGGCGATGTTTGGCGTCGTCTCCGGCGGCGAATTTTTCGCCATGGCGGAGGTGAGCGCGTCAAGGAATTTGCCTAGCGCATGATCCCGAAAAGTGGGAACCGGTTTTCGGATAAGATCATGCGCAATGAGAAATGTCAGGAGTTCACGTGGTTCAATCTTATCGAGGCAAATGTTGATGCACGGCGCGGAGGCGGCGCAGGCGATGCCGGCGGACGAATTTTTCGCGCGCGCCCGTGCGCGGCTTACCCTCGACGTGCCGGAAGGCCTCACCGATCCGAACATCACGCCTAAACGCGGCGATCACGACGTCGACCCGGTGATGGCGAAGATCGCCGCGGTGCGGCCGATCCGCCCGGCAGCGGTGTTGGTGCCGATCGTCGCGCATGCCGAGCCGACGGTGCTGCTCACGCAGCGCGCCCAGCATCTGCCCGACCACGCCGGCCAGGTGTCCTTTCCCGGCGGCAAGATCGATGCCGGCGACGAGAGCCCGTTGGCCTCCGCCTTGCGCGAGGCGGACGAGGAGATCGGGCTTGCGCGCGACTTCATCGAGCCGCTCGGCTATCTCGATCTCTACATGACGACACTCGGCTACCGCATCGTGCCGGTGGTGGCGCGGGTGAGGCCCGGCTTTTCGCTCACGCTAAACACCAGCGAGGTCGATGCCAGCTTCGAGGTGCCGCTCGCCTTTGTCCTGAATCAGGCGAACGTGCAGCGTCATGCGCGCGAATGGCAGGGGATGACGCGGCACTATTACGCCATCACCTTCAACGGGCGCTACATTTGGGGCGTGACGGCTGGTATCCTGCGCAATCTGCACGAACGGATTTGTCGGTGAGGGGGGCGCTGTTTTCTTATCCCTCCCCCGAAGGGGGAGGGTGGTCGGCGAAGCTGACTGGGTGGGGGCGGCATCGACGTGATCCCGGCCGGCCGCTCGCTGCGCGAGCGCGCACTCTCCCCTTGCAGGGGAGGGATGGAGCCAACGCATGATCCGCATCGGCTTCACCGAGATCGCCCTGTTCCTGGCGCCGTTCGTGCTCTACGCCGTGTTCCTGTGGGCGACCAAAGCCGGCGTTATGGACGCCGAATCCTGGCCGCTCTCGCGCATCGTCTGGCTCGCCATCGCCGCGCTCGCGCTGGTGATCGGCAGCTTCGTCTATTTCGCGCATTTCACCGGCGCGCCGCCCGGGTCGACTTACGTGCCGGCGCACATGGAGAACGGCAAATTCGTGCCGGGGCAGACCAGGTGACGACCGGCAAGACATCGCGCAGCTTAGCGGACGCCGCTTGGCTCAACACCGGCGCGTTGGCGCGCCTGCTCGGCGTGCTCGACCGCGACGGCGAAGAGGCGCGTGTGGTCGGCGGCGCCGTGCGCAATGCGCTCATCGGTCTTCCGGTCGAGGAGATCGACGTCGCCACCACCGCGCTGCCCGAGGAGGTGGTCAGGCGCGTCTCCGCCGCCAGGTTCAAGCCGGTGCCGACCGGAATCGAGCACGGCACCATCACCGTCGTCATCGACAAGCACCCGTTCGAGGTGACCACGCTGCGTCAGGACGTGGAGACCTATGGGCGCCATGCCAAGGTCGCCTTCGGTCGCGACTGGCAGACCGACGCCGAGCGGCGCGATTTCACCATCAACGCGCTGTCGGCCGCGCGCGACGGCACAGTGTACGATTACGTCGGCGGGCTCGCCGATCTCGAGGCGCGCCGCGTCCGTTTCATCGGCGATGCGGAAAAGCGGATCGAGGAAGATTATCTGCGCATCCTGCGCTTCTTCCGCTTTCACGCGGCCTACGCCGCCGGCGGTCATCCCGATGCCGACGGTCTCGCCGCCTGCATTGGCGGGCGCGAGGGCCTTGCGCAATTGTCGCGCGAGCGCGTGCGCATGGAGCTGATCAAGCTCCTGGTCGCCGCCCACGCGGTGCCGACGCTGATCGCGATGACCGATGCCGGCCTGTTGCTGCGCGTGCTTGGTGGTATCAGTTATCTCGGCCCGTTCGAGAACATGGCGAAGGCGGAAGCGGCGACCGGTGCCAAGCCAGATGCGGTGCGCCGGCTCGGCGCGCTCGGCGTCATGGTGGCGGAGGACGCCGAGCGGCTATGGCAGAGGCTGCGGCTCACCAACCACGAGCACGAGCGGCTTCTCTCCATGGCGGACGCCTGGTGGCGCATCGCGCCGGGCGATGAGCAGGCAGCGCGCGCGCTGCTCTACCGGCTCAAGCCGGAGCGCTATGTCGACCGCGTGCTGTTGGCCTGGGCGCGCTCGTCGGCGACCGCGCATGACCAAGCCTGGCATAGACTGGCGAGCCTGCCGCAACGCTGGCACGCGCCGGTGTTTCCACTGCGCGCCGCCGACTTCATGGCGCGCGGGGTGGGGAAGGGTCCGGCGCTCGGTGCGACGATGCTTGCCGCCGAACAGGCCTGGATCGCGGCGGGATTTCCGGACGACGCGGCGGCGCTTGAAGCGATCGCGGCAGCGATCGCGCCAAAATGAAAAGCCCCGGGCGATGCCCGGGGCTTCTCCATCTTTCTTTTTGCGCGGGCCTAAAATTAGAAATGCCAGTTGAGGCCGCCACGGAACATGTTGCCTGTCTCGCACGCGTTGACGAAGAGACCGTTGTCCACCGCGAAAGTGCCGCTGCCGAGGTCGTAGTAAAGCCATTCGGCTTTGACCGTCAGTCGCCGCCAGATGGCATGTTCGGCGCCGACGCCGCCAACCCAGCCGACGCGGATGATCGTCTGGCCGTTGGTTGACGTTCCACTCGGCGGTACTGCAACCCCAGGCCAAACCGTCTGGATGGTTACATCACCCCATGCGACGCCGCCAGTCCCGTAGATGAACAACTTGTGCCACGCATAGCCGATGCGGCCGCGCGCGGGGCCGATGTCTTTGATTTTCGATTCGCAGCTATAAACCGGATTTGGACACGCCGTGCTGCCGTTAATGTTCGCCCAATCCCAATCGCATGTAGCGTTTGCGCAACAGGCGAAAAGGCGCGGTGTTGCGCGCTCTTTGCTGTTTGGCCCGCCCCAGATGGAAAACTTAAGTCGTTCGAGTCAAGAGGGTTTTTCTGGCCAGCAACGCGTGCTTCGGCACGGTGCATCGCCTGATGACTTGATCTTGGTATCGGGCTACAGCACGCAGCGTAGGACGCGGGTGACACCCAATCGATTCTCATGAACATCCTTGCCGGTTTTGCCGACGTGTCGCTTCATCAAGTCGCGCTGGTCGCCGGCGTGGCACTGTTCGCTTCGATCGTCGGCGGCGTGTCTGGCTATGGCACCGGCGCGCTGTTGCCGCTCGTCTTGGTGCCGCTGGTTGGGCCCGCACCGGTGGTGCCGATCATCGCCATCTCGGCGCTGCTCAACAATGCGAGTCGACTGACGGCGTTTCGCGACCACGCCGACTTTCGCCGCGCGGCCATCGTCATCGTCGCCTCGGTGCCGACCTGCGTGCTCAGCGCCTGGGGCTACACGCACCTCTCCAGCGCCGGGGCGGCGCTGGTGATCGGCGGGATGCTAATCCTGAGCGTGCCGCTGCGCCGGCACTTGAAACGGCGCAATTTCCAGGTCGGCGACCGCGGGTTGGCGCTCGGCTCGTTCGGCTACGGCGTGGTGGTCGGCGGCACTGCGGGTTCCGGCGTGATCCTGCTGTCGCTGCTGATGGCGGCCGGCGTCAGCGGTGTCGGCGTGATTGCGACCGACGCCGCGGTGTCGATCGTCATCGGCGTGGTGAAGGTCGCGGTGTTCGGCATCGCCGGCGTGGTGGGCGCGCAGGTGATCGCCTTCGCACTGCTAATCGGCATCGTGGCGCTGCCCGGCGCCTTCCTCGCGCGCCGCTTCGTCGAGCGCATGCCGGTGCATGTGCACGCGGCGATTCTCGACACCGTGGTGCTGCTCGGCGGCTTGGTGATGATCGTGGCGGCGCTGCGTGTTTGAAACTACGGCCACTTCACCACGGGTGGCATGGAGGAAAGGATCGACTCGACATTGCCGCCGGTCTTAAGGCCGAAAATGGTGCCGCGGTCATACAAGAGGTTGAACTCGACATAGCGGCCACGGCGTACAAGCTGCCCTTCGCGCTCGGCCTCGCTCCACGGCTGGGCGAAATTCCTGCGCACGAGCTCCGGATAGATGCCAAGGAAGGCGCGCCCGACGGCTTGCGTAAAGGCGAAGGTTAAGTCCCAGTCGGTTTCCAGATAATCGTAGAAGATGCCTCCGATGCCGCGCGGCTCGTTGCGGTGCTTGAGGAAGAAATATTCGTCGCACCACTTCTTGTATTTCTCGTAAGGGGCGACTTGCGGATGCGCGTCGCAGGCCGCCTGCATGGCGGCGTGGAAGGCGATAGTGTCGGGGTCGCTTTGCGTGCGGCGCTTGTCGAGCACCGGGGTGAGATCTGCGCCGCCGCCGAACCAAGCCTTGCTGGTGACGACGAAACGCGTGTTCATATGCACGGCCGGCACGTTCGGATTTTGCGGATGTGCAATCAACGAAATGCCGGAGGCCCAGAAGCGCGGGTCCTCGGCGACGCCGGGAATCTCCTTACGGAATTCGGGCGCGAATTCGCCGTAGACGGTCGAGCAATGCACGCCGACTTTCTCGAATACGCGCCCGCGCATCATCGCCATGACGCCGCCGCCGCCGGGCTGTCCGCTATGATCCGTGCGCGACCAGGGCGTGCGCTGGAAACGGCCCGCCACGCGCTCGGCAAGTGGGGCGTTGGCCGGCAGCGCGTCTTCGAGCGCTTCGAGCGCCGCGCAAATGTCGCTGCGCAGCTTCTCGAACCAGGCGCGAGCCGTTGCTTTTCGATTTTCGATTTGTTCCGCCGTCATACTGTTCACTGGGACGGCTTATAGGCGGCTCGCAAGCATATCTCGAATTGCCCAGCGTCTGGGGAATGTTTCATGCAATGGATCGCGGGATCAGCAATAAGGTCGACGGGCAGCTCTTTGATTTTCTCAATGGCTCGCTTGCGAAATGCCGCGCTGAACGTCTTTCCCTCACCGCGCCCAGACATCCAACGCATGAGCCGAGAAATCTGCGCCTCGATTTTGGCACTGAACGCTTTGCTGGCTTGCTGCTCAACGGCGGCCGATGCGGACTCAATCGTGATCAGCAACGCAAACGCACCTGTAACGGCTCGGATCATCGGTCAATGTCCCCCAGGCCTTTAGGCGATGCTAGCACATTAGCCGTCGAACTCCCGGCCTGTCTGAACCCTTCGCCCGCCACCATGGCGACCGCCATCGCCACGTTGAGTGAGCGCAGGCCGCGGGCGATGGGGATGCGGAGGCGCACATCCGCCGCCGCGTGCACCGCGTCCGGCACGCCGGCGCTTTCGCGCCCGAACAGCAGTACCTGATCGTGCCCGAAGCTATGCTCGAGATAGCTGCGCTCGGCCGCAGTCGTCAGCAGCACCAGCGTGAGCCGCTCGGCGCGCCGCCAGTCCTCGAAGGCGGCAAACGAGCCGTGGCGGGTGAGGGCGACGTGGTCGAGGTAATCCATGCCGGCCCGGCGGAAGGCGCGGTCGGTCACCGGAAAGCCGGCCGGCTCAATGATATGGGCCTGCACGCCCAGGCACGCGCAGAGCCGCAGAATCGTCCCGGTATTCTGCGGAATGTCCGGCTCGTAGAGGGCGATCCGCATCGGCCGGCCTGTCGACGTTCCTTTGTGCCCGGAATCCCACTGTAGACGAACGATTTGTGCGAGGATTGGGCACTGCGGCGATAGCGGGCTTGCGCTCGCATCGCAAGGGTGTCAATAAACCGCTACCGCAGCGCCGTCCTGCCTTGCCCAGGGCTGCCGCAGTCGGTCCGCCCCGCCGCCGCGGGACTTGCTCCCCGGTTTCAAGCCGTGGGCGGATAACTAAGCCAGCCGGGGGAGAGGGCTACAGAAGTGACGACCGTGTCTTCGGCGGAGCAGCACACGCGCCGCGATTTTCTCTACATCGCCACCGGCGCCGTCGGAGCGGTGGGGGCTGCCGCGGTCCTGGTGCCGCTGATCGCGCAGATGAACCCTGACGCTTCGACCGTCGCGGCCGGCGCGCCGGTCGAAATCGACCTGGCGCCGATCGCCGAGGGCCAGATCGTCAAGGTGTTCTGGCGCTCCAAGCCGATCTTCATCTTCCATCGCACCAAGAAGGAGATCGAGGAGGCGCAGAAGGTCGAGGTCGCCAGTCTGCCCGACCCGGAGCCGGATTCAGCCCGCGTCAAGTCCGGGCACGAGCAGTGGTTGGTCGTGATCGGCATCTGCACGCATCTCGGCTGTATCCCGCTCGCCCATCAGGGCGAATATGACGGCTGGTTCTGCCCCTGCCACGGCTCGCAGTACGACACCGCCGGCCGCATCCGCAAAGGACCGGCGCCGAAGAACCTCGTCTTGCCACCCTACGCCTTCGTCTCCGACACCAAGATCCGGATCGGCTGATCCGCGACGGATTGTTCTCAAAGGTTCGATCATGAGCGGACATTCGACTTACCAGCCGACAAATCGCGCATTGCAGTGGCTCGAGAAGCGACTGCCGATCGGCGGCCTCATTCACTCGTCGTTCGTTGCCTACCCGACGCCGCGCAACCTGAACTACTGGTGGACGTTCGGCGGCATCCTTTCGATGATGCTCGGCATCCAGATCATCACCGGGATCATCCTGGCGATGCACTACACCCCGCATGTCGATCTCGCCTTCAAGTCG
>Ga0187771_10000446_pt1 | contig 25563 bp, 21 predicted proteins | sample 0116_SJ02_MP15_1_FD_133139 | JGI IMG/M metagenome (GOLD analysis project Ga0187771, IMG submission 133139) | Tropical peat soil microbial communities from peatlands in Department of Meta, Colombia - 0116_SJ02_MP15_10_MG | ecosystem: Environmental > Terrestrial > Soil > Wetlands > Peat | place... | reverse complement strand
CGGCGTTGTCCTCCCTGCGGCGCCCGAGGTGCGCACGCCGCCCGAGAGGATCGACCACCACGACCCGACACGTTACCGGCCTGGATGCGAGGCGGAATTGCAGCGCGTCCCGCGGCCCCGCGACCCAGGACCGGGACCGGTCACCTTTCTCGGGTGAGCCCCAGGGCCGCGAACATGGCGTCGAGCGGCGCCTCTTTCCCGGTGAAGAGCGCCACCTGACGGGCGGCCTGGTGCACGAGCACGCCGAGTCCGTTGCGCACCTGGGACCCTTGGGTTCCCGCCAGGGCGAGGAACTCGGTGACCCGGGGCTCGTAGACGACGTCGACGACGAACTGGTCGGCGCCGAGGTGCCGGGTGATCGCTTCCCAACCGCCGGCGTATCCCGTGACGTCGCCGGCAAAGCCGACCGAGGTCGCCTGGACGACGAGCGCGGCCAAGCCGACCTCGCCGGGCGCGGCCACCCGGCCCGCCGCGCCGGCGAGCGCGGCGGCGGTCTCGGCGTGCGCGGCGGTCCGGTTGACGACGAGGATCTCGCGGGCCCCGGCGTCGCCGAGCGCGGCGACGATCGCCCGGGCCGTCGAACCGGCACCGAGGACGGCACAGACCTCGCCCGCGGGATCGAACCCCCAGGTCTCGGCGAGGTCATCGACGAAGCCCCCGCCGTCCGTCGTCTCGGCCCGGGCGCCGCGTGATCCAAAGACGACGGTGTTCGCGGCGCCGATCCGCTCCACCTCCGCCGAGCGCTCGTCGCACGCCTCGGCGACGGCGATCTTGTGCGGCGTCGTCACCGACAGACCCCGCAGACCCCGGGCCGCGGCGGCGCGCAGCGCCTCCGGCACCTCGCCGACCGGCACCCGGAAGGCCCCGTAGGTCCAATCGAGACCGAGGGCGGCGTACGCCGCTCTGTGGATGAGCGGCGAGAGCGAGTGGGCGACCGGGTCACCGATCACACCAGCGGCGCAGCCCGCGACGGGGATCGCGCCCTCCTCGGCGATCACGAGCACCGCTCCCGGTCGATGTAGGCCTGGAGGATCACCGCCGCCGCGCCGGCGTCGTCCGACACCCGGGTCGGCCGGGCCCGGGTCGGCCGACGACGCCCGAGGCGTCCCCGCGCCCCACCCCGGCGATCGGACGCCGCGCCGGCCTCCCGCCGGCGACGGCTCGCCTCGACCGTCGAGTAGCGCTCGTCGATCGTGACCACCGGGACCGCCAGGGCCCCGGCGAGGCGCGCTATCTCCGCGATCACCCGTCCCGCCGCCGGGCCGATCCGCCCGTCGAGGCTGAGGGGCACGCCGACGACGACGAGGGTCGCGCCGGTCTCGGCGACGAGGCCCGCGAGCGCGGCGTGATCGACCTCTTCCTCCCCGGAGCGCTCGACGACGCCCCGCGGCGTCGCGACGGTGCGGGCCGAGTCGCTCACCGCGACGCCGATGCGCCCCGTCCCGAGATCGACGCCGAGACAGGGTCCCGGTCCCGCGGCTTCGGCCCTTTCGGGCGCCGGCCCGCTCAACGCGACCCGAGAAGCGTGGCGAGCGCCGCCACGGCCTCGTCGAGCGCGGCCACGTCGCGGCCGCCCGCCGTGGCGAGCTCCGGCGAACCACCTCCGCCCCCGCCGACGACGGCCGCGGCCGCGGCGGCAACCGGACGGGCGTCGATCCCGCTCGCCTTCGTCGTCGCGACGACGATCGCGACCCGCCCGTCCTCGGTGGCGCCGGCGAGCCCGACCGCCTCGACGCCACCGTGGCGCCGCGTCGCGAGGGCGAGCTCCCGCAGTCTCGTCGGGTCGACGCCGTCCCGTCGGGCGACAACTCGCCCGGCGCGGCCGGCCGCGGCGAGCTCGGCGGCCTCGGCCGCGAGCGAGCGCGACTCCAGCTGTCGCAGCTCGTCGGCGAGGGCCCGCTCCCGGGCGACCAGGCGCTCGATCGCCTCGACGAGCTCGTTCGGCGCCGTCCGCAGCGCAGCCGAGGCGGCGCTGACGACGGCCGCGAGCTTGCGGATCTCGGCGATCGACCCCGTGCCCGTCGTCGCCTCGATGCGCCGGGTGTTCGCCCCGATCGAGCTCTCCGAGACGATCCGGAACAGCCCGATCGTGCCGAGCGCCGCGACATGGGTGCCACCGCAGAGCTCGACCGACTCCGGTCCCGCTTCGACGACCCGGACGGTCTCGCCGTACTTCTCGCCGAAAAAGGCGATCGCGCCGGCGCGCTCGGCCTCGACACGGGAGGTCTCGCGGACGCGCACCGCAGAGTCGGCGAGGATCGCCGTCGCGACCATGTCCTCGACCCGGTGGAGCTCGTCGGGCGTGACCGCGGCGAAGTGGCTGAAATCGAAGCGCAGGCGGTCGGGGGCGACGAGCGATCCCTGCTGCTTCACGTGCTCGCCGAGCACGGTGCGCAGCGCCCAGTGCAGAAGGTGGGTCGCCGTGTGGTTGCGCCGGATCGCGTCGCGGCGGGCGACGTCGATCGCGGCGGTGACCTCGGCCCCGGGAGCGAGCACGCCCTTCGTCACGTAGCCGGTGTGACGGGTGACCCCGTCGACAGACGTCGTGTCGAGGACGCGCAACTCCCCTGTCGCCGCCGAGATGGTCCCGGTGTCGCCGACCTGGCCCCCGCTCTCGGCGTAAAACGGCGTCCGATCCAAGAACACGTCGACGAGCTCGACCCCTTGCGGCAGCGTCTCGCCGTCGACGTTCGCAAACCCCGCCCGATCCTCCCGGATCTCGATCCCCACGACCCGCGCCTCCATCGAGGTCTCCGTGTAGCCGACGAAGACCGTCGGGCCGAAGGCCTCGAGGATCTCGCGCACGCCCTCCCGCTCGCCCTCGACCGGGGCCTGGCGCGTCGCTTCGCGGCCGCGGCGGCGCTGCTCGGCCATCGCGGCCTCGAAGCCGGCCCGGTCGACTGCGACGCCGCGGGAGCCCGCAACCTCGACCGTGAGGTCGATGGGAAACCCGTAGGTGTCGTGGAGCTTGAAGGCGGTCTCGCCGGCGAGCACCTGGCCGCCCTTTCCGAGCTCGGAGTCGATGAGCTGCGATCCGGCGCGTAGTGTCCGGCGGAAGGCCTCCTCCTCGTGGCCGACGACCGTCCGCACGAGCGAGGCGTCGCGCCGAAGTTTCGGATAGGCCGTGCCGAGCGTCGCCACGACGGAGTCGGTGAGGTCGGGCAGGACGATCTCGCCGACGCCGAGCTGGTGGGCCCGCAACGCGGCGCGGCGCATGATGCGTCGCAGCACGTAGCCGCGGCCGTCGTTGGAAGGGAACACGCCGTCGGAGACGAGGAAGGTCATCGCCCGGGCGTGGTCGGCGAGGATGCGCAGCGCCACGTCGGTCGGTTCGTCCCGGCCGATCGGCGAGCGCGTGAGTTGGGCCGCGGCGTCGACAATCGGCGCCAGAAGGTCGGTCTCGAAGAGCGACCCGACGCCCTGGAGGAGGGTGAGGATCCGTTCCAGTCCCGCCCCGGTGTCGATGTTCTTGTTCGGCAGCTCCTTCATCGTCCCGTCGGCGAACCTCTCGTACTGCATGAAGACGAGGTTCCAGATCTCGGTGTAGCGCTCGGAGTCGCCGTGGGCGGGACCCCCGGGGGCGCCGAAGCTGTCGCCGCGGTCGAAGTAGATCTCCGAGCAGGGCCCGCACGGACCGGTGTCGCCCATCTTCCAGAAGTTGTCCTCGCCCATCTTCTGGATGCGGCTGGCGGGCAGTCCCGCCGTCTCCCGCCAGATGCCGGCCGAGTCGTCGTCGGACTCGTGGATCGTGACCCAGAGCCGGTCGGGCTCGAAGCCGAGCACCTCGGTCACGAGCTCCCACGCGTACGGGATCGCGAGTTCCTTGAAGTAGTCGCCGAAGCTGAAGTTGCCGAGCATCTCGAACAGCGTCTCGTGGCGCGTCGTCGTCCCGATGATCTCGATGTCCGAGGTCCGAAAGCACGGCTGGATCGTCGTCGCCCGCGTGACGGGCGGTGTCTCGTCCCCCGTGAAGTACGGCTTGAACTGGACCATCCCGGCGATCGTGAACATGACCGAGGGGTCGACGGGCACGAGGCTCGCGGCGCCGAGCGCGGTGTGGCCCCGTTCGACGAAAAAGCGCGTGAAGGCCGCCCGGAGCTGGTCGCTCGAGATCGTCATGTCCTCACCGTGCCCGGTTCTCCTTGTCTTGTCCCCCGGACGCGGCGTCGTCGTGGAGGCTGCGCAGGATCGCAAGCCGCTCGGCGATCCCGGCCTCGGCGCCACGGTCCGACGGCTCGTAGTAGTGCCGTCCGACGAGCTCCGCTGGAAGGTAGTCGGCTGCGACCCAGCCACGCGGGTCATCGTGAGGATACTCGTAGCCGACGCCGTGCCCGAGCGACTCCGCCCCGGGGTAGTTCGCGCCCCGCAAGGCCGCGGGCACCGCCCCCAGCGGACCGTTCTCGACGTCGGACTGCGCCGCCCAAATCGCCGCCGCGGTCCGGTTCGACTTCGGCGCCGTGGCGAGGTAGACGACCGCCTCGGCGAGGTTGAGCGCCGCCTCCGGCAGGCCGACCCGGTCGAGCGCCGCCGCGGCCGCTTCGGCGACGACGAGCGCCAGCGGGTCCGCCAGCCCGACGTCCTCGCTCGACAGGATCACGAGCCGCCGGGCGACGAAACGGGGGTCCTCGCCGGCGGCGAGGAGGCGGGCGAGCCAATAGACCCCGGCGTCGGGGTCCGAACCGCGCACCGATTTGATGAGGGCGCTGATGAGGTCGTAGTGGGCGTCGCGTCCGTGGCGCAGGGCCCGGGTCGTGCGCGCCGCCTCGACGTCGTCCCGGCCGATCACGAGCGCCGCGTCGGCGCGGGCGCGAGCGACGGCGATGGCGATCTCGAGCGTCGTCACCATCGCCCGGGCGTCGCCGTCAGCGAGGTCGCAGCACGCCTCGAGGCCGTCGGGCTCGATCTCGGCGTGTTCGAGGTCGACGGCCCGGCGACCGAGCTCGGCGAGGTCTTCGCGGCCGATCGGCTCGAAGCGCCACAGCGTCGAACGGCTGAGCAACGGCGAGGTCAGCGAGAAGAACGGGTTCTCCGCCGTCGCCCCGATGAGCACGACGACTCCCTCCTCGACCCCCGGCAAGAGCGCGTCCTGCTGGGCGCGCGAGAAGCGGTGGATCTCGTCGAGGAAAAGGATCGTCCCCCGCCCCGTCGTCCCGAGCTGCCGCCGGGCCTCCTCGAGGGCGTCGCGGATGTCCTTCACCCCCGCCGAGGTCGCTGAGAGCTGTAGGAAGGCCTTCGCCGAGCGCGCCGCCACGATCCGGGCGAGCGTCGTCTTGCCGGAGCCCGCCGGCCCGAAAAAGACCGCCGACGACAGCCGGTCGGCCTCGATGAGCGCCCGCAGGGTCGCCCCCGGTCCGACGAGATGGCGCTGGCCGACGAACTCGGCGAGCGTCGCCGGCCGCATCCGCGTCGCCAAGGGCGCGCGCCGGGACAACTCCTCGGCGGCGGCGGCCTCGAACAGGTCGGAGTTCGGTTTCCGGGCCATCGCCGCAGTCCGGGGCCCCTAGGTCGCGCCCAGCCCCGGCGAGGGTCGGGCGCCCGTCGCGGGGGCATCCGCCCCGACGCGCAGGCCGAGCTCGGCGAGGCGCCCCGCCTCCAGCGGCAGCGGCCCGCCGGTGAGTGGGTCCGATCCGGACTGGGTCTTTGGGAAGGCGATCACCTCGCGGATGTTCTCCTCGCCGGCGAGGATCGCGACGAAGCGGTCGAGCCCGACGGCGAACCCGCCGTGGGGAGGGCCGCCGTAGCGGTAGGCGTCGAGGAGGAACCCGAAACGCGCCTCGGCGTCGGCGGCCGAGATGCCGAGCGCCGCGAAGACCCGCCGCTGCAGCTCCGGCTGGTGGATCCGGATCGACCCCGAACCGAGCTCCCAGCCGTCGAGGATGAGGTCGTAGCTGTGGGCGCGCACCGCGAACGGGTCGGTCGCCAACTTCTCGAGGTCCTCGAGGCGCGGCATCGTGAACGGGTGGTGGGCGGCCTGCGGGTGGCCGTCCTCGTCGACCCCGTCGAACAGCGGGAAGTCGACCACCCAGCAAAAGGCGAGCGGCCCGGCATCCGTCGCCGGACGGCCGAGCTCGACCCGCAGCTGGCCGAGCACCTCGCAGGCCCGGCGGTGCTCGCCGGCGACGATGAGGACGAGATCGCCCGCCCCGGCGGACGTCGCCGCGAGGATCGCGGCGAGCTCGGCGGCGGCGAGGTGCTTCACCGCCGGGCCGTCGAACCCGACGGGGTCGCCGACGGCGCGCAGCCAGACGAGGCCCGCCGCCCCGAGCGACCGGGCTCGCCCGACGAGCTCGTCGAGACGCGCCCGGCTGAACTCGACCCCGCCGGCGACGACGATCGCCTTCACGCTCGGCGCCTGGAGCGCCCGGAAACCGGTCCCGGCGACGGCGGCCGCGACGTCGACGATCTCCATCCCGAAGCGGAGGTCGGGCTTGTCGGTCCCGTAGCGGTCGAGCGCCTCGGGCCAGGTCATCTTGGCGAACTCGCCGGGGCGCTCCCCCGTCGCGGCTTCGGTCGCCTCGACCATCGCCTCGGTGACGAACCCGAGGATCTCGTCCTCGCCGACGAAGCTCGCCTCCACGTCGAGCTGGGTGAACTCGAACTGCCGGTCGGCGCGCAGGTCCTCGTCCCGCAGACAGCGGGCGATCTGGTAGTAGCGGTCGATGCCGCCGATCATCGTCAGCTGCTTGGCGATCTGGGGGCTCTGCGGCAGGGCGTAGAAAAGACCGGGCTGGAGGCGCGACGGCACGACGAACTCCCGGGCCCCCTCGGGCGTCGGGGTCCACAACAGTGGCGTCTCCACCTCGACGAAGCCCTGGCGCTCCATCGAACGGCGGATCGCCGAGTTGACGACCGAGCGGAGCCGCAGGTTGGCCTGCATCCGCTCGCTCCGCAGGTCGATGTAGCGGTGGCGGAGCCGCAGGGCCTCCTCGGTCTCGACCCGCTCGTCGAGCGAGAACGGCACCGGCGCGCACTTTGCGAGCGTCTCGACATCGCACTCGCCGAGCTCGACCTCACCGGTCGGCAGCGCCGGGTTCGCCGTGCCCTCGGGGCGGACGCGCACCGTGCCCGTCACGCGCACGACGTACTCGGGCCGGATCGCCCGGGCGCGCTCGACGACGCACTGCACGACACCCGTGTGGTCGCGCACGTCGAGGAAGGCGAGGTGCTCGCCGTGCTCGCGCCGGCGCGCCACCCAGCCGCAGACCGAGACGCGACTGCCGGCGTCGGCCGCCCGCAGCACGCCGCAGTAGTGGGTTCGCATCCCCAGCCCGACCGGCGCTTCGCCCGTCCCCGTCACGAGACCCACCTCCGCAGCGCCGCCACGACGTCGCCCCGGGCAACCGGCTCCTGGTGCCCCGCCTCCTCGCCGCGCAGCACCCGGAGGGTCACCGTCCCGGCGGCGAGCTCGTCGGTCCCGACGATGAGGGCGAGCCGGGCCCCGCGGCGGTCGGCGAGACGGAGCTGGGCCTTGGCGGAACGGCCGTCAAAAGCCCGCTCGGCGGTGACGCCGGTGCGCCTCAGCTCGGCGGTGAGGTCGCGGGCCGCGGCCCCGTCCGTGAGGTCGACGACGAAGACGTCGACCGCGTTGGCGTCCTCGCCGGGCAGGCCATCGGCCTCGGCGGCGAGGAGCACCCGCTCGATCCCGCACCCGAACCCGATCCCGGGCGCCGGGTCGCCGCCGAGGACGGCGACGAGCTTGTCGTAACGGCCGCCGCCGAGGACGACGTCCTGGGCGGCCGGGATCGCCGGCGAGGAGAACTCGAAGGTCGTCCGGGTGTAGTAGTCGAGACCCCGCACGAGGAGCTCGTCGCGGGTCCAGGCGATCCCCAAGGCTTCAAGACCCTCGGTAACCCGCCCGAAGTGCTCCCGACACGGCCTGCAGAGAGCCGCGCCGAGCCGGGGCGCGCCGGCGTGGAGCGCGACGCACGCCGGGTCCTTGCAGTCGAGGACGCGCAGCGGGTTCGCCGACCAGCGGCGGGCGTGCTCGGGACAGAGCTCGCCCTCGTGCGACTCGAGGTAGGCCGTGAGCGCGTCCCGGTAGGCGGGCAGACAGGCGTCGTCGCCCATCGAGTTCACCTTCAGCCGGACGCCGCGCAGCCCGAGCGCGGCGAGGAAGCTACTCCCGAGGGCGATCACCTCGACGTCGAGGTCCGGGTCCGCGCTGCCGATGGCCTCCACGCCGAGCTGGTGGTGCTGGCGGTGCCGGCCGGCCTGGGGCCGCTCGTAGCGGAAGGCCGGCGTCGCGTACCAGACCTTCCAGGGGATCGGCGGATGGTGCTGGACGAAGGCCCGCACGACCGAAGCGGTCCCCTCCGGCCGCAGGGCGAGGAGGCGGCCAGCTTTGTCCTCGAACTCGTACATCTGCTTTTGCACGAGATCGGTCGCCGCTCCGGCCCCCCGCCGGAAGACCTGCGCGTCCTCGAACATCGGCGAGACGAGGAGCCCGTAGCCCGCCGTGCGGGCGAGAGCGGCAAACCGGGCGACCGTGGCCGCGAAGCGCGCGCTTTCCGGCGGGAGGATGTCGTGTGTCCCCGTCGGCGCCTGAAAGGCGCTCACGGGTTGGCAGCGCGGAAAGACCTGCCCTTACCGGGCAACAGGCGAAAGGCGTCGTAGACGCCCTCCAGTCGCCGCAGTGAGGCAAGGACCGAGTCGAGGTGCGCGCTGTCAGCGAGCTCGCACTCAAAACGCATGCTCGTCACCCTATCCGGTGCTGTCTCGGCGGCAACTGAGACGATGCCGGCGTGGTGCTCGGCGAGGACGCGGGCAACGTCGGCGAGCAACTCCGCGCGGTCGAGCGCCTTCACCCCGATGCCGGCGGTATAGAGCCCCACCTGGGCCGCGTCCCACTCCACCTCGACGAGTCGCTCCCGGTTCTCGCCGACGAGCGAGAGGGCGTTCACACAGTCGGCGCGGTGCACCGACACGCCGCGTCCCCGTGTCACGAAGCCGACGATCGGGTCGCCCGGCACCGGAGTGCAGCAGGCCGAGAGGCGCACGAGCATGTCATCGAGCCCCTCGACGAAGACGCCGGCGCCGCTCGGTTCCCGGAAGGCCGACCTTCGCGGCTGGAGCACGGTCGTCGGCAGCTGCTCGTCACCCCCGCCGAGGATCTCGCGCCGCAGCCGTTGCACGACGGCGCGCCCCGAGAGGTGGCCCTCGCCGATCGCGGCGTAGAGCCCGTCGAGGTCGGCGAGGCCGAGCAGGCTCGCCAGCCGCTCGAGAGCCGAGGAGTCGAACAGCCGGCGCACCGGGAGGCCCTCCCGCCGCAGCTCCTTGGCGAGGTCGTCCCGGCCGTTGTCGATGGCGTCGTCGCGCCGCTCCCGGGAGAACCACTGGCGGATCTTGTTGCGCGCCTTCGGGGTGACGACGATCTTCAACCAGTCGTTCGAGGGGCCCGCGGTCGAGAACTTCGAGGTGATGATCTCGACCGAGTCGCCGGAGACGAGCTTCGTCTCGATCGGCACGAGCTTGCCGTTCACACGGGCGCCGACGCAACGGTGACCGACCTCGGTGTGGATCGAGTAGGCGAAGTCGATCGGCGTCGCCCCCGTCGGCAGCGTGATGATCTCGCCTTTCGGCGTGAAGACGTAGACCTCGTCCTGCTCGAGGTCGAACTTCAAGGTCTCGAGGAACTCGATCGGGTCGGGGGTTTCGCGTTCCCAGTCGACGATCCGGCGCAGCCACTGCATCTCATCGGCCGCGGACCCCTCCCCGGGGTGGGCGGCACCCTCCTTGTAGCCCCAGTGGGCGGCGATGCCGTGCTCGGCCCGCTGGTGCATCGCCATCGTGCGGATCTGGACCTCCAAGGGCTTGCCGCGCGGGCCGACGACGGTCGTGTGGAGCGACTGGTAGAGGTTGAACTTCGGGGAGTTGATGTAGTCCTTGAAGCGGCCCTGTACCGGGGGCCACAGGGCGTGGACGGTGCCGAGGGCCTCCCAGCAGTCCTTGTCGGCTTCGACGATGACGCGGATCCCGACGAGGTCGTTGATCTCCTCGAACTCCTTGCCGCGCACGACCATCTTCTCGTAGATGCTCCAAAGGTGCTTCGGCCGACCGGTGACGATCGCCTCGATGCCGAGGGCCGCCAGCCGGGTCTTCAGGACCTCGACGACCTCGGCGACCTCGAGCTCCCGGCTCGGCGCCCGGGTCGCCACCATCTGGGCGATCTCCTCGTAGCGTTTCGGGTGGAGGGTGAAGAACGAGAGGTCCTCGAGCTGCCACTTGATCTCCTGAATGCCCAGGCGGTGCGCCAGGGGCGCGTAAATGTCAAGGGTCTGCTGGGCGATGCGGCGCTGCTTCCACTCCGGCATCACCGAGAGCGTCCGCATGTTGTGGAGCCGGTCGGCGAGCTTGATCACGAGGACGCGCCAGTCGTTCGCCATCGCGACGAGCATCCGGCGCACCGTCGCCGCCTGCTGGGCCTCCCGCGAGGAGAACTTCAAGCGATCGAGCTTCGTGACCCCGTTGACGATCTCGGCGATCACGGTCCCGAACTCGCTCTCGATCTCGGTGACGGTCACCGCGGTGTCCTCGACGACGTCGTGGAGCAGCGCCGCGACGACGCTCGTCACGTCGAGACCGAGGTCGGCGACGATCTGCGCCACGGCGATCGCGTGCGTGATGTACGGCTCGCCCGACAGTCGGCGCTGGCCCTCGTGGGCAGCCGAGGCCATGGCGAAGCCCCGGCGGACGATGCCCGCGTCCTGGCCGGGGTGGTGGGCCTCGAGCGTCGCGAGCAACGGCTCGATCGTGCTCACCGGCTCGGGCTTCTCGTCGAGCCCGACGAGCACCATCGGCGTGGTGAGGCGCTCCCGGTCGATCGGGCTCACCGCGTCCATGACACAGGGTACCGTCGCCGACCTCGCGACGTCGGCGCATTCCCGCGCCGAGCTGGCCCTTTGGGCCCGCCCGTCAGCCGGGAGCTGCCGGCGCGCCACTGCCGGCGAGGACGGCCGGGCCCGGCGCAACCGAGAAGTTCGCGGCCCGCGCGAGCCCGCGCGAGGGGACCACGCCCTCGAGGAGATACGCCCAGACGAACAGGTTCGCCGGGTACATGAGGTAGCCGAAACGCGTCGCCGGCGCGAGCACCGTGGCGAGCAGCATCGCCCAGGCCGTAAAGCGCACGGCGGCCGCCGGGGTGCGCGGCATCCAGCGTCTCAGGCCGTAGGCGACGAGACCGACTGCGACGACGACGAGCACAGCGGTGATCAGCCGACGGTGGTCGGGGAACACGGTCACGAGGACCTGCCCGAAAAGCGGGCTCGCCGCCGGGGATTTCACCGCCGCGAGACCGAGCGGGAAGCGGATCACGTTCTCGAAGAAGGCCCCCGGGCTCGTCGCGAAGCCGACCCCGATCACCGGGACGGCGACGAGCGCGACCGCGCCCCCGTAGCGCAGCGGCGCCGGGTGCCCTTCCCGGTCCCGGATGGCGAGAGCCATGAGGACGAGCACGGGCCAGGCGGTGAACTTCAGCGTCGCGGCCCAGCCGAGGACGAGGCCCGCGAGCACCGGTCGCCGCTTCGCCGCCAGCACGACACCCGCCAGCATGAGGCCGAGGACGGGGAGGTCGTCGCCTCCCGTCACCATCGGCAGCGCTCCCGAGGGCAGGACGACGAGGAACTGCAGCACCCGTCCCCGGCGCCCGACCGTCGCTCCGGCCCATAAAAGCGTGATCGCGCCGACAAGGAGCGTGAACCCGGCGAGGGTGACCCGGGCATCGATGAGCTCGGCCGGCCCAGAAAGGGCGTTGGCGAGCCCGAAGGGAGCCATCCCCGGCAAGTACGGGTAGAAGGAATTGGCGTCGATCGACTTCGCGTCGCTGCGCGGAGAGACACCGACGGTCGTCGGGTGCGCGAGATACGGGCTCCTGCCGGCGGCGAGCCGGTCGCCGGCGCGCTCGACGACGGCGACCTCGGACTGCGCGTTGGCGCCGGGACGCGCCTCGGCTCGCCAGACGAGCTCCGAGACGAGCGGGACGAGGACGGCGCCGATGACGAGGACGACGACGACGAGACGTCGCACCAGGCTCAGTGCTGCCGGGCGGATCGCGCCCCGGCGGTGCGCAAGGGCCACGACACCGCAGACGATGGTCCCGACCCCGTAAGAGACCGCCGCCATCTCGCCCCACAGCCGGTAGTCCGCCGAGACAGCGACGGCGATGGTCGCGACGGCGAAGACCGTGGCGCAGAGGTAAAGGAACGTGTCCTTTTCGATCGGAGACCACGACATCCCGCGCCGGTACGCCGACAGGACAGCGCTCCGCATCGGACGGAATCGTACTCTCGGGGCCCGCGGGCCCCAGGGCGCTGAGGCGCTAGGGCCGGCGCGCACCGCCCCGCCTCCGGGAACCGGAGGCGGGACTGGGCGCCACGAGCGGTCGGGCGGTCCCGCTCAGCGGTTTGGTTGCGGGGTGTAGCGCAGGTACTTCTTGACCGTCTTGAAACCCTTCGGGAACTTCACCTTGGCGTCGTCGTCGGAGATCGCCGGGGCGATGATCACGTCGTCGCCGTCCTTCCAGTTCACCGGTGTCGAGACCGAGTAGTTCGCGCTGAGCTGGAGCGAGTCGAGGACGCGCAGGATCTCCTCGAAGTTCCGTCCCGTGCTCGCCGGGTAGGTGATCGTCAGCTTCACCTTCTTGTCCGGGCCGATGACGAAGACCGACCGGACCGTGAGCGTGTTGTCGGCGTTCGGGTGGATCATCCCGTAAAGATCGGCGATCTTGCGATCGGGGTCGCCGAGTAACGGGTAGTTCAGAGTCTGGCCGGTCGCGTCCTTGATGTCGCCAGCCCAGTCCTTGTGGGAGGCAACCGGGTCGACCGACACCCCGAGGACCTTGGTGTTGCGTTTGTCGAACTGCCCCTTCAGGCGGGCGACCTCGCCGAGCTCCGTCGTGCACACCGGCGTGAAGTCCTTCGGGTGCGAAAAGAGAACCCCCCAGCCGTCCCCGAGATAGTCGTAGAGCGTGATCTCCCCGACGGTCGAGTCGGCGGTGAAATTCGGAGCGGTATCCCCCAGCTGCAATGCCATGGCCCTTTCTTCTTCCCATCCGGTGGCACCCGGCGCGCACCAGGGTGCCGGTCGTGTGGGGCGAGCCTAACGGCGCCGGCGCGAAACCCGACCGACTCGACCCGCTTTCTCCGGCTCGGCGCCAGGGCCGCAGGAAGCTCAGATTCCGGGCTGCGGCGTGAAGCGGAGGTAGTCCGTCACTGTCCGGAATCCCTGCGGGAACTGCACTCCGGCTTCCTCGTCCGAGACATTCGGCGAGATGATCACGTCGTCGCCCGGCTGCCAGTTGGCCGGCGTCATGACCGCGTGCCGGGCGGTGAGCTGGAGCGAATCGAGCGCCCGCAGGATCTCCCCGAGGTTCCGGCCGGTACCAATCGGGTAGTTCATGAGCAGCTCGACTCGCTTGTCGGGGTCGATGACGACGACCGACCGGACCGAGAGCGGGTCGGGCGCGAAGGGGTGGACCATCCCGTACAGGTTGGCGACGATGCGATCGGGGTCGCCGATCACCGGGAAGTTCACCTTGCACCCGGTCGCCTCTTCGATGTCGCGGAACCAGTCGCAGTGCGAGGCGACGGAGTCGACCGAGATGCCGACGACCTTCGTGCTGCGCCGCTCGAACTCGCCGATCAGACGGGCGACCTCACCGAGCTCGGTCGTGCACACCGGCGCGAAGTCCTTCGGGTGGGAAAAGAGGACCCCCCAGCTTCCGCCGAGGAAGTCGTGGAACGCGATCTTCCCTCGGGTCGAATCAGCGGTGAAGTCAGGCGCGTAGTCGCCCAGTCGCAGCGTCATTCTGCTCCCCCCGATCGTCGCGCGCGCCACCCATTCCAGCTGTCCGTCTCCCCAGCCGCGATGGCCGCGAAAGATCACAGTAACGGAAGCGCGCCCGGCGCCGGCGATTTCAGTCCGGACGGGTCTTTGGGTCCGGAGCGACGACACGGCCCCGCCGGCGGTGGACGACGACGGCGACGGCGACGGCGACGATGATGATGATGATGATCGTGGTCGAGACCCGACCGCCCCAGGTCAGCACCTTCTCGTAGGACTTGCCGACGGCGTAGCCGGCGAGCGTGTAGGCGGACCCCCAGACGAGGCCGCCGGCGGCGTTCGCGGCGAGGAACGTCCGATAGCGCACTTCGGAAGCCCCGGCGACGCCGGGGACGAGGGCGCGGAAGACGGCGGCGAAGCGGCCGACGAAGACGGCGTAGGCCCCGCGGCGCTGCAGGAAGAGCCGGGTCCGTTCGACCCCCCGATGGTCCTTCAGCGGCCGGTGCGACAGGAGCACTGGTCCGAAGCGCCGGCCGACCTCGTAGCCGACGCTGTCGCCGACGATCGCGCAGAGCACGACGAGGGTGCAGATCCACGACAGGCTGACGTGGTGCTCCGAGGCGAGCACACCCCCGAAGACGACCGCCGTCTCGCCCGGCAGGACGAAGCCGACGAAGAGCGCGGCCTCGCCGAAACACAGCGCCCCGACGAGCGCGTACGCCTCCCAGCCACCGAGCCCGAGGAGCGGGCTGAGCAGCGTGTTCACGCCCGCGTGACCCGTGCCACGGGCGAAACTGTAGGCGGCGCCCAGCGGGCAACGACGCCTCGCCCGCCCTCGCCCGACCCGCGACCGGGCCCGGCCCGCCGGCCGGGGTCCGGCTCGGAGCCCTCGTCCCGGGTCACCCGGCGCCGCGCCCGAGGCGCCGGCCAGGCGATGACCCGGCCGGGTCGCCCGGCACGGCGCGCCGGGCTGACCCCGGTTCGTTCCAATCGGCGCCGGTGTGCCAACATTTCTGTGACCGACGGGCCGGGGGCCCCGGGGCATCGAGGAGATCGTGACGGCAGAGCTCGAGAAGCACTCCCTTGACGGGCGGCGCGCCCGCGGGGAGCGGACGCGCCTCAAGGTCATCGAGGCGCTGCTCGATCTCGTCGACGACGGCACCGTCCGGCCAACCGCGCAGGAAGTGGCGGCACGCGCCGGGGTCGCGCTCCGCACCGTCTACCACCACTTCGAAGACGTCGAGGCGTTGCGGCGACTGGCCCTCGACCTGCAGATGCGTCGGCACGCCGAAATACTTCAGCCCGTCGACGCGCGCCTCGCGCTCGACGAGCGCATCCAGACGATCGCCGGCCAGTGTCGCCGGCTCTTCGAGATCCTCACGCCGATCCGCCGGGCGACGATGTTCGACGAGCAGAGCTCGCCCGAAATGGCCCAAGGCATCGCCTTTTGCACCCGCACTCGCCGTGACCACGTGATCGCCACCTTCGCACCCGAACTGCGACGTGCCGGCGCCGAGGAGCGCGTCCTCACCGACTCGATCGACTTCGTCACGGCCTGGCCGACCTGGGAGTATCTGCGCGCCGCGGTCGGCCGGTCTCCCGCGGCAGCGACGCGGGCGATCGTCGCGTCTCTCCAGGCCCTTCTCCGGCCGCTGAGCCGCCACCCAGGACCGTGATCGGGCGCGAAAAGAAGGCGAATCGCCGGCCACCCGGCGGGTCACATTGAACGCGCCGCCGGGTCGAAACGATCTTTCCGCGCCGAAAGAAATCGAGCTTCGCCGCGAGCAGTTGTCGAGTCAATCGGCGACCAAACTCGTCTCGGCGCTCAACACCGAGCTGCGCGGGCGCTATCCCGACCCGCGGGACTGTCACTTCGATCTCAGCGAAGACGACGTCGCTCCCGGACGCGGCGTATTCATCGTGGCGTCGGAGGGAGGAGTCGACATCGGTTGTGGCGCCGTTCGGCTACTCGACGACGGACGCGCCGAGCTGAAACGCCTCTTCGTCGCGCCCGCTTTCCGCGGGCAGCGAATTGCCCCCAAGCTCCTCGACTTTCTCGAGAGCGAGGCGCGATTCCTCGGCGCTTCCCGGATCGTTCTCGCCACGGGGATCCGCTCACCAGAGGCGCTTGCCCTCTACCGGCGGGCGGGATACGTCCCGATCGACAACTTCGATCCCTACGAGGAATCGGTCGCCATCGTCTGCATGGGCAAAGACCTCGGCCCGCTCTGAACCCCGGCCACGCCCGGTTGTCGGCAGGGCGAGCGATAGCCTACGGGGGCCCTTTCGGCCTACCCAGGAGTTACTCGATGTCCGCCACGACCGTAGATGACCTGCAAATCGTCGCCGAACTCGCGAGGCAGCTCCGCGTCGACTCGATCCGCTGCGCGACGTCAGCCGGATCCGGTCACCCGACCTCTTCTCTCTCGGCCGCCGACCTCCTCGCCGTCCTCGTCACCCGCCATCTCCACTACGACTGGGCGGATCCGAAGCGACCCGAGAACGACCACCTGATCTTCTCGAAGGGCCACGCCTCACCGCTTTTGTACTCGGTATTCCGGGCCGTCGGCGTCGTCGACGAGGACGAGCTCATCACGACCTACCGTCGCCTCGGCGCGCGCTTGCAAGGTCACCCGACACCGGCGCTCCCTTGGGTCGACCTCGCCACCGGGTCCCTCGGGTTCGGCGTCGCCGCCGCAATCGGCGTGGCACTGGCAGGCAAGTTCCTCGACGAGCTCCCCTACCGGGTGTGGGCGCTGTGCGGGGACAGCGAGCTTTCCGAAGGCTCGGTTTGGGAGGCCTTCGACAAGGCCGCGCACTACGAACTCGACAACTTCACCGTGATCGTCGACGTCAACCGTCTCGGTCAGGTCGGGCCGACCGAGCTCGGTTGGGACCTCGATGCCTACTCGACGCGCGTCTCCGCCTTCGGCTGCCACCCGATCGAAGTCGACGGGCACGACCTCGGGGCGATCGACGCCGCCTTCGAAGAGGCGCGGCGCGCCCGCCGGCCGTCGGTCATCCTCGCCCGCACGGTGAAGGGCAAGGGGGTGCCGGAGGTCGAGGACAAGGTCGGCTGGCACGGCCTCGCGCTGCCCGCCGACCTCGCCGAGAAAGCCGTTGTCGCGCTCGGCGGCCCGAGCTCGTTGCGCGTCAGCACACCGCTCCCCGAACCCGGGATCCCGGCGATCACGCCCAACCCGCATGCGGTCGTCACGCTCCCCCGCTACGCCCTCGGCGACAAAGTCGCGACACGCAAGGCCTACGGCGAGGCTCTCGTCGCGTTGGCGGCCCGCCCCGAGGTCGTCGTGATCGACGCCGAGGTGGGTAACTCGACGTTCTCGGAGATGTTCTTCGCCGTCGCCCCGGAGCGTTCCTTCCAGGCCTTCATCGCCGAGCAGCTGATGATCGCGGCGGCCTCCGGTCTCGCTGTGCGCGGCTACGTGCCCTTCGCCGCGACCTTCGGCGCGTTCCTCTCCCGGGCCTTTGACTTCCTGCGGATGTCGGGGGTCTCCGAGGTCTCGATCCGCCTCGCCGGCTCGCACGCCGGAGTCGAGATCGGTGCCGACGGACCCTCCCAGATGGCTCTCGAGGACCTCGCGGCCCTGCGGGCGATCAACGGGTCGACCGTTCTGTATCCCGCCGACGCGACCTCGGCGGCGGCCCTCACCGCGGCGATGGCCGACCGCCCGGGGGTCTGCTACCTGCGAACGACACGCGGCGCCTACCCCGTCATCTACGGCCCGGGCGAGGCGTTCCCGATCGGCGGTGCCAAGGTTGTGCGGATGGGTCCGGCCGACGCGGTCACGCTCGTCGGCGCCGGCGTGACGCTCCACGAGAGCCTCGCCGCGGCCGAGATCCTGAAGAATGAAGGCATCGAGGCGCGCGTCGTCGACTGCTACTCGGTGAAGCCGATCGACACCGCGACCCTCCTCGCCTCGTGCGAGGCGACGGGCGGCCGGATCGTCGTCACCGAGGACCACTACCCCGCCGGAGGACTCGGCGAGGCCGTGGAGTCGGCTCTCCTCGCCGCGGGGGCCGCGCCGCGCCTCGCGCACCTCGCGGTCCGCGGGCTCTCGCAGTCGGGAACACCGGCCGAGCTCCTCGCCGCCGCCGGCATCTCGGCGGAGTGCATCGCCGACGCGGCCCGCTCTCTCGTGCGAGGCTGAGCTTTCGCGCGGTCACAGAGTCAGGAGGGGCCGAGGGCCGATCGATCTGCGGCTCGCCGGATCCCTGCGCGAAAGGGAAGCTCCGCGCCAACCGGCTCCGAGGAGACAAGATGAGCGCCGACCTGGCATCTGATGGCGCGGTGACGCCGCGTGAGGCCCAACAGGTCGCCAAGGCGAACGCGTCGTCTCGCACACCGGTCGTTTTCATCCACGGGCTGTGGGCGCTGGCGAGCGTCTGGGACCGCTGGGTCACGGCTTTCGAGGAGGCCGGCTACGTCGCCTTGACGCCGGGTTGGCCCGGCGACCCGGAGACGGTGGCGGCGGCCAACAAGCATCCCGAAGCCTTCGCACGCCAGCGCGTCGCCGGGATCGTCGATCATCTCGAAGGGATCATCGGCGGCCTGGCGGAAAAGCCGGTCGTGGTCGGCCACTCCTTTGGGGGACTGCTAACCCAGATCCTCGCCGGCCACGGCGTCGCCCGGGTGTCGGTGGCGATCAGCCCGGCCCCGTTCCGCGGCGTGCTGCCCTTGCCGGTCTCGACACTGCGTTCCGTCCTGCCGGTACTCGGCCATCCGGCCAACCGCCGGCGCGTGCTTCCGCTCAGCTACGCGCAGTTCCGCTACGCGGTCGCCAACGCGACGAGCGAGCCGGAAGCCCGGGAGTTGTACGGGACCCACGGGGTGCCCGCCTGCGGCAGGCTGGTGTTTCAGGACGCTTTCGCCAACCTCAACCCGGCCACCGAGGTGCGGGTCGACACGAGAAACCCCGGGCGGGGACCCCTGCTCATCATCTCGGGCGAAAAGGACCGCTTCTTGCCGCCGGCGATCGCCCGGGCATCGTACCGGCGCCAGCGCTCCAACGAGGCAGTGACCGAGATCGCCGAGATCCCGGGCCGCGGGCACTCGCTCACCTTCGACAGTGGCTGGCGGGAGGTCGCCGAGATCGCGCTGGAGTTCGTCGGCCGCGCCGTCTAGCTCCTCGCGGGAGACGGACACACGCGATCCCGAGAACCTCCAGAACGCCATGATCGGGCGAACGGGCCCGTCGCGGCCGCGTCGACGGCCGCGCCCAATCGCCCCTTCGTCTCGAGGCCGGTCCGGACGCCCCCGACGCCTCCGGAGGAACCGGCCACGAACATGGTGCCGTTACGGAGCCGCAAGCAGGATCCGACGGCCGGGCTCGTCCGCTCGAGGACCCGATCCAGCGTGAAAGGGACCTCGAGGGGGTCTCGGCTGATTCCCGGCAGTTGCGGGCTACGGGGTCTTTCGCCACAATCGCGGGTGACCTGGACCGTGCAGGACCGGCGGATCCGGCTCGCCGCGCTGTCGGCCGAGGAGGACCTGCGTCTACCCGGTCGACCGAGCCTTTGACGGCCGACAAGACAACTCGGCCCGTGACGAGCTGAGCGCCCGTCGTGAGACGGACGCGCTGTCCGCGACAAGAAGGCAGGACCAAGGGAAGGGGGAGGCGCACATGCAAGTCCTCGTCACCTGCGGCTCGAAGCGTGGAGGCACCGAGGAACTCGCCCAGATGCTCGCCGACGGTCTGCGGGAGGAAGGCCTCACCGTCGGCCTTTTCCGTCCGGAGGAGATCAAACACCTCGACCATTTCGACGTCGTCATCGTCGGCGGCGCGATCTACGCCGGCCGCTGGCACAAGACGTCACGACGCTTCGTGAAGGCCCACCTCCGAGAGCTCCGGCAACGCCCGACCTACTTCTTTTCCAGCGGACCCCTCGACGACTCCGCGGCCCGAAAGGAGATCCCGCCGGTGCAAGGGGTCCGGGCACTGATGAAACGGGTCGGCGCCCGCGGTCACATCACGTTCGGAGGCCGACTCCTTCCTGACGCCACGGGGTTTCCGGCCCGGGCGATGGCGAAGGAGCATTCCGGCGACTGGCGCGATCCCGCGCAGGTGCGGTCCTGGGCGAAGACGATCGCCGCGCAACTGAACGCGGGCTGAACGGTGGCGCCGTATCCGGTGACCTTCGATCTCGAGCGACCGGAGAAGATGGACCGCGCCCACGTCTTTTTGCGGATCCTGCTCCTCGTTGTGCTCTCCTGGGTCGCCGGATCCGCAACCGGAGGGGGTCTCGTCTATCTCGGTCTGCCCGTGGTCGCGGCGATCCTCATCTCCCAGGGTGGGGGGGAGCGCTACCTCACGGAGGACGGCGAGCGGATGACGAAGGTGCTTTCCTTCCTCGTCGGCCTGTATGCCTACTTCGCGCTCCTCACGGACCAACTGCCGGGCTTCGAGCGTGGCGCCATCCGCTTCGACGTCGTCCGCTCCGGCTCCCCCACCGTCTCCTCGGCACTCTGGCGGATCGCAAAGGCCATCCCGAGCGCGATCGTGCTCGCCCTGATCGGCTTCGTCAGCTGGATCGTGTGGCTCGTCGCCGCGATCTTCATCCTCGCGAGCGAGCGCTACCCCGCGGGGCTCTGGAACTTCCAACGCGGCGTCGTCCGCTGGGAGGCCCGTCTCCTCGCCTACCTCGCCTCGCTCGTCGATCCGTACCCACCCTTCTCGTTCGACACCGGACCGGCGAGCACGATCCCCTGAGGCTCGGCGCGCGATGGCGCGACCGGGATCGTGACGGTCTCGCCGGGAGGCCTCAGCCCGCCTCGACGACGAGGACCGCCGCGCCCTCGACACGGTCGTGGGCGAGGTCGGCGAGGGCCTCGTCGGCGCGGGATAGAGGGTAGGGCGTCGTCACGACGCGCAGCGCCGCGCGGGCCGCGATCCGGAGGAATTCCTCGCCGTCGGCGCGGGTGTTGGCGGTCACGCTGCGCAGGTTCTTCTCGTAGAAGAGCTCGCTCTCGTAATCGAGCGGGGGGATCGCGCTGAGATAGATCCCCGCGACCGCGAGCGTCCCACCCCGCTCGAGGGCGGCGAGGGCGACGGGCACGAGCTCTCCCGCCGGCGCGAAGAGGATCGCCGCGTCGAGCGGTTCGGGCGGCGGGTCGGCCGCCCCCTGGACCGACGCTGCCCCGAGCTCGCGCGCCAGTCGGCGGGCTTCGGCCGAGCGCGTCATCACGTGGACGGTCGCCCCCTCGTAGAGGGCGACCTGAGCGGCGAGATGCGCCGAAGCGCCGAAGCCGTAGATGCCGAGACGGCCGCCGGGAGGGAGCAGGGCCCGCCGCAAGGCCCGGAAGCCGATGATCCCGGCGCAGAGGAGCGGCGCGGCCTCGATGTCGGACGGCCCCGCGGGGATCGCGTAGGCGTAGCGCTCGTCGACGACCGCGAACTCGGCGTAGCCCCCGTCGGCGTCCCACCCGGTGAAGGCCGGCGCCTGACAGAGGTTCTCGTCGCCGCGGCGACAGAAGCCGCACGTCCCGTCGGTCGCGCGCAGCCAGGCGATGCCGACTCGCGCCCCAACGGGGAACCTCGACGACCCTGGTCCCAACGCCTTCACCGTGCCGACGACCTCGTGGCCGGGCACGACCCCGGGCCGGCGCGGCGGCAGCTCTCCCGCCGCGAGGTGGAGATCGGTCCGACAGACCCCGCAGGCCCGCACCCCGACGAGGACCTCGCCCGGGCCCGGTTCGGGGACGGGACGGTCGACGAGACGGAGCGGCCCGTCCTCGATCGGGCCGGGGCGGTCGACGATCCACGCACGCATGACGTCAGTCTCGCGTCTTGCAGCCGGCACGACCGCTCGGATTGCCGGGCGACCGGCCCGATGAGGTGCAACACTCGACGGTGGCGGCCGGTCACGGCGACGCCGGACGGGGACGGGGGAAAGGCCGTGGACGCTGGAGCAGTCTTTTGACGGCGCAGCGAACGTCACGCGACCGAGAACGTCCGGTTCGGGCGCGAACCGGCGGGGAGCCGGTCCCCCACGCGCATCACGCGCTGGTGTGCGCGGCCTACGGAGCGGTCGCCGTCGCCGCTCTCGTCGTCGGATCGGTTTTCGGCAAGGTCCATGGGGCACGCCTCGAACCGCGGGTCGTTCTCTGGTCGGCGACGGCGGTCTTCGTCCTGGCGGGGGTGACGACGACGCGGCGCCTCGCCCGTTGGCTCGGTCACGCCGTCGGGGTGAGCCCGCTCCCGGCGAGCGGGGCGGCTCTCCGCCTCACCATTTCGATCGCCGGCTACGTGATCATCCTCTTCGCGGCGCTCGGCCTCATCTCGGTGCCGATCGACCATCTGCTCGTCGGGGGCGCGGTGACCGGCGTCGTCCTGGGCATCGCCGCCCAGCAGGTGCTCGGCAACGTCTTCGCCGGCGTCGTGCTGCTTGTCGCCCACCCGTTTTCCGTCGGCAACCACATCCGGGTCCGGTCCGGGGCGCTCGGGGGACAGTTCGACGGCGTCGTGCGGGGGATGAATCTCACCTACGTCACGCTCCGCACCGAAGAGGGCACCCTCCACGTCCCGAACTCGGCCATGCTCGCCGCCGCCGTCGGTCCCTGGAAGAAAGCCGCCCTCAGCGCGGCGCCCGCCCCAGCGCCCACTGGGGGCGGCGGGGCGAATCCCATCCCGGCCGGGAGCGAGACGACGACCCCCCGTTAGCACCGCGGCCACCGGGCGAAGCTGCGCGGCCAACGAAGAACAAACGAGCGGGCGGGTCCGAACGGCTCGTCCCGTCGGCGCAAGGCCTCGATCGCGCCTCCGGGCCGGGCCGCCCGGCGCGGTCCGGGAGTCTTGTGTCGCGGGACCAGCTCCTCTCGGAGCTCGGGATCGCGTCGCAGTGACGACCTCCGCGCCGTAACGCATCGTGACTGTGCCCCGAAGCGTCGATCGCGGCTCCGATGCCCGCCAACAGCTCGTCGAGCTTCGCCGGCGGCAACTCGTTGTGGCCACGAAAGACGGGCACCTGGTTCAGCCACTCCTCCCGGGTGCAGGGCCGCTCCCCCTCGAACCGCCACTCCTCCGGGTCGCCGACACCGCCGCCTCGACCTCGAACCAGTTCCGCCGCGCGAGCTCGGCCATCCGGGGGTCGCCGTCGACCCCGAGCACCCGGCACCCGACCGCCCGGAACTGCCGGGCGAAGGTTCCTGTGCCGGACCCGGCGTCGAGGACGGCGGGTCCGGGACTCGTGGCGACGATCCTTTCCCCAAGACGTCGGGATAGCGGGGCCGCGCGCCCGTCGCCTTCGGCGTCCGAGCCGAACGAACCCGCGACCTCTCGGACTTCATTGGGCTCCGGCCGTCGAGCGGTCACGCGTCCCCGCCAAGCGGCGTGCCTCTGCTCGTTGCCGCCGGAGGGCGGAGTGAGCTGCAAGGAGGCCTGGCGCCGATTCGGCTCGCCCTACGAGTCGCGCGCGACTGACTTTCCGACTTCGCCGCGTCTTCCCGATCGCGGTTGGCTCGGCGCACAAGTTCCCGAGGCGCCACCTCTCCGCCCCGGTCGGTCGAGTCGAGGTCAGATCTTCCCGCCCTCGGCATTCCCCGTCCGTCGCCCCGAGGCTGCGACGAGAGCGCGTCGCGAAGACCCGGAAGGCGAGGTTCCCGGTGACGACCGCCAGACGTGCCGCCACGCCGTCCAGCCCCGGCCGATGGTGTAGGTCACAGCACCGATGGTCCCGACGAAGAACCCGATCGGAAGGTTCGACGTGTACGAAAGGGCGATGGCGGACCACACGGTCGCGAGAGCGATGACGACGGAGAGCCCCAGCGCGGTCAGGGGTTTGTTCGTGAAGGAACGAGCCGTGGCGGCCGGACTGATGAGCAGGCTGAAGATGAGGAGTGTCCCCACGACGGGCACGGCCATCGTGGTGACGAGCGCAACGACGAGGAGGAACGCGAGCTCCATCCGGTGGGTGTCGACACCCCGTGACTCGGCGGCATCGGGCATCACCGACGACAGGAGCAACGGCCGGTAGAGAAGGACGATCGCGGCGACGCAGACCGCCCCGATCACCGCCGTCGGCACGAGCTCGCTGCTGCTGACGCCGAGGACCTCGCCGAAAAGCAGCGAGAAGATCTCGGGCGCGTACTCCGTCGTCATCGCCAAGAAAAGAGCACCGATCCCGAGCATCACGACGATGGCGAGTGCCGTGGCGACGTCGTGCCGCTGCCGCCGCCCGAGACCGGCGATCCCGATCGCGCCGAGCAAGGAGAAGACCCCCAGTCCGAGGATGGTGTTCACGCCGAGAAGGCTCGCTCCCGCGGCCCCCGCGAACGCGCCGTTCGGGAGGGCGTGGGCCGCGAACGACGAGCCGCGCAGGACGGTGAAGAAGCCGACGACCCCGGCGACGACCGCGACGATCGTGGACGCCTCCCAGGCGTTCACCATGAACTGCGAGAACATCAGGCGACCTCTCGGCCGGACGGACGCTGGGCGGCGGCGCGGCGGGCGACGAGAAGGTCCACGACGAGGTAGACGGCGAAGACCACGGTGACGACGAAGAAACTGACCGGCCACCCGCGGTGAGACGGCGTCCAGTAGTAGCTGTCGTACGAAAGGAGGATGCCGAGCCAGGTCGCACCGACGCCGAAGCCGGCGGCGGCGGCGACGGCGGTCCCGGTTCGCCTCGTGAGCCGCAGCGCGGTCGCGGCGGGACCGATGAGGAGGGCAGTCGACAGGATCGCCCCGATCGTGATCGCCGAGAGCGACACGGCGAGGGCGAGGGCGACGAGGAACCCGATCCCGACGAGGCGCAGCGAGACCCCGCGGGCCGCGGCGAGCTCCGGGCTTAACGAGCTGAGGATGAGAGGGCGGTATAAGGAGAACGTCAAGCCGGTCGCCAGAACGGCGAGGACGACGATGATCGGAACGATCGATGAAGGCAGGGTGAAGATCGAACCGAACAGCACGTTAATCGTCGCCCCGGTCGTACTCGTTGACGTCGCGTCAAAGTACAAAAAGAGCGCCGCGAGCCCGAGTGCCGCCCCGAGGACGATGCCCGTGGCGACGTCCCGGCCCCGAGGTCGCCGGATGCCGATCAGCTCCATCGTCCCTGCCGCCACGAGGTTCATGGCGACGAATCCGTACAACGGGCTGATGCCAACGAGGAACGCCGCCGATCCTCCGGCGGTGCCGATGTCGGCCAGTGAATGCCCGGCGAAGGACTGCCCGCGCACGACGGTGAAGGTGCCGACGACGCCGGACACGACCGCCGCGACGGCTCCGACGACAAGCGCGACGTGGACGGGGGAGCTGGCGAAGAATCCCGGCCCGATGACGGACGAGCCGATACTCGCCGGTCTCACGCCGACTCCGTTCCGCCGGCCGGCTCGGCGTGGTGCAGCCCCTCGTTCTCCCGGCCCGCGACGACGAGGACCCGGTCGTGAACCCGGATGACGTCGACGTGGCGCCCGTACAGCCGGCTCAACGACTGGGTGGAGACGACCTCGTCCGTGGTGCCGCTCGCCACCCGGCCCCCGGCGATGTACACGACCCGATCCATCACGGGTAGCAGAGGGTTCATGCCGTGGGCGGCGAACAGGACCGCGACGTTCTGCTCAGTAGCGATACGCGCCACGAGAGTGACGACCTCCTGCTCGCTCCGGATGTCGAGGTTGGCAAGCGGCTCGTCGAGGAGAAGGAGCCGCGGGCGACTGATGAGAGCGTGAGCGATCATGATGCGCTGCTGCTCGCCACCCGAGAGGTTGCCCACCCGAGCGTCCGCGAAGCTCGTCGCGTCGACCGCTTCGAGCATCTCGTCGACGAGGGCCTT
>Ga0187771_10000444_pt1 | contig 25579 bp, 30 predicted proteins | sample 0116_SJ02_MP15_1_FD_133139 | JGI IMG/M metagenome (GOLD analysis project Ga0187771, IMG submission 133139) | Tropical peat soil microbial communities from peatlands in Department of Meta, Colombia - 0116_SJ02_MP15_10_MG | ecosystem: Environmental > Terrestrial > Soil > Wetlands > Peat | place... | reverse complement strand
CCTGCTTGGACAGGAATAAAAAGGGCAAAAGAAAAAGGTGCCAAGCTCATTGTAGCTGATCCCATGAGAAATGCTGAAGCAGAACTTGCGGATATATGGCTCCCTTTAAGACCCGGGACCGATTTGATGATAATGCTTTCCTGGATAAAACTCATTATAGAAGAAGAACTCTTCGATAAAGATTTTGTGGAGAAATGGTGCCATGGGTTCGACAGGCTTGCTGAAATGATAAAAAGCCATTCTCATGATGAGGCTGAAAGAATAACGGGTGTTTCAAAAGATCTGATTCTTTCTTCGGGAAAGCTTTTTGCTACCACAAAACCTGCGGTTTTCCCTTGGGGGCTTGGTATGGATAAGCAGGGAATTAACGCCCAACAAGTCCAAAGAGCAAGGCTCATCCTTTCCGCAATTACAAATAATATCGATATTAAAGGTGGAGAGCTTGTTGGAAGAAGTGGGTTGAACATCATTTCGGACTATGAAATGGAATTGAATGAAAAGATCAACGAAGCACAGAAAGCAAAACAGCTTGGTGCGGATACGTATAAGCTTATGGCCTATCCTGGATGGGAAATGATAAGAAATGCTGCTGAAAAGCTTCCAAAGGAGTATTCCCTTCCCCCTGTTGCAGAATTCGGTGCTTCTGCCCACGCAAGGGTTGCGTTGGAGGCCATGCTCACAGGAAAACCCTACCCCGTAAAAGCATTCTTTTCGCAGGCAAGTAATCCCATCATAACTCTTGCAAACCCGAAACGAAATTGTGAGGCCATATCGAAAGCTGAACTGGTCGTTGTTATGGATTACTATATGACGCCAACTGCAGCGCTGGCTGATTTTGCCCTTCCTGCCGCCGGTACGCTTGAAAGGGCAGATATCCAGGATTTGCACGGTTTTGCAAGCTCGATTATAGCGAATCCAAAAGGACTTGAGCCATTATATGAAAGGAAAGACGACTATTTTCTATGGAAGGAACTCGGCATACGACTGGGTGAGGCTAAATACTGGCCATGGGAGACCATGGAGGATGCCTTAGACTATAGATTGGAACCATTGGGTTTCAGCTTCGATGAGCTTTGTGAACGCTATGCCTATTCTGCTGAAGAAAGGTACAGGAAATACGAACAATATGGTTTTCCTACTAACACGGGCAAAATTGAATTATATTCGACAATACTCGAAAAACTTGGCCTTGATCCTTTGCCTATTTATCAGGAGCCCCCGGAATCGCCTTTATCGGATCCAACATTGTCCGAACAGTATCCTCTGATCCTCCTAACAGGAACAAGATTTATGCCGATGTATCAGTCGGAGCTCAGGCAGATTAAATCTGCAAGAAAACAAAGACCTCATCCTTATGCAACTATCCACCCAGTAACTGCGAAAGAGTATGGCATTTCAGACGAGGAATGGATCATCGTAGAAAATAGTCATGGCAGTGCAAGATTCGTAGCAAAGGCAAGTCAGGCCGTTCAAGAAAAGATGGTCCATATCGAGCATGGCTGGTGGTATCCTGAGCGAGAGGGCAAAATGCCATCACTCTTTGGGGCATTCGAATCAAACGCCAACAACCTTTGCCCTGATGACGACAACCTTGTCAGTAAAGAGATAGGGACGTGGCCCGATACAGCGCTTTTGTGCAGAATCAGGCAAGTTTAAGTCATTGAATTTAACTTCGCCGAAATAGGCTTTTGTACGTTGTCCCGGTCAATCGAAAAAAGACTTTCAAAAATATGATACATTACTGCTGGACAGCCTGATTGCGTACACTGGGACATACCGCATAGAAGGAGACAAGTGGATTACGAAGGTTGAAGTCGCCTGGAACCCCGCATGGGTTGGCACGGAACAGGCACGTTTTTTTAAGGTGGATGGCGACCGCCTTTCAGTCCTCACCCCGTGGCGAGTTATGCCTAACTGGCCCGAAAAGGGGATGACACGGAGCATTGTTACGTTCGAGCGGGTGAAATAGGGATTGACGACCAATAACAAAACGCAATTTGATTATGCAAGAGAGTGGACAGGCTAATAAAACCAGGCACAAACCAAGGATACGCCAGGAACACAGGAACGTTTGAATTAGCGAAATAGACAAATTGGTCTTTCGTTACAAAAACAGAGAGGGAGCTTTCAAATGCGTACTATTTTAACTATCGGGGCCATATTGGTCACTTTTTTGATGGAGCAAGCATTAGCGGCTCCTACGGCAAAATATCTCATCGATGCTAAACCGGATGAAGGTATACTGATCAGTCTTGACGAGTGGTTTGCGGAGAGCCCCATTAAAGAAGGTGAAGTGGGCCGTTCGGATAATGTTTCTTCGGTTCCCCGCGCTGCCTTATTCGTCGGGTCCAGCAAAGATCCCAAAGGCATCGGGAGACATATTCACGTCACTGTGGATGAAATAGTCTTTGTGTACAAGGGTGAAGGCGAAATGTATATCAACGGAAAGTGGGTTCCGGTCAAGGCCGATGACCTTCATGCCTGTCCTCGTGGCGTGGCCCATGCGACTCGTCCGCTCCCTGGCGAAGAATTATTGACGTTTAATATTTTTACACCGCCACAACTCAAGGGTGCTCACGACCGTATGATGATCGACGAGTAGAAACGAGTTTCCTATAAATCAAGCTGAATGGAAGGTTGGCTTTCTCCCAGATTCTTTTGCAACGTAGCGATGGAAGGAAGTCCCATCTCTGAAGAAGAGGTGGGATCCTTCCGTTGCGTTTTGTAAATTAAATCCCTATCAGCAAGCGCATCCCCGGCTCTGATGGGACATAATTTCTTTCAGTAATGCTCATCTCAATATATCATCATCGAGCAATAACTCGTAAGTGAAGCAACCAATCGAAAGTTCACCTGACAGTGTGTGTTACACCTGAGGTTTGAAGGAGGCCTGCTAAACAGCAGTATGTCCGCTCACGGAATTTTGTTGGGGTTTTTTACAACGGTTTCGGCAATACGGCGATGGGTCCGAGACATCGGAAGGAGATGGAGGTTTTGGATGGGAATCCATCTTCCTTTCCCTTTTCCATTGATAGTTTGGCAGTGATAAACATGAAGGGTGAGCTTGAAGTGAGAAAAGGTCTGTCTGAAAGTCCCGATAAGTTCTTTGACTTCGACATTCATTCCCATTTCTTTTTTGATGTGATTTCTTAACATTAACCTTCTTCTTTCTTCAATCTTCCAATTTGGAAATTCCCAGAGACCTCCTAAGAGGCCTCTCGTTGGCCTTTGATTCAGGAGAACCTTTTTGTCCTTTTCAATGACTACTGATACTGCTGTGATACGGGGAATCAGTTTTTTTATAGTTCGAGGTGGATAGCTTTCTGGTTTTCGAGAAAGATACCCCTGGCAGAGATTGTGAAGCGGACACCAAGGACATCGTGGGTCTTTAGGAGTACAAATCACGGAACCAAGGTCCATGAGCGCCTGATTGAAAGAGTTTGAATGGCCTTTCGGAATCAAAGATTCTGAGATTTGCCAGAGAAGACCTTCGGTCTTACTTTTCACTGGATTGCTTGAAATGGCAAATAGCCTGGAGAAGACTCTTTTTGCATTTCCATCGAGTATAGGAGCCTCTTTGTTGTAAGCAAGTGAAAGGATCGCTCCTGCTGTAGATCGGCCGACTCCAGGAAGGCTGAGGAGGTCTTGCAGATTATCAGGAACTTTTCCCCTGAAATGGCTCGAGACAATTTGGGCTGCACGATGAAGATTGCGAGCTCTTGAATAGTATCCCAACCCTTCCCAGGCTTTTAGGACTTTCGAAAGATTTGCTTTGGCCAGATGGCGGATCGTTGGAAAGGTTCTTAGAAATTTTTGGTAGTAAGGAATGACTGTGGAAACCTGAGTCTGTTGAAGCATGATCTCGGATATCCAGATGGCGTAAGGATCTTGAGTTTTTCTCCAGGGAAGACCTCTCCCATTTTTCTTAAACCATCGAAGAAGTTTTTTCTGGATCTTTTTCCTAAGCTCCAAATCCCCCCGCCCCCCCTTTTGTAAAGGCGGGCCAGAGAGGATTATCTGGTTTCCATTGTTTGTGGATGATGATCTGCTCATGAGGGCTAAATCAAACTGCAGCACATCTCAACAAATTTTGTTTCAAGGCCAATCTCTTTGGCATAGTCGATCGTTCCTTGAAGGGGATAAGCGATGGTATTGATACCGGATTTAATAAATCCTTTTTCCATCTTCGCCTTCCAAGGATGGGCAGGACGGATACAACCCATCCGAATTGGGATAGTGGGATTCAGGATCCGGGCAATGGCTGAGATCTTCGATGTTTCCTCTGGCCTTGGGATTTTCATCTGTTTCATTCCGTTATAAAAGGATTTGATAATAACCAAGACAATTGTCTCAACACCAACCCTTGTAACTATCTCCAAGGCTCTCCACTCACCTCTGATCTCTCCGAAGTGGTGTCCAATAATGATATGCGGAGCAAGGCGATGGCCCACCTCTTTTAACATCCAGAGTGTCTCTTCATAGTCCTCAACTCGTTTATTAAGGTGGTAGACCTCCCGGATGGTGTCATTATCACCGATCACATCGATGAGGACCTGATCAACCCTGGTTTCCTTCAGTTCATTAGCTGTTTCTTTCTGAACAAGCCCGGTGTGAACGATGACCTTAAATTGTTGATCCGTCTCTTTCAGGACTTTGATTGAAGGGATGAATTTTTTTAAGGGAACTTCCCCATTCTGGTCTGCTCCCCCACTTACTAAGATTCCGTGAGCCCCACTGAGCCGGAGTCCCTCAGCGACTTCGAGAAAGGTTTCAGGATTTTCTGCAGGAATCATCGATTCAAGAATTTTTCCCTTACAGTGTCCGCATCGAAGATCACAATGACTTCCAGTTATGCTTATGGCCGCAAACCGGTCTTTTTGGAAAGGGGAAGTGTTATCATGATAAGAAATGGTTCCAGGGATAGAGAAGGTGAGCTCCTTGCCAAAATGGACCTTGCGGAGCCTGAAGGCTTCCGATTGAAGTTCATTCAAGGGAGTTTGAATGAGGTTGTCGATCATAATTTTTAATTCGCTTCTGTCATTCCCGTGAAGACCCGCCTACTTTGTCTGCCGACAGGCAGGCGCGGAATGACGAGGGGCAGGTGATCCCCAATTGAGCTTTAATTTCTTCAATATCTTCAGGTTCTGGCAAAAAAGGAAAATTCCGGATCGGGCCTGAAGGCCTTTCATTGCCGTAAGGCCTATTACAGGCTACTTTTCCATCCCTTCCAGGGCATCCAGAGGTCGTAAAAGGGTCACCCATTTTAATAAGAGGTTCGATATCGATTCCAAAATCTACCAATATTCCCTTTTCGTCAAATTTCATCTCATCCATTGACCCAAAAGCCTCGTTAATGATCCATCGGGCAAGCTGTATTCTTCGGTATTCCCCGATAAGTGGAGGAGGATGGCCTTCCATGGGACTTCCCTTCTCTGGATAGAAGGAGAAGAGATGGGTGTGAGCACCTATATCTTGACCCCTTTGAATTGCCTCCACCATCTCCTTCTCTCTTTCACCCAAACCCACGATGAGATGAATTCCAACTCGAAATTTTCCAAAGACCTCCACAGCCATCCGAACCAAACCCCAATAATGATCCCAGCGGTGAGGCCCCCCAACTCCTCTTCCTCTCAAATGATCAAATAGTTCAGGGGTGGCAGCATCAATGGCTATTCCCACCCGGTCAGCACCTGCTTTTTTCATAGCCTTGAGAGCACCTTCATGATGAATCAATGTTGGAGTGATTAAGACGCTAATAGAGAGGTCAGTCTCTTCTTTGAATCTCTGGATGACATAGAGCGTATCCTTCAAAGCCCTTGGATGTGTGATCATGGAAATACAGACTCGATGAATCTGGTCTTTATCTTTTGCCCTTCTAATGACCTCTTCCAAGGGATAGAGCGGCCAGTCCACCCTGATAAAGGTTTTTCCCTTTGGGCCCTCTCGTCTCGATCTTGAGAGTCCGCAGAAATGGCACCTGCCCAGACAGCCCTCCTCGTAGTGGAGGAGAAGATTCAATCCTTTCAGTTTTGCATTACGATGAAAAGACCCCTGTTGAAAGCCCAAAGTTAATGAGGCGGCGAGACTCGTCTGGATATACTCAGGACTCACCTTTTGGGTCATCCTTTTTCTTTCCTCGTCGGGAATCAATCCCGATGCTACATTATCTTTAAATCTCCCTTCCCTTAGCCCCTTTTGTTAAAGAGAGGCATTTTCCCCCTTAGGAAAGCCTGTCTGCCGGCAGGCACGGGGGATGAAGGGGGATTTTTCGATCTCTATAATATTCTTTAAAACCCACCCAGGTATTCCTGATCAGGTCTTCAAAAGGGAGATTGGACTTATTCCAATTCTCTTCAAGAAAATTCCTTTTCCAGGCAGCGTAGGCGAGGGAATTCCCAAATGCCTCGCGCCACTCGATATCATAATTTTCTAAATGTCTAAAATCCCTGATGTCGATTGCTTCTGCAGCGATCCTCCCGGCAATTGCACCGCCAATGACAGCATTGAGGATCCCAGCACCGGTAATGGGGTGTGCATGGCCTGCTGCATCCCCCACGAGAAGGATGTTCCCGAAGACCGTTTGCCGGTAGGGCTCACAGGGAATGGAGCCGCCAGTCTTTGAAACCACCTCAACCCTCAATAACTTTTTGGATTCTTTTAAGATATTTAGAAAATCGCTCAAAAGGTTTGGCAAGAGTGAAGTTTTCGAAGGGATGACTCCCACCCCCACATTGGCCGTTTTCCCTTTAGGAAAGAACCAAGCATACCCCACTTCATATTCTTTATCGAAGAAGATATCCACATGATTCTGAGGGTTGGATATGACGACCTCATATTGGAGGGCCACAATCGTTTTGATTGGAGATTGATCCACCCATCGGGCCACGGATGAATGAACTCCGTCCGCACCAATGATCACCTTTGATCTGATTAATTCCCTTTCTCCCCGACGCTCAACGACAACTCCCTCAGAAGAAAGTTCTAAGGCTACTGTTTGGATGGAGATATTGGCACCGTATAAAGCAGCAGAGGCTGCTAATTCTTTGTCAAAGAGAGATCGATCTAACATATATCCAGGGCTTTTCATCTCATAAGAAGTCCGATCAGGGAGATGGGTCACCATCGCCTCAATGTTCTGAAGAACAGAAGCGGATGAAAAGGAAACGTAACGGGAAACCCATTGGTGCACCAACTCTGCACACTGAACCGGGACTCCGATGCGCTGTCTCCGGTCGATTAAGAGAACCTTGGCTCCTCTTTGTGCAGCAGCTCGGGCAGCACTTGATCCAGCAGGTCCGGCTCCGATGATCACAATATCATAGGCTTCAGCCATGAGAGTACTCAAGGACCCTCTTGAGAAGAGAAAGATTAAGATGAGTTTGATTCTCGAATCGACCTCTAAGAGCTTCCTTTTCTTGCCCGAGATCGTAGCAGGTGCTGCTTTCCACATCAACAAGAATTCCGGGCAGACCAATCCTTTCGAAATCTGGCCGGTGTTTCCCATAGAAGGGTTCACAACAGGAGCCGACAAATGCCCGGACCCCCGAACCTTTGAGCTTTCGGAGTGTTGATTCGAGTTCTTCATAATTTTGGATAGTAATGGAGTCCATCCCAAAGGAGTTCGCCATCTGAACCGCATCACTCACTGAGCAACGACCACACTCTTCACACCCACTCTGATTCCGATAGGAACATTTCACTTCTTTAGCACAATAGGGAAGGAGAAGGACTCCGGGCTTCCTAACTTCCTTGAACGGTTTTAGGACAGGAAAGAGGTGACGGGTTTCCTCTTCATCGAATCCATGGGGAAGGAGATCCATTTTTTGGACAGCCTCTTCTACGGCCTGAATGAGATGGCGTTCCTTGACCCCAGGAATCATCGGTCTTATTTTGGCAAAAAAGGACTGGATGATCCCCTCAATATTAGAAGGGATGGCTTTTGAATTTTTAAGGAGACTTTCGAGATCGAAGATAGTTCTTTTGGGGTAAGCAAAGAAATCGCCGGTGATCAAAATCTGGCTGACCACCTGAGTTCTCATATCGATGGCCATCGAGATTCTGATTAATCCTCCGGGAGCCTTCAGGATGGAGGTTAAAGTTTTTCTTCTTGGCAATGCCTCCCTGATTTTAAAAATATAGTCTCGAGAAAAGAAGTAGGGCAGTTTCACTTTTAGCAGATTTTCTTCTTCAGCAGTCAAAGGTTTGTTGTTAAAGGTAATGCCGAAGGCTTCTCCGAAACCCTTGGTCAAGGACGCTTTGATTTCTAAGATAGGAGGAGTGCGCTCCAATTCCCATTTTAGACAGGTCACTCTTTCCTTGACGGACTCAATCTCTTTGGCCTGAAGCTTTTCAGTTGGAATTCTTAGAGCCCGAAGCATCTCATCAACGTCAAAGTCGATTAAAACCGTTCCCTGAAAGAGGATGGCGCCTGAGAGCTCTGTTCCCCCCATTCCTGAAATCTTGCGACCATTGATCTCGATATCGTTTCTCGGGCGGAAATGGGCTTGAACTCCAAGATGTCGAAGACCTAAGGCAGCTGCCTCTCCCATCCTCCTATAAAGGTCTTCAATCTTTGAGGGAATTCTGAGGTCAGTTTTGGAGATATAAATTTCCCAACCCAATTCCTTTTTTCCCCAGTATAGGGCACCCCCTCCTGTCAGCCTCCGGTTGATCTCAATTCCCTTCATTCGACAGTAATCGAGACGAACTTCCTCTTCCACAGATTGGTGGTGTCCCACCAGAATTGTTGGCTTGGAGAACTGAAGGAACCGGAGGGTATGAGGTATCCGCTCTTGAGACTTCAATTCGAGGAGCACCTCATCGAGGGCCATATTCTCAGCCGCGGAGCGTTTGTAGGTATCTAAAAGCCTCCAGGTTTCCATTAAATTATTTTTATAACGTGTTTTTAATTTTTTTTAAAGGTTAAAAGCGGGACGGAGGAACAGGAAGAGCAAAATAAATAGAAGGAGAAAGAATAATACCATGGACCATGCTTAGATTAAGCTTTCTCCTTATTTTCAGCACCGTAAAGCTTAACCTGAGGAATTTCTTTCAAACCCTTGATCATTTTATCGATCAGGTTGCTTTCATATTGACGAATATGTTCCGTCCCTTTTTCCATAACAAATTGGACGCCGACCAAGGAGGGGCTGAAAAGCACCGTTCAGGGTTAATCCCTGCCTACCGGCAGGCAGGCTGAGCGTTCGACTGAGACTCCAGCGAGCTCAGCCGAGCCGTTCACGCCGAAGTCAAGCCCCAGTATTTATGGTGACGAGTCGAAGGATTGACAAAGAGATGAAGGTAAATTAAATTCTAATCATATTATGCAATCTGAGAAAGGGTATCCTCACGAAGGGGAAGGAATAAAGAGAGTAAAAAGCTCCGTCTGTCTGGTTCAATATTTTTCAGAAATGATGAAATATAGGAGAGGATATGAAAACAAAAGATGATGCAAAATTGATTTCAGAGAAAGCTAAGCATTATTCTGAACAAGGTTTTAATTGAGCTGAGTCCATCTCCTTGAGTTTCAAGGAATATTTTGGATATGAGGATTCTCTCATTCCAAGGTTGGCGTCTGGATTTGGTGGAGGGGTTGGACGAAAGGGATCACTATGCGGAGCATTTACTGGATCGATTATGGCTATCGGGATGAAGATGGGAAGGACCGATCCCAAGGACCGTGAGGCTCTTTTAAAGGTCTATGAGAAGTGTCAGCAATATTGGGAAAAGTTTGAAAAGGAATTTGGGAGTAGAGATTGTTGTGCCTTGATCGGTTATCATTTAGATGATCCGGAAGAAAATAGAAAGTGGCTGGAGTCAGGGGGGAGAGAAAAGTGTACTAAGCTCGTTGAGAAGACTGCACGTATGCTTTGCGAATTTCTCGAAGAGGAGTAAAAGGTTTTGATTTGACCCTCCCTCTTCCCCTGATGGGAGAAGGTAGGGGTGAGGGGGGTAACGGAGGAAAAACTGATGGATCGTATCTTCAGTGGAATTCAACCATCAGGAGACATTCATATTGGTAATTATGTGGGCGCTATCCGGAATTGGGCTCAATTAGTGGACCGGTATGAATGCATCTACTGTGTGGTGGATTATCATGCGATTACGATCGAATATGAAGTGGAGTCGATGCAGAAAAGGATTTTAGATACAGCGACAATCCTTGTCGCCTGTGGATTAACCCCGGATAAGTGCATGGTTTCCGTTCAATCCCATTTGCCCGAACATACTGAACTGACATGGATCTTTAACTGTGTGACCCCGGTGGGTGAACTGGAGAGGATGACGCAGTTTAAAGAGAAAGGCAGACGACACCGACACAATGTTAATTTGGGACTCCTGGACTATCCTGTGCTCCAGGCAGCGGATATTCTTATTTATAAGGCGGGTTATGTTCCGGTTGGGGAGGACCAGATTCAGCATGTCGAATTCTCGAGGGAGATTGCCCGGAAATTTAATGCCAGATTTGGAGAGACATTTCCTGAGCCTCAAGTTTTACTTTCAGATGCTCCAAGAATTCTGGGAACAGATGGAGGATCAAAGATGTCCAAATCGTTGAATAATGCCATTGGACTTCTTGAACCTCCAGAGGTCATCTGGGAGAAATTAAAGACAGCAGCCACTTGTGAGCACCGGCAGCTCCGGAGCGATCCTGGACATCCAGAGCATTGTAATATCTTCACAATGCACGAGGCTTTTTCAAAGCCAGATCAGATTGCCTTCGTCGACCATAATTGTCGGACAGCTGGATTCGGGTGTATTGATTGCAAAGAAATTCTCTTTAAAAATATGATGGCGGAGTTGGAACCTATTCAGAAACGTGTTAAGGCGATGAATGAAAAACCGGAATATATTGTTGATGTACTGAAGTCTGGAACGTCACGGTGCAAAACCATTGTTAAAGATGTGATGGATGAGGTAAGGACAAAAATCGGTGTCAGATCGGTGTGGCTGGAGACCTAATCAGATCCAATCCTTTGAATTCATCTTGTTTCAACCTGGGTATTGCGCACGCGCATCTGCGACCTCATTTGATAAAATTTCAATAGAATTTGAAAGTTCATGGTCTTTGTCCTTTCACCCTAAGCGTGCACTTCTTTATTTCATCCTTTCTTAGTTTGGGGTTACCGCTATAAGATTTTCTCTGACATCCCTGCCTACCGGCAGGCAGGCCTGCTGGATCACTAAACTCCCAGGGGAGAGTGATGCATCACCTCTTTCTCTCGACTCTACTTGTATCTTTTGGGATAATTATGGTATTCTGAAAACTGTTTTTGTGTCATTTTTTAGAAACCCTTAGCGCGGAGGAATTGAAAGGAATGAAAATCGCAAAGTGCGTTGCTATTTTTACCATGGTTTTTTACCTCTTCGGTTGCGCCACAGATCGATCTGCTCATAAAGAGCCTGAAAAGGTGATCCTTCAAGTACCCTCTTCAGAGAAGTCAGATCTATTCATGGAGAAATTGAGAGCATTGGAGCAATCCATCTCAAACCTCCGTTCAGAGGTAGCAAATTTAGAATACCGCCTGAAAAATGTTTATGTCCGTCCTCCTCTCACCACCTATAAACTTCCTCAAGAGGTATCCCTCTGTGAGGAGGAGATCCCAGTGGAAGACCGAAATGTGTGGGAAAATCTGGATCGTGAATTTTTAGTCGCATTGAGCAACGAGGCTCAAATCCTCTTATGGATGAAGCGCGCCCGGCGATACTTTCCACATATTGAAAAGAGGTTGAAAGAGATGGGGCTCCCAGATGATTTAAAGTATGTCACGATTACAGAAAGCAGCCTTAGACCCGAGGTGGTCTCCTCCTCTGGTGCAGCCGGGATCTGGCAATTTATTCCCTCGACAGGGGAGAAATATGGGATGAGGAAGAATCGTGCCCTTGACGAGCGATTCGATTTCTTTAAGGCAACAGAGGGCGCTTTGGCCTATCTGAAAACTCTCCACGAAGAATTCAAAAGTTGGATACTGTCAATGGCTGCCTATAACGCGGGAGAGAATAGAATCCGGAAGGAGATAGAACTCCAAAGGACGAGAGATTATTTCTACCTCGATCTTCCCTTGGAGACAGAACGTTATGTCTATAAGATAGCAGTGGCTAAGATTGTCCTCTCCAACCCGGCGAGATACGGGTTCTATTTGGAGGAGAGAGAGTTTTACGATCCCCTACAGGTGGAGAGAATTCAGATTGAACTGCCACGACCTCTCCCCATCATCGAGGTAGCCAGGGCTACTGGATGTTTTTATAAAACCATTAAGGAAATGAATCCACATCTCTCTGAGGAGAACATCCCGCCCGGGATTCATTTTCTTAATCTACCTCCAGGAACCTCCGGGCAGTTCTTGGATTTCTTCTCTAATTGGAAAAGAGAGGCGGAAAATCAATAAAAGAAATTTGATTGAAATTGTTGCGTAAAAGGAATATCCTTCTTACGGGAAAATAAGCAGTATGAGTTAACAAAGTCATCATGTAAAGGATCATAACAGTGGAAAAGGAACGGATTTTAGTGGTCGATGACGAGGGAGCTGTCCGAGAGATGGTTTCCAAGGTCATCCAACATATCGGTTATGAAGTGCTGACAGCTGAGCATGGGAGAAAGGCTCTCGAGATGATGAGAAAGGAACCCTTCACCATTTTGGTCACCGATATCAAAATGCCGGAGATGGAAGGGTTCGAATTGATGAAAGCCGTCAAAACCGAATTCCCGAAGGTCCACATCATCTGTATGACTGCTCACGGAGCTTCGTATACTTATACCGATGTGGTGGCTGTTGGAGCGATGGACTACATCACCAAGCCCTTCACCATTGATGAGATGAGGGCGAAATTGAACCGGGTGATCCGTGAGAGGAATCTCATCGTCGACCTAACGCAGAAATCGGTGGAATTAGAAAGGGCGAACGAAGAACTCAAACGGCTCGACCAGATGAAATCGACCTTCATCTCAAGCGTCTCTCATGAGCTCCGAACCCCTCTGACGGTCATCAAGGAATTTATTTCCCTTATGCTCGAAGGACAGGTGGGGGCCCTTACCGAAGATCAGAAGGAATATCTGGGCATTGCTAATAAGAATATTCTCCGCCTGACGAACCTGATCGAAACGCTCCTCGATTTTTCAAGAATCGAATCAGGAAAAGGATTGAAACTGAAATTCGAGCCGATCCCTTTGATGGTAGTCGTCGAGGATGCAGCAATGACATTGTCCCAACAATTGGAAGAAAAAAGGATTACCCTTGAAAACCGGATCGATCGTGAGATGCCACTGGTCTTGGCCGATCGGAATCGATTGGTGGAGGTCTTCATCAACCTCATCGGGAACGGAATTAAGTTTACCCCTCCAGGTGGGAGGATCTCTATTGATTCGAGGGGCCTCACAGAGAAGCGGGATTATTTGAAGGTGGTCGTGACCGATACAGGGGTTGGCATTTCGCCGGAAGACCTTTCTAAGGTCTTTGACCGTTTCTATCAAGGCCAAAGAACCCAGACAGGAATCATCACGGGAACAGGTCTGGGTCTTGCCATTTCAAAAGAGATCATCGAGGGGCATCAGGGATTTATCCAGGCGGAGAGCAAATTCGGAAGTGGCGCTTCCTTTGTCTTCACCCTCCCCATATTTTGTGTCAACAACGTCTTCAACATCCTTCTCACCCCGATGTTAGAAGAGGCGGAAAGAGACAAGATGTCTTTTTCATTGATTCGGGTGGAGTTTTGGGATCCCAGAACCAAGCGAGAAACAATTCTCAGCGACGAGTCCTGGGAGGGGGTGATGTACGCCCTCCAAAAGATGGTCCGTTCTGTTGACACGCTCTTTCCTTTTCAAAAGAGTATGGTTTATATTCTTTCTTTCAACGATAAAAAGATGGCTAAAGAGATTGGAGAAAGGGTCCAGGTGAAATTGACTCAAGGGGGCTATATTCCGAAAGGGATGGATGTACAGTTCAGAACTTATTCCTATCCTAAAGAAGCCCGTACCAAAGAAGAGTTCCTGAAGGGATGTCGTCTCTTTTTGAAGGAGGATTGATCCTTTTCGATAATGAAAGGGGTTGAGATGGCATGAAGAAGATATTGATATTCTGTGCCATAATGGTCTTCATTGGTGCCTGTGAGGGGAAATCTCCTTCCACCCAAGGAAAATCAGTTGCACCACCGTTGTCGAAGGTCACAGTGGAAAAAGAGAAGCCAGAGAGGGAAGAACCTCTTCCCTCAGAGGTGAGGATCAAACTGAAGAAAGATGGCAAGGACAACTATTCTTGGGAACTGAGTGGTTCGGATGTAGATCAAATTTTAAAGGTTAATGAAAAACTGAGGAAACAGTTAGGAGGAGAACAATCCCGATAAGATTTCTAAAAGAAAGGAGATGAACGGTGGGGATAGAATGGTATATCGAACAAATCTTTAAAGAACTTCCTTCATGGATCGGAATCCCGATGGTGGTTTTCTTAGGTATCCTCCTGATCATTTGGCTTCTTCTTCCCCTCTGGGTTTTGTTCATACAGTGGAATACGGGCAAGATCAGAGATGAGATTCGAAACCTCGTCGATCAGTTTGAAAAAAGTGGGTGGAATGAAAGGGGGCAGAATATCTCTGGGCCAAAGGATTGAGAGGGTTATTTTTATCCTTTTTCTTTTTTGGATCTCAATGGTCAATGCCCAAGATCTTCTCCAGATTCCTCTTTACATCAAAGGCAGGGAGATCCGGGTGGAGGTGGCGAAGACCCCAGAAGAAAGGGCCAGAGGATTGATGTGGAGAAAACATTTGGGTAGAGATGAGGGGATGCTCTTCATCTTCGAAAACGAGGACTACCACGGTTTCTGGATGAAGGATACTCTCATTCCGTTGAGCATCGCTTTCATTGATAAGGAGGGCAGGATCGTAAAAATCGCCGAAATGAAGCCCCTCACATTGGAATCCCACACTCCACCCAAACCCGTCCTCTATTCCCTGGAGATGAACAAGGGCTGGTTCTCTACTCAGGGCATTAAAGTAGGGGACATCGTCCGGTTCTCAAGATAGTTTGGAATGAATAGTTTAGAGTCATAATCATTACTTCGCAGTCCGGAGAAATTAATCCGAAGTTCTCTTCTTTTTTAATCCGACCTCATAACTTTGGAGGAGCCCATTCAACGATCAAGGCATCTTCACTTCCGTAGTACTTCGGGACGATGCCCGTGATTTGAAATCCCATACGTAGATAAAAGGCCTGTGCCCCTCGATTGCTCTTTCTCACCTCTGCCCAGACCTTTTCAAGGCGAGGAGCGTTTAACGTCCTTTCAAGGAGTTCTTTTCCAATGCCTTTTCTTCGATGCTGAGGATGGACGGCGATGGAGATGATATGACCATCTTGAGAGAAGATGATGTAACCCCAGATCTCCTCGTTTCGGTCCCGGGTCTTGCCTATGTATACCAGAAAGGTTTCCGGATAGAGGTAGTAGAGATTGACGAAGGTGGCCCAATCGTAGGGAGATTTGGGAAAGGATTGGTTTTCGATTTGGAGGATTTGCCCCAGATCGGAGAGAGAGAAAGGTCGGATCATCGGCGCTTTTTCGTCCCAGCGATGATGGAGGCAATGCCAAAGGTCAACCTGCGGGAACTCACATTTTCTAATCCCGATCTCCTCATCATCTCTTCATAATTTTCAGGGTATCGGAAATGGGAGACCGATTCCGGTAGGTAGGCATAGGCGTATCTGTCGCCGGAAATGAATCCCCCGACGCGTGGAAGAATCCTTTCGAAGTAGAGCGGATACAATTTCTTCATCCATCCCTTTCGCGGAAAGGTGAATTCTAAAACGATCACCTTTCCACCCTCTTTCACCACTCGGATCATTTCGGAGAGGGACTGTTCCTTATTCAAGATATTTCTCAAACCAAAGGCGATGATTGAGGCGCTGAAGGTGTTCTCCCGGAAAGGGAGGAATAAGGCGTCTCCAAGGCTCAAGGCGATCGTTTGTGAAAGATCTTTTTTTAGAATCTTTCGATGGGCGCCCTTGATCATGGGGGAAGAGAAGTCCAAACCGATGACCTTCCTATGAAGACCATTCTGGTGAACGATCTCTATGGCGACGTCTCCTGTCCCAGTGGCGATATCTAATATCCAACCTTCAAACCCTTTGAGCTCATGAACGGCCATCTTCCTCCAGTAGAGATCTCTTCTCAAACTGAGCAGATGATTGAGAAGGTCGTATCGGGGTGCGATGGAGTCAAAAAGTTTTCGAATCGAATCCGGATGAAGAAAGTAGGGCTTCATTTTAAATAAAGAATAATGGGTTGATGAGGAAATGAAGAAAAATTGATATTGACTCCATCTCCCCATCAATAAGTACTCAAAATGGGAATTGGGCTTAAGCGATCTTTATAAATCTCTTTCCTGGAGTGCCGCAGATCGGACATTTCTCTGGAGGGACCTTTTCTACGGTATTACCGCAGATAGGACAAACATAGTAGTCCACTACTTCATTTTTCCCCAGGTTCTCTAAACCTTTTGTATAGAGAGCGGCGTGGATCTTTTCTACCTCGTTGGCGAAGTGAAATGTCTCGAAGGCTTCGTCGTTCTTTTCAGCCTTCGCCTGGCTCACCATTCCGGGGTACATCTTTTTAAACTCATGGGTTTCACCGTTGATAGCCTCTTGGAGATTTTCGCGAGTTGATTTAACCCCTTTCATGACCCGAAGATGATTATGGGCATGGATTGTTTCAGCCTCCGCAGCAGCCCTGAAAAGTTTAGCGATCTGGGGATATCCTTCTTCTTCCGCCTTCTTAGAAAACGCAAGATATTTTCTGTTGGCCTGGGACTCGCCTGCAAATGCCTCCTTCAAATTCTCTTCTGTATTCGCTCCCATGGGATTCTCCTTTCTATTTTTTAAAAAAAAATTATAACAGACACGGCCCAAAATGACAATTGACTTTTTCTTCTTTAATCGTTAAAATTTTAGGTATTCTTAAGAAACGGGAGTGAGATGGTGAGATTCGCAACGCTTTTCGTTATTATTTGTATGACTCTTGTTTCTCCTTGCTATGGACAGATGTATAAATGGGTCGATGAAAAAGGGACAGTCCATTTCACAGATGATCTTTCCAAGATTCCAGATAAGTACCGTCCAGATGCCGAAACACGAAAAGTCCCTAAAGAAGTTTCCTCTCCCGAAACCAAGGAACTCCCATCCTCCCCATCGCCCTTACCTGGCCCAAGAACCCCTGAAACCCAGGGGTTTGAGGTTGACCTTTTACGGAGACATGAACTATTGTTGGCAGAGGTTGTCCTAAATGGTAGGGTGAAACAGTATTTTGTCGTTGATACAGGGGCTAGTTTTACTTTGATTAACTGGAATGCAGCGAGGGAACTTGGGATCACTGTGGATGAGAATACCCCGTTCATCAAAGCTTCTTCAGCGAGCGATGTCATCCTCACCCCTTTGGTGACATTGAATTCTGTGCGGGTGGGGAATGTAGAGGTAGAAAATACAGAGGCACTCATCCATAATATGCCAAGTTATCAAGGACTTTTGGGGAATTCTTTTCTCAATAGGTTTAGAGTGGTGATTGATTCCGTTAATGCGAAAATGACACTCCTTGCACTCCAGGGGACACCATCACCCGACCGGCCCGGTGGTTATAGCAGAGATTACTGGAGCGGCCAGTTCAGTTTCTACTATCGAAACCTGGAGGAGTTGAAAAGGTTAAAGGAAAAATACGAAAGCCAAGGGAATCGCTCTGAACTGAATCGGGTCAACAATGCGATCCGATATTTCGAAAATCAACTGAGCGAGTTAGAGCGGAGGGCCTCCTTTGCCGGAGTGCCCAGGGAATGGAGAGAATGAAACGCCATGCACATCGCGCTAAGCGTTTAGCCTATTTTAAATCAAGGGGTGTACAAGACCACAAGGAGCTTGGTTTTATTGTCACTGGGGTTCCGGAGTTTGTGCGTAATCCCCGAATCAAAATGTAAGGTTTCGTTTTTTTTGAGAAGGTTTAGATTTTCTCCCACCATCACTTCCACCTCGCCTTTTAAGACATAGATGAATTCCTCTCCCTCGTGCTTATACTCCACCATTTTATGGTCTTGTCGTGGATCGATCGTGATCAGGAAGGCCTTCATGTGTTTCGTCTCAGCATCCGGAGTAAGGGTTTTATAAGAGTACGCCTGAGTCCGCTTGTAAAAGCTTTCCTTTCTTCTCCTTTCTGAAGCCTCTTGTTCTTCAGCAGAGAGGAAGGAACCTGAATCAATAGAGAGGACCTTTGCGATCTGAATGACCGCAGAGACAGGGGGGATAACAATCCCTTCCTCAATTTCTTTTAAGTACCGCTGTGAGAATCCGGTCTTGTTGGCAAGATGCTCAAAAGAGATTTTTCTCACTTGGCGAAGTTGTTTCATCTTGGTCCCAAAGGATCTTTCATCCGTCTTCTTGGTTGCCATATCTCCTCCCGCAATCAAATTTATTCATGGATTATATTTTGACAAATATGCCATGGACCACAATTTTCCCTTCTCCCAAGATCAAACCGTATTATCGTCGAAATACGTCTGTTTTTCTACCCTTTATCATCCCAAGAAAGGTGGGAAAAATCGAGATTATTAAAAGAATAATTGCCATGATGAGTGTAACTGCAGAAATAGGCCGAGTAAAAAAGGGAACAAAACTTCCATCAGAGATAAGGAGTGCTTGGCGGAGATTCAAGTCAAACATGGGCCCAAGGACAAAAGCAAGGACGAGGGGAGCCCCTTCATATTCGAATTTTCTAAAGAGATAACCGACGACTCCGAAGATAATCATTACAAATACATCAAAAATATCATTATTGATGCTGTAAGCACCTATCAGACAGAAGAGGAGAATCAAGGGGTAGAGGATTTTTTCAGGTATTTTCAAAACTTGCACCCACATGGGAATGAGGGGAAGGTTTAATACTAAAAGCATTACGTTCCCGATATACATGCTGCTGATGACGCCCCAAAAAAGATCGGGGTGTTTTTGGATGAGTAAAGGGCCTGGAGTGATTCCATGGATGAGGAATGCCCCAAACAGCACTGCCAAGCTGGGATTGGGTGGAATTCCGAGTGTTAGGAGAGGGATGAAAGATGTTGATGCGGCTGAATTATTCGCTGACTCCGGGGAGGCGACCCCTTCGATTGCACCCTTTCCAAATTTTTCAGGTTCTTTGGATACTCTCTTTTCAACGGCGTAGGACATAAAGGATGAGAGAACTGGCCCTCCTCCTGGTATAATACCAAGAAAGAGCCCGATAACCGTGCCTCTCAGCAAAGCCCATTTAGACTTTATCCAATCCAATTTTGAAGGAAATAAATTCTTTATTTTTGTCTTAACAATTTCGCCGGATACCGTGCTTTCGAAGTTAACCAAAACCTCACCAATGCCGAATAGCCCCATCGCTACTGGAGCAATGCCTATTCCATCAAATAGTTCCAAAATCCCGAAGGTTAATCTTGGACTGGTGGTAATTGGATCTAAACCAATATTACCTAAAATCAAACCGAAACAAGCCATCATAATGGCCATTAACTTCGATCCATGTGAAAGATAGGTGACGAATGTTAAGCCAAGAACAATAAGGGCAAAATATTCATGGGGGCCAAATTGAAGGGCAAAATGAGAGAGAGGAGAGGCAAAAAACATAAGTGCGACAATCCCTATTGTCCCAGCAATAAATGAGCCAAAAGCAGCTATACCTAAAGCTGGTCCGGCTCTCCCTAATAATGCCATTTGGTAACCATCCAAACATGTTACAACAGAAGAAGCCTCACCAGGAACGTTGACTAAAATAGATGTGGTAGACCCTCCATATTGTGCACCATAATAAATACCTGCTAACATAATAATGGCCCCTGTAGAGGATACTTTAAACGATATTGGCAGAAGAATTGATATTGCCCCCACTGGACCAATTCCTGGCAAGACCCCTACTAAGGTGCCTAATAACGCTCCTAAAAAACAAAAAAGTAAATTGTCAGGTTGGATTGCTATCGAAAAACCATAGATTAAACTATTGAGAGTATCTAACATCTATCTCCTCTGTGTCAATACGAACGAGGTTAAGCTACCACCCGAATATTCCTCTTGGAAATTGAATCTGTAAGAAAAAATGGAAGATGATATAACTCAGCATCACAATGACAAACGAGCTAACTACTGCCACCCAATATTTTAGTTTTCCAATGCCAAAGAGAAAAACCATCAACACAAAAGTTGCCAAAATAAAACCTAACTTAGTTAAAATCAGGGCATATAAGAAAAGGGTGATTATAGCCAAGACAGCGTTACTCCATTTCAAACCTTTCCATAGATCTCTTAACATCTTTGCTTCTCTTTTCGCTAAGATGTTTTTGATGATGAGAACTATTGAAAGCGATCCAAGAATCAAACTTGCCCAAAAGAAAAGAAATCCGGAGCCAGGAGAGGAAAACGTCCCCACCCCTAATTGATCCGCCATGATGCCTACAAAAATTGAAATGGCTAACCAGAATAAACCACTAATGATGTGACGTCGATCCAATTTCCCACTCCTTCTTTTAATGGGACGCTATTCACCAGAGTTTAAATCTTTAAGAAAGTAAAACGATTTACTTTTTACCTCTTTAACCCATCAGTAAGGTTGTGTGGCTGCTTCCTTGATGATGCCGATCTCTTTGAACATCTTTTCCATTCGGCCCCATCTCTCTTTTAGGTGGAGATCATACTCTTTGCTTTTGAGAAGGATGGGTGTGACGTAGAGGTTTTCAACTGCTGTTTTAAACTCCGGGGTTTCCGTTCCTTTTGTAAAGGCGGTTTCCAATTTTTTTACTACCTCTGGAGGAAGACCTGCTGGTCCAAGGACTGCGTGAATGGTGTCGTTGACAAAACCGTAGCCCAGTTCTTTGAGAGTGGGCACATCAGGATAACCGGGTAGCCTCTCCCGTCCATGAGTGGCGAGGACCCTCAATGCCCCTGACTCGACAAATGGAAGCCAGCCCAAGCCACTGGAGCATGCATCCACATGTCCACCCAGTAATGCGGTTCGTGCTGGAGCCGTTCCTTTATAAGGGACATGGACCCACTTTATCCCCTCTTTCTTGGCGATTACTTCCATAGCAATATGCATACCCGTGCCTATACCTGCAGAGCTATATTTTATTTTTCCAGGATTCTTTTTTGCATAGTCTATAAACTCTTTGAATGTTTTCCAGGTCGAGTCACTTTTGACGAGAAGAGCGGTGTGTTCCGACATGGCAAAGCCCATGATCGAGGTAAAGCTTCTCAATGGTTTGAAGGGAACATTTTGCATCAGACAGGTGATAACCACGGCGTCACAATTTGAAGCACACAATGTATATCCATCGGGTTTGGCAGTTGCAATCACTGCTAATGCTACCGTTCCACCCCCACCACCCTTGTTCTCCACAATAAGGGGCTGCCCAAGCGCACTACTTGCACCTGGTGCCATTGCTCGAACGCTGACATCTATCGTACCTCCCGCCTCCATAGCCACGATGACGGTCACAGGCCTTTCAGGATACTCAGATCGTGCTACCTGTACAAAGAATATCATATGGGCTAAGACGAAAAATAAGATAGATGCTAACCATAACGTCCTCAATTTTTGCTCTCCAATCATTTTGCACCTCCTTATGTTCCTATGCTCCCCATTATAGATTTCATGCCCTTTATGTCAAGTTTTTTTATTGAGACCTGTGCAAAAAATTATATTTGGGTTATTTTAGATTCGTTATATAATAAGTAAAAAGGAACCAGAAGATGGAACGGTGGGTGAAGGCGGGGATAATTGAAAACCGGTTTGAAGGGGACAGGATTTCCCAGGCATTAAATCAGGGAGGCATTCCTTTCCTGATCAAGTCCTTTCTCGATACAGCCTATGATGGCCTTTACCTTCCTCAGAAAGGATGGGGAGCTATTTGGGTCCCCGAGGAGTTTGGTGAGGAGGCGAAAAGGGCCATTTCAGAAGTTAAAAAGATTTTTGGGAAGGAGGGAGAAGATGAAACTGGACAGTCTGGATGAGATTTTAAGATTTGCGATCAGAAAAGAGGCTGATGCAGCAGCTTTTTATCGAATGGCAGCAGATCGATCAAACCCCGGGGTTAAGAAGGCTTTTGAAGAACTAGCCGAGGAAGAAGAGGGACATAAGAAAAAGCTTGAAAGGTTTGACGTGAAGAAGATTGGCCAAATGAAATTGAAAAGGACCAAAGGGTTGGGGATGACCGAGACGATGGAGGATGTACTGTATAGTTCAGATATGAGCTATGCCGATCTCCTTCGGATGGCGATGAAAAATGAGGAGAAGTCTCAGCATCTTTATATTTCCACAGCTCAACTCGTTGCTGAAGAGAAGTTGAAAAAATTGCTTTTGATCCTTGCGCAAGAGGAGTCCACACATAAAGAGAGATTAGAAAGAATTTATGACGAAGAAATTTTAAAGGAATTTTAGAGGAAAGGTATAATCCAAATTCCAAAATCTGTGCGTGCGGCAGACAGGGCAGGCATGAACTTTGGCGTTTGGTATTTTCACGCTAACTCTTTTGAATTAGAGGTGGAAAATGCTACCTGGATTGGCAGGAAAGTCTGAGATGATCGTGGGTGAGGAAGATTTAGTCAGCCGGTTGGGGGGGATCGCCGTAGAGGTCCTTTCCACACCGAGACTGATTCAACTTATGGAGGCAGCAGCTATTGAAGCGATTCAGGGGTTTATTTCTTCTGATGAATTGAGCCTCGGGACATGGGTAAAGATCAAACATCTATCCCCAACACCCCTTGGCATGAAAGTCATCGCCCATGCACTTCTCAGTGCAGTAGATAAGAATAGACTCTTCTTCCTGGTCGATGCCTATGATGAGAAGGAAAAGGTAGCAGAAGGAGAACATGAAAGGATCCTCATCTCTAAGGTACGGTTTCTCCAGAAAGTGGAAAAGAAGAGGGTTGGATGATTCCCATTTCATTTTCCTGGGATACTCAGAAAAGATTAATCTTGCTCGAATGGAATGGATTTTTCTCGTTACGATTGGAAAGAGGGAAGAGATCAATAAAGGTTCTTGGGTTACCCGTTCCTACTCGCTTTAGAAAAAGAAAAGCTCGTCTTCCGCTTCGATGGGTTTATTTAAAGGGAGCTTTTTCCTTTCTTGCAGAATGGAAACTCAAAAAGGTGGGGGCAAATGTTTCTTTTTCAGATCCTATGGTGAATGGGTTGCTCTATGGCTGGGTGAAGGCCATTGAGACCGTGAAGGGAAATAGTAAGATCAATGTAACCATCAATTTTTTAGGAGAGAATGGGTGCGTAGGTGAATTCGTCATTTTTCCAAAAACATTATTTTTTCATTTAAGAAAATGGATCTTTTCTCTTCTTTGGGAAATGAGGAGAAGAAGATTGTGAAAAGGAGGTGAAGCGTTATGGAAGCTACCGATTTGATTAAAACGCTTTTAGAAGGTTTTAAAGCCATTGCCAAAACAGAGACCATCATTGGAGAAGGAATTAAAGCGGGGGAATTCACAGTTCTCCCTGTCTCCAAGATCTCTCTGGGTATTGGCGCAGGTGCTGGAACAGAACAGATCAAGACCTCTGGTGGAAGCGGAGGCGGTGGAGGGGGAGGGATCTGTGTTGAGCCCATCGCCTTTCTGGTGATCAAAGAAGGGGAAGTTTCCATTCTTAATCTGAGAAGAGGGCCCGCGATCGTGGAGTCTTTCTTCGGGAAGGTTCCCGAGATGGTGGAGAGGGCGGTGAACATTGTTAAAGGGAAGAAGAAGGGCGAGTGAACTTGAGGTGCTTAAGTAGGCAACGGGTCACCTCAGGGTAAGATCGAAGTCTAAACAACGATGAAGCGCTTTGAGGTTTTAGATCATACAGCAGATATTGGTATCGTTGTTTATGGTGAAGACCTTGAGACGCTTTTCGAGAATGCGGGTGAAGCCTTCTTCCACCTCATCACGGATATGAAGAAGGTGAGACGTCGGGTCCAGAGAAGGATTGAAATTGGAAAGGAAGGCTTGGAGCGTTTGATGGTAGATTGGTTAAGCGAGCTTCTCTACCTTCACGATGTGGAAAATCTTCTCTTTAAGGAATTCAAAATAGAGTCCGTTGGAAAAGATGGGTTGAGGGCAACGGTGAGAGGGGAGCCATTTCAAGAAGGAGTCCATGCGATCAAGACCGAGGTGAAGGCTGTGACCTATCATCAGATAGAAGTTCGAAAGGAGAATGGAAACTGGAGGGCTCAAATTATCTTCGATCTGTGATGAAATCCCCCCTTCGCCCCTTTACTGAAAAGGGGGTATAGGGGGATTACTTAATGAAGGAGTACTTTGTTATGCCTGCAGAGGAAAAAATCAAAGTTCAGAAGATAGATGATTATCGGTGGAGGATTCCTCGGGAAGGTAAGATGAGGACTGATGGAGTCATCTACGCGGATGAGCGGTTGTTCGTCGATATTCGAAAAGATCAGAGCTTGGTTCAGGTTGCCAATGTCGCATGGTTACCAGGAATTGTAGGCCATTCCTTGGCCATGCCAGATATTCATTGGGGTTATGGTTTTCCCATCGGCGGTGTAGCCGCCTTCGATCTGAATGAGGGAGTCGTTTCCCCTGGAGGCGTGGGATACGATATCAACTGAGGCGTTAGATTAATGCGCTCAGGTTTGAGTCGCACAGACATTCAGGGCAGGATGAGAGAGCTGGTGGAGGCTCTCTTCGCCAACATCCCTTCGGGGGTGGGATCGCACCGAAAAGATCTCAAACTGGGTCGGGATGAAGAGAGGCGTGTCTTGAAAAAAGGGGCCAAGTGGGCAGTCGAAAAAGGTTTCGGTACAGCAGAAGACCTCATCCACATTGAGGAACAGGGATGCATCGAAGGAGCTGAACCAGATCGTGTCTCTGAAAGGGCGATGGAGAGAGGTAGGGCGCAATTAGGGACTCTCGGTTCTGGAAATCACTTTGTTGAGGTGGGATATGTCTCTGAAATCTTTGATCAGTCTGTTGCTCATACCTTGGGATTGTGGAAGGACCAGGTCACGATTATCGTCCATACTGGGTCAAGGGGATTGGGACACCAGGTGTGCGATGATTACATCCGTGTGATGATGGACGCTGCAAGAAAATATCAGATTGAACTTCCAGATCCTCAGCTCTGTTGTGCCCCGGTCTCTTCAGGAGAAGGAAAGAAGTATCTCGAAGCCATGGCCTGTGCAGCCAACTTCGCCTTCACCAACCGACAGATGATCACCCATTGGGTGAGGGAGACCTTCGAGCAGGTTTTTCAGAAAGGCCCAAAGGATTTACAGTTGGATTTGATCTACGATGTCTGCCACAATATCGCGAAGATTGAGACCTATACAGTCAACGGAGAGAAAAAGAAACTCTGCGTCCATCGAAAAGGAGCAACTCGTTCTTTCCCACCCGATCACCCCGAGATCCCAAAAGCATATCAATCGATTGGACAACCCGTTCTCATTCCAGGTGATATGGGAAGATGTTCTTATGTATTGGTAGGAACTGAGAGGGCAATGGAAGAGACCTTTGGTTCCACCTGTCATGGGGCGGGTCGGGTGTTGAGCCGACATCAGGCCATCAAAGCAGCAAAGGGCAGGG
>Ga0187771_10000443_pt1 | contig 25584 bp, 10 predicted proteins | sample 0116_SJ02_MP15_1_FD_133139 | JGI IMG/M metagenome (GOLD analysis project Ga0187771, IMG submission 133139) | Tropical peat soil microbial communities from peatlands in Department of Meta, Colombia - 0116_SJ02_MP15_10_MG | ecosystem: Environmental > Terrestrial > Soil > Wetlands > Peat | place... | reverse complement strand
GTGTAGTTATAGTTCGATAGATACGGCGGATTTTCGATGCCGGTGATACTTTCGTAGTCATACAGGGCGACTCCAAGTTTGACCGAGTACTCCTTGTCGCGCTTGAATTCCATGACTCCCTGACCGCCGAACAGCCACTTGTCATGCGACGAAAGCATCGGCGACTCCTGATACAGGTCCTGGAGAGGGAAGGCTCCGCCGGTAAGATAACCGGTCAGATCGCCCACGATATTCCTTTTGTAGGCGGCCGCCACACCTTCGAAATTCAAGTCGTTGGCCCATATGAGGTCGGTGTAAAACCACGGGTTGGGCATTCGTCCGGCCCATATGTTCAAGTCGGCGAACGGATGATACCTGAGATATGCTTGGTCTAGGACAAAACCGTTCTTGGCGAAATAATTGCCAAAAATGACATTGTCGGATACCGGGTTTGTCTGGTCCCCCGTAGCGAGCCTTACCCCGAGCGTCATCTGATCGTTTACGTCGGCCTCCACTTTCAGGCGAAGCCGAAGATACTCATTCATGCGATTGACGTTGGTGTTCAGCGATTGGGTCGGATTGTTCGGGTCTTCAACAAACGTGGCGTTAGACTTAGGGAAATAATAAGGCTGGATGCGCAGCCGCATGTCGCCGCTGAACTGCAGCCTCTGGAGCCAATCAGGGAGATTTGGAGCAAGGTAGCTCTGGAGAGCGCCCTGGCTGGCCTTTTCGGCGACCTCGGTTTGCACCTGGTCGTGGATATCTTTTTTTACCTCGGTTTTTACGTTTTCAGTAATCTTCTGGACGTATTCCTGGTCTCGCGGAACCACGAGGATGGCCTTTGCGGCAGCCTGGGCAGGGGTGGGCTTTTTGGCAAGCGTCTGGTTGAACCTCTCAGCCTCGCCCTCGCTGACCAAACCTTTGTTTTTCAACAGATTGACAAGCGCCTTTATGCTCTCGGTCGACTCCGCGCCTGTGATTTTGGCCTTGAGAGCATCCGCCTCTTCCGGTGTGATGACCCCCTTGGCCTTCAAAAGTTCCGAAAGCAGATCCATTCCATTGGTCTCTGCTGCTTTTTTCTCTTCACAAAAACCGTTCGCCGCGCAAGCGCAAAAGATGAACGCCACTACCCCCAGGACAAACACAGCCCTCAACATCAACTCCCTCCCATAAGAACCGTGAGCAGTGAGCATTGAACAGTGAACGGGATGGGCGGGCTCAAATGCCGCCCGGACCGGAAAAACACCAATACAGTGAACATTTGGCGGTGAATACGAGATACGGCTCTAATCCCTTAACTTCGCAGAGCGCCCGACCCACTGGGACGTTCTGTTCACTATGCCCTGTTCACTGCCCCATTACCCCTGTGACGATATGCGGATGTTTACGCCCCTGGGCATTCCCTCCGGGGGCGCCTGGCTGATGACTCCGTCATGTTTCAGGGTATCCCTCACCGCGCTGTCCAGCCTGGGGTCGCCTGAAGAGGAAAAAATCCTGAACCTTATAATTTTGCCCTGGGGATCAACGTCGATCTGGGCCAGGAGCTTCAGGCTTCCTTTGGGAATCCCTCCGCTTGCTTCCAGCCGCTTTTTGACCTTGCGATTGAGGTCATCTTCGATAACGCGGCCGTATCTGCCAAAGGCCGACCCCCCTCCGTCCCCGCTTCCTATAAGCCCTGCGCCGCCTTTGTTTCCGATAAGGCCGAATGCGTCGCTTCCCGCAGTCCCTTCAGCATCGAGGCCAAGCTGTTTGCCGACCGGCTTTTCGTCGGGTTTATCGGGATTGTCGGGCCGGGTCTTGTCCGGTCCGCAGTCTATAATCTGTTCTTTCATCTTATCCTTCTTTATCTGCTGCTCAGGCTCCGGAACCTTTTCCTTGACGACAGGAAGCGGAGGCGGGACCAGACTGACCGTTGAGATCCGCATCTTCCTCACCGGTCCCACATCGGACATAACCAGTTTCGCCATGAACGCGCCGCCGACCAGCAACAGCAGAGCCATGCATCCGCTGACGACCCAGATGGTTTTCGGGGAGGATTTCTTGTTGGACTGCTTCATTTCACAAGTCCTTTTTGTTGGACAGGATGAACAAGATTCACAGGGTTTCCAAAAACCTGCCAAGACATATCCCTTCGGTCCCGGCACTCCCGTTGCATTTAAGTCCTGTTAATCCTGTCCAAGGCATTACTTCATTTCACGAGTTTTTGCGTGACCAGACCCAACTGTGTAATCTCAAGCCTTTGCAAAAGATCCAGGATCTCTATGACGCTTTTGTAGGAGATTTTTTCGTCTCCCTTGATCACTACGGGCAAATTCGGATCCACAGCTTTGTACTGTCTGAGCCTCGTTTCCAGTTCGGCAATCGTCACCTCGAAGGTGTCGATGTAGATTTTCCCTTCACCCGTTATAGTGATCGCTTTAGTTGTTGGTTTCACCGAACTTATGGCCGCGCTCGCCTTGGGCAAATTGACGTTTATGCCCTGAACGGAAGCCGTTACCACTATCATGAACACGAGCAGGAGGTTCCAGGCGAGGTCAAGCAGCGGGACGACGTTGATTTCGTCGATCACTTCAAATTCGCCAAAAGGGTTCTTTTTCATTCTTGCTCCCCCTCGAGCTTGAGGACGAATTCATCCGCAAACTGGTACATATCGGCGTTGAGGTCCTTGATGTTGTGCGTAAGGTAGGAGTAGGAAAAGAGCGCCGGAATAGCGACCAGCAGACCGCACAGGGTACAGGCGAGCGCCGATGCGACGCCCGGCGCGATGGCTGTAAGGTTCGCCTCTCCGGCTTCCGCCATTCCCGCAAACGTGTTCATAACGCCCCAGACCGTGCCGAGAAGCCCAAGAAACGGCCCCCCGGAAATTCCGAACGTCAGCACCATCAGCCCCGCGCCCAACTGCCTGCTTTCGTTCATCGTGGCCTTATCGAGCGCCGATTGGACAGATCTCAGGATGGATTTGGACGGGCTGTTATTCGCCCTGCCTGTTTTCGATTGTGCAAACCTGAGTTCCTCGAAGCCCGCGTTATAAATCCGGTAGAGCGAAGAACCTGGAAATCGGCTGTTCTCACCGCTGTAAAGGGTATCGAACGCCGGAGCTTCCCTGAGCCGCTGCGAAAATGACGTGTTCTCTCGGCGGATCTGGCGCAGGCTAAGGGTTTTTGTCAAAAATATAATCCAGCAGACCGCCCCCAGGATTGCAAGCGTGCCTATGACGAGCCACCCGTCGAGGGTGATCGTTCTGGCAACGATTTTGATCAGGTGAATCGTAAGGCTTTCGCCGGTTGCCGCAACCCCTTCTTCCTCCATGACAGAGGCAAGAACGTTATCCGGTCCCTGGCCTTTAAAGGCGGCCCGGAGCCATTCGGAAGACCTCGACACCTTAGACAACTCGATTTCGTCAAGGTCCCCGGAAAAAAAGCCGCCTCCTTTAAGGGATGCGCCGATGCAGATATCGGATGCAGGCTCCGGCAAAGGGCCGGGCAGATTTACAGAGGCGGCCTCCGCGCCGTCAATATAGACGGTCAACCGCTTCGCCGGCTCGGCCGTTACGGCCAGCAGGTGCCAGGACTCAAGGGGCAGGTCGGCGGTCTTTTGGGTTTCAACCGCCTCGCCGGCTGTAGTTGCTTTCGCGAAAACCTTCTTTTGATCGATCCCTACGAAGAGCGACTGGTTCTGGTCCTCCCAGGAGAGAATGCGGGCGTCGTTCTGGGGGCCGAAGATCCTGATCCAGGCAGAAAAAGTCAAGCCGGCCGAAAAGTTGAGCGAAGGAGACCTCGGAATGACTATCCTGTCGCTCGAACCGTTTAGAGAGAGGCCTGCTCCGATGACTGCAGGCGTCCCCATCCCTGACGAAAATTCCGAAGGGTTGTTGCCGTAAGCGGTTTCGTCCTTTGGTTTACCCTCCTCTTCGTCCAGGTGATAGACAAGCACCTGATTGACATCGTAGACGCCGCTCCGGTCCTGTGCATCGGAGGCGGATTTGTTTCCGTAGTAGATCCAGATGAAGTCCTGCTTCGAGCTTGCCATAACCCGAGGGACCTTGACCCAGAAAAGAGCAATCTCATTGGCAGGGTCGAAGACTTCCCTTTGAAATTTAAGCGGCAGCTTATCATCGTCGCTCATAAACCGGATATCTGAGCCGTCTTCCTTTGCGGCCGCAAAATTGAAGTTGCCCGTATGGAGCCTGAGCAGTACCGCGACGTCGTTCAGGTTTCCCTTGATGTCAGCCCCGGCGGACGTGGTATCGAAGACGATCTTTCTTCTAAACTGCCATTTCTCGTCCCACCAGGCATGCGCCTGAATCGCGCCCGCCAAAATGGAGAGCAGCACGACGGACGCAACAAACAAAAACTTCTTAGACACGGATGGAGGAGCGAAGCGGGATGGATGGACACCGATAGAAACACCAGAAAACATACAAAAACCCTTCGTCAGGTGGACTTGAAAAATCCGCCGCAGAGGTGCGGAGCGCACAGAGCTTGAGTTATTTAGTCTTGTTTTCCTGTAGCGTCAGTTACCTTTCTCAGCGCCTCTGCGTCTCTGCGGTGGATTTTTTTGTCGCGGATGCGCAGTTGACTCTTCACCCTTCACTGTGCTCTCAGTTATCAGTCCTTTCCCATGAGCCGTCGCTCGGATCTGCGTCGAAGATGCTCAATACCCTGACTTCGAGCGATGCTGCGGCGAAGGCTTCGGAAGCAGCTGAAACAGCTTGGGCCAGTTTGGTTCCCGCTGCGCTCGCAATTGCCGCTTCTTGGACCTGCATGGCCTGTGTGACCGACCCTACCCCCGAAAGGGCCGACAGTCCCGAAATCCCCTGCGAAGCCACAGGCACGCCTACCGACCCGGCTGAAAAGACGATGTTTTGCGCATTGAGCACCTGCACTGCGCCGAGGATTACGTTTCGCCCGGCTATTCCGGCCTCTCCGGCATTTATGTCTCCCTCAGGAGCGAACATGTAGATGTTTCCTGCAAGTGGCATAGACTCTCCAAGACCTGGAGAATACGTGACTGCGCGAATCCCGCTTCCCACGGTGGGAGGAGAAAATATCTCCACATAATATCCGAGGCAATTACCCTGGCTGTCTGTGCCGCCGACACAATTCCAGGTTGGCGCAGATGTAGTCACGGCCGTCTTGGCGCCCTTACCGGCGTTGATGTTTCCTGAGGTGCTCCACACGGTGATGTCGCCACCGAGACACGTCATGACGCGGGACTCGTTTACGTTGACGTCCTTGTTGGCGAAGATATTTATGCCGCCGCCATATCCGGTGTAGATTCCAGTGTCCGTACCCTGGCCTGCGCTACCTAGCGTGGTTTGCCCCACATTCAAGCTGCCGTGGGCGAAAATGAACATGCCCGGCGTATATGACACGGCAGCTATCTTGGAAAAAGTCATATCTATGTCGCCGGTTCCTGAAGCGACCGGCACCGCAACCCGATCAAAAGGAGCGATAATACTGGTATTAATGTCAGCGACAACCTGCTGGGCCTCTGCAGTGTCGCCTGCAGCCAAATCCATGCTGTACTCCGTGCCCAGTTGGCCGAGAGATTTGAAAAAGTCGGAATCGGTTTTTGTGCTCCCGTTTTTGAGGTTATAAAAATTTCCCGAATACCCCGATGCTATTATCAGTGCGCTGGCGGTTGTGGGTTGCGAAGGATCGGCGCTGTTAGCCTGAATCTCGATCCCGGCAGAGGTCCCCAAATCTATTGATCGACCGGCTTCGAGAACCACAGTCCCCGGTCCACCTACAAGAATTCCACTGTCCCCTCCATCGGCGCTTTGCCACGAACCAAACCCGATGCTGCCGGCAGCTTTTATTACTGTTACCTCATTGGAGGAGTATGTGGCGCCTTTATTCGGGGTATAGCTATTATTGTGGCCGTAATAATAAATGTCGATATTACCGCCCGCGGTTATATCGGCTTCTTTAGGTATGTAAAACTTCAGATACTCAATGTTAGAACCTGCGCTCACCACAACCGGGACGGCATCGGCCACATGGAGAAGCCCGGCGGCATCATAGCCGGTGGTGCCGGAAACACCCCCGCCGCCTGTATATTCCTGCGGCAGATTCGGTTGAGGTCCGTAGACCACTTCGTAGGGGCCCGAAAGCGCATCCGACGCTTCCGACATGAATATCGAAGTAGAGCCATCTATTACACCATCGATGTTTCCCCCGGCCAGCAGGGTAAGGTTCCCTTTGCTATATGGCGCCAGGGTAAAAGTGTGGAGCAGGTTAATGTTACCCCCTGCCACGATCGACACCGTAGGCGGCAGGATGCTCAGGCTATCGTCATAGGTGTCATACATGCTCAGATTATTGGCCTCATAGCCATGCAGCGTCACATCGCCGATGACCGAAGTCAGGCTTACCGACGCGTATACGCCTCCCGAGGCGGTGGCATGCCCATATTCGAGGTCCCATATGTCGGGATATTGGCTGGTAGATATGGGAGTACTCGAAAGGCGTGAAATAGTGGGGTTGACGATAGACCCCAGATCTACATCGCCTTGGGCGGCCACGCTGACTTTGTCTGCGAACATCTCAACGGGAAGCGTCGTGTCGCCGGAATTGAAATTGCCCATTGCCCGCAATTCCCCGAAGTGACCAACGCCGCCGACCAGAAACCTCCCTTGCATGTCACCGCCTGAGAAGATTGTAAGATTGCCGCCACTGTCAGTGGCCATAGTGCCGCCGATGGAAATCCCGGCGAATGTCCCTGCCTGGCAGTTAAAGCTGCCGCCTGCAAATACCGTCAGGTTTCCTCCCGCCATTGTGGCCAGGCCCTCCGTCGGGAAACTGGTCTGCACCCCTGTGGAACCATAATAATAGTTCGCTGACCAGCCGCTGCCGTTATTGTAAGAATCCCAACCGTAGTCTATATTCCCACTTGTTGGGGTGACGCCCCCATTCACGCTGCCTCCGACATTCAGCGTAATATTGCCGCCGTGGCCGTAGCTCCAATAGTCTGTACCGGTCCCTTCTCCAGTTGTGCGGATGGTCCCCAGGTAGGCTCTTACGAATTCAAGATTGAGGTCGCCCGCCGTACGAATATCAATGTCGCCGACCGCCGTTTGCACGGCCCCTCCTTCGATGTCAAGCGAACCTCCCACCTGGCCTTGTATCCGTCCGCTGTAAGTGCCAAGGTCGTAAACGAGATGGCTGTTGATCATGTAGCTCGTCCCTGGGGATGGGAGAAAGCCTATCCACGTGTCGCCTGCCGATGCAAACTGGATAGACCCGCCTTCCGTATAGACCATTGCCGGCGACAAGGTCCTGGCAGGGTTACCAGCGACCGGTTCGCCGATATAGAGCCAATACGCATCGTTTCTTCCGGTGCTCATGACGTCGGCACTGCTCAGGTCGGCCCCGGCGACAAGATTAAATCCCCAGGATTCCTTCCCCGTATCCGACAGCAAAGGAGAATAAATGGATGAAGGGTGGTCGACCAGGTTTGCGTATATGTTCAGATTGCCTCCTGCCCTCAAGGTCAGAAAGCCGATGCCGATAGCCTTGTCCCAACTGTAGTTGCCGCCGGTGGTGAAGTCCCAGGCATCTTGAAGTGTGATGTTGCCCTCGGAGCGGACTTCGAGGCCCGGAACAAATTCTGCGTGGTTGCTGTCCTCCAGCTTTAGATGAGTAAAAAGTCCTTTCTCGATTGACTTGCCCTGGCCGTTCATGAAGACTTGCAACCCACTCTTCCAATTCCAGATATCCGCACTGGTAATAGTCTTGTCCGTGACATACGTATAAGGCTGAGCCTGGATGCCGGAATCGTCGCCGTATAACACGCCTTCCGCCAGCACCTGATTCGCGCCGTTTATGGCGCCGGCAAGATTCATGTTCACGGCATTGAGGCCGCTCCTCATAGAGCTGCGGAAATGCACTGTGCCTTCTGCCTGGCCGGATTGACCGGCGACATCAATCGATCCATAGAAATTCAGGATTCCCGGCTGATCCAGTTTGCCGTCCGCAGTGTTTAGAAACACGGTTGCGCCCGGACTCAGGATCTCGCTTCCGGCTGCCAGCGTCAGCGAGCCCCCTGAGTTGAACTGGATGGTCCCTCCTCCGCCGACTGCCGTAGAATCGACTTCACCGGTGAAATCAATGGACCAGTTATCGGCTGTAAGGCTGAAATTGCGAGCAACGATCTTATCTCCAATCGTCAAAACCTGGTTCGGAGTGTCTACTCCCGTCAGGGTTAAATCGATGTTTTCCGTAAAGCCGCCGTTAAAAAGATTCGTATTCAGGGCGGAGAACCCTTTGTCGGGTCTGGAGTTGCTGGAGAGGTCCAGGGCGTTCAGTATGAAAGAGCCGCCAATGCCTTTGACTGACGACTTGTTGTCATAAGACGTCCACGTTCCGGCAGCGCCCTTAAGTGTCCCCTGGAGATCGGCAGAGCCGTGTGAATAAATGGAAATGAGGCCGGCATTTACTCCGAGGTCATTTGGGTCGGCGAAAACGTTATATTTGATGCCATATTTACCGGCGTAGTAAGCATTGTCCTCCGAGATCCCCGAAACATCGACGAGAGCACCAGCCATGATGTCCACCGAGCCGTTTTGTGAATTCAAATATACACTGCCGGCCGGAGAGCCGACTTCTGTGATGTGCCCATTGACAACTATCGCTTGTGAAGTCCCTCCATCCAGCACCTGGGCGTTGTTTTCCAGTTTGACGCCTGTGGTCCCGTTAAGCTTGAGCGTCCCTGACGCCATCTGGATTACACCCGATACGTCGATGCTGTTGCCGTCAATTTCCAGCGCGCCGCCCGGTGTGACCGCGACCCCAGGCGTAGCGACCCCCTTGTCGGGCGGCGCGATATTCACTGCCGCATTCGCCGCTGAGACGGTGAAGCTTGCGGCTGTATAAGGGGTCCGGATGGTTCCGTCCGGATTGAAGTCTTCGTAATAGGAAGTGGTGAGACGTGCCGATGAGAAGTTCAGGTTGTCGGCCCCGGTGACCAGAGAGCCGGTTCCCTGGAAAACGACATCTTTTGCCGCGTTGAAATTGAGGGAGGAAAATCCGTCGAGCAGCAGACCGTTTTGCAGATTAGGATTGCCTGGAGTCAATCCGTTAAGGAAAGCGCCTTCTCCAATGTAAATCTGGCCGGCGTTTAAAGTCAGCGTACCGAGGTTCGATAAGCTCGGGCTCGGCGGGGAAGGGCCGCCTCTGTCCAGCAGGCTGATGGTCGGGGCGTCGATAGTCACGGCTCCAGCCGCGCTATTCAAGAACCCTTTAATAGCGGCCGCATTAACGGTGAATGAATGCTTGGCGGAAAGAGTCATGCCTCCAAGGAAACCGACCAGGCCCTGAACTGAGCCGTCTGTATAGCCCCCCGAAGCAGAAATGGTTACGTCATCGAAATTTCTGAAGTTGCTCCAAAAGGCGTTGGTGAGATAGAGTCCCAAAGGGTCGGGGCTTGATGGCGAAGACCCCTGCTGCGGAATAAAGTAAACATTTTGTCCAGTCAGGTCCAGCGCGCCGTGGTCGATCTGCAAACCCTGCGAGCCGGCCTGGTAGTTCAACTGGCCGATTGTCATGTTCACCTGGTCTGAAGCATGGACCAGGGAATTCTGCTGCATCGTCAGCAAACCGGTCGGGGTGATCAGGCTGGCCGAGCCGTTGCCTTTTCCGCTCGAATCGACCGTGACTATCTGCGCTCCCGAATCCAGCGTTATTGTATTCTGTGCGGAGAGGACCACTTTGGTCGCACTGAGGACACTGCCATGTTCCATTGTAACCGTTTGGGTAATTGCGCCTGCACTCGAGTTAAGGTTTCCGATTTCGATTTCGTAGAACCCTGTTAAGGCGTCGGCGGCAACATAGAGAGTTCCGGTTGCAGGGTTCGCGGGAGTTTGGCTGCTTGATTCTTCGATGAAAGCATTTGTCCCGCTAAGGGAGATCGTACCACCCTGGTATCCGTTCGGCGCCTTAGTCGAGGAGGTCCCGTCCACAACCACCGACGTGTTGCCATTCAATGGTTTCGCGAATATTGTTCCGTCCACAATGGTCGTGTTGGCGGTAATGGTTACGCTCCCGGCGTTGCCGGCAACAGACGCCTGAGGGCTAAAATCTCCCTGCGTCAAAAGATATGTTGCAGGCTGTACTTCGAAAGCGTCCATGAGAGAAGGCCGGATAGAGGTTCCCCTACAGGTGAAATAGCCGGCCGCAACAGGAAAACCGTCGGCGGTTTCTAGCTGGGTTCCAGAGGCAACCTTGGTGCCAGTATCGGTAACGACCATAGCTCCCGGCAAAAAGGCGTACTGTTCAGGAAGCAGAGTGTACACACCAGCTTTGAGACCCCGAACGCCCTCCAGGTAGACAGCTTGCCCTACCTGCAGGCCTGCTTGGGAAGCAGCGCTGGGCGTAAGCGAGTAATCACTGCCAGGCACAATGACATATCGATTTTGCCATAGCGTTTGACCAACGTTATTCGTTCCCACGAAAAGCAGGGGGTCGACCGTGCCGTCGGTGCTCTCCTGAAATTCATAGGTGAAGATACTGCCTCCTCCTGAGACGTCAATGGTCGATCCGCGCTTCGTAATAACCTCATCGCCGGTAATCGAAATCGATCCTTCCGGCGCACTCTGCGATCCACTGGTGGTATAGGGTCCGTAATTTACCGGAATAGAGGTCCAGCCCTTGGTCGAGATCGTGCTGCCGTCGTCCAGGGTGACGGTCCCCGAGGTCTGGTCGGCGACCAGAGAGATCTTACCCATGGGTGCGGCCAGATAAGCGCCGTTTCTCATCTCTATGTTTTGTGCATCGATCGAGATGCTCCCACCCGCAGAATAGATCGGAGACTGGTCATGTGAACCAGTGCCCTCGATGGTGACATTACCCCCGGAGTCTTCTATCGTGAATGAGGATGAATAGGAGGGCTCGAACATGGACGGGTAGATACGGGCGGCCTGAAGGGTCAAACCGGTTGACGTCATAATCATCTGCCCTTGCGAACCGCTCAATGTGAAGTCATGCTCTGCGGACAGCGTGACGTTTTTAAACCCTGATAGTGAAAACGCGCCGTACAAATCTATCCACCCGCCTTGAAGCGTGAGTGAGCCGGTAGTGGATGGAGTTGGGCTTCCTGGACTGGAATTGTAAGTGTTTCTCAATTGTATTTGGGGCGCCCACAGGTAAGTGACGCCGGACCCGGTGAAAGATGGTGCGTCGAGAGTAAGCCTCCTTGCGACGGTGTCGGAACTGTCCTTCGTCCCGGAGAAGCCTTGGAACGCCAGTGCATAATAACTTTGGAAACTGATGGCGTCGAAGCCGTCCACCAGATAGTTCTTGAAATCAGCGCCGTTTATGACGTAACTATTCCTGGTGTCCAGGCTCGTGATGGATAATGTCCCGCCTTGCAGATTGGGCTGGTGGGCCGCCATGAGTTCACCCTGCAAGGAGAGCGTGTTTCCGGAAATAGTCACGCTCCCCGCATTGCTCGCGACTGCCTGAGCAATGGGTACCCCGCCCTTGTCCAGGACCCAGGTCGTTGCCGTTGGCGACCCTGAAACGTCTATCTCGGAGTTGTCTGCAGTAGACACCGATCCCGTTGACGACAGAGTAACGGCGCCTCCCGAAAGAGGGCTGCACCCCAGAGGGAAACCCTGCATCACAGGTGATTGCGATGGTTCGTTATAACCGCTCGCCTCTATTTTTGCCCCTTCTTCCAATGTCAGCGTGCCTGGGGTTGACGCGGTGCCGGCAGTAAGGGTGACCGTGCCGGCGGGAGCATTCAAAGTTCCATATACAGCGATATCCGGGGCCTTCAAAGAGATCGATCCCGTCGGCCCAACGCTGACTTCAGCCCTCGTCAGCACCTTGATTGTGGCGGTCGTGCTCGGGATTATTTGCTCGCCGTAGGGATCCACACTCCAAAGCAGGCTCCCGGCGGTCAATGAAATTGATGATTTTCCCATCAAATCTTGTGGAACGCTGACCAGGCTGTCCTCGTCGCCGGACACGCCGGGAATGGGGACAGAGAACTTGACAATTGAGGGTGAAAAACGTGTCTCAGGCCCGACCGTTATATCATTGACGCTTTGCAGATAAATCTTCTCAAAACCGGTGTCGTCGAACTGGTCCTGACCCAAGACCAGCGAGTTATCCTCATTTGCTTGTGAACTCGTAGCTATTGTGATGCTTTGGGCATGCAAGGTTATGCTGCCTCCATTGTTGCCTTCAATGGAGTATCCTTTTAGAATCGAGCCGGGGTTGAGGGCGATCCTCTCGCCCGCGACGCTCAGAGATCCTGCATCTCCGCCCGTTACCACACCTTTCCGACTTATGCCGTATCCTCCGCTCACATCGATGAGGCTCCCGGCCGCAATGGTTACTCCGTTTGTATAATTGTTGCTCCCATGAAAATAGCTGCTGTCATAAGTGAGATCGTCGATCGAAACAGTACCGCCCGCGATGTAGGTAAAAGGGGTTGTGCCCCCTACACCGTTTGCAGCGACAGAATCATCGATGCGCTGACCCGCAGCGATGATTTGGCTGCCTTTTTCCAGGCTAATCCCTTCGGAGTTCATCATCTGATAGCTGCTGAGATTGCTGGGGTAAGAGGTGACGTTGTCTTCAGCCGTCAGGTTGATGTAGCCGGAAGGGACATTGATTTTTCCCCATACATCTATCCAGCGCGCAGCCAAGGACAGAGTGGCCTTTGTATATGAATTTTCAGCAAGTTTCGCGATCCCCGGATTCAGTACAATTGCGGCATCCGAGGTAACCGCGATGGAAGTATTGGCGGCGATTTGCAGGTCAGTCAAACCGGCCGCGCTCAGTTTTTGGGCTGAAAGATAAGTAGAGTTCGAAGAAGAAGGCAATTGGTCATTGGGACCATACAGGACCACGGAATTGACCACGGCATCCTGACTCTGAACCGAATTAGTTGGCTGCGCCCCGATAAATAAGGTCCCCCCTGCCGGCATCTGCACTCCGAGGGAATTCTGGTCACCTATGGTATTAAGCAGCTCCGAAGTCCTGGTTTGGTAAATTCCCGCCGTCGCAGCGCCATGGATATTGCCATCCAGCACGATCTTTCCGGCCAGCAATGAAAGCGTACCTGCGTCAGCCCCTTCCACGTAGCTGCCAACATATTTGTTGATGCTGGTGATGCCCGTATACTGCAAGGCTTCAGGAGCGCTGCTGATATCATGGATTTGACCGTTCGAGATCAATCCAGTCGTCGTTATATACCTTCCACTGTACCTGGTGCCACCGCCGCTGAAATCAATAGAAGCTCCCTGATTGACAATTACTTTTCCGGTGTCCAGAGTGCTGATCAGTATCGAGCCGCCCGAAAGGCTTCTTTCCTGCGCGGTTTCATCCTTAGTGGTGAGGTATCCTGAGATATCTCCGATAGAGGAGCCAAGGTGGTTATCAACTGTAATGGTCGCACCGTAAAGAATACCGTTTTTCTGATCGGGGTAGTCCCTGAGTTCCACGCTGTTGAGCTGGACCTGAGTGGTATTGGCTGAGGCTGGCTTATCGAGCCACACGCCACTTACATCGACGCTGCAGAGGCTTTCCAGGGTGACACTGTTTTGGGCCACTATATCAATGCTGCCGGATGGGGCTTGAATAAGTCCGTTGAGCACGATCTCCTTAGGGGCAGTTGCTGTGGTCGGCCCATTTAGGTTGCTGGGGTCCAAACCAAAAATCCCTATACTTCCGGGCTTATAAGCAGACTGCTCGTACTCGGTGTCTGTTGAAGCAGATATAAACGTGCAGGTTTTGCTCTGCGGACCAGTCGACACCTCTTCCGATGCCATGAGCTCAATCTCGCCATCTGTCTGGAGTGAAGTTTGGGCGCGAATTACTCCGTTCTGATCCACTCCCGTGCCGTACATGCCGATAAGGCCGCCTGCTTCGGTCGTGATTAGGCCATTATTGACGGCGTGGCCGTTATTGCGGTCGACCGCATCTCCGCTGGACTGCTCGACAACGTCAACGATTTTCCAGTCCCGTACGGATACATTTTGGTAAATATCGATAACCTTCCCCGCTGCCAGTCCGATCTGACCAGTTTGTGCTGTGATAGTCCCATTGTTCTCCACATATGGAGCCAGCAGGAAGACTGAACCCACTGTATCCGTATAGATATCCCCTTGGTTTTCGACCACGGCGTCCGGGTTGCCGGATTTCAGTTCGAAATCTAAACCTGGCTGCCCGTTTGGAAGAGTAAACTTTCCGTTGAGGAAATCCCGATCGACAACGTTGATATCGAGCGAAGAGGCTATAAGGGTATGCAGGTCCACTTGCGATCCGGGCTGAAACAGGATGCCGTTCTGGTTGATGAGGAATACTTCGCCGAGGGCTTGGATTTTTCCGAATATCTGACTGGGGTTCAGGTCGAAGATGCGGTTGAGGCAAATCCAGCTCGAACTCTTCTGGCTGAAATCCACTTCGGCCTTGGAGCCGATGTTGAACGATCGCCAGTTGATAATGGCCTCGGACGCGTCTTGCGTGATGACCATTTTGTCAGGGACTGTAGTGATATTCTTGATGCCCCCGATTATGGTCCATCCCTGGGGAAGCTCATCCGGAGAGACGGCAGGCAACGATGAGGTGGCATGCGCTGAGGCCGCCTGCGTTTTCTTCGGGGCCACCGTCAGGTCGACTTTAAGCTGTGTCGCCGCTGCGTCCGGCAATTTGGGCTTCGGAAGAGGGGGCAGCAGGGACTTGTAGTAGCCGGGGGGCTTATTAATGCCTGCACCCGCATTGGCGATCGCAGGCACAAAGGCGATGCACAAGCATAAAAGAACGGCCAGTCCTTTTTTCATCACCCCCCCAAAAACCGCTTGGACACAGATGGATACAGTGTCTCAATAGAGATACTTAACTCTAAAATGCACCCGGCTGTCGCCAGCCTTCGTGTAACCGACCCCGGACTGTGAGGTCGACAGGGCGGTCGCCCAGCATGTTTCATACTCAACACACCGGTAAAGCCCTTTTACGCCGATGCCCGCCCCTTCGAGGTCGAACGTGCCCTTCTGGCCGGGCAACGGATCCAGTACAAGAATGTGCGCCTCGTCGTAGAATACATACGGTGTACATTTTAGTTTTCCATTTCCGATGCCGTGAGATGCGGCCATCTCGGGAGCGAGCAACTGGACTGTGCAATGCTGGGCACAGTCGCCAAGCGCTTCGGTTTCCCTGTACCCCCTTACACTCTCCAGCCCCCCGCCGGCATACTCTTCATTGTTTATGAGCGGAGAATCGGAAAGCTGGCCGTCTACTTTGACGAACAACTTCGCCCCGGCAATCAGGTCCTGGGTCCGTTCCACGCAGCCCGTCCCATAGAGGTAGTTTCCCCGCGCTTCTGCCCGGTTTGCGGTAAACACCTTCTCATCGGAGATCAGTCCGCGAAAGGCCATGTTCAACCCTGTTGAAAATTGAGTCACCCCGTGCCGATCGGCGAGATATGAGTTATATGTAAAAGAAAGAGGGAAGTATGTGACGGGCGGGTTTTCGCCACTACTTTGACTGCTCGGCAGGTTCGCCAACTGCAGGGGGAGATTCCGGAAATCCTTGTAGTCGACCCCGGCGATGAGATTTTGGGTAAAGTTCGTCAGGGCGGGTAGGGGCATGACATAGCGAAGGCCGAACTGGTGTCCTCTGCCAACTGTAGTAAATCCTTCACCGCTTGCCGTGTTGCTGTCGCTCCAAATTCCGGTGAGCAGAATAAGGTGGTCCGGGTTCCATGGAGCCGGCAGGGAATAGGACGCTGCGCCGACTTCGACCTCGTTGGGATCCTGAGGTGAATTCTGATACTGCAGCGAAAGGGAATGGTCCATCTGCCAGAAGTTGTCGTAGTGAATAACGGCATTGAGTCGCAGATCGGTGGTATGGGGGCTCGAACGGTTGTTAAGCTCCACGCTTGCATGCAACGGCAACTTGTCTTCCACTTTGAGGTCCACGTCAACGGTCCCCGGTTCGCTTCCCTGGGTGAGTGAAGGGGTCACTTTGACGTCCGGGTTTTCATTTGCCTTGCCGAACTCCTTTTGGACTTCCGGAGCATACGGGACCTCGCCGGGCTTCATCGAAGGGAGGCTTCTCAGCAACTTGTCCGCCGTTACGTAGCGATTCTCGGTGGTGGTTACCTTCGCGATCTTGCCCTCGGTCACATCGAGCCGTATGATCCCCTCCTGAACGCTCTGCTCTGGAATGCTGACCAGGACCGTAGGATATCCCCTGGAATGATAGAGCTTCTCGAGAGTCTCTCTTGCAACTTCGACGTCGTCTGATTTCTTGCCTGGACCGATCATGCTCTCGATCGCATTCTGCACGGCCTCCGGCGGCAGAAGGTTGTTGCCTTCGACCAGAAAGCCTTCAATTGGAAAGGAAAGCTCCCGGGCAGGCTGCTTCTGGGCGAAGCACCGGGCGGCGAGGGCCGGCAGCAAGCAAATCGGCAGCAGGACGGCGATGGTGAGAAATCGTTTCGGAAGATAAAAAGCGCCCACTTTGCCCATGTTCACATCTTTGTTATTTTGCTTTCGACAGCTTGTCCCCGGAAATACGTTCGGCTTTCACTTCACACGCCAGCGGCTCACCTCCGAACGGGTCGCCAAAATCTATGGTGAACATCTTTTCCCGCGCATCGGAAATGCGGCCGACAATCGGCCCCATCCTGACCAATGTTCCTCTGGCGGCTTCGATCACTATCTCGATTCTATCCCCGTTTTCCCGGACGGTCCCTTTTCCGAAAGGCGTTTCAATTACCGATCCCGACTGCGCCGAGCAGCGAACCAGGACCTCGTTTTCAGAAACAGAAGCCACTTTGCCCGGTATATCGGGGTCCAGCGCATATTCTGCGCCAAGCTCCGGGTCCTTTCCCGCACGTGACTTGTACTCATCCCTGCTCATCCTGATCTCTTTCGGCCGTTGCATGATCCTGGCCAACTCTAGGAATTGCTCCTTTTCCGGCACAGCAACGGGCCTCTCGGAGCGAATCTCGATAGTTCTCGTTTCATCCGGCCTCATTCCCGGGACAGACGCCGCGATCCGGGTGACTATCTCATCCAGGAACGGGACCGGAAAGCGCTTCTCAGCGGCGCTCTGCCCGGCCGTTACCTCTAATGGATCGTCCTTGGACCTGGGCAGATAGACGGCTGACTTGCGAAGCGATGAATCTTTGGCTACGGCCGACGATGTGCTGGCCGCAATTTCTCCGTTTGGGAACCGGCAAGTAAATTGAATCCCGACTTTGTCTCCGGGTTTTATCGTGTCCTTTTCAACTGCATATGGACCTGGATTGTGGAGAAAGCAGAAAAAACTTAAAAAAAACACAGTACCTAAAACAAATTTGAAGCGATGAAGCATTTTGACATTTCCTCTAAATTTCTTCCTGAAATCAAAAATTTCAGCCTTTGCGGAGGCAAAAAAGCCCCTCCTCCCAGGTCCCTTGACAAGCGCCGCTGCCTGGGCATTCCAGCATGCTACAGGGAGTGTGTTACGCGTTGGTGACAATTTAATGAAGTTTCTGAGAGTGAAGAGTAAACTTTTGTCTGTCAGCCATTGCCGGATATCCAGGCTGTAGAATCAAAACAGAAAGCCCCTCAGGCTCACTATCGAGAGGATACATACAAACGCAAACACAACGTTTGTGTAATTTCCCCTGAGTTCCCCCATAAGAACTTCGCAGCCAAAGAAGAAAACGATGACTTTTGCCGCAATGAGGCTCATGTGAGGATTTCTGATGGGGCCTCCCGGCAGGTTGGGAACTATGAGCGCTACGAAGAGCACGATAAAATCCATGGGAGTCGTCTTGAACCCCTTTTTGCGCCGCGTGAACCTGAGGGTCAGGATGATGAAAAGGACGAGCACCGCGAAAGAAAGGTTGTAGACATCGGCCAGCGTCTTTCCCAGCCGTGAAGCCGCATCCATTTCACTCAGATAAACGGCAAACGGGATGAAGAAATAAAAACCGAGCCTTACTGCCCCTCCCATCCATTTCTTTTTCGTAAACCAGGTCGCAATGACCAGGGCCGCCAATCCTGTTGAAAGAGCACAGACGTAGACCGGTACTCCCACCGGCAGGAAGGCCGTAACAGCGAGCAGCAGAATGATCCCCGTTTCTAAAACTTTGAAGGAAATCTTTATAATTAAATAACGGTTTTTGATACTCCGGGTCAGCTTTTCCAAAGAAGAATGCCGTTGGTACAGCCACCCTGTCTTTTTGGCCTCGGCCAGTCCGAACAGGACTGCTGCCCCAAAACACACGCTCAAAGCAAGAGCGAGCCATTCGGTGCCGAAACGCATGAGGTAGGCCGGAATTATCATGGAAGCCTGAAGCGCATAGACCACAAGGACCGTTTCGGAATGTGAAAGCCCCAGTTCCATAAACCTGTGGTGAAGGTGGTTTTTGTCAGGCATAAAAGGAGATTTTCCACTTGCGATTCTCCCGAGCATAACTGAGAAGGTATCCAGAATGGGGATTCCCAGCAGCATCAGGGGCAACAGCTTGTTAAACCCATGATTAGCCTGGGTGATCTTCAAAGACAGGCTCACGGCCCAGAAGCCAAGAAACTGACTCCCTGCGTCGCCCATGAATAAAGTGGCCGGATAGGTGTTAAACCGCAGAAACCCGAATATGGCCCCTATCATAGCCAATGACAGGAGGACCACCATGAGATCGTCCGCCACATAAGCCAGGTATGCGATGCAGATAAAGCTCATTATCGAGATTCCTCCCGCCAGTCCGTCGAGGCCGTCGGAGAGGTTGATAGCATTGGTGGCGCCAACTATCACTACGACGGTCAGGGGAATCCCAACCCAGCCGGGAAGATGGACCCCTTGAGGCAGAAGAGCGCCCAAATCGGCGATCCACACTCCTCCATAGCAGGTCACGACCACGGCGGCCGCTGTTTGCGCGGCGAATTTCCACAGGTAGGACAGCCCCCTGGAATCGTCTATAAACCCAAAGATAACAACAATCGCGGCCCCGGAGAGAATGGCCTTCAGGGAGGCATCGAAGGGGAGCCAGACAACGATGGGTATGAGAACGCCCAAGGCCATTGCAAGCCCCCCGCTTTTTGGAATGGGGCGCGAATGGATTTTTCTTTCGTCCGGGATGTCCAATATGTGGAGATGGACCGCAAGGCTGCTCAAAACCGGAATGAGCGCTATGGTTGTGAAAACCGAGATGAGAAGGGTGGATATGAAAATCATCGGGGTGATGCGTGACGGGTGATTCCGCGAAGCGCGGGATCGAAAGGGAAAAACAACTAAAAACTGGAAACTAAAAACTAAAAACTTGCAACTGTCCGATTTTGCAGTGCCCTGCCAGGGATGAATGGGTCGAGGATCGGCACTGCTTTGCTCAAAAATTCATTGAGGCGGGAGCAAGCCTCATCGGTCGATTCGGTTCCCGACATCTGCGTGAGAACTCGAACAAGAGCGCCGTCAGTGCGCTGTTGGCTCAGTGCATCCCAAAAGTTATACAACTTCAATTGATAAATGTTGGTAAGGTTGCGGCCCCTTTGTGGAAACCAGAAGTAGCCGAGCATCTTTTTGCCAAGCTGCTCCACTACGACGCGGTTTACTACGAGGTAATCGGAGCCGTACTTAACCGGGATTGTCAACGTGGCGGATTCTTTGAAAACCCATCCGTTGCCCGGAAGGCACGTTTCCGGTGAGTGAATGGACCCGCCTTTGAATTGCGTTTCGAAATAAGCAACATAGAACTTGATATCCTGCCCGGTGTTGTTCCGATAGTCAATGAGGGTATAATCGCTCATGGTCAACGAGCGCAAATCCCTGGGATCGAAGTGCTGCCGGGATCCGCGCCATTCTGCGATATCGAGGGGGAATTTGCTCAGAGGCTCCCGGATCGGTATTTTTTGGCGAAGATCGATAGCCTGGAAACAGATCAGGTTGGCTCCGAGCAAGACAAGAAGCGTCGCAGCGCGCGGCAGATGCGCCTGCCTGGAGATGCTCCCCTCGCCCCGGCCCTTTTCCATTGGAAGAGGTCGATGGCTGTATCGTTTCTCTTTCCCGGCTTTGCCGATTTTTCCCAGCAGCCACATTTCTCCGACAAGCACCCCAAGCGACACCAGGAATATCATTAAGCCGGAAAAGTCATGAAGAAATCCCTCAGCGGCCCGCGGTCCCCATTTTATCCACAGAATCCCCGTGAGCGCGATCCTCATGCTGTTCCAGAAGATCGTCAGCGGAACGGTCGAAAGCACCAGCAAAACCCTCTTCCAGATGGAAGCGCGGAAAAAATAGGCGACGATCAGACCCAGGACGAACAGCGGGAAAACGTACCTGAGACCGCTGCATGCCTGCACAACCTGGAGCTGGGTCGCTCCAATGTCGATGACGTTGCCTTCCCTGTGGGCTACGATGCCCACTATCCGAAGCAGGGCCGCCCCGATTTGTGATGATATCAGCTGGAGATGGAATGAGATCTTGTAGTAAAGAAAAGTTGGAAGCGGAAAGGTTGTCAGCATGAGGAAGAGCGGAAACGCCAGAACTCTCATCTTTTTTTTGCCCAGGTGCAGCCACAGGATCCCTGCAAGCATCGACCAGGACGATACGTATAAAGTGTAGTACTCTCCGCCCAACTCTCCGAGCCAGAAAAGCCCGATCCCGAGCAGCAATGGAGCAATCCCCCACCACGCGCCTTCCACCGGCTCCGCGCTCAACCTTTGGCGCTTCTCCCATATCAGGTAAACGACTACAAAGGGGATGAGCCATGCGTAAGAATAGTCGCCATCGCCCCAGTTCGAGAGCAGCAGACCCAGGGATGACCTGTAAAGTCCCCAGAACAGAAGTCCGCAAACAGATGCGAAGACGACCCACGCGATCGGAAGCTTCAGAGAAGCCGGAGCAGCCCTTGGGTTATTCACAGATCCCCCTCATTGACACAGCAGGTGGCAGTCCCTGACCGGCAGTGACCGCAATCAGTTCCAAATAACTTTTTGCCAGCACGTCACGATCGAAGCGCTCCCTGACGAATCGCCCGCCGTTTAACCCCATTTCTATCCCCGCGCCGGGGTCTCTGGAGAGCCGCAGCACCGATTCCGCGAGGTCGTGTTCGTTTTCGGGTTCGATGCAAAGCCCACAGTTTCCCTGTTCGATAATTTCCCTGCTCTCGCCTTCAACTCCAAGGATGATGGGACGCTCCATCGCCATTGCCTCGAAAATCTTGGAGGGGATCACTGTCTTGAAGAGGTCCCGCTTCTTGAGCAGCACCAGGCAAGCATCAGAGGCCGCAAGAATAGGGGGCGTTTGCTCCTTTAGCTGCTGAGGCAGCATGAGGACGTTTTCGAGCCCCATTTCGTCACGCCTTGCCACAAGGCGTTCCCGTTCGGCCCCGCTCCCAACCAGAAGGAAGACTATGTCCCTGTTCTCACGCAGCAGATCGGCCGCCCTCAGTACAGTATCCAGACCATGAGCCATCCCGATGGTGCCAACGTAGGAGGCGATGAATTTTCCCTCCAGGCGCAGCTTCGTCCGGATTCCGTTCTCCCTGCAAAGCGGCTGGTATCGGGACAAATCGGCCCCGTTGGTCATTACGCTGATCCGCTCAGGGGCGACCCCCCGCCTCATGATATGATGCCTGATAGATTGGGTAACCGAAACAATGTGGTCCGCGCGGCGGTAAAGGAACGTTTCAATCGATTCCAGGGTCTTCATGATGCTCCGGCTGCGTATGGCCCCCACCGCGATAATGCTTTCTGGCCAGAGGTCCCTGACTTCCAATATCCACGGGCGCCTCTTCAATAAGGCGACCCAGAGTCCCGCCATGCCGCAAAAAAACTGGGGTGAAGTCGATATGACGATATCGACCTTGTTCACCAGACAGCTAAGCAGAGTGGCGGAGACCATGTATGAAAGGTAGTTCAGTGTGCGCTTCAAAAAGCCCGCGTTGGCGCTCAGATAAGTCATCACCCGGAGCACGCGGATGCCTGCGGTTTCCTCCCATTGGCGGATACGGTTTTGATAGCCCGGATACAGGACCCCGTCCGGATGGTTCGGCGCGCAGGTAACGACCGTGACCTCGTGACCCTCACGAACCCACCTGCTGGCGTTCTCGAAGGTGCGTGACGCAGGCGCGTTAACTTCCGGAGGGAAATAGTGTGTGAGAAAAAGAATGTGCACTATTCACCGTTCACTGTTCTCAGCATCCAGCATGCACTGTAGGGAAGTTTGGCCCGGCACTGCCAAACTCTCAACACAGTGCATCTTCTCCGGATGCCGAATTCCGGGGAGTACCAGCCAGGGACCGTCTCAATCTCGCCTCCCCAGGAAAGAAAGACTTCGACCAGCTTTTCATGCCTGTCGCTTATGAGCACCGCGCCGTTTTTTTGCCTCACTGCAAGATCCGGGTGAATATGGAGGCGGGATTCAATGCTGTGGGTTCCTTTGCCGTCAACATAGTCCCGGATTTCGATCCCATTGGCGGTCCAGCGAATGGAGCGGTGGTGGATTGGACTGCCCGGGAACCTTCTATACCCATCGTGCGCTCCCTCGAATACTATCGCGTTATCTTCGCCTTTGCCCAGCCGCGCATAAAGCGGGCGAGCGCGTCGCCCACAGCGATGAGCCCCCCAGACCTCCGACTGGTTGCCGCTGTCAACGGAAATGGCGTTGTGGCCGGCGTTGCCGCGATTATACCTGCGAATCTCCCCTTCTGCGTACCGCGAGCATCCTGAATCAACGATAACTCTTCGCCCTTTCAGAGAAAGCTCGAAACTCAGGAGGTCGCAATGAGCATGGCCTGGCTGGTAGGCCGGTCCAATGGCCCCGCAGTCGGCGATCAGCCGGTCTCCCGGGCGCGGCGCCATGACGAAAAAGCCGGAATAGGGAAACGACCACAGTTTGCGGCCGCAATCTTCCGTCTTTCTGCCCGTCACTGCTTCGCAATATGAAAGAAGTTTTTCGGGGTCCTGTTCGATCCCAAAGGCCGCGTCGTTAAAGAGCGGTATCTGTCTGTCCGGATGAACCATTCCCCGGAGGAATGCCGCCATCTTCGAGACAATCTCTTGCAGTTGAACGGTGGCGTCATCGAAGTTGCGCGTCGCCGCCTCCCCGCCATCTGACCTCATGCCGGTGAGAACGTTCAGCAGATCGAGGCAGTCTTCGAGGATCATGGAGTGATACATAGGGCTTCGCTCGAAGTGCCCGCCATCTGAAAGGACCTGTTCATTCAGCTCTTTTCGCAGGATCTTTAGACCCTTCGCAAGCCATCTCTCGGCCTTTTTGCCGCAAAGGAAGATCCCTGAGAAAATGAGCGCTTTGGCATTCTTGAACAGGTGGTTTCCCAGCAGATGGTATTCCAGGCGGTCTTCCAACCATGAGGCCTGCATACAGGCGGAGCGGACCGCGCTTTCTGCCCACACGGGGATTGAGGGCGTTGTGCTGAGGTATTTGATCCAATTGACAAGACGAAGAGATATTGGAAAAGGGTCCCAGGAGTCTTGAGTCCCCGGAGGGTTTTTAGCGATCCAGTGCTCGATCAGATGCTGGGCGCTCTGTTCGCTGATACCCCCGTCGGTCAGCAAATATGAAAAATAATGCAGGTTATAGCGCCATAACCGATCTTTGCCTTTCGCAGCCCAGTCCGGGTTATTGCCCAAGTCGGCCTCATCGTTTAAGAAACGGAACCGGCCCCTGACAATGTCGGCGGCGTCGAAACCAAAGCTGGCAAGGAAAGGGACTGCGGGCCTAAGAGGCTTCCAACAGTTGCCATTTGACCAATCCCCCCCATTCCCAAAATCTCCACAACCACCCCCGTTCTTAGAGGGCTCACAGAGAGGGAATTTGGCGTTCCGCGACTCAAAAACACGCGCCAGCCGCCGCAAACCATACCAGGCCCTGTAGATCAGCTGCTCTTTTCTGAGATACGAAGCGGTCCTCATGTAGAGCAGCGAGTTTTGGAGTGAAGCGTGAAGCGTGAAGAGCGAACGGCCAAAGTACGTCAATGCCTGAATTTCCTCAAAAAGCCGGGGCAATGGGACAATCGGTTAACGGGTGAATGGGAAGAAAGCAGAACGCACGGTTTTTTTTACCCTTCACCTGCTTGTCCGTTCACCCAAATCGTTTTCGCCGTGTTGAGGGCTTCATGTATCGCAAAGGTGATTCGAGTCGTCTCGATCATCTCATCCAGGGGAATGGGAAAAGCGCCGTATTCGGCAACCGATTTGACAAACGCTTCGACCTCGGCCTCGAAGCCCTTGTCCTGCTTCTTTCTTATTACCTGCTTATCCCGTCCTATGATGTCGAGGCGGCAGTAGTCGTCTAAAACGGCCACGGCGCCGCTGGAGGCTATCTCCAAATGTTCCTTGGGGTATGCGCTGCTCCCGCATGCGTAATAGAGGATTGTGCTCAGGGAGCCATCGGCATAGGTCAGAGTGACAGCCACGCAATCACGGTTTGTATCAAGCGCATTCTCACTGCGAACGCACGCGGCCTGAACGCCTTGAACAGGTGAGCCGACAATACATCGCAGGGTGTCCACGAAATGGCAGACCTCTCCCAGGATGCGGCCTCCTCCCTCCACAGGGTCCTGGATCCAGGAATCTTTGGGAACGAAGCCGGCGTTTATCCGGTAAGAGGCCACAAGGGGTGCGGACCTTGCGGCAAAATGCGACTTAAGTTTGCGGACAAACCGAGAGAACCGGCGGTTGAAACCCACCATGACAATTGACCCGCCACCGTTTTGTGAAGTTTTTTCGTAGTGGTCCAGGATCGCTTCCATTTCTTCGATATGCAGACAAAGCGGTTTTTCGACAAAGACGTGTTTCCCTGCTTGCAGGGCTTTTAATGTTGTCGGGCCGTGAAGGTCATGGCGTGTGGCGACAACGACCGCGTTGATCGAGGGATCTTCGATGATTTCATCGATACTTTCCGCGCAATAGGAAAAGCCGTACTGTCGGGCAACCGCCCTGGCCGTCATCCCCCTCGCCGTGGCAACCCCGCGGAAAGAGACTTTGGGGTTTTTCTTGAAAGCCGGCAGAAGAATGCCCCTGGCGAAATTGCCGGCCCCAATCAGCCCAAGTTGGACATCGGATGTCGGTTGTCGGGTGCCGGGTATCGGATGTCGGATGACGGGTGTCGGGTATCGGAGGTCGGGTGCAGGATGTCGGAGGTCGGATGAAAGGGATGTTGAATTTCTGATACCCGACGCCTGATACCCGGCATCGGTTCCGTACTCGAGCACCACGCCCAGATAAGGCTCGCGCCCTTTGAGAATCAAATCGTATGCGTCGAGGACCTGTTCGAATGCAAACCGGTGCGTAATGAGAGAGCGGACGTCGATGCGCCCGGCAGCGGTCAGATCGAGGAAAGCCTGCATATTCCGCTGTTCCGTCCACCTCACATAAGCAATGGGGTAGTCATGGCCCCGCTCTTCGAACTCAGGGTCGTATCTGCCCGGCCCGTATGAGAGAGAAAGCCGGATATCGAGTTCCTTTTTATAGAAGATGTCACGGGGGACTTGCATGCCGACCAATCCTACCACCACAACCCGTCCCTTCATGCGGGAAATCCGGCCGGCAAGCTCGATGAGGCTGCTGTCGGAACAAGACGCCGTTATCACGACAGCATCGACGCCCACCCCGCCGGTAAAGGATGCGGCTGCTTCCTCAAG
>Ga0187771_10000442_pt1 | contig 25635 bp, 22 predicted proteins | sample 0116_SJ02_MP15_1_FD_133139 | JGI IMG/M metagenome (GOLD analysis project Ga0187771, IMG submission 133139) | Tropical peat soil microbial communities from peatlands in Department of Meta, Colombia - 0116_SJ02_MP15_10_MG | ecosystem: Environmental > Terrestrial > Soil > Wetlands > Peat | place... | reverse complement strand
GGGTGCCGCCGGTTCCGAGGCCGGTTCACGCAGCCGCGTACCATCGAGCCGTCGTGTCCCCGGAGCATCCTCGCCGCGTCGCCGTGGGCAGCGATATCCACCACGCGGTTGCCGACGCCGTCGCCGAGCACCTGGAGCAGGGGGGCGTGCTGGTGGTCCGTTGCGGCGCGGTCGCCGGCCCGGACACCCCCTGGCCGGAGGCGGCCGAACAGGTGGCGCGGCTGGTCGCCCAGGGAGCCGCCGACGTCGGGGTGGTCTGCTGCTGGACCGGGACCGGGGTGAGCATCGCCGCCAACAAGGTGCCGGGGATCCGGGCCGCACTCTGCGCCGACGCTGAGACCGCTCGGGGAGCCCGGCGGTGGAACGACGCCAATGTCCTGGCCCTGAGCCTGGCCGCCTGCACCCCCGCCTCGGTCGGCGAGATCGTCGACGCGTTCCTGGAGACGTTGGACGTCGATCCCCAGGAAGCCGCGAACATCGAGGGGGTCTCGGCCCTGGAGCGCCGCTACCGCGGAGGTCCCCCGGCGCGCTGACCGTCGCGGCTCCGCCTGCCGGAGCAGGCCGCGCGCGTAGCATCGTCCGGTGGCGAGCGTTCGCATCCTCTGCGTCATGGGTTCTGGCGAGACCGCTCCGACCATGGCCGCCATCCACCGTGACCTGATCGAGAGGGTGGGTGGGCCGTCCGCGCGAGCCGTGCTCCTCGACACTCCCTTCGGCTTCCAGGAGAACGCCGATGAGCTGGTAGCCCGGGCCCAGGAGCACTTCGAGCGCAGCATCGGGCACCCCCTCGAGCTGGCCAGCCTGCGCAGTGCCGAGGCCGCATCCGAGGTGGAGAGGGAGCTGGCCTACAGTCGGGTGGAGCGGGCCGACTACCTCTTCGCCGGGCCGGGCAGCCCCAGCTACGCCCTGCGGCAGTGGCGGGCCACCGAGGTTCCCCGGCTGCTCCGGGAGAAGCTGTCCGGGGGCGGCTGCATCACTTTCGCCTCCGCGGCGGCGATCAGCCTCGGGGTGGTCTCGCTCCCGGTGTACGAGATCTACAAGGTGGGCGAGCCGGTGCGCTGGCTGGAGGGCCTGGACCTCCTCGGCGTCGCCGGGATCCGGGCCGCCCTGGTCACCCACTGGGACAACGCCGAGGGCGGAACCCACGACACCCGCTTCTGCTACATGGGCGAGTCGCGGCTCTGCCGGCTCGAGGCGATGCTCCCCGAGGGCGCCGCGATCCTCGGGGTCGACGAGCACACCGCACTGGTCCTGGATCTGGGCGAGGAGCGGGTTCAGGTGCGTGGCCGGGGCCGGGCGGTGGTCCGCCGAGCCGGCAGGGAGATGGCCCTTCCCACCGGCACCGAGATCAGCCTCGCCGAGCTGCGGGCGATGCTGGCCGGCCGCGATTCGGGAGCTGCCGGCACCGTCAGCCGGGCCGCGCCGGGCCTGGTGGAGGCTTCCATGGCGCAGCCCCACGAGGAGCCGTTCATCGCCCTCCTGGGGGAGCACGAGGAGCAGTTCGACCGCGCCCAGGGGGGCGGAGACGCTCACGGCATGGTTGCCGCCATCCTGGCCCTGGACAGCACCATCGCCGAGTGGTCCGATGAGACCTTCTCGGGAGACGAGCGCGATCGGGCCCGCGCTCTCCTCCGGCGGCTGGTCACCCGGATGGGCGAGGCGGCGGAACGGGGACTCGCCGATCCCCGGGAGCCGGTGCGCCCCCTGGTGGAGAGCATCCTGGAGCTGCGGCGGCGACTCCGCGACGAGCGCCGATTCGCTGACGCCGACCGGTTGCGTGACTTGTTGGTGAGTTGCGGCGTCGAGGTTCGCGACGGCCGCCAGGGTGAGGGCAGCGGGTGGGACCTGCTCCCGGTCGCGCCCGGTCGCGCTGGGTCGCCGGCCGGCTAGAGCCCGGCTCCGAGCTGCGGGTCGACGGCTGCCACTGCGTAGACTGACCGGCGCCCGTGCGCACCGACCAGTGCGCAGCGAAGCGCCGGCGCCGGGAGGAAGCTGCCATGACCACGTCCCCCGCGATCGTCAACCGGCGGCTGGGCCGGTCCGACATCGAGCTCACTCCGCTGGGGATCGGCTGCTGGGCCATCGGCGGCCCGACGGTCGGCGAGGACGGCCGGACCATCGGCTGGGGCCGGGTCGACGACGAGGAATCCGTCCGAGGGATCCGGCGGGCCTTCGACCTCGGCATCCGCTTCTTCGACACCGCCGACGTCTACGGCGCCGGCCACAGCGAGCGGCTGGTGGCCAGGGCGCTGGCCGGGCACCGGCACGAAGCGGTGATCGCCACCAAGTTCGGCCACACCTTCGACGACGACGGCAGCCGGCGCGGCCACACCATGGACGTCAGCCGCCCGTACGTCCGCGGTGCCTGCCAGGCATCGCTGCGCCGCCTCGAGACCGACGTCATCGACCTCTACCAGCTCCATGTCGGCAGCCTTCCCGACGACCGGGCCGACGCCGTTGTGGAGGAGCTCGAGGCTCTGCGGCGGGAGGGCTTGATCCGGCAGTTCGGCTGGAGCTGCGACATCGCGGCTCAGGCCCGCCGCTGGGCCGAGCGCGGCACCTGCGCGTCACTCCAGTTCATCTGGAACGTGCTCCAGGAGACGCCCGGCATGGCCCACCTGTGCGAGACATACTCGATGACGGCGATCATCCGCAGCCCACTGGCATCGGGCTTCCTGAGCGGCAAGTACGGCCCCGACTCGCGGCTCCCACGGGACGACTGGAGGGCTCAGGCCATCGAGCTGGGCTGGGGGGATCTCTTCAACCCGGACGGCAGCGCCAACCCGGCGTGGCTGGCTCGCCTCGACGCGCTCCGCGACGCTCTGACCGACGGCGGCCGCACCCTGGTCCAGGGGGCCCTGGGCTGGCTCTGGGCGAAGAGCCCGGTGACAGTCCCCATTCCGGGCTTCAAGACCGTGGCCCAGGTCGAGGAGAACGTCGGCGCGATCCGCTTCGGGCCGCTGGCTCCGGAGCAGATGGCTCGCATCGACGCGGTCATCGGCAGCACGGGCTGAGACGCGAACCGCCGGCAACTCGCTCTGCGCTCTTGGCCAGCATTCCCCGGGCATCGAGCCCGGTCAGGCGGCGCTCCGGTCGTCCTCCGGGAGCACGATCGACCGCTGGCCTCGGGCGATCCGGTCCAGCTCGCCGTCTTTGCCCTGCCACATCACGGCGATCATCTGGAAGTCGCCGCGCAGGCTCCACAGCGGATGGCCAAAGGTGGCGGGGCGGTTCTTCTCGATCGCGAAGTGGCTGAACCAGGCGAGTCCGTAAGCGATCACCGGGAAGGCGGCGACGCCGGCCGGACGCCGCAGCGCCAGGGCTGCCGACGCGGCCAGCACGCCGAGGTGCGTCCCCGCGAAGTGGAACCACCGGGTGGCCGCGCGGCTGTGCTGCCCGACGTAGAAGGGGAAGAACTCCTGGTACGAGCTGAACTCGGTCATGCCGGCCCCTCGTCGCCCTGGCCCACCCGCCCAGGGTACGCTCCCCGCGCCGCCCGCGGCGTGGGAACCCCGGTCAGGGGTTGGTGACCTGGATGGTGCCGGTCAGGGCGGGGCCGATGGCCCGCGACCCCTGGGTCGGGGTGACGCTGCCGTCGACCGCACCGGCGGCCCGGGGCACCACCAGCACCTCGATGCTGATGCTCTCCTGGGTGGCGAGCATGCCCCCGCAGACCCTGCCGCCGACCGCCCTGATGGTCTCGATCCCCTGGAAGTCGACGCTCTCGAAGTCCACGGGCTTGCTGAAGGAAGCCTGGACGCAGACGGGGTTGATGGTCTGGTCGCCGGTCGAGGTGATCTCCAGGTCCATGGTCAGCGGCCTGCCCACGGTGGCCTGCGCCGGGAGCACACCGTCGACCTCGGCCTGGACCGGCCCGGTGTTGTCGAGGAGCGGCCAGACCACCGCGAAGAAGATCGCCAGCAGCAGGCCGGCGCCGGCCACCGCGGTGACCGCCAGGCGAACCGGAACCGGCAGGCTGTTGAAGCCCCGGCCGGCCCTTTCCCAGGCGCCGAACCGCTGCTGGCCGGCCGGACCCTCGCGCGTGCCCAGACCCTCGTGCATGCCTCGATGGTGATGCTTCGCCCGCGCTCGACGGCGTGGCGGAACGGCGGCGAGCCTGGCGCCGCCGTCCCGCACCGGGCCTGGAGAGCGACCCCGGCGGGGCCGCCGGGTCGGACACGGCGCGGATCGTGACACCTGCCAGCGCTCCGAAATCAGCGGAAACACTGACATTGCGTGACCGAGCGAAGCGTGTGCCACACTCGCCGCCGTGGCGGCGCCGATCACCACTGACCAGCTCGCCGAGGCGGCGCGGAAGCTGGGCCAGGACGGCTATCGATGGACCGCGCGCCAGCTCTACTACGCGGTCTGCGCAGCCGTCGAGCAGCCGCCCCCCTCCGCGACCCGGGGGATGGTCGGCTGCGGCGCGATCCTGATCGTCTGCGCCGGGCTGGTGGTGCGCATCCGTCCCTACGTTCCCTCGATCGTCCTGCTCAGCCTGGGCGCGCTGATGCTGGCGGCCGCGCCCTACAACGCCTGGATCGAGCGCCGCCGGGCCCAGGCGCGCGCTCTTCTCTCCCGGCCGCTCGCCTGCAGCTGGGACGGCTTTGTCCGCGGGCCGCTGGAGCGCGCCCGCAGGGAGCGGCCCGAGGCGCTGCCCGGCATGGTGGACTCCTTCGCCGCGGGATTGGCGGGAGGGGACGGGGCCGCCGGGGAGCCCCACCCCCAGGCGGCTGAAGTCGCGGCCGGGTCGGCTGTCGCAGAGCCGGGCCCGGGGACCCTGATCGCCGCCGACCGGGCCGAGACCGCGGCTCTGCTGCGGGCCAACACCGCCCGGCTCCCCGCGGGGACCGCGGTCGCGGGATCCTGGGATGCCGAACCGGATCTGGGCAAGCGGGTTCGCGACCGGAAGGTCGTGGCCATCCATGACGCGGATCCCACCGGCTGCGCCCTTCCCCTCCGCCTGCGGGAGGCCGGGGCCGTCGAGGTTGTCGACGCCGGCCTGCGGCCACCGCGAAGCCCGGCTGGCCTTCAGCTCATCGAGGGAGCTCCGGCCCGGCTCCCAACCGGGCTCGAGACCGACCTCTCAGCCGACGAGCTCGGCTGGCTGCGCAGCGGCCGCCGCCTGGAGCTGGCGACCCTCGACCCGCAGCGGGTGCTGGGCCTCGTGGCCGCGGCCGCGGAGGGTCACCCTGCCTGGGGGGACGCGGTCCAGACGCCCGCCCGGTGAAGCCGGCCCGGCAGCTCGGCGACCCCGAGGTCCCGGGCGAGCCGGTTGCTGACCTCGCAGTACGCGGCGAGGTCGACGCCGGTCTCAGCCCCCTCGGCGGCCAGCGCTTGCAGGGCGTCCTCGCTGCACACGTTTCCGGTCGATCGGGGGGCAAAGGGGCAGCCCCCGATGCCGCCGGCTGAGCCGTCGAAGCGGCGGACCCCGGCGGCGTGGGCCGCCAGGACGTTGGCCACTCCGAGCCCACGGGTGTCATGGAAATGGCAGCTCAGCCGCTCGAGCGGGACCTCCTGCCGGACCGCTGCCAGCAGCTCCCGCACCCCCCTGGGTGTCGCCACCCCGATGGTGTCGGCGACGCCCACCTCAGTCACCCCCAGCTCGACCAGCCGCCCGCCGAGTTCGGCCACCCGGGCGGGGTCGACCCGGCCCTCATAGGGGCACCCGAAGGCGACCGAGAGCGCCACGTCCACCCGGCAGCCGGCCGCCCTCGCCCGGACGGTGATCTCTGCGAGCTCGACCAGGGAGTCCTCGACCCGGCGGCGGACGTTGCGCAGGTTGAATCCGTCGGTCGCCCCCACCGTCACCACCACGTTCTCGACGCCGCTGGCGAGGGCGAGCTCGAGACCTCGGAGGTTGGGGATCAGCACCCGCAGCCGGGGTCGCGGCTCCGGGCCCAGCGCCTTCAGCAGCGCCGCCGCGTCGGCCATCTGAGGAACGGCGCGGGGGGACACGAAGGCCGCCGCCTCGACCCGCGGCACACCGGCGGACAGGAGGCCGCGGACCAGGCGGACCCGGATGTCGGCGGCGACGCGCTCTCCGCTCCAGCTCTGCAGCCCGTCGCGCGGGGCCACGTCCGTCCAGATCACCCGATCAGGCCCAGCGCCCTCCCTGGTCACCGGCCCAATGTAGCGCCCGGCGGGGGCGTCTCAGACGGGGCCGGCCAGCGCTCTGCGGACGAAGCTCTCGAGGAACGCGTAGAAGTGCTGCCGGTCGGCAAGGTCCATCTCCTCGGGGATGGACGCCTCGAGGCCGCGCTTGCTGATCCAGGGGGGCACGCCCTTGGCCAGGACGACGTCACCGGCCACCAGCGAGACGGTGGTGTCGTCGCTCTCGTCGACGCGCAGCACGAGCTTGCGGATTCCGCCCCGGCGGTCTCCGATCCGCCAGCCTCTCTCCCATCGACGGCTGCCATCCCCGCCGCGGACCACGTTCACCGAGCGGTCCTCGAAGACCATCTCGCCCGGGCGCAGGCTGGCCTGCACCGCCGGGTTGAGGGTGGAGAAGCCCTCGTCGTAGACCCAGCTGACCAGGGATGCGCCACGGTGGCCCACCTCGGGCAGCGCCCGCGGGTCGTCGGCCTTGGGCCCCAGTGCGGTCACGGTGCTGGCGTGGCGCCGGCAGTAGCGGCTGCCGCCCACCAGCTTGGAATGCCGGTTGCACCACCGGGTCGCGCAGGCCCGGCCCAGACCGTCCACGTAGGCGCACTGGACCAGGGCGGTGGAGGCGCACCCCTTCTCTCGGCACGCTGTGCGCTCCTCCTCTTCCAGCCCTCCTGCTCCCGATGTGCCGGCCAGGGCCATGAGCATCACGTCTGCGAGCGCCATCCGTCCAGTCCTCTCTCTCGGGTTCGCCGTCTTCGATAGCTTAGGTGTGATTGAAGCGAATCCCCGACCCCTTTTCATTTTCGTGACCCGTTCGCCGTCTCTGGCGGTCAGGTGCGACACTGGGTGGAGCCCGGTTCGGAACCGGCTCTCCCCCGATTCGTTACCCGCCGATCCTAGGCTGGGCTTGATGGAGTTGACCGCCCGAGGGCGGGACGCGCAGTCCAGGGCCGGCGCCGCGCCTCCCCTGTGCCGCGCGACGTCGACCGCCGGGCCGCGCGACGTCACCGGCTGGGGCTCAGCCCTCGCCTCGAGGTGGACCGTCCCGGTCCTATCCCTCGCCCTGAGCCTGGTCACCGTGCCGGCGGTGGCCGCGGTGCTGGTCGCCCTCCGCCTCACCACCTGGCTGTGGCTGGTGGGGCTGGGTCTCGGGCTCGCGGTGGCCAACATCGTCCTGGTCCTGCTGCCCGTCCACTTCCGGATCGTCAGGCTCTCGGCGAGCCTGGCCGCGCTCCAGGACCGCGAGGCCGCGATGGCCGAGGAGAGGGAGGCGCTGCTTCACGAGACGCTGCTCGCCTCCGACCGTGAGCGGCAGCGGCTTGCCGCCGATCTCCACGACGGTGTCATCCAGCTGGTGAGCGCGGTGACGCTCCGCACCGCAACCCTGGCCCGGGGCCTGCGCCGGGAGGGAGACGTCTCGAGCGAACGTCTGGGGGCGGCCGCAGCCAGCCTGGACCGCATCACCATCGACCTGCAGGCGGTCACCAGCGACCTCCGCAACCTCATGGGCGCCCTGGCGGGCGACGAGATCCAGAGCGGCGGCCTGACCGGCGCGCTGAGCGCCCTGCTGGTGCCCCTCGCCGAGAGCGGCGTCCACGTGGACGTCTCGGTGGGGGAGCTGAGCTGCGATGGGGCGGTGCGAACCCTGGTTCACCGGGTGACCCAGGAGCTGGCCCGCAACGTCGCCAAGCACGCCGCCGCGCACCGGGTCACGGTCTCGGTCAGCCAGGAGGGCGACCGCGTGTGCCTGCGCATGACGGACGACGGCCGCGGCTTCGATGTCCAGGGGCTGGAGGAGCGGCGCAACGGCGGGCACCTCGGACTCCGCCTCATGGACCAGAGGATCCGCGACGCCGGTGGGACCCTGCGCATCGAGTCGACGCCCGGACACGGAACGGTCGCGGACATCAGCCTCCCGCTCTCGCTCGCCGTTCTCGCCGGTTCCCCGGGAGCCTCAGCGGCTGCCTGAGCTCCGCCGGGCGGCCCTAGCGCTCGACGCTGGGCGCGGTGATCAGCCCCTCGCGGATGGCGATCGAGACCGCCTCCAGCTTGGAGTGGGCGCCGAGCTTGCTGATGATGCTCTGGATGTGGTTGCGCAGGGTGTGGATGCTGATGAACAGCCGCCGGCTGATTTCCTCGTTGCTCAGCCCGTCGGCAAGGAAGAGCAGCACCGCCGTCTCGCGCGGGGTGAGCGGCTCGGCCAGCGGGGACCCCCGCCCGTTGCCCCCGGTGAGCCGTCCCAGCATGGACGGTGACACCGCGGTGGCACCGGTCGCCGCGGCTCGCACCGCGGCCGCGAGCTCCTCGATGCTGTCCCCCTTGGTCACGAAACCGACGCAGCCGGCGGCCAGGGCCTCACTGAGGACGCTGGCCTCGGCCGCCGCGGTGACCAGGACCACCCGCGCGTTCGGCCGGATCGCCCTGAGCTCGGCGGCCGCATGGGTGCCCTGGCCGTCGGGAAGGCGCTGATCCAGCAGGATCACGTCGACCTCGATCACCTCCAGGCGGCGGCGGGCCTCCTCCAGGCTGCCCACGCTCTCGACCACGAGCATGTCGCTCTCCTCGTCGAGGGCCGCGGCGACCGCCTGGCTGAACATTCGGTGGTCGTCGACCACGAAGACCCTGATGGGGTGGGACGGCGCACCCGGCACGGTGCATCTCCTGTGACTTGAGCGGCGGCCAGCCCATGGTCGCTGCCTGGCCCATTGTCGGGGCAGTCGGACCTGGCGGGGTGAGATTCGTTGCTCTGTGACGGTCGCGTGTCCGCCCGGGGCGGCTGTTGCATCCCTGTGACGGGAGGCCGACTCGGGGGCTGCCGGATCTGATGTCACGGGAAGCGGCCCCGGCTGCGAGAACTGATCAGGGCGGTCGCCTGATTCACCCCGCCAAGCAGGCTTCGTCGGGACCCCGATTAGTGCAGGCGCATCAGCGAAATTCCGGCAGTCCGTCTCTGGTGGGGCCGACCGGCTCCGGCGACGATGTGAGCGTTCGATCCAGTCTTCGAGGTCACCCCGTTGATCAGCACCGTCAGCCTCGTCCCCCAGAGATCGGGGATCCTTCTCCGCCTGCTCCAGAGCTGCCGGGGGGATGCCGCCGCCTATGGCCGGGAGCTGATCGCCGACCTCAGGGGACTCGCGGCCGACACGGTGGCCTGGCACCTGGCGGCGCTGGCGATCGTGTCACAGGTCGCCGATGCCCTGACCACCATGATCGCGCTTGCCAATAATGCCCCGGAAGGAAACCCGCTCACTGCCGCAGTGCTGGTCCATTGGGGGGTGGCCGGCCTGCTCGCCGAGAAGGTAGTGATCTCCGCAGTCGTCCTAGTCAACATGGCCCGTCTCCGGGGCCGCAGCGCCTGGGCTCTGGGCGCCATCGCCATCCTCGTGGGATTCGGCGCGGCGGCCTGGAACTTCGCGATCGCCGGATGAGTGAGATGCCGGCGACCGGCGCTGCGCTGTCCGAGCCGCTTGCCTCAGGCTCGGTAGTGGTGGGCGCCCGGCCGGACCGGGAGGCCGGTGGCGCCGTCACCGACCGGGATGCGGAACTCGCCGCGACCCGTGGCCATATCCTCCAGATGGCTGCCGAGCGCACCCGGCTCCAGGCGGTCATCCTGCTGGACCTCGGCTCGCCGGATGGCCGGATCGCCGTGATCGCTCAGTCCGGGCTGCGGACCAAGCACGTCCTCACCGCGGCCCCGGCGGATCTCGAGCTTCTCGATGCCGAAGGGGTGCCGGTTTCGGCTGCGCTCAGCCCCGGCGCCGGCTCGATCAGCCGGCTGCTCCGGGAGGAGGGCCTGGGAACCGCCCTTGCGGTCGGCCTGCGCCGCCATGGGGTGGACCAGGTCCTGATCGCCGCGCGGGCTGGTGGCCGGATCGCCAGACCGGCGGCGCTCCGCCTCCTCCAGGTGGCGGGGGTCCTCGCCGGCGTCGAGAAGGAGCGGCGCCTGGCCCTGCTGGCGGAGCGGCGGCTGCGCCAGGAGGCGGCGGTCGCGGCCCTCGGCCGAAGCGCGCTGTCCAATCAGGATCTGCCTGGGTTGGCCCAGGCCGCCTGCGACGCCGCCGCGGCCACGCTCGAGGCGGACTGGATCGCCGTCCTCGAGCGCGCCGCCGACGGTCTGGTGGTCCGGGCCGGGGCCGGCCTTCCCGAGCAGGCCATGGAGCTTCACCTGGGCGACGAGGAGGCGCTGTCCTCGCGGGTGATGCGCTCCGCCGAGCCGCTGGTGGTCGCCCCGGTGGGCGGCGATGCCGAGCTTCGGCGCACCCGCCTCTGGCAGGCGGCGCACAATTCCAGCGCCCTGATCGTGCCGATCCGCAGCGGCCTGCGCCCGGTGGGGACCCTCTGCGCCATCTCTCGAGCCGGGTTCGCCTTCGCCGAGGACGACGTCGCCTTCATGCGGGGCCTGGCCAACGTGGTCGCCCTGGCCGCCGAAAGGGCCCGGGTCCAGGCTCAGCTCCAGCTCTCCATCGACGAGTTGCGCAAGAGCGCGGAGGACCGGAGCCGCCTGCTTGCCCACCTCGTCAAGGCTCAGGAGGACGAGCGGCGGCGGATATCCGACGACATCCACGACGACTCCGTGCAGGTGATGACGGCGGTGGCCCTCCGCCTGGCGACGCTCCGCCGCCGTCTGGGCGACGAACACCTCGATCCCATCCTGCTCAATCTCGAGCACGACGTCCGGCAGTCGATAGCCCGCCTCCGTCATCTGATGTTCGTGCTCCGGCCGCCCGCCCTGGAGAACCAGGGCATCGCCGACGTCCTCCAGGGGTACCTGACCCAGGTCGCCGAGGAAGAGGGCTTCGCCTACTCGGTCGAGGACCGGCTCACCCGCGAGCTCGACACCGAGACCCGGGTGGTCATCTACCGGATCGTCCAGGAGGCCGTCTCCAACGTCTGCAAGCATGCTCAGGCAAGCCGCGTCGAGGTCGTGCTCGCCAGCAGCGCGGGCTGCGTGATGGTCGAGGTGCAGGACGACGGGATGGGCTTCGACGCGGCCAGAGTTCAGCAGGTCCCGCCCGGTCATCTCGGCCTGATGGTGATGCGAGAGCGGGCGGAGCAGACCGGCGGCTGGTGCGTCGTCGAGAGTGCTCCGGGGCACGGCACGACCGTGCGCTTCTGCGTCGGCTCCCCCGAGCTCCCCTGCCCGGAGCCGTCCTCCCAGCCAGCAGTGGGGGTGAACCGATGACCCGGAAGGTGCTGATCGCCGACGACGACCCCTCGGTCCGAAGTGCCCTCTGGGAGATGCTGGGCAGCGAGCCCGGATACGAGGTGGTCGGCCTGGCCGCTGACCCGGAGTCCGCCATCGACCTGGCCGGGACCCATCGCCCCGATGTTGCCATCCTCGACGTCAAGATGCCGGGCGGTGGGGGCGTCCGTGCCGCCGAGGGGATCCGCGACGCCTCGCCGGGCACCTGCATCCTCGCTCTCTCCGCCTGGGATGACCGCGAGACGATGCGCCTGATGCGCCGGGCCGGCGCCGCCGGCTACCTGGTCAAGGGGTCGGCCCCGGACGACATCTTCGAGGTCATCGAGCGGCTGGCACCCACCCATTGACCAACGTGTTATGGACAATACAGTCCATAACGGCTCGGCGCCCCGGGGGAGCGTCTCCGCAGGCCTGGCCGGCGACAGCCTCCCTCCATCTCCACGCTGGTTGCGGACGCCTGTGTCCTTAGTGCCACACTCCCGGCGTCTGGCAGGTTGGCTCTGCGTGTGCCTGGCCGCCGTGGCGTGGCTTGGTTTCGCGAAGTGCCGCCTGCCAGACACGCCGGACCGGCCTGGGATCAGGTCAGGCTAGGCTAGGCCGAAACAGCACTCAGGTCCAGGGGCGGCGCCGCCGGATTGGCCAGGTGGAAGCCCTGCCCGTGGGTCACCCCGCACTCCCGGACCGCCTCAAGCTCGCCCCGGGTCTCGATCCCCTCCGCGACCACGACCGACCCGATCTCCCGAGCCAGGGCCACCAGAGTGGCGGCCAGGGCATGCCGGGTCCGGTCGCCACGGAGGCCGCGGGTGACCGAGGTGTCGAGTTTGATGATGTCGGGGTGGAGCAGAAGGAGCTGGCGGAGGCTGGCGTCTCCGGAGCCCGTGTGGTCCAGGGCCAGCCGCGCCCCGGCCTCACGAAACGGCTGGAGCAGTCGGCCGACTCCCGCGGCCCGGTCGAGACCTAGGGCTGCCTCCGCCACCTCCAGGACCACCCGAGAGAGGGAGGCGGCCCGGAGCAGCCGGCCCGCTTCCGGGCGAAGCAGGGTCAGCGGCGAGATGTTGAGGGAGAGGTAGATGGCCTCGGGAAGGGTCGGCAGGGCGTCAACGGCCGCCTCGATGGCGGCGGTCTCAAGCAGTTCGCGCATGCCCAGATCGGCGGCCTGGCGAAACCACTCCCGGGCCGAGCCGCGCTCAAAGCGGGCCAGCGCCTCCACCCCGGCCACGTCACCGCCCCTCAAGTCAACGATGGGCTGAAACACTGAGAACAGCCCGCTGCCGATCACCGCCCGGACCCGCTCCCGCAACCGGCGTCGGCGCAGCTCGGCCGGGCCATCCGCGTCCAGGATCTCGTCCAGCCAGTGGAAGGCTTCGGCCACGCTCGACGGGGGCTCGGGGGCAAGACCGATCAGACTCCGGTTCGGGACCGGGAGGCGCGGGCCGACAACGAGGTCGGGGGCGCGGGCGCCCGCCAGGCGCAGCAAGGCTGCCGCCAGCTCTCGGTCCGAGCCGAACGCGCTGTTGTCCCCGAACCACTCGGCGTCCCCCAGCGGCCCTTCCCCGGCGGCTCTCGAACCAAACTCCGCGGGCGCCGCCTCACCGCGACCCCGCCGCCCCCTCAGCCACAACACCGCCTGCTCCCCGCGGCCCCATCCCACCGGCAGGCCGCCTTCTCGTTAACCCTAGCGCACCAGGCGCTTCACTCGCAACACAGTGATGACGAATTCCAACCGCCTCCCGCCCTACTGCAACACCGACCGGGCCACAACGGTCGCTACAGCCGCGGCCGCACCCCGGAGCAGGTCATCGGCAAGCAGAGGATGTGGGCTTGCTAAGCCGGATGTGTCGGGACATCCTGGGGACAGGACACCCTAGTCCTCGATCGCGCGGTCGGCAATCCCCAGAGCCGAGTCGATGATCTCGAAGCCCCGCGCGAGCTCCTCCTCGGTGATGCAGAGCGGCGGGTTGGTGTGGATCGAGCTGCCGCTGATCATGGTGTACAGGCCGCGGCTGCGGAGCTGCTGTCCGATCGCCTTCATCTCCGGGCTGGTTCCCGTGTAAGCGGTCATCGGCGTGTACGGATCGCGCCGGCGCACCAGCTCCAGGATGCCGAAGAGGCCGAGGTTGCGGTGGGCGCCCACGCTCGGGTGCCGTGCCGCCAGCCGCTGGTGGTGAGCCCGCATCACCGGGTCCATCGCGGCCGCGTGCTCGATCAGGCCATCCTCCTCGTAGACCCGGATGGTTGCCAGCGCGGCGGCCAGGGATACCGGGTGGCTCGAGTAGGTCAGCCCACCGCTGAACATCATGGAGTCGAACCTCTCGGCGACGTGGCGCCGCATCGCCACCGCTCCCAGGGGGAGGTAGGACGAGGTCAGGCCCTTGGCCATGGACATCAGGTCGGGGACGGTGTCCCAGTGCTGGACCGCGAACCACCGCCCGGTCCGGCCGAATCCCGCCATCACCTCGTCGGCGATCATCAGGATGCCGTGACGGTCGCAGATCTCGCGGACGCCCCGGATGTAGCCGTCGGGCGGGATGAGCACCCCGTTGGTGCCCACGATGGTCTCGAGCAGGACCGCCGCGATGGTGTGCGGCCCCTCGTAGGTGATCACGTCCTCGAGGCCCTGCAGGCACTCCTCGACGGGACGCGGGTCCCGCTCGCCCCAGCGATGGGTGTCGGGGAACCTGACCACGCCCACCAGGCCCGGCTCGTTGGCCCACCGGCGCGGATCGCCGGTCAGCGAGATCGCCCCGAAGGTGGCCCCGTGATAGGCCCGGTAGCGGGCCAGCACCTTGTAGCGCCCGCTGTAGTGCCGGGCCAGCTTGACGGCGTTCTCCACCGCCTCCGCCCCACCCAGGGTGAAGAACACCTTGTCCATGTCGCCGGGCAGGATCGCGGCCAGCTTCTCGCCGAGCCTGGCCCGCACCTCGGTGACGAAGGCTGGCTGCACGAACTGCAGCCGCGCGGCCTGCTCGGCGATGGCGTCGACCACCCGCCGGTCGCCGTGCCCGATGTTGACCGACATGAGCTGGCTGTTGAAGTCGAGGATCCGCTCCCCCTCGGGGGTGTAGAGCCAGACGCCCTGGGCATGGTCGATCGCGATGGGATCGACCTCGCCCTGGACCGACCAGGAGAAGAAGGTGTGCTGCTTGGCGAGCCGGGCGATCTCCTGGCTGGTCATGGCCGGAGCGCCCGCCCCGGCGGTCATCGGGTCACCCTCATGTCGAATCTCTCCCGACTGGCCCGGTCGAATCCGCCTAGTCTCCTCCGCGCCGGCGACCCTCTGGCACCCCCCTCCCGGTGTCAGCCGATGGCGGCCGTGATCCGCGGGTCCAGGCCGCTCCAGCGGGCCATGTACTGGCGCCGCTCGTCGACCAGGCGCCGTACCAGCCGCTGGTACTCGTCCCGCCGACCCTGGCGCTCGTAGAGCCGCCGAGGCTGGAGTATCTCGGGGTCGTCGATGCCGGGCACGCGGGCCGCCACCTCGTAGCCAAAGTCCGGGTCCCGCTCCCAGGCTATGGCGCCTTCGGCGATGGCCCTGACGATCGCGCTCGAGTGGTGGATGGACACCTTGGTGCTCCGGGGATCGTCGTCACCGCCGCCGACCCGGCCGGTGTTGAGCAGAAAGACCTCGAAGCCGATGCTGGAATGCAGCTCGAGGAAGCGGTTGGCCTGCTGCTCGTGGCGGAGTGGGAAGAACGGGTTGGTGCCCGGGACCCGGAGGAACTTGCCCTCCTCGTCCTTGCCCCCCGCGCTGGTGCCCCTGGTTTCGCCGAGCATGAAGTAGGCGGCAGCCTGGGCAGGGTCGAGACGGGCCACCCCGGGGATGATGCTGTCGTTGCGGTTGAGGATCAGCAGCTGGTCCACCCGCGAGAGCTCGCGGGCGTCCCGGTGCCACCCCAGGGCCTCCATCCGGAAGACGGCTCGGCCGTTCTGCGTGTAGCTGGTGTCGAAGAAGTCGACCTTGCCACTCTCGTCCTGGGAGACGTTCTCCAGGTACGCCTCCGGCTTGCAGACGGCGCCGAAGATGCTCGGCTCGAACTCCGGGTCGAGGCTGAAGGTCTTGGCGAAGCAGCCGTTCTCGGTGGCCGCGACCCGGCCGTCCGGGTAGAGCGCGACGAAATCGTCCTGGACCGGCTTGGAGTCGTTCTGGCGGGTGAACGTGGTGGTTGTCTTCCCCGTTCCCGAAAGGCCGACGATGAGCATCGTCTGCTCACCCCGAGGGGTGGGAATCACCTTGCAGCCGGCGTGGAGGGCCAGGCCGCCCCGCCCGTAGACGATCTGGTTCCACATCCGGAGGCCGCCCTTCTTGGACTCGCCGAAATAGTCGGAGTTCAGCACCCGGGTGACGCCGGCGTCCAGGTCGACCGCGATCACCCGGTCGTTGGGGTACCCCGGAGCGGGCAGGTTGGGGGTGTAGATGACCGTCAGGCGGGGCGCGAAGTCCCGCCCCGCGTCCTCGGCATCGAAGTACAGCCAGCGCTGCATGCCGGCGATGTTGGCGTTGGCGGCGTCGATGAACAACCGGATCGGGACCCGGTCTGAGGGGTCGTTGCCGATGTAGCCGTCGACGACCAGCATCTCGCGGTCTCGGATGTGGTCATCCTGGAGCCGGGCCAGCCGGGCGCCCTCGTCGCGGCTGACGGTCTGGTCGCTGTGCAGCTCTGGGTGATTGGTGACCACGTAGGTGCTGGCCTTGCTCCGCGAGGTGACCCGGGTCTGGACGTTGTAGTTGCCGAAAGCAGTCAGCCGGGCGTTGGGCATCGCCGCGGTCAGCACCCGCAGCTCCTGGGGGCTCGGGTTCCACTGGGTGGCGCGAGCCTCCGGGAGCGTGCCGGGGGGGGTCTCAATCTTCATTGAGGGTCTCCGGTGTCGTTCGGCACCGAACCGGACCACCGCGACCCGGGGGGCTGGGCCGGCCGGGGCAGCCAGAGTTGACGGTAGCGGTCACTGTACCAAGGCGAGCGCCAGAGCCGCCCCCACGCTTCAGGTCGGGGAACGCTTGAGGAGCTGCTCGAAACCGTCTGGCGGGACCGGGGGGCTGAACAGGAATCCCTGGAGCAGGTCGCAGCCGCTGCGACGCAGGAAGGCGAGCTGCTCGGGCGTCTCGACGCCCTCCGCGGTGACCCCGAGGCCGAGCCGGTGGCCCAGGTCTATCATCGCCGCCACCAGCGGGGCGTCGTCCTCCTCGCGTCGGACCGAGGTGAGAAAGGATCGGTCGATCTTGAGCCGGTCGATCGGGAAGGTGGCCAGCTTGCTCAGGCTCGAGTAGCCGGTCCCGAAGTCGTCGACGGCCACGCCGATCCCCGCGCGCCGCAGATGGCGCAGCTCCTCCAGGGCCTCGGCGGGCTGGGTTACCGCGGTGGTCTCGGTGACCTCGACCTCGAGGCGGTTGCCGGGCAGCTCCGACTCCCAGAGCGCCGCCTCCACCCGGTCGACCAGGTCCCCGCTTCCCAGCTCGCGTCCGGAGACGTTGACGGCGACGAAGAGATCACCCAGCCCCGACCTGCGCCAGGCGGCCACCTGGGCGCAGGCGGTCCGCATCACCCAGGTGTCGATGCCACCGATGAGGCCGGTCTCCTCGGCGACCGGTATGAAGTTGTCGGGGGCGATCAAGCCCCGGCCGGGGTGCCACCAGCGCACCAGCGCCTCGCAGCCCACGATGGCGCCGTCGGCCATCGAGATCAGGGGCTGGAAGTGGAGTCGCAGCTGGCCCAGCTCGATGGCGCGGCGGAGGTCCTGTTCCACCTCGAGCCGCTGCCGGGCCGAAGCGTGCATGTCGGGGGTGAACACCTCCACCCGTCCTCGCCCCGCCGTCTTGGCCGAGTGCATGGCCAGCTCGGCGTCGCGCAGCATGGCCTCCGCCTGCGTCCGGGGATTGGCGGTCCAGGCGACCCCGATGCTCAGGCCGACGGCCACCCGGCCTGCGGAGAAGTCGAGCGGGGCGTCGAAGGCTTCCCGGAGCCGTTCAGCGACCTCCAACGCCCTCCGCTCCTCCCCGACCTCCTCGAGCAGCACGGCGAACTCGTCGGCGCTGAGCCTGGCGACGGTGTCTCCGGGCCGCAGGGCTGTGGCGAGCCGCGCGGCCACGGCTTGGAGCAGGCCGTCGCCGGCGGTGTAACCGAGGCTGTCATTGACCGCCTTGAAGTGATCGACGTCGATGAAGAGCACGGCGATGGCGGCGCTCCGCCGCCGCATCCGGGTCAGTGCGTGGCCGACGCGCTCGACGAAGAGCGCCCGATTGGGGCCGCCGGTCAAGGGATCGCGGAGAACGCCCTCGCGCAGCTCCGTCTCCAACCGGTTGCGCTCGGTGACGTCGTTGATGATCGAGAGAAAGGCCGGCCGGCCGTTGAACTCGAAGGGCACGCTGCTCACCTCGACGTCGATCCAGCGGCCGTCCTTGAGCCGGTGGTGGCGTGGGCTGAAGGCGGACGATCGGGTTCGGGCCAGGTCGAAGTCGGCGACCCACCTGCTGTCGGGGCGGATCACCGTGGCCGGCATGGCTGCAAACTCCTCGGTCGTGTACCCGTACTTCTGGACGGCGGTGTCGTTGACGGCCAGAAAGTGCTGGGACTCGGCATCGATGATCCACATCGGCTGGGGGTTCTCGAAGAACAAGCGGCGGAGGTCCGCCTCGGTCGTGCCGCTGGCACTTTCCGGCCGGGGCTGGTGCCGCGGGAGGGCTGGCCGCGGCTTCCTGCCCGTGCTGGTCGCGGGAGCGCGCGAGGACATGGCTCAGATCACCGTAATGAGCTGCGGCTCTCGGAAGGTCAAAGCCGGGTCACGAAGCCGTCGCCGCAGTGCTCTGAGCCGCTCGCGGAGCCGCTGTCCGGTGCAGATGACCCAGCGGGCCGGCGGTGCACCTGCACCATGCCGGGCAGGCCGGGCCCGCTCGGGCGAGCTTGGGCCGGTGAAGCGTCCCGGCGCCTCCGGTGCCGTAATACCCTGGGCCGGTGGCGCTCCGTCCCCAGGTCGAGCCCGCCCTGGTCCCAGCCCTGCCCGACCGCCGGAAGGCGCTGCGCAGCTCGCGCGCCGTGGTCTCGCCGGGGCCGCACTCCGTCACCCTCAGCCACGGTTCGACCTTCCTGGTCTGCGATCACGACGGCTCGATCCGCCCCCGGTCGGCGGCCTCCTCCGGGGTGTATTCGGATGACACCCGCTTCGTCTCGCGGCACGAGATCTTTCTGAACGACCGCCCCCTGACGTGTTTGGCGGCGGCCCGGCTCAGCTTTCGTCACGCCCGCTGGACCTACACCGCCAGCGCGCTGCCCTCGCCGGAGGGACGCGAGGGGAGCGGGCGGGTGACGGTGACCCTCGACCGCGTCATCAGCGCAAGGAGGCTGCGCGAGGACTACAGCGTCCGAGCCTACGGGCGGGTCCCGCCCACCATGCTCCAGCTCCAGCTCGAATCCGACTTCGCCGACCTCTTCGAGGTCAGGACGGCGAGGTGGCAGCGCCGCGCCGGCGTCAACACGAGCTGGACCGGCGGCTTCCGGCTCGAGACCCGCTACGAGCGGGAGGACTTCGTACGCCGTTGCCTCGTCCGGATGGTCTCCCACGACCGCTCCGCGACCTACGCCAGCGGGATGCTGCGCTTTCCGATCGAGCGGTGGCACGACGGCGAGTGGAGGGTCACCCTCCAGTACGACCTGCTCACGGCGGCGCGGACGCGACCTCCCCTCCGGCCTCCCCGGGCGCCCGAGCACGACCTCTCCGACCGGGCGGAGCGTCTGCGGCGGCGCTGGCATCGGACCGTGGCCCGGGTCGATTCCACCGACCTTCGGCTCCGGCTCGCCTTCGACCAGGCGCTCGAGGACTTCGCCGCCCTGCGCCTCTACGACCTCGACCTCTCCGCCGATGTCTGGGTCCCTGCCGCCGGCATCCCCTGGTACGTGGCGGTCTTCGGGCGGGACTCGATCATCGCCTCGCTGCAGGCGCTGCCCGTCCATCCGCTCTTCGCGATCGGGACCCTCCAGAAGCTGGGCCAGTGGCAGGCCCGCGAGCTGGACCCGGAGCGGGACGCCGAGCCTGGCAAGATCAGCCACGAGATGCGGGTGGGGGAGTGGGCCCACTTCCACACGGTTCCCCATTCGCCCTACTACGGGACCGCGGACGCCACCCCTCTCTACCTGCTGCTGCTTGGGGAGACCTACCGCTGGTTGGGCGACCCGGGGCCGCTGCTGCGGCTCCGCGAAGTGGCCATCCGCTGCCTGGAGTGGATCGACGGCTATGGCGACCGCGACGGAGACGGGCTGCAGGAGTACGCCCCGCTGACTCCGTCGGGCTACCGCAACCAGTGCTGGCGCGATGCCAGCGACGGCGTCCTCGATGAGCAGGGCGGGAATCCACCGCACCCGATCGGGACCTGCGAGATGCAGGCCTACGTGTACGCCGCCAAGCTGGCCATGGCCGGCCTCTTCGAGGCGTGGGATGACGGAGCCCGCGCCGCGCAACTGCGTCAGCAGGCCGGCGAGCTGCGGCGTCGCTTCATGGAGAGCTACTGGATGGCCGACGAGAGCACGGTGGCCTTCGCCCTGGATGGTGAGAAGCGCCAGGTGCGCACCGCGACCTCCAACCCGGGCCACTGTCTCTGGCTGGGGATCCTGGGCGGAGCGGCCGCCCAGTCAACGGCCGAGCGCCTGATGCGGCCCGACCTCTTCTCCGGCTTCGGGCTCCGCACCCTCTCCAGCGGGCACCCCAGCTACGACCCGCACTCGTACCAGCGGGGCTCGGTGTGGCCGCACGACACCATGATCGCGGCGGCGGGGATGCGGCGCTGCGGCCGGGACCAGGATGCCTGGAAGCTGATCGACGGCGTGCTCGCCGCCGCCGCATCGCTGGAGGGCTTCCAGCTGCCCGAGCTCTTCGCCGGTCTCCGGCGGCGGCCGCCTGACACCCCCGTGCCCTATGAGCAGGCCAACGTTCCTCAGGCCTGGGCCGCGGGGGCGGTCTTCCAGGCGGTGCGCATCCTGCTCGGCCTCGAACCCGACGTGCCGGCAGGCCGCCTCTACCTCCACCCCGCGCTTCCACCCTGGTGCCCGGAGCTGGTGCTCGACAACGTCAGGGTTGGGGACCGGAGACTTCGCATCGCGGCCCGGCGCCGGGCCGACGGCACCTCGGACGTCGACCTGGGTGGCCAGGTCGGGCATCTGCAGGTGGTCCAGGGCCCACCCCCCTGGTGGAACGACCAAGAGGCCTAGCGCGCTGCACTAGTTGCTGGCGGTGAGTGTCTCCCCGCGGCCGCGGAGCGGGCGGAGCCAGGCGGCGGGACGGGACCCGTCCGCGGCCGCCCCCCGGCCTTTCCCGGCGGGCGTCCCGAGGGCCATCGCCGCGCCGGCGGTGTCGAGGGCCCGGGCGTAGGCGTCCACGTATCCGGCGGCCATTCGGCGAGGGTGGAAGCGCAGGCGCGCATGGCGCGCGCAGCGCCCACGATCGATGGCCACCGCCGAGCCGGTGGCCGCGACCATCGCGTCCACGTCGGGCACCAGGAAGCCGGTGGTCCCCTCGCTGACCAGCTCCGGGGCCGCTCCGCGGGGAAAGGCGATCACCGGCGTTCCGCTGCACATCGCCTCGGCCATGTACAGACCGAAGGGCTCCTCCCACTGCAGAGGGGCGAGCAGCGCCGTCGCGCCCGCCAGCAGCCGGGCCTTCCGCTCCCCGGCGACGTTGGGGATGTGGATCACCCGGTCGCCGTCGATGCCAGGGGCGATCCGCGTCTCGTAGTACTCGCGACCCTCGGCGGTGGCCTCCACCTTCCCGGCCAGGACCAGGCGAAGCCCGCTGCGCCGAGCTACCTCGAGGGCGACGTGCTGCCCCTTGTCGGGGCAGATCCGAGCCAGTGAGAGCAGATAGGGCTGGTCCCGGTCAGGCGAGTGCCCTACCGCCAAGTTGTCGACGTCCACCGCGTTGTGGACCACCGCCACCCAGGGGAGCCCGGCCCCCGACTCGCGCTGGGCCTGGCTGATGGCGGTGAGCGCGACCCGATCGCCGAGGCTGTCGAGGAAGGTTCGCGCCGGCTCGATGAGCGGACCGTGCACGGTGTGAAGCACCGGTGCCGGCGCCCGCAGCGCCAGGCCGAGCAGGACGGCCTGGCCGCCGTGGTCGTGGATGACGTCGAATCTCCCCATCGAGCAGAGGCGGTCCAGCACCCGGGCGGCGTAGGTCAGGTCCCGGACCTGCTGCTCCGGGCGTCCCAGCGCCTCGGCCCACTCCCGGAGCGCGATCGGATGGGTCGCCAGCCGCGACCCCTGCACCCCAAACAGGACGACGTCGTGCCCCCGCGCCCGCAGCTCCCGGGCCAGCAGGCCCACGACCAGCTCGGTGCCGCCGTATCCGTCCGGGGGCACGGGGTACCAGGGTGGGGCGATCAGGGCGATCCGAAGCCGGCCTCGAGACATGCCAGTTCCTGTGCTCGTTGGTCGGGTGGGGGCCGATGAAGCGGGCTCCCCCCGCCGGGAGCGCGGAGTAGCCGTGAGCTCGGGAGCGCTCGCCACCGCCCCACTTCCCCTGCGTGGGGACATCATAGGCCGAGGCCCCCAACCGGTGCCCTGATTGGCCATTTGGGCCCAGCGCTCATGTACGACTTGATGAGGCCGAGCTGGCGGTAACTCTGTCTGCGACAGATGTGATACTCTCCCCGGCATGCGCGCGCTCTCGACCCCGTCGCTGGCAGCCGGCCTCAGCAGCACGCTGAGCAGGCTTCGGCGATCGCTGAATCGCCGGGTGCGGGCCGCCATCGGGGTCCCGCCGCTGCCCGAAGCCCAGCTCGAGGTCCTCCGCCTCGTCCAGCGCAGGCCCGCCACCAGCATCCACGACGCGGCGCGCGAGCTGGGGGTCGCCTCCAACACCGTCAGCACCCTGGTCCACCGGCTGACCGAGGCCGGGCTCATCGAACGGGAGGCGGACCCGGCGGACGGGCGGGTGGCGCGCCTCAGCCTCACCCCTGCCGCGGCCCGCCGGCTCGAGACCTGGCGCAACCGGCGCCACGAGATCCTGACCGGTCTGCTCCGCAGCTTCGGGGAGGATGACCTGGAGAGTCTGGCCACCGCCCTTCCAGTGCTGGAGCGGCTGGTGACCCTGCTCGAGTCGGAGCCGGATGGTGGCGACGGCCGCGTTCTCCCCGCCTGGGAGGCGCCCGATGGAGCTTGAGCTGGCGGACGGTGCCGCGCCCGTCGTGGAGGCCATCCGACCCGTCGCCTGCTCGGACCTGCGGGTCAGCTTCGGCACCGTCAAGGCGGTGGCGGGCATCTCCTTCTCGATCGCGCCGGGCGAGGTCTTTGCCCTTCTCGGCCCCAACGGCGCCGGCAAGACCACCACCATCCGGGTGCTGACCACTCTGCTTCCGGCCGACTCCGGTGAGGTCACCGTGTTCGGTCATGACGTGCGCCGCGAGGCGATGCTCGTCCGCCATCTCATCGGCTACCTGCCCCAGCAGCTCTCCGCCGATTTCCAGCTCACCGGGTACGAGAACGTCTGGCTCTTCGCGCGGCTCTTCGACCTGCCTCGCCGCGAGCGCGAGCACCGCGTTCGCGAGGTCCTGACGTCGATGGGGCTCGACGACGTCCGTGATCGCCTGGTCCGGACCTACTCCGGAGGCATGGTCCGCCGCCTCGAGCTGGCCCAGGCGCTGGTGAACCGCCCCGCGCTCCTGGTTCTCGACGAGCCCACCATCGGCCTGGACCCTCTGGCCCGTGGCGACGTCTGGGAGCGGGTCCATGAGCTCCGCCGGGAGACCGGGATGACGGTGCTGCTCACCACCCACTACATGGATGAGGCCGACACCCTCTGCGACCGCGTCGCCCTGATGCACCACGGACGCATCCGCGCCGAGGGCACGCCCCAGCAGCTCAAGGCTGCGCTCGGCCCTCGGGCCACCCTGGACGACGTCTTCCGCCACCACGTCGGCGCCGCCATCGAGGACGAGGAGCGGGAAGGAGGAGGCCGCGATGTCCGCAGCACGCGTCGCACCGCGCAGCGTCTCGGCTGAGCCGGAGATCCCGGTCGCCGCGGTCCCGCCCTGGTGGCGGCTCTACCCCAGCCGCATCCTCACTTTCTGGCTGGTCGAGCTGCGCAAGATCCGCCACGACCGCACTGAGCTGTACACCCGAGCCGTCCAGCCCGTCCTCTGGCTGCTCATCTTCGGCGAGACCTTCAGCCGGATCCGGGCCATCCCCACTCCGCCGGGGATCAGCTATCTGGCCTACCTGTCGCCCGGGATCATGGCCCAGTCGGCTCTTTTCATCGCCATCTTCTTCGGCATCCAGATCATCTGGGAGCGGGACTCGGGGATCCTCACCAAGCTGATGGCGACCCCCACGCCCCGGCTCGCCCTGATCAGCGGCAAGGCGTTCGCCGCCGGGGTGCGATCGGTCTCTCAGGTGGTGGTGGTCCTGGTGCTGTCGGCGATCCTCCAGATCCGTTTCGACTGGGCTCCCTGGAAGCTCCTGGGCGCCGCCGCCATCGTGGTGCTGGGCGCCGCCTTCTTCTCCTGCCTCTCCATGACCATCGCCGGGATCGTGCTCCACCGCGACCGGCTGATGGGCTTCGGGCAGATGATCACCATGCCGCTGTTCTTCGCCTCCAACGCCCTCTATCCGGTCAAGGTGATGCCGGGGTGGTTGCAGGGGCTGAGCGCGGTCAACCCGATGAGCTACGAGGTCGACGCCCTCCGCGGCTTCCTGCTCGGAACCTCCAGCAATCTGGGACTGGACTTCGCGATCCTGGTGGTGGCCGTGGTCGTCGGAGTGGCCGCCTCCGCCGCCCTCCTGCCCCGGCTCGCCCGCTGACCGGGGCCTCGACACCGGCCCGAGGCGCCCGCCATCAGGTCAGCGGCGCGCCAGAGCCTCCGGTCGATTCCAGGACGATGGCGACCAGGCCGAGGAGGGCCAGCGCACCGCCGGCGAGCGGCAGCCAGCGCAGTCCGGCGGTGGACAGCACGGCGCCGCCGACCAGGGGGCCGGTCGCGATCCCGATGTTGAAGGAGGCGGAGTACCACGCCGAGGCGATGTCGGTGCGTCTCGGGGCGACCACCAGCACGTGGCTCTGGAAGGACAGCGCGGCCCCGGACAGGCCGACTCCGGCAAAGGTCTGCAGCACCACCGCGGCGGCTCCCGCGCCGCCCGCCGCGAAGAGCACGAGCAGCGCCGCCGACAGCACGGCGACTGCGCCCACCCGGGTCAGCCTCGGGCGGCGGTCGATCAGCAGCCCGGTGACGGCGACGCCGATAGCGTCGGCGACGCCCACCAGCAGGAGGACGGGGGCGATCGCCCGGAGGGGCAGGCCGCTCACCCGGGTCAGGTACTCGGTGACGTAGGTGTAGGCGGTGAAGGACCCAGCCACGCAGAGGATGGTGGCGGCGATGGTCAGACCGTAGCGGCGGCGGTCCGGCTGGCTGCCTCGCGCCGCCGCCTCCTCGTGGAGCGCAGTCGCGGGGAGGAGCAGCGACAGCGCGGCGACATCGATGGCACCGAGGCCGGAGAGGGCGGCGAAGGCCAGCCGCCAGCCCGCCTGCTGGCCGATCCAGGTCGCCGCCGGCACCCCCAGGATCAGGGCCATCGAGCTGCCCACGAAAACCCCGGCCACCGCCCGCCCGCGCCGGCTCGGGGGGACCATGCCGGCAGCCACGACCGCGACGATCGACCAGAACACCGCCTGGGCGAGGGCGGTCACCACCCGGGCCGCGACCAGCCACGGGTAGCCGGGCGACCCCGCTGCGGCGAGTGTTCCCAGGACGAAGATCGCCGCCAGCCCACCCATCAGGGAGCGGCGGGGAAGCCGGCGGGTGAGGCGGGTCAGCGGGGCGGAGACCGCGACCACCACCAGGGCGTAGACGGTGACCAGGGCCCCGGTGGTCGAGACCGAGGTGCGCAGACCAGCGGCGAGCTGGGGGAGCAGTCCCACCGGGAGGGTCTCGCCGGTGACGAAGCAGAAGGCGGCGCCGCCCAGGGCGGCGACGGCGGCCACCGACCCCGCCCCGCTTCCGCCGCGGGGCGCTTTCCCCGTCTCGGGGACGGCATGGGCCGCCCCCTCGCCCAACCTCTGCGCGCCTGCCCTGGTCACGTTCGCGTCCCCCGTTGCGCAACGGCGGAGGGTCGGAGTCTCGGCCGAGAAGCTGGGGAAGCTTGCCGCGAGAGGGTGCCGGAGCACCTCCGGGGTGGCTCCGAGCCGCCGGTGGCCCGACCGCGCAGGGTACCGGAGACACGGCCGGCGAGGCCCGCTGATGATCTCGCCGGCGGAGACGGCGCCGGTCGCCGGCTGTCCCAGGGCCAGGTGTACCCTGCGCGGATGACGCAGACCGCCTCCCCCGCCGCCAGCGACGCCGCCACCCGCCG
>Ga0187771_10000441_pt1 | contig 25639 bp, 20 predicted proteins | sample 0116_SJ02_MP15_1_FD_133139 | JGI IMG/M metagenome (GOLD analysis project Ga0187771, IMG submission 133139) | Tropical peat soil microbial communities from peatlands in Department of Meta, Colombia - 0116_SJ02_MP15_10_MG | ecosystem: Environmental > Terrestrial > Soil > Wetlands > Peat | place... | reverse complement strand
CGAAAGGGCGCGTCTCGAAGGACAGGTGCGGCCCTCATGGCTTGAGACGGCGCGAAGTTTACCATCGGGCCGCGCTTCGCGCGGGCCCGTTGGCGCCTCCTCACCATGAGGGCGACCATGAGGGCGACACGCTGCTATGACACATAGCGCCACTCGCGTCCCCGCGCTATGGTCCTGCCCGAAAAGGATTATTGCCCATGGCCAAGCGCCAGAATACCGCCCGCGAGGAAACCCATTTCGGCGAACGCACCGTGCCACTCGCCGAAAAGCAGGAGCTGGTGGACGACGTGTTCCATTCGGTCGCCCGTCGCTACGACCTGATGAACGACCTGATGTCGGGCGGGCTGCACCGCATCTGGAAGGACGCGCTGGTCACTGCGGTCAACCCGCCCAAGGGCGACCGCGACTTCCATTTGCTCGATCTTGCCGGCGGCACCGGCGACGTCGCCTTCCGCGTGGTGGAGGCCGGCGGACCGAACGTGCGCGTCACCGTCTGCGACATCAACGCCGATATGCTCGCGGTCGGCCGCGAACGCGCGCGCGAGCTGGGCCACGATTTCGCCGTCACATTTGAGCAGGGCAATGCCGAGAAGCTGCCCCATCCCGACCGCAGCTTCGATTGTGTGACCATTGCCTTCGGCATCCGCAACGTGCCGCGCATCGAGCGCGCGCTCAGCGAGGCCTATCGCGTGCTCAAGATCGGCGGCCGCTTTCTGTGTCTGGAATTTTCTGCAGTGACCATGCCCGGCATGGACGCGCTGTATGAGCTCTATTCCTTCAACGTGATCCCGCGCATCGGCGAAATCGTCACCGGCGACCGCGAAGCCTATCAGTATCTCGTCGAATCGATCCGCAAGTTTCCCAAACCGCAAGTCTTCGCGACGATGATTGAGGCCGCCGGCTTCCGCCGCGTCTCCTTCACGACGATGACCGCCGGCGTAGTGGCGCTGCATTCGGGCTGGAAATTGTGATCTCCGGCATTCCTCATCTCATGCGTCTGGCGCGCGCCGGTTTCGTGTTCGCGCGCGAGGGCGTGTTCGCGCTGGTCGATACGCGATCCTTGCCCTTGCCGGCGAAGACCGCGATCGCTCTCGCCCGCCTGATCGAGCGGCCGAGCGCCAAGGAGGGCGCGAGCCGGCTTGCCGCCGCGCTCACCAAGCTCGGGCCCACTTACGTCAAGCTCGGCCAGTTCCTCGCTACCCGCCCCGACGTGGTCGGCAATGAGATCGCGCGCGATCTGGAAAGCCTGCAGGACAAGATGGCGCCGTTCCCGCAAAGCGAGGCGGAAGCCGTGGTCGCGTCCGCTTTCGGCAAGCCGGTCGGCGAGGTCTATGCGAGCTTCGGCGCCGCGGTCGCCGCCGCCTCCATCGCGCAGGTGCATCGCGCCGAGGTCGCCGCCGACGGCGCGCGCAAGGCGGTGGCGGTGAAGATCCTGCGCCCCGGCATCGAGCGCCGCTTCAGGTCCGATCTCGACGCCTTCTTTTACGCCGCGCGCCAGGCGGAACGCGTTTCGCTGGAGGCGCAGCGGCTGCGCCCGGTCGAGGCGGTAGCGACGCTTGCCCGCTCGGTCGCGATGGAGATGGACTTCCGTCTGGAGGCGGCGGCGCTGTCCGAGATGGCGGAGAACACGCGCAACGACGCCGATTTTCGCGTGCCAGAAGTCGACTGGGACCGTACCGCGCGCGAGGTGCTCACGCTCGAATGGATCGACGGTACGCCGCTCAACGACCGCGCCGCACTCGAAGCCAAAGGCTACGACCTGCCGGCGCTTGGCCGCAATGTGATCCAGAGCTTCCTGCGCCACGCGCTGCGCGACGGCTTCTTCCACGCCGACATGCATCCCGGCAATCTGTTCGTCGACGCGGACGAGAAGCTGGTGGCGGTCGACTTCGGCATCATGGGGAGGCTCGGGCCAAAGGAGCGGCGCTTCCTCGCCGAGATCCTGTTCGGCTTCATCACCCGCGACTATCTGCACACCGCGCAGATCCATTTCGATGCCGGCTATGTGCCGCGCCACCATTCGGTGGAGAGTTTTGCGCAGGCGATCCGCGCCATCGGCGAGCCGATCCACAACCGCACCGCCGAAGACATCTCAATGGCCAAGCTGTTGATGCTGCTGTTCGAGGTCACCGGCTTGTTCGACATGCGCACGCGGCCCGAGCTGCTCTTGTTGCAGAAGACCATGGTGGTGGTCGAAGGCGTCGCACGCACGCTCGACCCCAAGCTCGACATGTGGCGCACGGCCGAGCCGGTGGTGCGCGAATGGATCGAGCGCAATCTCGGCCCCGCCGGCCGGCTGGAAGACGCGGTCGAAGGCGCCGGCGAGATCGGCCGCTTCGCCGCGCAGGTGCCCTCGCTGCTCACGCGCGCGGCCACGCTGGTCGATCAGATCGACGACATGACGCGCAACGGTCTGGTGCTGGCGCCGGAGACGGTGGAGGCGATCGGCCGCGCCGAACAGCGCCGCAATCGCTGGACCGCGGTGGCGCTGTGGGTGATTGCGATGTTGCTCGCCTGGATTGCGTGGATGCTGGTGCGAGTAACTTGATTGCATTGATTGCAATGCCAGCAGTAAGCTGCTAACCTATTAAAAAAAGGAGGATTTCCATGGCCTCCCTCACCGTCCGGCAGCTCGACGAGCGGCTGAAGAAGCTGTTGCGCCTGCGCGCCGCGCGCCATGGTCGCTCCATGGAAGACGAGGTGCGCAGCATCCTGCGCGAAGCCGCCGACGAAACCGGACGCGAAAGCGGCCGCGCCGCGGTGCCCGGCGTCGCGCCGTCGGCGCAGCCGCCGGCAAGCAGCGCCAATGTGGCGCCCGCTGCAACCAAGCGCGTGCTGCTGATCATCGGCGGCGGCATCGCCGCCTACAAGTCGCTCGACCTGATCCGCCGGCTCAAGGAGCGCGGCATTGCCGTACGCTGCATCTTGACCAAGGCCGCCGAGTATTTCGTCACGCCGCTGTCGGCCGGCGCCATCGTCGGCGAGCGCGTGTTCACCGATCTGTTCGACGCGGCCACTGAATTCGACGTCGGCCACATCCGGCTCGCGCGCGATACCGATCTCGTCGTGGTGGCGCCGGCAACCGCCGACCTGATGGCCAAGATGGCCGCCGGCCTGGCCTCCGATCTCGCCACCGCCGTGCTCTTGGCGACCGGCGCCAAGATTCTGCTGGCGCCGGCGATGAACCCGCACATGTGGGCGAACAAGGCGACGCAGCGCAATCTCGCCCAGCTCATCGCCGACGGTGTCGCGCTGGTCGGGCCGAACGAAGGCGAAATGGCGGAGGCGGGCGAGCGCGGCCTCGGCCGCATGGCCGAGCCCTTGGAGATCGTCGCCGCGGTGGAGAAATTGCTCGCACCGAAGGCGTTGGTGCTCAGGGGCAAGCGCGTGCTGGTCACCTCCGGCCCGACGCACGAGCCGATCGATCCGGTGCGCTACATCGCCAACCGTTCTTCCGGCAAGCAGGGTCATGCCATCGCCGCCGCCGCGGCGCGCGCCGGCGCCGAGGTGGCGCTGGTGAGCGGGCCAGTGAATATCCCCGATCCGCCCGGCGTTGCGGTCGTACATGTCGAGTCCGCACGCGAGATGTTGCAAGCGGTCGAACGTGCGCTACCGGTCGATATCGCCATTTTCGCCGCCGCAGTCGCTGACTGGCGCGTCGCCGGCGCGGCCGAGCAGAAGATCAAGAAGATGCCCGGCCAGGGCGCGCCGCAACTGTCGTTCGCGGAAAATCCCGATATTCTTTCGACCATTGCGCACCGCAAGACACAGCGGCCGCAACTGGTGATCGGCTTTGCCGCCGAAACCGAGAACGTCGTCGCCAATGCCAAGGAGAAGCTCGCCCGCAAAGGCTGCGACTGGATTCTGGCCAACGACGTCTCGCCGCAGACCGGCATCATGGGCGGCGACCGCAACACGATCGAGCTTGTCACCGCGAAGGGCGTCGAGCCCTGGCCGCCGCAGTCGAAGGATGACGTCGCCGCAATGCTGATTACGCGGATTGCTAAAGAACTCGAAGAGAAATGACCATCGAAGTACACATCACCCGCCTGCCGCACGGCCGCCACCTGCCGCTGCCGTCCTATCAGAGCGCGCACGCCGCCGGCATGGACCTCATTGCCGCACTGCCGTCCGATCGGCCGCTCACGCTTGCCGCCGGCGCGCGCGCACTGGTGCCGACCGGCATTGCCATGGCGCTGCCGCCGGGCACCGAAGCGCAAGTGCGTCCGCGCTCCGGGCTAGCGGTCAAGCACGGCCTCACCGTGCTCAACGCCCCCGGCACCATCGACGCCGATTACCGCGGCGAGATCCAGGTGCTGCTCGTCAACCTCGGCAGCGAAGCGGTGGCGATCACGCGCGGCATGCGCATCGCCCAGTTGGTTGTGGCGGAGGTCGCGCACGCGACGCTGCGCGAGGTCGATAGCCTCGAACAGACCCCGCGTGGGGCTGGCGGTTTTGGCTCTACCGGTAGTTGATCGCCTATTTTTCCCTTTCTAGGCTGGACGGATGACAGACTGTAGCATATTACCATCCGACTCTTTTGCGCCTGGTGCCGCGCCCATGCCGCTGCTGTCCCGCAAGGGCATTCTCGCCATTGCCGCTGTGATCGACGTGGCGATCAACAGCCACAGTCGGCCCGTTTCGGCCAGGGCGCTGGCGATGCGCCATAAGCTACCGCCGCGCCATCTCGAGCCGGTGCTGCAAGCGCTGGTGCGCGAGGGCATCCTCCGCGGTGTGCGCGGTCCGCACGGCGGCTACACGCTCGCGCGCGAGCACCACCGCGTCAGCGCCAACGACATCCTGCGCGCCATCGGCGCCGACGAAGATGCCGAGGATTCGCTGCTGCCCGATTCACCGCTCGCCAATGACGTGGTGAAGCCTGCGCTGGTCGAAGCCGAGCGCACGTTTTCCGCTGCGCTCGGCCGCATCAGCGTCGAGGACATGGCCAAGAGCGCCCAAGCGTTGAAATAAGACTCAACTTGTCATCCTGCGGCGCCGCCATGACGCAACGTGCGGAACGCCGAGTGGTACTTGCACGTTCACGATCTGGACTCTTTCGGCGCGAGTCGCCGCGGGGGTAAAGTCTTTCGATTCGCAGGCGGCGGGGCGGACGCTGCTCGCCTTCCTGGGGCAACCTGAATGCCGGCGACGATCCGGACGGCGAACGAGAGGCTGCGTTCTCGTCCGCGGCGGGGCGGATTCCTCGCCGCCCTCGCCGTGACGCTTGCCTGCGCGTTCGTCTCGCCGGCGCAGGCCGGCTTCCTCGACGGCGTTGTCGGCGGCCTCGCGGCGGCGAGCCACGATCAGCTCGCTGCCGCCACCATGACGCTCGGCCTCATCTGCTTCGCCTCGCTCGCCCTCCTCGTCCTGTTGCGCACGCGCAAGAGCGCCGCTCTCGCCCAGTCCGCGGCGCAGGACGAAGCCATGCTGCTGCGCGCGGAGATCGACCGCCTGAAGACGCTGCTCATGTCGCAGCCGCAAGTGCTGGTGACCTGGCCGGCCGGCAGCGACGAGCCGGACATCATCGGCGACACCGCCATCGTGGTGCCCGGCGCGCTGCCTGAGCGCGTGCTCGCCTTCGGCACCTGGCTCGAGTCGGCGGCGGCGCAACGCATGGAGCACGCGGTCGACACCTTGCGCAACGAGGGCCGCGGCTTCGTCATGACGCTGACCAGCCGCGCCGGCCGTCCGCTCGAGGCGGAGGGACGCGCGGTGGGAGGACGCGCGGTGCTGCGGCTGCGCGATGTGGGCGGCATCGAGTCCGAGTTGATGGACTTGGCCTCCCGTCATGACCGCCTGATCGGCGACGTCGACACCATGAAGACGTTGCTCAACGCGCTGCCAAGCCCGGTCTGGGCGCGCGACCGCAACGGCCGGCTGATCTTCGTCAATGCCGCCTATGCCCGCGCCGTCGACGCCGAGGATGCGGCCGAAGTCGTCAAGCGCGGGCTCGAGCTGCTCGACCGCCCGGCGCGGGAGAGCTTCGCGCGCAGCGGCGCCGGCGGGGCGACCTCCGCGCGTGTGCCGGCGATCGTGGCCGGCCAGCGCCGCATTCTCACCGTGGTCGACGCGCCGAGCGGCACCGGCTCGACCGGCATGGCGATCGACGCCACCGAGGTGGAGACCATGCGCGCCGATCTCGCGCGCATGATCGAGGCGCATCGCCGCGTGCTCGACCAGCTCGCCACCGGCGTCGCCATCTTCAACGCCGAGCGCAAGCTGATCTTCTACAACGCCGCCTTCCGCGCGCTATTCGACCTCGACGCCGGCCTGCTCGACCAGACGCCGACCGACGGCGCCCTGCTCGACACGTTGCGCGCCGAGCGCAAGCTGCCGGAGGAAACCGATTTCCGCCAGTGGAAGCAGCAGCTTTACGAGGCCTATCGCGCGGTCGAGGCGAAGGAGCATCTCTGGCATCTGCCGGACGGCCGCACGTTGCGCGTGGTGACGACGCCCAATCCGGAGGGCGGCGTCACCTATCTTTACGACGACGTCACCGAGCGGCTCGCCATGCACCGCCGCTACGACGCGCTGATCAAGGTGCAGAGCGAGACGCTCGACCACCTCGCCGAGGCGGTGGCTGTGTTCGGCTCGGACGGCCGCGTGCGCCTGCACAATCCGGCCTTCCAGCGCCTGTGGAAGCTATCGGCGGAGGCGCTCGACCAGCATCCGCATGTGGAAGCGGTGACCGCCTGGGCGCAGGCGTTGCACGACGACAATGCAGTGTGGCGGAACCTGCGCGCCGCGGTGACGGCGATCGACAACCGAGAGCCGCTCAGCGCGCGCATCGAGCGGCGCGACGGCGTGGTGATCGACATGGCGACCGTCCCGCTGCCGGACGGCGCGACGCTCGCCACCTTCCAGGACGTGTCCGACAGCGTCAATGTCGAGCGCGCGCTGATCGAGAAGAACGAGGCGCTGGAGACCGCCGACGCCATCAAGATCGATTTCGTGCACCACGTCTCCTACGAGTTGCGCTCGCCGCTCACCAACATCATCGGCTTCGCGCATTTCCTCGGCGACCCGACCTTCGGTCCGCTCAACGACAAGCAGCGCGAATATCTCGGCTACATCACCGCCTCGACCAACGCACTTCTGGCGCTGATCAACAACATCCTCGACCTTGCCACCATCAACGCCGGCGCCATGACGCTCAACCTCTCCGACGTCGACATCCGCGCCAGCATGGAGGAGGCGGCCGAGGGAGTGCAGGACCGGCTCAAGAAGGACGGCATCGCGTTGGAAATCCACGCCGCGCCCGGCATCGGCAGTTTTATCGCCGACGCGCGGCGCCTGCGCCAGATTCTGTTCGATCTCCTGTCCAATGCGGTCGGCTTCTCGCCGCCGGGCGAGACCGTCACGCTGTCGGCCGAACGGCGGCCCGACGCGGTGGTCTTCACCGTCACAGACCACGGCCCCGGCATTCCGCCGGAAGCCAAGGACAAGGTGTTCGATTGGTTCGAGACCGATTCCATGGGCTCGCACCACCGCGGCCCCGGTCTTGGCCTGTCGTTGGTGCGCTCCTTCGTCGAGCTGCACGGCGGCACGGTGACGATCGACTCCGCTCTCGGCAAAGGCACCACGGTCACCTGCGTCTTCCCGACCGTGCAGGAAGCCAAACAGACGGCGGCGTGACGCGTTCAGGCGTAGCTCTCGCAAACCTGCCGAGGCTCGCCGTCACTTGCGGCCGGCGACAATCTGTGCCGCCAGATTGACGAGCGCGATCTGTTCCTTTGACGTCATGGCGCCATAGGCGTGAAACAAGCGGACCGCCCGCACCGTATCGATATGTTGCGAGGCAAACCGCAGCGCCGCCAGTTCGCTCTTGGCGTTGTCGGGGATGAAATCACTCACCGACACGCCGAGAATGTCCGCAATTTGCCGCAAACGGCCGGCGCCGAGGTCGGCACCTTGCTGGCAACGGCGGGCAAGGACATCGGTCCGCTGGCCTCGACCGAGGTCGTGCACCGGGTCATGTCGTACAACCCGGACTGCTTGTGGGCCTTCGTGGCCTTGGCCGACGCTTTGGAGCAAGAGGATTCGAGCGACCCCACGTTTCAACCGGGCGCCAGCGCGTTCGATCGCTGGGATACGGTCAAGGCGCTTGAGATGCTCGGCCGCAATGGGCGCAGATCAAACCCAGCATTCGCGCCCAATCGGGAACGCCGCTACCGAAAAAAATCGCCGGCGGGACTGAAGTCGGCAAGGCTCGCCGCATCGCGGCGACGCAATCGCTGACACCATCGCCAAAAACACCACCGCACCGGCGAGCGGCACGGTGATCGACGAAATCCGGAAATCGGTCAGGCGTGTTTGGCGCCGACCCGGCTCGCGCGCAGCGCGCCGGGATTGAGGCGGGGTTCGGCGCCGATCCAGAACAGAATGTTGGCGAGGATGCACAGCCCGGTCGCCGCGAACCACACCATGGCCGTGCCGACGAAGGCGGGGAACAGCGCCCACCACGGGCTCACGGTGACGAACAGGATCGAGCCGAGCGTGATGTTGACGCCGACCGTCACATAGATGCGCCGCTCGAGATACCAACTGTCGGTCTGTAAGAAGTAGAGCTTGCCGCGGTTGGGCTGCCCGAGCGCCGCCTTGAAGCCGAGAAGCTTTAGCACATTGCCGATCGGGCAGAAGCCGGTCAGCGCCACATTGATCGAGACAAGGCCGGTGGCGATGACGCCGAAGATGAACAGCGGATGCACCAGCACCGCAAGCAGCGTGCTCACGAGCAGGACCAGGCCGGCAATCAGCCACACCGTCCGCTCGATATACCAGCGGTCGGTCGGAACGACGTAAACGCCTTTGCGCAGGGTCATGATGGCAATTTACTCCGCTTGCGGATACGAGGCCAAGTCACTTTCCTGTAAGCAGGCGTGGCGATTTTGCATTGATCTAGGTCAGAACAGCACCCCGGCCGCCAACAGCAAGCTGAACAGCACCTGGATGCGCACAGTCGACACCAGAATGCGATTGAAGCCGCGTCCCGGCGGCTCGTGCGCAAAACGGTAGATCAGCGCCAGCGTCGGCGGCAGCGCGACGAGCGCCAGCCAAACGTGCCGCTCCGGCAGCGCCTGGGCGACCGGCAGCAGCGCCGCGTAGGGCAACAGCATCAGCCCGGCATAGATCCAGATGGTGCCCTGCCGCCCGGCGAGAATCGCGAGCGTGCGGCGGCCGACCCGCGCGTCGGCCTCGCGGTCACGGAAATTGTTGACCAGCAACACGGCGCCGGTGATCAGCCCAAGCGCGAAGCCGGCGGCGAGCGCCGGCATGCCGAGATAAGCGGTGCATAGCCAATAAGTGCCGGCGACCGCGCCGACGCCGAAAAAGGCGATGACGAACAGTTCGCCGAGCGGCGTATAGGCAATCGGCCACGGTCCGCCGGTATAGGCCCAGCCGGAGACGATCGACAAAATGCCGAGCAGCAGAATCGGCCAGCCGCCGATTGCCATCAGATAAAGTCCCATTAACGCCGCCGCGGCAAAGCACACCGCCGCGCCGCGTTTGACCGCGCGCGCGCTCAGTAAGCCGGACGCCGTGACCCGGAGCGGCCCGACGCGGTCAGGCCCGTCGCCGCCGCGCTCGGAGTCGACCGCATCATTGTGCAGGTTGGTGCCGAGCTGGATGCACATGCTGCCGACGAGCGCCGCCAGCACCGCCAGCCAATGAATCTGCCCGCGCAGCGCCCAGGCCAAGGCGGCGCCGACCGCCACCGGCGTGATCGAGAGACCGAGCGTGCGCGGCCGCGCCGCCATGAGCCAGGAGCTCAACTCCATCGCGAGACTTGCCGTACCGCCTATGCGCTTGGTTTCAGGAACAAATTTCCGCACTTGCGGTTGACCAGGTGGCCTGCCGGAGTGCGCCGGTCATGTTCAAACCCTGCGCCATCGTTTTGCTCGCCGCGATCATAACGCCGCTGTCGGCCCTCGCCTACACGCAGCAGGATGCGGACGCCTGCACCGGATGCATTCCGGCTTTGCCAAGCCGCCATCCCCGATGCGGTACGCGTGGCGCAGTGCCTGGCCGGCAACAAGAACCAGCTCAGCCCGCTTGCCGTGTCGTGTTCAGCCGCCGGACCTCTGCCGCCGACGCGCCGCTGCTCGAGCGTCAGCCCTATCGTCGCAGCAATTATTGATATGTTTACCGCCGCGCCTGCGCGGCCTGGTGCAACAATCTTTTTCTTCTCGCTATACTTCCCCCGTCGCGCCAGCCGCCGGCATAACAATCGGACGCGAGGGGATTAGGAAGAATGAAACTGCTGAAAGCGTTGATCTGTGCCGCCGCGCTCGCGCTGAACGCGCCGGCGATGGCCGATACCGTCAAGATCATCGTGCCGTTCGCCGCTGGCGGTCCGGTCGACCAATGGGCGCGCGTACTCGCGCACGGGCTCGGACCGCTGCTCAAGGCCGATGTCATCGTCGACGACAAGGGCGGCGCCGGCGGCGCCATCGGCTCGGAGACGGTGGCGCGCGCAACGCCCGACGGTAACACCATGCTGCTCGCCAGCCTCGGCTCGCAAGTGATCAGCCCGGTGCTGCGGCCGCCCCACGGCTACGATCCGGTGAAGAGCTTCGAGCCGGTGATGCTGGTCGGTGCGGTGCCGACGCTTTTGGTGATCGGCCCGAAATCCGGCGCCAGCAATTTGAAGGAGCTGATCGCCAAAGCGAAAGGCGGCCAGGCCATGTCTTATGGCTCGGCCGGTCCCGGCACCACCATGAACATCGCCGGCGAGATGCTCAATGCCTCGGCCGGCCTGAAAGTCGCGCATGTGCCCTATCGCGGCGCCGCGCCGGCGCTGACCGACCTGATGGGCGGCCAGATCGACATGCTCAATGCCGACTTTCCGGTGCTGCTGCCGCTGGTGAAAGCCGGCAAGGTGAAGGCCGTCGCGCTCTATGGTGGCGAACGCTCACCGCTTCTGCCCGACGTGCCGACCACCGCCGAGCTTGGGTACCCCGACGTGGTGATGGAGAACTGGTACGGCGTGTTTTTGCCCGCCGGCACGCCGGATGCGGTGCGTGACAAATTGGAGCAGGCGCTGTTCGACGTGGTGGCGCAGCCCGACGTCAAGGAACGCTTCGCCGCGCAAGGCATGCACGGCACCCTGGGCAGCGCCGCCTTCAAGGCGCGGCTCGACAAGGAATTTCCCTACTGGCAGGCGATGCTGAAGAAGTTGGACATTAAGGCGGGGGATTAGCCGAAGCCGCGACGTGCGCACGGCGCGCTCCCTCTCCCTTGTGGGGAGAGGGTTGGGATGAGGGGATCACTGACTTTCGCTAGGCCCTAACCCCTCACCCGACGCGCTCCGCGCGTCGGCCTCTCCCTATGGAGAGGTGAAGAGCAGCGCTACTTCTTGCCCGGCAACAAATCCTTCACCGGCACACCGGCCTCGATCTTGGCGGTGCGGATCTTCTCATTTTCGTCGATCTTCTTGACGCGTGCGAGCACCTCGGTCGCGCGCTCGCGCGGGATGAAGCAGACGCCGGTCTCATCGGCGAGCACCAGGTCGCCGGGATTGACCGTGATGCCGCAGACGCTCACCGGCTTGTTCACCGCGACCGTCTTCAGCCGCCACTTGCCCGTCATCGGGCTCACGCTGCGCGACCAGATGGCGTAGCCGTCGCCGCGCGAGTGATCGACGTCGCGCACCGCGCCGTCGACCACGGCGCCGATTTGCCCCTGGCGGTGGCCGATCGAGGCCGACATGCCGCCCATGTTGGACACCTGGTCGACGCCCTGTACCACCAGCACATCGCCCGGCTCGGCGAGATTATGCGCCTCGATCTCCGCCATGCCGGAGACGCCGGTGGCGACGTTCGCCGGAACGCTTCGCTCCGCTGGCACGTTGAGCAAAGTGAGCGCGCGGCCGACGATGCGCGCTTTCGCATCGGTCGGCTTGAGCACGCTCGAAGGGATGGCGCCGACGATGCCGAGCTCATCCATGGCGTCCGACGCCATGCCAGTGAGATCGCCCAGCGCGCGGAAGCCTTCGACGACACCAGCCGGCAGCGCCGGCAGCTCCAGTATGCCGAAGGCATCGGCGGGGAGTTTTCCAAGAGTTTGTTTGGTCATGGGGCGCAGGCCATAGCAAGTTATCGCGCCCCTGTCATTGGCGCTCAAAAGGTGCGGAACGCTGCGTGTGCCCGTCATTGCCGGGCTTGACGCCGATCTGGCCCGTTCCGGCCAGCCCACCTATAACGCTTTCGGTAAACGGCGGTTGATTCGATGCCTGCCACCGGCGAATACAGCTACACGGTGACGCTTCCCGACGAGGAGGCGACGCGCCGGCTGATGGTCGACATCGCCGAGGCGCTGCGCCCCGGCGATTTGATCACGCTGTCGGGCGACCTCGGCGCCGGCAAAACCACCTTCGCGCGCGCCCTGATCCGTCACCTCGCGGGCGACCAGACTATCGAGGTGCCAAGCCCGACCTTCACGCTGATGCAGGCCTACGAACTGCCGCGCTTCTTGCTGGTGCATTGCGACCTCTACCGGCTGTCGGGCCCGTCCGAGCTCGCCGAGCTCGGCTTCGAGGACATTCCCGCGCACGCGGTGACGCTGCTGGAATGGCCGGACCGCGCCGGCGAATTCCTGCCCGCCGACCGGCTCGACATCGAATTGACGCTGCTGCCGAAGCAGGGCCCGACCTACCGCCACGCGCGCGTCACCGGCTATGGCGCCGTTGCGCCGCGCGCCGAGCGCATCGCGGCAATCCGCATGTTCCTCTCCCGCTCCGGCTTCGGCGGCGCGGCGCGGCAATACATGCAGGGCGATGCCTCGACGCGCGCCTACGAACGGCTCACGCGCGAGGGCGCGAGCTACATTTTGATGAACTCGCCGGCGCGGCCGGACGGCCCGCCGGTGCGCGACGGCAAGCCCTACAGCGCGATCGCGCATCTTGCCGACAATGTGACGCCGTTCATCGCCATGGCGCAGGCCCTGCGCGCGCGCGGGCTGTCGGCGCCGACCATCTTTGCCGCCAACCGCGAAGCCGGACTGCTGATCCTCGAGGACCTCGGCAGAGAATTGGTGGTCGACGGCGACCCGCAGGCGCCCATCGAGCCGCGCTACGAGGTGGCCGCCGATCTGCTTGCCGCGCTGCACCGCATGCCGATGCCCGCGACTCTGCCGGTCGAGGGCGACATCACCTATACGCTGCCGCGCTACGACCATGAGGCGTTCCTGATAGAGGCGGAGCTGTTGCTCGACTGGTATCTGCCGCGGCTTGGCGCCAAGCTCGCCGGCGCCCGGCGCGACGATTATGTCGAGCTGTGGAGCGCGGCGCTGCAGCCGGCGCTCGCCGCGCCCGCGGTCTGGGTGCTGCGCGATTATCATTCGCCCAATCTGTTGTGGCTGCCCGAGCGCGAGGGCATCGCGCGCATCGGCTTGCTCGACTTTCAGGACGCGGTGATGGGGCCGGCCGCCTACGATCTTGCCTCGCTCGCGCAAGACGCGCGCGTCGACGTGCCGGAGATGATGGAGATCGCGCTGTTCTCGCGCTACACCCGCGCGCGGCTGAAAGCCGAGCCGGCATTCGACGCGGCGGCCTTCGCCCGGCTCTACGCCACCATGGCGGCGCAGCGCGCCTCCAAGATCCTCGGCATCTTCGCCCGCCTCGATCAGCGCGACGGCAAGCCGCAATATTTGCGTCACATGCCGCGCGTATGGGCCTATCTCCAGCGTTCATTGGCGCATCCGGCGCTGGCGCCGCTTTCCGCCTGGTATCGCGTCAATGTGCCGGACTTGAAGACGATCTGACGCATGTCGACGATGCCAACACGCGCGATGGTGCTCTCCGCCGGCCTCGGTACCCGCATGCGGCCGCTCACCGAGCGCATGCCGAAGCCGCTGGTTGAAGTCGATGGCAAACCGCTCATCGATCACGTGCTCGATCGCCTGGCGGAGGCCGGCGTCGAGCGCGCGGTGGTCAACGTGCATCACTTCGCCGACCAGCTCGAGCGCCATCTCGCCGCGCGCGCCGAGCCGCAGATCGTCATCTCCAACGAGCGCGATGTGTTGCTCGGCACCGGCGGCGCGGTGCTCAGGGCACTGCCGCAGCTCGGCGCGGCGCCGTTCTTCCACATTAATTCCGACACCATCTGGGTCGACGGCGTGAAGTCCAATCTGGCGCGGCTGGCCGAAGCTTTCGACCCCGCCAGCATGGACGCGCTGCTCTTGCTCGCGCCGACCGCCGGCAGCATCGGCTATGCCGGGCGCGGCGATTTCGTCATGGCGAGCGACGGCCGTCTGCGCCGCCGCGGCGAGCGCGAGGTGGCGCCTTTCGTCTACGCGGGGGCGGCGATCCTCGCGCCCGCGCTGTTTGAAGGCGCGCCGCAAGGCGAATTCCCGCTCACCGACTTGTTCGCGCGCGCCGCCGAGGCCGGCCGCCTCTATGGCGTGCGGCTGGAGGGCCTGTGGATGCATGTCGGCACGCCCGACGCCATTGGGCTGGCGGAAAAGGCGATCCGGGCGAGCACTGCCTGACCTGTCCCGGATGCGGTGCAGCGCATAGCGGTGCACCGCTGATCCGGGACCTTCGCAAATCCGGCACTTGGAACGGTCCCGGGTCTGCGGCGCATCATTTCATGCCGCGCCGCGCCCGGGGCACGCCATAATCGTAAGCGTGTATGATTCGCCAAATGCCGGCCGCAAAAGCTCACGTCTTCACCATTCCCGCCTCGGCGCCGTTTCTGCCGGCGCTGATCGCTGCTCTGCGCGCCGGCAAGCTGGTGCCCGGCTTCCCGGTGAGCGGCGATCCGCTCGAACTGGCACGGCTGACGCTCTATCTGCCGACCCGGCGCGCCTGCCGGCTCGCGCGCGAAAGCTTTCTCGATGCACTCGATACCGACGCCGCCATCCTGCCGCGCATCGTCGCGCTCGGCGATCTCGACGAGGACGAGATAGCCTTCGCCGAAGCCGCCACCGGCGAGCTGGCGCAAGCGGCGCTGGCGCTGCCACCCGCCGTTGCCCCGCTCGAGCGCCGGCTGCTGCTGGCGCAACTGATCGCGCAATGGGCCGAGCGCATCGTGCCGGACCAGGGCTCGCCGCTCATCGCCAACACGCCGTCGGCCGCACTCGGTCTCGCTTCCGACCTCGCCCGCCTGATCGAGGACATGATCACCCGCCAGGTGCCGTGGGAGCGGCTCGACGGCCTGGTGCCCGACACGTTCGACCGCTATTGGCAGATCGCGCTCGACTTCCTGAAGATCGCGCGCAGCTATTGGCCGGACCGCCTCAAGGAGCTGGGCGTGGTCGAAGCCGCCGAGCGGCGCGACCTGTTGATCGGGGCCGAAGCCAAGCGCCTTGCCAACAACGAGGCGCCGGTGATCGCCGCCGGCTCCACCGGCTCGATGCCGGCGACCGCCAAGCTGCTGTCGACCATCGCCAAGCTGCCGCATGGGGCCGTGGTGCTGCCCGGCCTCGACATGCATCTCGACGAGGCTTCCTGGGCGCTGATCGCCGGCGACCCCAATAACGATACGCATGACGGAGCGCCCGCCGCCGGCCATGCGCAATTTGCCATGCACGCGCTGCTCGATCGCATCGGCATCGCGCGCGCCGATGTCGTCGAGCTCGCGCCGCCGGCGCCGCACGGGCGCGGACACCTGGTGTCGGAAGCCCTGCGCCCGGCCGCCACCAGCGACCGCTGGCCGGCGCGCACCGGCACGGCGGAATTCGCGGCGGCGGCCGACCGCGCGCTCGCCTCGCTCGCGCTGATCGAGGCGGCCAACGCCGAGGACGAGGCGCTCGCCATCGCGGTCGCCTTGCGCGAAACGCTGGAGACGCCGGGCAAGAGCGCGGCGCTGGTCACGCCCGATCGCGCGCTGGCGCGCCGCGTCATCGCCGCGCTCGAGCGCTGGCAGGTCGCGGTCGACGATTCCGGCGGCGATTCGCTCGCCGACACGAATGCCGGTGTGTTCGCGCGGCTGGCCGCCGAAGCGGCGCTCGGCTCCTTGGAACCGGTGACGCTGCTTGCGCTGCTCAAGCATCCGCTGCTGCGCCTCGGCCTGCCGGCGCATGCGCACGCAGGAGCCATCGCCGCGCTGGAGCGCGCGATCCTGCGCGGACCGCGCCCGCGACCCGGCAGCAGCGGCCTCGCCCATGCGCTCATAAGCTTCCGCGCCAATCGCGAGGAGATGCATCGCAGCGATCCGCGCTGGCTCATCACGGAAGACGAGCTCGCTGCCGCCGCCGCGCTGATCGACAAGCTCGCCGCGGCGCTGGCCCCGCTGGAAACGCTTGCAGCCGGCGCGCAGCCGCTCGCGACTTTGGCGCAACGCCACCGCGACGTCGTCGCCGCGCTCGGCACCGACAGCGACGGCAAGATCGAGGCCTTCGCCAATCATGACGGCAGCGCATTGGCGCGCGCTTTCGACGAACTGAGTACAAGCGCGACCGCCGCGAGCCTCGCCATTGCGCCCGGCGACTACGCCGAATTGTTCCACGCCGCCATCGCCGAGCGCGTGGTGCGTCGTCCCGAGACGGCGGCCGTGCGCATCCGCATCCTCGGTCCGCTGGAAGCGCGCCTGCAAACTTTCCAGCGTCTCGTGCTCGGCGGGCTCAACGAAGGCACCTGGCCGGGCGAGACGCGCAGCGATCCCTGGCTCTCGCGCCCGATGCGCGCCGAGCTCGGCCTCGATCCGCCCGAGCGCCGCATCGGCCTTGCCGCGCACGACTTCGCGCAAGGGCTCGGCGCCGAAGAGGTGATCCTCGCCCGCGCCGCCAAGGTGGCCGGCTCACCGACTGTGACCTCACGCTTTGTGCAGCGCATCGCCGCGCTTGCCGGCGCACGCTGGAGCGAGGCGCTGGCGCGCGGCAACCGCTATCTCGAATTTGCCCGCGCGCTCGACCAGCCCTCGCAGGTGCAACCCGCCGCGCGGCCGGCGCCGACGCCGAAGATCGAGGCGCGTCCACGCGCGCTCTCGGTCACGACAATCGAGGACTGGCTGCGCGATCCTTACACCATCTACGCCAAACACATCTTGCGCCTGCTGCCGCTCGACGCGGTCGACACGCCGCCCGGCGCGCGCGACCGCGGCACCGTCATCCATGGCGCGATCGGCGAGTACAGCGAACGGTTCGCCGACAAGCCGCCGGCCGATCCGCTGAAGGAGCTGCTCGCGCTCGGCGAAAAGCATTTCGCCGCGCTCGCCGACTATCCGGAGGCGCGCGCCTTCTGGTGGCCGCGCTTTGTGCGCATCGCCCGCTGGTTCGCCGATTGGGACGCGGCACGGCGCGCGGGCCTTGCCTCGCTGCACGCGGAAATTCGCGGCGAATTGAAATTCCCGGTGGGCGCGCGCGAATTCACACTTTCCGCCATCGCCGACCGCATCGAACAGCGCGGCGACGGCTTTTACGCCATCCTCGACTACAAGACCGGCGCGGCGCGTACCGAGAAGCAGGTGCGCACCGGCTTGGCGCCGCAGTTGACGCTGGAGGCCGCCATCTTGCGCGGCGGTGGCTTCAAAGCCGTGCCGGCCGGTTCGGTCGCGGAAGTCTCCTATATCAGGCTGAAGGGCGGCGAGCCGGCCGGCGAAGAGCTGCCGATTGCGTTCAAGGAACTCACCACCGACGCACAGGCCGACCACGCGCTCAAGCGGCTCAAGGGATTGGCGGCGAAATTCGAGGACGAAAGCACGCCCTACCGCTCGCTGGTGCATCCGATGTGGAAGACGCATTACGGCGACTACGACCACCTCGCCCGCGTCAAGGAATGGTCCGCCACCGGCGGCGGGGAGGAAGAGGCGTGAACAGCGTTTGTTGGGTAGCGAAAGCCGCCACAAGCGTGCTTCCCCTCTCCCACAAGGGGAGAGGGTAAGAAAGAAGCGCCATGACCTCCCGTGCCATCCCGCCCGATGTGCTGCGCGTGCAAGTTCAGGCGGCCGACCCGGACGTCTCCGCATTCGTCGCCGCCAATGCCGGCTCCGGCAAGACCTATGTGCTGGCGCAGCGCGTCATCAACCTGCTGCTGCGAGGCGTCGATCCGGCCAAGATCCTCTGCATCACCTTCACCAAGACCGCCGCCGCCAATATGGCGAACGAGGTGTTCAAGCGGCTGGCCGCCTGGACCGCGCTATCAGACGCTGCGCTCGATAAGGCGATCCAAGCCTCGACCGGCCGCAAGCCCGATGCGGGCGAGCGCGCACGGGCGCGCCGGCTGTTCGCCTCCGCGCTGGAGACGCCGGGCGGGCTGAAGGTGCAGACCATCCACGCCTTCTGCACGCGCCTGCTGCATCAGTTCCCGTTCGAGGCCGACGTGGCGGCGCGCTTCTCCGTGCTGGACGAGGCCGCCACCACGCAGCTGCTCGACCAGCTCACGCTCGGCGTCTTGCTGGAAGCCGCGGCGAAGCCGGAGAGTACGCTCGGACAGGCGCTTGCTTCCGCGATCGTGGTCGCCGCCGATCAGACCTTCAAGGACGTGATCGGCGACGCCATCCGCGAGCGCGATGTCATTGCCGCCTGGCTCGCACGCGCCGGCAGCATCGACGCGGCCATTTCCGAACTCTCGGATGCTTTCGGCATAAGCGCGCAAGATTCGCAAGAAGCGATATGCCTTGAATGCGAGAGTGCAGGCCTTTCATCAAAGGAATGGACGAGGCTAGCCGCACTTTTTTCGAAAGGAAGAAAATTCGACCAATATCAATCCGCACGATGGGCTCGCGCCGCAGCGAGCGGATGGCCCGATGCAATTGACGACTATCTTTCGATATTCCTTCGTGATGAGGACGCCACGCCAAAAGGCGACGCTTACCTCATGGGGAAGGAGCTGAGAGCGGAACATCCCGCGTTGTGGGCACGGCTCGACGCAGAAAGGGCACGCGCTGAATCGTACAGTAGGCGTCTTCGTGCGCTCCGCGCCCGCGACCGCAGCGCGGCGCTCATCACCATCGCCGCCGAGGTGATCTCGCGCTACGCGAAGGAAAAAGACCGCCGCGCCCTCCTCGACTATGACGACCTGATCGACAAGACGCTCGATTTGTTCGCGCGCTCCTCGGCCGCCTGGGTGCTCTACAAGCTCGATCTCGGCATCGACCACGTGCTGATCGACGAGGCGCAGGATACGAGCCCGAAGCAATGGGACATCGTGCGCACCATTGTCTCAGAATTCATCCCGGGCGGCGCGCGGCCGAACGTCAAGCGCACGGTATTCGCGGTTGGCGACGAGAAGCAGTCGATCTTCTCCTTCCAGGGCGCGGCGCCCCTCGCCTTCGACGCGATGCGGCGCGAATTCGCCCGCCAGTTCGACGCGCCCGAGCTCGGCTGGCGCTACTTGCGCTTCCACCATTCGTTCCGCTCCGGCGAAGCGGTGCTCGGCAGCGTCGACCGTGTGTTCGCGCTGCGCGAGATCTACGAAAGCATCACCAGCGACGAGGCCGGCGTGCCGCCGCATATGTCGCTGCCCGACGCCGCGCCCGGGCTGGTCGAGCTGTGGCCGTTGATCAAGCCGGCCGAGCGGCGCGAGATCGAAGGCTGGGACGCGCCGTTCGACACCGAAAGCGAGGAAAGCCCGCGCGTGAAGCTCGCGCAGCGCATCGCCCGGCACGTCAAGCTGTGGATGGCGCGCGGGCGCAAAGCCGGCGACGTGCTGGTGTTGGTGCGCCAGCGCGGGCCGCTGTTCGAAGCCATCATCCGCGCGCTGAAGAATGCCGGCATCCCGGTCGCCGGCGCCGACCGGCTGGTGCTCACCGAGCACATCGCGGTGATGGACTTGACGGCGCTCGCCGACTGCCTGCTGCTGCCGGACGACGATCTCGCGCTGGCCAGCGTGCTGAAAAGCCCGTTGTTCGGCTTGAGCGAAGAACAATTGTTCGAGCTGGCATGGAACCGCGATGGCTCGCTGCGTGCGAGCCTGCGCGGCAAGCCCGCCTTCGCCGAGGTCAACCGCGCGCTCGACGAATTTGCCGCCGCCGCACGCAAACTCACGCCGTTCGGCTTCTTCGCGCATGTGCTGGGCGCCAGGCGCGGACGCGCCAAGTTCCTCGCCCGCCTCGGCGCCGAGGCGAACGACGCGCTCGACGAATTCCTCAACCTCGCGCTCGACTATGAGACGCACGAAACGCCCTCGCTGCAAGGCTTCGTCCGCTGGCTGCGCGCCGCGCAAAGCGAGGTCAAGCGCGACATGGAAATGGTGCGCGACGAGGTGCGGGTGATGACCGTGCATGGCGCCAAGGGCCTGGAAGCGCACACCGTCATCCTCGCCGACACCACCACGCCGCCGACCGGCCCGCGCGATCCCCGCCTGTTGACGCTCGACAACGGTGCGCTGGTGTGGGCGACCGCGCGCGGCGACGACGTCGGCGTTATGGCGGATGCGCGCGCGCAAGCGCAGATCGATGCGCGCAACGAATACCGCCGCCTGCTTTATGTGGCGATGACGCGCGCCAAGGAGCGGCTGGTGATCGCCGGCACGCAAGGCCGCAACAAGACCCCCGACGGATGCTGGTATGAGCTCGTCGACAGTGCGCTCAGCGGCGGTTGCGTGAGCGAGCCGGCCGACGATGGCGAGGGCGAGGTGTTGCGCTTCCGCAAGCAGGAGGAAGAGCCGGCCGCAGCGGAGACGACGCCTGTGCCGGAAACGGCCCAGTCCATCGCCGCGCCGGACTGGCTGACGGCGCCCGCGAGCTCGGTCATCGCCGGCGTGCGTACCGTCACGCCGTCGAGCGCCGAGGACGAAGCCGCCCGCCCGCCGGCTACCGGCAGCCGCGCCGCCGCTTTGCTGCGCGGCTCGCTCACGCACCGGCTGCTGCAGTCGCTGCCGGATATCGCGCAAGACCATCGCGCCGCGGCGGCGGCGGAATTTCTCGGCCGTGCCGGCTCGGCTTTGCCCGCGGCGGAGCGCGCGCGACTGGCCACGCAAGCGATGGGCGTGCTCGAGGCTCGGCGTTTCTCCGAGCTATTCGCACCCGGCAGCCGGGCCGAGGTGCCGATTGTCGGCAGGCTTAGCTTGGGCGGCGAGACGATCCGTGTCGCCGGCCAAGTCGACCGCCTGGCGGTGACGCAAGAGGCCGTCTTGATTGCCGATTTCAAGACGAACCGGCCGGCTCCGCGCCGAATCGAGGAGGTACCGCCGGCTTATGTCAGCCAGCTCGCGCTATACCGCGCCGTGCTCACGAAGTTGTACCCGGACAAGCGCGTGCGCGCCGCCCTGATCTGGACGGAAGTCCCTGATCTCATGGAGCTTTCCGACGCGGCGCTGGACCAGGCTTTGGCGCGGATCACGACCGCGCGATAGCGCCTTGACGCTGCCGGATCGCGTTCATAGGTTCGCGTCCTCGCAATGTCCTGGGCGCGATTCCGCCCGCAATCCGCACGAGGTAATTCCCATGGCCGTCGGCAAAGTGTCGGACGCAACCTTCGAAACGGACGTCTTGAAATCGACTGGGCCGGTCGTAGTGGATTTCTGGGCGGAATGGTGCGGGCCCTGCCGCATGATCGCGCCGGCTTTGGAAGAGATCGCCGGCCAACTCGGCGACAAGGTCAAGATCGTCAAGCTCAATGTCGACGAGAACCCGAACACCGCGGCGAAATACGGCATCATGTCGATCCCGACCTTGATGCTGTTCAAGAACGGCGAGATCGCCTCGCGCCAGGTCGGCGCCGCGCCGAAGCAGAAACTGCAGCAGTGGATCAGCGCCGCGGTCTGACCCCGTTAACTTGAAACATTTTTTGCGACGGCCGGCGCAAACGCCGGCCGTTTACGTTTTAAGTCGGCAGCGTGCCATTTTCGCGCAGCACGTCGCCGGCAAGATAAAGCGAGCCGGTGATCAGAATGCGCGGCGGCGGATCGAGATCGAGCTTGCGCGCAGCCTCCAGCGCTTCTTGCAGAGTATCGCGGCTGGTTGCCGGCAGGCCGATGGCGCGCGCGGCGTCCGCCACCTCCTCCGCGCTCAACCCCTTCTCGGCGCCGCGCACCGGCACCGCGATCATGCGGCGCGCAAGCCCGGTGAAATTGCTCAGGAAGCCCGTGCAATCCTTGCTCGCCAGCATGCCGACGATCAGCACCAGCGGACGCGACACGCGCTCCTCCAGATCGGCAAGCGTCGCCGCAATGGCGCGGCCGCCGTCCGGGTTATGCCCGCCATCGAGCCACAACTCGCTGCCGGCCGGCGCCAGGTCGACGAGCCGCCCAGCGGACAGCCGCTGCAGCCGCGCCGGCCAATCGGCTTTCACCATGCCGGCCTCGTAGGCCGCCGGCGAAATCTTAAACGCCTTGCTGCTGCGCAAGGCGGCAATGGCCAGCCCCGCGTTCTCGAACTGATGCCGGCCGTAAAGCTTCGGCGCCGGCAGATCGAGCAGGCCCGTTTCGTCCTGATAGACCAAGCGGCCGCGCTCCTCGGTCGCGGTCCAGTCCTCGCCGGCGATCTTGAGCGGCGCGTTGAGCCGCGCCGCCTGCCGCTCGACCACGGCGAGCGCCTCGCGCGCCTGCGCGGCGATGATCGCCGGCGTGTCGCGCTTGAGGATGCCGGCCTTCTCCTGCGCGATCTTCGTCAGCGTGTCGCCGAGAAAGTCCATGTGGTCCATGGCGACGCGGGTGATGACGGTTGCCAGCGGATGCTCAACCACATTGGTCGCGTCCAGCCGGCCGCCGAGGCCGACCTCCATGAGCAGCACGTCGGCCGGATGACGCGCGAACAGCATCATGCCGACCGCAGTGGTGATCTCGAACACGGTGATCGGTTGCCCGGCATTGGCGCGCTCGCATTCCGTGAACGTCGCGCTGAGCTCTTCATCGCTCACCAGCACGCCCGCGCCCGATTGCCCGAGCCGGTAGCGCTCGTTGAAGCGCACCAGATGCGGCGAGGAATAGACATGCACGCGCTGGCCGGCCGCTTCCAGAATCGCCCGCATGAAGGCGATGGTCGAACCCTTGCCGTTGGTGCCGGCGACGTGAATCACCGGCGGCAGCTTGCGCTCGGGATGATCGAGCGCGTCAAGCAGCCGCGCGATGCGATCGAGCGACAAATCGATCCGCTTGGGATGCAGCGCCGTCAAGCGCGCGACGATGGAGTCGATGGGGGTCATGTCTCTATCTGTCATGCCCGCCCCCGCCTCCGCGGGGGTAAACTCCAGCGGGCATCCGGTAGACACCGATTTCCGATCGTGAGCACCGGAGCGACCGGATCATCCGCCTGTGCGGATGATGACGGCCTAGCCCGCCTCACGCGTGCGCGGGAATCGGCAATTGCGGCGGCGCACCGCGCGCCGGTGCCTTGGTCAACAGCCGGCACAATTCGGCCAGCGTCTCGCGCAGCTTGTGCCGGTGCACCACCATGTCCACCATCCCGTGCGCGGCGAGATATTCGGCGCGCTGGAAGCCTTCCGGCAGTTTCTCGCGGATGGTCTGCTCGATCACGCGCGGGCCGGCAAAGCCAATCAGCGCACCCGGCTCGGCGATCTGCACGTCGCCCAGCATCGCGTAGGAGGCGGTGACGCCGCCGGTGGTGGGGTTGGTCAAGACGACGATGTAGGGCTTCCGCGCCTCGCGCAGCATTTGCACCGCGGCGGTGGTGCGTGGCAGCTGCATGAGCGAAAGAATGCCTTCTTGCATGCGCGCGCCGCCAGAGGCCGCGAACATGATGAAGGGCGTTGATTTCTGCACTGCGGTTTCCAGTCCCCTGATTACCGCCTCGCCGGCCGCCATGCCGAGCGAGCCGCCCATGAAATCGAAGTCCTGTACGCCGATGACCACCGGCAAGCCGTCGAGCTTGCCGAGCCCGAGCTTCACCGCGTCGTGCAGACCGGTCTTGGTCTTGGCGTCCTTCAGGCGATCGACGTAGCGGCGCTCGTCGCGGAATTTGAGCGGATCGACCTGCACCTCCGGCACGCCGATGTCGAGCCAAGTGGCGCCATCGAACATGAGCTTCAGCCGCGCCGTGGCCGAGATGCGCATGTGATAGTTGGAGCTCGGAATGACGAATTGGTTGGCCTCGACGTCCTTGTAGAAGACGAGCTGGCCGGTCTCCGGACATTTGATCCAGAGATTTTCCGGCGTCTCGCGGCGCAGCAGGCTGCGGATCTTCGGGCGGACGACGTTGGTGATCCAGTTCATGCTTGGCCTATATAGGCTCGTTTCGTCAGAATGATAACTGCTACTCGGCCGCCACGCGGCGCGCCGCGCGCACGCCGTCGGCGAGCGCCGACACCAGCGTCGTCACCGCCTTGACGGTATCCGGGCCGGCATTGCCGTCTTTGTCGAGGCTCGCGCGCAGCGCATCGATCAGCGCCGAGCCGACCACCACGCCGTCGGCGCCCGCGGCGATCATCCGCGCGTGCTCGGCGGTCTTCACGCCGAAGCCGACCGCGACCGGCAATTGCGTGTGCCGCTTGATGCGGGCGACCGCGCTGGTGACCCTGGATGTGTCGGGAATGGCCGAGCCGGTGATGCCGGTGATCGACACGTAATAGACGAAGCCGGAGGTGTTGTTGAGCACGGTCGGCAGCCGCTTGTCGTCGGTGGTGGGCGTCGCCAAGCGGATGAAATTGAGGCCGGCCTTCAGCGTCGGCAGGCACAACTCGTCGTCTTCCTCGGGCGGCAGATCGACGACGATCAAGCCGTCGACGCCGGCTGCCTTGGCGTCGGCGAGGAATTTGTCGACGCCGTAGATGTAAATCGGATTGTAATAGCCCATCAGCACGATCGGCGTTTCCTTGTCGCCCTTGCGGAACTCGCGCACCATGGCGAGCGTCTTGGTCATGCGTTGGCCGCCCTTGAGCGCGCGCACGCCGGCGGCCTGGATCGCCGGGCCGTCCGCCATCGGATCGGTGAACGGCATGCCCAGTTCGATCAGGTCAGCGCCCGCCTTGGGCAGCGCCTTGGCGATGGCGAGCGAGGTCTCATAGTCGGGATCGCCGGCCATGGTGAAGGTCGTCAGCGCGGCGCGGCCTTCGGCCTTCAGCGCGGCGAAACGGCGGTCGATGCGAGTGGTCATCGGCCCTTACTCTCCAAAAACGCCTCCACGCTCGCGAGATCCTTGTCGCCGCGGCCGGACAGATTGACCACCATCAGGTGATCGGCCGGCTTCTGCGGCGCGAGCTCGAGCACGCGGGCAAGCGCATGCGCCGGCTCAAGCGCCGGGATGATGCCCTCGAGCCTGCTGCACAGCTGGAACGCCGCCACCGCCTCGTCGTCGGTGGCGGAGAGGAATTTCACCCGGCCCACGTCGTTGAGCCAGGCGTGCTCGGGCCCGATGCCGGGATAATCGAGGCCGGCCGAGATCGAATGCGCCTCCATGATCTGGCCGTCCGAGTCCATCAATAAATAGGTGCGATTGCCGTGCAGCACGCCCGGCCGGCCGCCGGCGATCGAGGCCGCGTGCTGGCCGCTCGGCAAACCATGGCCGGCCGCTTCCACGCCGTAGATTTCGATTGCCGGCTCGTCGAGGAAGGGATGGAACAGGCCCATGGCATTGGAGCCGCCGCCGATGCAGGCGATGAGCGAATCCGGCAGCCGCCCTTCGGCGGCCAGCATCTGCTCGCGCGTCTCGCGGCCGATGATGCACTGGAAATCGCGCACCATGGCCGGATAGGGATGCGGGCCGGCCACCGTGCCGATGCAATAGAACGTGTCGGCGATATTGGTCACCCAGTCGCGCAACGCGTCGTTCATGGCGTCCTTCAGTGTGCGCGAGCCGGAGGT
>Ga0187771_10000440_pt1 | contig 25672 bp, 23 predicted proteins | sample 0116_SJ02_MP15_1_FD_133139 | JGI IMG/M metagenome (GOLD analysis project Ga0187771, IMG submission 133139) | Tropical peat soil microbial communities from peatlands in Department of Meta, Colombia - 0116_SJ02_MP15_10_MG | ecosystem: Environmental > Terrestrial > Soil > Wetlands > Peat | place... | reverse complement strand
CTCCGGAACCCCCATCGTGAGCGGTGGACACCTAAGCACGGCCCTCAAGCTCTTCAACATACACTCCTGGATTGACCACGTGAGCTCGGCGGGGGGAGCGCTGATACTCTACCTTGCCGGCAAGCAACTCCCGCTCATCGAATCCCTGAGCTATTCGGCACGCAGGGCGAGGGCCTCCGGATATTCGGTGGCCATCGCGCGATCGACATAGCAAAGCCCACCACGTTTTTACCTTCGAACAGAGGAACACAAACTCTGATGATGGGTCGAGCAACCGTCGGCGACGTCCTGTCAAAGCGCTTCTTCGAGGTAGACGTGGAGGACACCCTATCATACTGCCAGGGGATCTTCAAGGAGCACCATCCCAGGGCCCTTGTCGTCATAGACAAGAGGGAGAAGTTCGCTGGAATGCTTTCGGAGAGGGACCTGGTTAGGAACCTCCTTGATCCCTCGAGGGCAAAGGTCAGGGGGATCTACCGAAAGGCCCCTCACGTCGTCCCTTCCAGCTCGTTGGGAGAGGCCGCCCGCCTGATGGTTGAGAGTGACATCAGCTACCTCCCGGCGATAGAGGGTGGAAGGATCGTGGGCCTTATCACGGATGACGCGGTGTTGAAAGAGGCCGCATTGACGCCATATGGAGGTAGGAAACTTGACGAGGTGATGACCCGAGAGCCACCGACAGTCTCGGCGGAGGAACCCATCGGCAGGGCTGTCAGCCTTATGAGAGATCGGGGGATCTCAAAGCTTCCTGTGATGACGGGCAGTAGAGTAGCGGGCATCGTGACCATCTATGACATCCTGAACGAAGTGTACAGCCCAAGGACGAGGATGCCGGGACGGTTGGAAGGAAAGGGGAGGATGGTAAGGCCGCTCAAAGACCCAGTCTCCTCCATCATGTCCAGCCCTGTCGTCTCGGCGGCTCCCGTCGACACCGTGGCCTCTGCCATTGGCGTGATGCTTGACAGGGACATCTCCTGCCTAGTCGTGATGGGGCCCGGCGGCGGTCTATTGGGCCTGCTTACGAAGAAGGACCTTCTGAAGCCGATAGCGGAGACCGCAGTGGTCAGGCCGTCCGTGAGACTTGAAATATCGGTCAAGGACAGGGAGGGCGGTACCGAGGCGGACCGCGAAAGGTTGGCCTCCATGGTGGAGACGTTCGCTCGGAAGCATGAGAAGATGCTCAACGGTTCAATTGTTTCGCTCTACGTGAAGACCCATCGCGCGCATGGGTCAGGGTCTAGGCTCGTCCACGCAAGGGTGACGGCGTCAGGCCCCTCAGGCCAGTTCTCCTCTTTTGGAGAGGGATGGGAGAGCGGCACAGCAGTGAGGCAGGCCCTTGACAACCTGGAGCGTAGGATGATCAAGGCCAAAGAGAAGGCAGGCTCAGGGGCATTCTCGGAGCGAATTCTATCGGAGGCCCTAGAGCTTTCCGGCTGATTTCGTGGATTCGATGCACCGCCTGAGGCCATCCTCGAGTTCTATGCGTGGCCGGAGGCTCAATATCCAAGAGGCCTTTTCTATGGAGGCCGCGCCGCGACGCCTTTACCGCAACCGGGCATAAACCTCGGCCCCTTTCTAGGGCGAAGTGCCGAGTCTCACAAGCAAAGATGCGAAAGGGATATTAGATTTCTCCGGAGCATGAACTCGACTTGCCCCCTGCGCAAGCAAGACAGACGCGACGGCGCGCCTTGTCTAGTGATGGGACGATCGTAGTCGAAGTCGAGTATTATGCCGAAGTCAGAGAGCTGGCTGGCCAGAAAAGAGAGAGGATCGAGCTGCCCTTGGGCTCCTCCACGGACAACCTTGTCTCTGCGGCCGTCGGCGTGCACCCCAGCCTTGATCGCATGTCAAAGAACCTCCGGGTCATCGTAAACGGTAATATGGTCAACGTCAGCTCGCCCCTTCGTGAGGGAGACGTCGTTGCCCTTGTCCCGCCTCTGTGCGGCGGCTGAGGTGACAGGCGAACTCTTCCCGCCATGATGAAGACGATGATGGAAGCCTCACGAGAATGCTATGCTTAATAGGGGCCCGGCTACCTCGAAAACCCAAGTGTTCCGACGACCGATGAAGCCTGAGGAAGCCCTGACGGACATCGAGGCCAACAGATACGCAAGGCAACTTGTCCTTGTGGACATCGGATGGGAGGGCCAGCAGAGGCTCAAGAGATCAACCGCCCTGGTGGTGGGAGCTGGAGGCCTGGGCTCTCCGATCCTCGTTCAGCTCGTCTCGATGGGTGTGGGCTCGATCAAGGTCGTCGATAGAGACATCGTAAGCGGGACCGACCTTCAGCGACAGTACCTGTTCCGAGAGCAGGACGTCGGTCGGCCGAAGATCGAGGGGGTGCTCCGCTCTCTGCATGAGATAAACCCCTCCGTGAAGGTGGAGGGCTACGCCGAGAGCCTGACTTACGAAGGCCTTCTAGAACACCTAAAGGGCGCAGACGTAGTGCTGGACGGTCTTGACGGCATTAGGGCTAGATATATGGTGAACAGGGCCTGCTATGAAACGGGCGTGCCGTACGTGTTCTCCTCCGCCATCGAGATGCTAGGCTCTGTCACTACGATCGTTCCCGGCAGGACGCCGTGCTTGGAGTGCTTCTATGGGGGCCTGCAGGAAGGCTCGGTCGCCTCTTGCGCCGTCGTGGGCGTCCATCCATCGATCCTCGGAGCGGTTGGGAGCATCGCCGTTTCGGAAGCCGTGAAGGTGATGACGGGAGGCACTCCCTCCCTGCTTTCAAGGCTCCTCATGGTCGACCTTCGCAACTTCAGCTTCGATACCATTACGATCAAATCGAGCCCCACGTGCGTGGTGTCCGGAAGGAGGCGGCGAGCCGCAGGGGTGCCCCCGTTGCTTCTTGAGCACTCCTGCAAGAGGGACGGGACGGGCACCTTCTTCGTGAACCCAAAGCGGGTTCAGGCCCTCGACCTCGAGAGATTGGACTCCTACTGCCATGCCAACGGGATCGCCGTCATGAAGGGGAGCCCCCTCTTCCGAACTCTCCGACTGGATGACCTCTTTGATCTCAGCCTCTTGGAGAGTGGAACAGCCATCTTTGCGGTCAAGAAGCCTCTGGATGACCTTCACGCAGCCGAGAGGAAGATGAAGTCCGTGCTGAGGAAGATCCTAGAGGAGGGCCTTGGCGTGGGCTGGGGTCAATATGGTTATCCAAGGTCTGCCACACATGCCTCGCGGGTTGCAGACTTGTAGTCCATTGATCTGGCCAAAGGATTGGACCCCGGGCCTAACAGACCTCAGTGCCTGATTCCCAAAAGCCATCTTCAGTCACCCTTATAATGCGAAGTGTGGGCCGAAGCCATGCAGAGAGTAGGAGTTCCATGGGCCAAGCGGGTGAGCAGGGGCTCAGCGACGCCGAGGAGAATAGGTATGCCCGCCAGATAGTCCTCAGGGATATCGGCTGGGAAGGACAGGTCAAGCTGAAGCACTCCACGGTCCTGGTGGCTGGAGCCGGGGGCCTCGGTTCCCCCATCCTCATACAGTTCGCCTCTCTTGGCGTCGGGACGATCAAGGTTGTGGATAGAGACATAGTCAGCCTCACTGATCTTCACCGCCAGTACCTCTACCGGGAGGCCGACGCTGGGCGGCCGAAGGCTGAAGTGGCGGTGAAGAGGCTGGAAGAGATCAATGGGTCGATCAGGGTGGAGGGCTATGCGGAGTCAATTTCGTATGAGGGCCTTCTAAGTCAGCTGGAGGGGGTCGACGTCGTCCTGGATGGGCTCGATGATATGAAGGGGAGATACGCGTTAAACCGCGCTGCCTTCAAGGCGAAGGTACCCTACGTCTTCTCTTCCGCTTTGGAGATGTATGGAAACGTTTCGACGATAATCCCCGGTGAGACTCCGTGCTTGGAGTGCTTTCTGGGAGGCGTGAGCGATGCCACCACGCAGAAGTGCGCCGTGGTCGGAGTCCACCCCTCCCTTCTCGGCGTCATCGCCAGCGTCTCCGTCTCTGAAGCGGTCAAGATCCTCATAGGAGAGAGTCCAGCGTTGGCATCGAAACTCCTCCTGGTCGATCTTCGACATTTCAGCTTTGACTCCTTCGGGGTGTCGGCGAACCCCAGCTGCCCCGTTTCAGGTGGCGGAACGACTTTGAGCGACATTCGACCACCGTTGGTTGAGAGGGCATGCGCCAGAGATGGAAGTGGAACGTATTTCGTAAACCCCCCAAGGGCCTTGGAGCTTCCTCTCGAGAAGCTTGATCCTTTCTCGGCCAAGAAGGGCTACATAATCAAAGCCTCTGGCGCGCTCTTCAGGACCCTAGAGCTCGATGACATGTTCGACGTCAGCCTACTCAAGAGTGGGACTGCCATGTTCAGGGTTAAGAAGCCGGTGGCGGATATTGGCGCCACCGAAGCTAGGATGGAGGAGACGTTTCGATTTCTCGTCGAGGACGGCCTCGGCGTGAGCTGGCAGACCTACTTGCAACGATAGCCCGCGGCCGCGGTTTCCTCGGGCCTCCGTTTAGCAAGGGTTTGGGACCCATGAGCCAAGGATGAGGGCTCTTTCGGTACGCTATTGAGGCATTCCGGGTGAACCATCAAAACGCGAATCCCGATCTGTGAAGACGTTTGCAAGAGGTTGGTCGCATCCTTATGGGAGGATAGCAGCTGGACCCACGACAAACGCTGGGGTAAAGCCTATTAGACTTCTAGGAGCGCCGTGGTGTCGTGACAGACCCTACTTCCGTGAAGGTTCAGTGGATTGAAGGGTACACCTTTCTCGCCAGCAACAGGGAAGGGTACTCCATTCTTATGGACGCTCGAGTGGATGACCAAGACCTCCCGATGAGCATGTCCCCATCGCAAACGCTGCTGGCCTCCCTAGGAGGCTGCACAGGCATAGACATCGTATCTATCCTGAAGAAGATGAGACAGAAGGTCACCGGGGTGAAGATTGAGGTCACGGGAGATCGGACAGCGGGTTACCCGAAGTACTTCCAAGAGGTGGACGTGAAATACATCATCGAGGGAAGGGGGATTGAGAAGTCCGCTGTGGAAAGGGCGATCTCCCTTTCGCAGGAGAAGTACTGCACCGTCTCGAACACAATTAACGGAAAGGCGAAGCTGCACCACAGCTACGAAATCGTCGAATCTCCCTGACTTCCCCCCGGGGCAATCACAGTTAGGATATTGGTTGACGCGTACCAGGCACCCGACGGAGTCGACAATGAACCTTCGACCCGCGTTCGAGAATTCACAAAGAACTTACAAGGGGGAACCCAAAGCGGAATCAAGCTCGGCAAGCGAGCACGGCGCTGCCCCTATGGCTGGACCTCCTTTGAGGATGCCCACAAGAGTCGCATCATAGACTACAGGCTAAGGATAAGGATGCATGGCGCCGCCTCACTCAACGCCAACATCGAGCCCGAAGTGTGGAAGGACCGACAGGCTTTGAGTGGGTATCGATTGGAACTCCGACACCTTTTTCTCTCGGGCCTTTCGCGTTTGGCATGTGTTAGAAATAGGCAGGTTGACGGTCAGCTATTTGGAACATGACTGCTTTAGGCTGGAGGCAGATGGGAAGGTCCTTTACACTGACCCCTTCCGCATTAGGGTGCAGACGAAGAAGGCCGATTTCGTGACCATCTCCCATGACCATTATGACCACCTAAACGAAGAGGACCTCGCCAAGGTGCTGAAGCCGGAGACTATCATTATCGCCTCTCTATGCTGCCAGGGCAAGCTCGAGCGCAAAGGGAAGGAAGTTCACTACCTGCGAGCGGGGGAGACCTTCAGCGAGGGCGGCATAATCGTGAGCGCGGTGCCCGCCTACAACATCAACAAGTTCCGATCACCAGGACACGTGTTCCACGAGAAGGGTTACAACGGCGCTGGGTTCGTGATCGAGATGGGCGGCGCAAGGGTGTACCATGCAGGAGACACCGACTTTATACAGGAGATGAAGGCTTTGGGAAAGATTGACCTTGCCCTCCTGCCTGTCAGCGGGACATTTGTGATGACCCCAGAGGAGGCTATCGAGGCCGCGGCACTGATCTCCCCTTCCGTGGCTGTACCCATGCATTGGGGCGGGATCATAGGGAGCCATCAGGATGCGATGAAGTTCGTCGACGGAGTGTCCTCTAGAGGGAAGGCACAGCTGTTGGAGAAAGAGTGAGACTTCGAAATATTATCTCCTCGGCATACTTACCCTTGCCCGAACCCTCACTGCGTCCTGCTGATTCGAGTGGCCGGGGCCCTTCCTCCAGCTCCCTTCTGCCTCTTCTCTTGACGCTTCGCCTTAAAGGCAGGAAGAAGCCGGTCGTAGGTGTCCATGAGGTGCTGGGGGATGACCTTAGCCTCTCCCAGAATGGGCATGAAATTGGTGTCCCCATCCCATCGAGGCACGACGTGGAAGTGTAGGTGTTCGAAGCCCGCCCCGGAGGCGCGCCCTAGGTTCGCCCCCAGGTTAAAGCCTCCCGGGTCCACCGTCTGCCGGAGCGCCTTTACGCATAGGGCTATTTCCTCCATGACCTCCAGCCTTTCGACTTCGGAGAGCTCCTCGAAGTCCAAGATGTGCCTGTAGGGAGCCACCATGAGGTGGCCGTTGTTGTACGGATATCGATTCATGATTATGTAGGACGAAGTTCCTCTTCTCAGGATTAGGGAATCCCTGTCGCTTGTCCCCCTGGGGAGGGTGCAAAACACGCAACCCCTCTCAGCCTTGCCGATGAACTCCATCCTCCAAGGGGCCCAAAGCCTCTTCATGGCTTCCACCGAGTAGCACCGTCCGGTAGAAAAGGGTATTAGCCAAACGGAGCCCGAAAGAAGCCTACTGCTTTCATCGAAACTCTGAGCCCTGCTTCCTGGCGATAATCAGAGCCGAGGACGCATCCCTGCGACCGTGGCGGTGGATAGGGGCCCTCATGGTCTTGGTTGTCCCTCTCTCGTCGACGAGCTCTATGCGCATCTTCCCCGAACACCTGTCCCGTATGCCTCTGGCAAGGAAGATGGCCCTCTGGCGGTCGCCCTTGCCGATCCTGACGAGCTTCTCCTTCGATTCGACCTTCAACACTTCGCAGACCAGGTCGGCAGCCCTGTCCAGTGAGTCGCATGAGGTGGCGAAGAGGTCGTGGCCCCTGTAGAGGCAGGCAATGCCCGTGTTCTCGCCTGGATCCATTCCCACTACAAGGGTGTCGCGCCTTCCCTCTAGGAGATGAGCCAAGACCTTTGATGAATCGAGGAGACGACGGCCGGAGAGATCTTCATAAAGCAGATGATCCCCTGGGTAGCCTGCCTCGAGTTCCTTGCGGGTCGTCAGGAGGAGGCGGGTTTCGCTCCCGGACACCTCCCAGGGAAGCTTGGAGACATACCGGAGGCCCAGCCCGCCGAGAAGCTGCACGAAATCAAAATATGCCCTGCCGTTCACGGTCGCCACGACGACTTCGCTTTCGATGCCGCCGCCTGACCTCCTATCGTCGCCCTTGAACGGCCTCGGTCTGGACTTCATCATCGACTAGCTCAAGGCTGCGGCCTGTTTGTCCCGCCCTTGCTTTCGTCTAGATACTGGACTTCGAATTCGAACGCTTCCGTCTGGTTGGCAAGGTTGGAGAGAAGCTCCCCAACCATGTTCCCGAGGTATATGTTGTCGACCCAGCTCGCCTTCGGTTTGAATGTGATCATGTATTTGTAGGTCTCGGTCAAGACGCCTACATGTGGCGCGCCGAAGTTGAAAAGGGTTTGCCGAAGGGCCGTCCCCTATCTCCGTCTCGTCGACTCCTACTTCGACGGTTTGTAGTACGGAGGAGGTTGGATGCCCGCGCAGTGAACGACGCCTTTGACGCGACGGAGGAACGATGGACAGGTAAAACACACGAGGAAGGTGACTTCGTCGTCGACGACCGGGCACTTGACGGCTTCCTTCTTCATTCCGGCGATCATCTTGGCGCTCACGGCCCCCTTCAGCTGCCCGGTGACCTCCTTCGGCACCTTGGCAGGCTTCTCGACATCATAGATCGGGACTTCATACTTGGTAGGAGGAACAGCCAATCTCCATCCCAGCTTCCATCAAAGAGGAGGGATTTATCGCGTTCGGTTCCACGTTTCTCGGATGGGAGAGCCATGAGAAAAAGGGTCCGCACCGCAATAGACGCGGCTAAAGGGTCTTGCAGACGTCCCGGCAGGTCAACGAGTTTTGATTAACGGTATCACACTTTGGGTGCGATATGTTAAAGTAAGGCAGCTATCCCTTGATAATTCGTCCGCGCGCTGCTGATGGTGATGTGACACGGGCCGCCGAAGAGCGCTTGTGCACAGTCCGGCCTCCTGATCAGAGGTCGGATGGGTCGAAACCGGCTCATAAGGCGGCCAGTGAACCAGGACCATCGGCCTTGGCGCGAAAGCCTGGAAGGCCCTAGGATGGGTGAGGAACGGCGGACACGTGCGCCACGGAGGGGCTTTGCCCCGAAGAGTCGCATGTCGAAGTCGGGAATCGCCCAAACGAAAACCCGAAGGGTGATCGAGCTTGGGTTCTTGCGCGCGGGCCGGAGTACCCCCTAGCTGAAGCTAGGCCTATGCAAACAGCCTAGTCGACTTCGATCTCAAATTCGCAGGTCTTCGCGCCCACTCCCATCCCTTCGGTGAGGCCCTTCACCTTCACGGACCTGCCCGTCTTCTTGTGAAGTGCGGCCTCCAATATCCCCTCCCTCAGGGGGCAGGTGACCCTTCCGCCTTCGAAATCTGGGTCCTTCTCGCAGCCCAGGCAGTTCGTGACCTCGAGCACCAAGGGCTTCCAGCTCTTTACTCGAGACTGGCCCAAGTCCTGCACCTCCAGCATCTTATTCAGGGAGTTCACTACCTCAGGAAGCTTCTCAGATTCGATCTTGTCGGCAAGGATTTCGCCAAACTCCTTACCCACCAGCTTCACCACCTTCGAGGATGGGAGGCCCGTCAAGTCCTGAAGGTTCCGAAGGGCGACGGCGTACACGTCTATGTCCTTGTCCAGCCTTTTCTTTGGCATCCTAGGGTCTTGACGGGGTTCTGCGAAGCCAATCTAAAATGCTTAGTGGTGATAGTTACGATGGTCTTTCAAGTGTGGGCCTGGCCCTTGGATTCGGTCGAGCGATTTAGAGGGCAGAGGGGCCCAGGAATCGGACGCCGCATTCTAGCAGTCAAAGCCCCCCAGCAAACGACCCCCACTCACTACTGGGAAACGCGTCCACATTATGAGCCACTGGCCAGCTAGGCTTCAGCCGGTCTTCCCGCAGATCGAGGAAGATCTATGAAGCGGACTCTGCCTCCATTCGACATATCCTCGAGCGCTGCCCTAAGCGCCCCGATGTCTATGCCATGATACTCCATGCCACCATAGCCACCGAGCCTTGCGTTCGCCCTTCCCACCATAGATAGCGCGACTTCCTCCTGACCCTTCTGCATGTGGACGTAAATCGCCGCCAGTAGGATGAGACCCTGCAGCACCTCCTTCTCTGGAGAACCCCTGGGGAGCATCCTCCACTGCGACTCCAACTCCTCGTGCATCTCCCAGTACCGTTCCTCTGAATACATCCTCTGTGCTAGGTCTAGGCAGGCGACGATGTCCCTTGCGGGCTCGGAGGCGCTAAGGTTCCGGACGCTTTCGACCGGGCCCAACGCGGAGGAAATCGCCCGAATGTCCTCATCCAGCCTTTCAGGGAATGCTTCAAAGAGGTCGAATTCGACGGCTGAGCTCGACACCCTGTAGTTCTCATGTCGGGGAAGGTCACAGTCCGCCAGCTTCTCCCTGGCCAACCCAATCACCGCTGGTATGTCCAGTGATTCCGCCCGCCTGACGCGAACTAGATACCTCACGCCTCGTCTCCCTCGGCACGGCTAGAGTTCGCAAGGTCGGGACTAGCGGCCTTACCTGAGGGTATCCGCTCTTCCAAGTTTGCCATCATCTCGCTAGGGATATTGGTGGGGAGGAGGCATGACAGGTTGCGACAAACGTAGGCGGTGGCCTGTCCTCCGACTTCCTTCATTGATGACACAAATGGTGCCAGCCCTTCAAGTGTCGTGTCCTCGATGCTATGGAGGAGCAGGATGGTATTGGGAAGGAACGCGCCGTTGACGGCCTTCGCCATCTCCAGCGTGTCAGCTCCTTGAGGGGATCCTGCGATCACCACTTCGCTGGACGGCCCAAAGTAGTAGTCAAGGGCCGATAGGAGCATTGTGTGGCCCGCGGGCGCGCTGACGACAGAGCCCCAACTAGCTTCCATCGTCTCGAAGGCCACCCTGTCTAGATGGGAATCGCCGGATACCCGTCCAAGCCTCATCAACGCGTACGCGGCGACCGAGTTCCCCGACGGCACGGCGCTGTCATAGAACGTCTTCTGACGGGCCAACACATAATCCGTGCCCTTGCTCGTGAAGAAGAAACCCGAGGACGTCTCGTCCCAGAACATCGAAACCATCTCCCTGGCCAAGGAAAGCGACGCCTTCAAGAGTCGGGTCTCAAACGTCGATTCGTAGAGCTCGAGGAGGCCCCATATTACGAAAGCATAATCGTCCAACGTCGCGGGAACTGTCATTTCGCCCCGCCTGGCGTGGATGAGATGACCGTCCGATCCCTTCATCCTTGACAGAAGGAAGTCAGCAAGAGACTCACCTTCGAGGGCGTATTCGTAACGTCCGAGAGCGCGTGAAGCCTTGGCCAGGGCGACCAATACCAATCCGTTCCAATCGCAGAGGACCTTGTCGTCTCGCTTGGGGCGGACCCGAAGGTCCCTTGCGGCCCGCAGCTTGGACCTTGCGGACTCCAGCCTGGAGACGAATTCGCCCTCGGATACTCCCAGCTCATGGGCCCATTCCCTTGGGCGTCTTCTCATTTCAAGGACATGCCCTCCTGAGTCTCCGACCCCGGAAGTCTCGTCAAGGCCGAAGACCTTCAGGAAAAGCTCAGCGTCCTGCCCCAGCACCGATCTGAACTCATCAACGGTCCAAAGGTAGAACTTCCCATCCGAACCCTCGCTATCGGCATCCTCCGACGAGCAGAATCCTCCCTCCGCGCTCTTCATCCTTCCCAAGAGATAGCGCAGCGTATCATCGACGACCCCAGCATAGCTTTCATTCTTGGTCGCCTGAAATGCCTCCGAATATGCCGCCACCATCATGGCTTGGTCGTAGAGCATCTTCTCGAAATGAGGTATCAACCATCTTCTGTCAGTGGAGTACCTGTGGAATCCCCCTTCGAGGTGGTCCCAAATCCCGCCAGATTGCATCCGATCTAGGGAGCGCTCTGTCATCTCCAAGGCCCTCGCATCGCCTCTGTCCTTCCAGTATCGCAAGAGGAACATGTAGTTGTGCGGAGAGGGGAACTTCGGCGCTTCTCCAAAGCCGCCAAATTCGGGATCGAAGTTCCCGTTCAGCTCCCCAAATGCGAGCTTCATCACACTTGGGTCCGGGTCGCCGGGCACCGATGAGGAGATGGAGGTCATCAATGCGTCTGTCACCTGTTTCCCGTAGACCAAGAGCTCCTTCCTGTCATCGGCCCACATCCGCCTGACCTTGGGCACAAGCTGCAACATGCCCATCTTCCCGAACTGGTTCTGCTTTGGTATGTAAGTGGCTGCGAGGAAGGGCATCTTGTCAGGGGTCATGATGATGGTCAGGGGCCATCCCCCGCTGCCGGTCATCATCTGGCATACGGCCATGTAGACCATGTCTACATCAGGACGCTCTTCGCGGTCGACCTTTATGTTGACGAAGGTCTCGTTCATCAGCTGCGCGACCCTCCGGTCCTCAAACGATTCCTCCCTCATTACGTGACACCAGTGGCAGCTGGAATAGCCAATGGAAAGGAAGACGGGCTTGTCCTCGGCCAAAGCCCTCGCGAACGCTTCTTCGCCCCAGGGGTACCAATCGACAGGATTGAAGGAATGCTCCAGGAGGTAGGGGCTCGATTCTTTGGCTAGGTGGTTAGGGCGTGCCAATGTCCGACGGCGAGAGGAGGGCAACGGGATGTGTGGCCCACCATGCTTCATAACGCTATTGCCATAAACCCTGCGTCCCGCGCCGGCACCCGGATAGAGAAGATGTTCTGGTCTGAAGTAAGTATTATATAACGAAAACTCGTCCGGAAGGGCAAGGTCGGATTGACAGCAAACAAGGAGGAGATCCTGTTTCAGATTGAGATCCTCTACGATTTCGCTGACGAAACCAAGAACCTGGACGAATTCGTGGCCAAGAAGATCTCCGACAACTTCGGAATCTCGTTGGACGAAGCAAGGAAGTACGTCCAAGAGTACAAGTCCGCCGGCAAATGACCCTCCCTTACTTTGTCTGCCTTACCCTTTGGAGCTGACTAGGATCCGCCGTCATCGCCCACCTAAGGAACTCCATCCTGCCAGCAGTCGTGGGATCCACCATCGTGGCCAGGAAAGAGAGAAGCGTTATCTCACGGTTGAGCGTCTCAAGCAGCGCCTCAGAGACCTTGGCGAGCTCCGACTTGCCCTGCTCGGTGGCGATGTAGGCCTTCCTATGGGGATCCTTCCCCTTCACTGGAACCAGCAGGCTCATTTCCTTTAGCTCGTTCATCAGGAAGTAAACTGAGCCAGGGCTGGGGTTCCAGATGCCGCCAGTCCTGGACTTGATATCGGCAGTGAGCTCCGCGCCTGTCACGGGATACCTCGACGCATAGGCGAGCACTGCAGACCTCAACAGGCCCTGGGGGGCTTTGAACCTCGAAGCTGGGCGCATGGCGACCTACGGTTGGTCCCACCCCAGGATATATATGATTGGCATGTTGGCGGGCTGGATACACTCGGACGCTTAGCGCTGCCAGCCACCGGGCGCAAAGGCTTATAGAGCCAACAAAAAAGAGAAGACCCGGCGTTGAGCTCGTCGACCTATTCCTCTTTCGCCACGGGGGAAGGCGAAGTGCAGTATCGAAGCGACCTCCTCCAGGACCTCAGGGATTCAAATGCCATAATACTCGACTGTGACGGCACCCTAGTCGAGATTTCTTCCTCGTACGATGAAGCGATTTACACGACGGTCGAGCTCCTCTTCCAGTCAATCACGGGCAGGCGGCCACGCAGAGACGCGCTCGTTGAGGCCACCTTTGAGTTGAGGAAGTCGGGGGGTTTCAACAACGACTGGGACACGGTCTACTCTATCCTGATGGGGCTCCTGTCGGGGCTACCCGACGATTCGCTCGAGAAGATCGTCGAGCGCCTTTCGGGAAGATCTGACCGGCCGTTCACGCTTGCCCTGCTCATGGGATGCTGCAGGGGCGCGAAAGGCTACGACGAAGAGGAGGTCCTAGAGGGCCTACGCGACGTCGTTTCCTATGCGGACGAAGCTGGCACCTCGTCTATCGACGAAGGGCTTGAGAGGCTTTACAAGGGGAAGGACAAGGCGGAGCTCCTGAGGCAGCTGAGGGGCCTGCTGAACTACCCTGGAGTGCCCAAGGAGTGCCTGATTTCGAGCATCTTCGACGAACTCTACCTGGGCTCGACTCTTTATGAGAGGGTTTATGGCGTGAAACCTTCACTCTGCATGAGCCGCGGCTTCATCGAGAATGAATCCCTTATCATAGATCGGGAGACTCTCAGCTACCTGAAGCGCAAGTTCAGCCGAGGGCTGGGGCTGGCGACCGGGCGGACGAGGCCTGCCGCAGAGAAGACGCTTGGGCCGTTGCTCGGTGACTACTTCGGAAAGGGTAATGCCCTGACCTTCAGTGATGACCTTCTGCAGGAATACGAACGCAGGAAGTCGAACGGAATGTCCACCTGGCCGGGAAAGCCTGATCCCTTCGCCCTCCAGAGGACGATGGGAGGCCTCCCTGGATACACACGGCTGATCTTCGTCGGAGACTCCGTGGAGGACTTGAAGATGTGCAGGAGGGTGGAAGGCTTTGGGGACACGCTTCAATTCGTTGGGGTTTACAAGCACACCATTAACCCAGACGCGACGGCAAAGGCCTTTCTAGAAGGGCAGGCGGCAGCGGTCCTCCCCACGGTCAACGAACTGAAGGAGCTTCTCGGTGACTAGGAAGCCCTCGGGAGAAACGCTTTAAACCTCTCATTGAAGAGAATGGGTCAGTGCCTGCCACAGAGCAGTCGGCGGGGGGAATCGTCTTCTACCGGACGACAGGCGGTGAGCCCCTGTTCCTGCTGATGATCAACAGGAAGGGCTACTGGGAATTCCCCAAGGGCCACTTGATGCAAGGAGAGACGGACCTGACGGCTGCAAAGCGGGAGGTGAAGGAGGAGACCGGCCTCTCGGACATTAAGGTGCTGCAGGGGTTCAAGACCATGATCAAGTACAGGTATCAGCGCATGGGAAGGCAAACGGACAAGGAGGTCGTCTTCTTCCTAATGGAGACTCGGCCTCAGAGCGTGGTCATTTCGGAAGAGCATCAGGGATTCATCTGGCTTCCCTACGAGCAGGCTATTTCAAAGCTCAGCTATAACAATGCTAGGAAGGTCTTGTCTGAGGGCTACGCCTTCCTTACTGGCCTCAGGGGACTCTGGCGCCAATGAACCTAGCCGAGATCGTGGAGGGCCTTCCTCCCACCATCCTGGCGTACCAAGACGACCCTTACTGCGCCAGCGCTGAGGGAACGGTTCTGAGATTCGCAAGGGACCAAGGATCTTCATACTACCTGGTCCTTGCGTCATCCATATTCCACCCGAAGGGAGGCGGCCAGCCTTCCGACACAGGCGTCGTCGAGGGGGAGGGCTTTACCTTCCGTGTGAAGAAGGCTCTCAAGGGAGGCGATCATGTGATACTCTACGGAAAGTGCGATGGCACACCAGCCCTAGGGCCATGCAGGGAGGCGCTGGATTGGGACCAACGGTATCTCTACATGAGACGGCACGCCGCGGCGCACCTCTTTGACGGAGTTCTGGCCGAGGTCACAGGTCAGGTCTTCGAACCCCTGGACTCCTGGCTCGGGGACGGCTCTTACGTCGCCTACCGAGGAGAGGCACCGGACGAACGCAAGATGAAGAATGTGGAGGTCGAGGCCAACAGGGCTATTTCCGAAGGCAGGCCCCTGTCAATCCAGGTTGTCAGGTCGGAGGACCTTTCGGACGTACGGACGTTTTGGTCCAGCGTCCTTCAGAACGAGGAGAAGATCAGGCTTGTCACAATCCAGGGGTATAGGCCCATCCCCTGCGCCGGGACGCATGTGAGGAATCTCATGGAGGTGAAGGGCCTCAAGGTGTTGTCCACCGAAGTGACGGCGGATGGCTTCAAAGTTCACTTCGATGTCCCTCATAGCGTATGAGGAAGCAATGTCCCGAAAAGTACTCCCAGACAGGCTACGGACAGGGGTATCCCTATGAGGGCGAACTCCGTGAACCCAATTCGTTCCCCGGCCTTCTCCGCCTGTTCGACGATTATCAGGTTGCTTGCCGCTCCAAGGAGGGTGACGTTTCCCGCAAGCGTGCTGGCGCCGGCGAACGCGGCCCAGTAGACGGGCATCGCCGGGGGGATAACTTGAGCATAGAAAGGAAGGAACAGGGTGACGAGCGGAACGTTGCTGACGACCTGGCTGAGGATCACGCTTGAGACTACTATGAATAGAAGGAGGCCTATCCCAGCGAGGGAGCTGAGATACGGCATGGCCAAGCCCACAATGCCTCCGTTGTAGACCCCCTTTGTGAAGACGAAGAGCCCGGCGAACATGACGAGCACGCTCCAGTCAACATTCGCCATTATTTCGTTTCTTCTGCTGGAGGCAAGCAAGAGCAGGGTGGCGGCTGCCAAAGCCACCTCGCTGATGGTGATGTCTGTGTTCACACCAAAGAGCGAGAGGATGTTCACCACCAATATCCCTCCGACAGCCAACGTCAAAGCACCAACGCTGAGCTTGGAAAGTGTGGAATCCTTCGCTGCATCCGGTGCCCCGAAAGGGGCCAGGCTCCTGCCAAGGTCCTTCCGATAGACCAACATCACCATCACCGCGGTGATTCCCAAATTGAGGATGGTTGAGGGCAAAAGATAGTAGAGAAACGAGAGGAACGGCGTGGCCACCCCCCCTTGGACGGCTATGAGCATGTTCTGGGGATTCCCAATTGGCGTCATCGCGCTCCCGGCCGTAACCGAGAAGGCCAGCGTGAGCAGAAGAGGCTTCGCCTTGATATCAAGCCTCTTTGCTGCGGCGATAAGGATCGGAGTCCCCATCAGGGCCAAGGTGTCATTCATGAGGAGGGCTGCGGCCGAGCCAAACCCAAAGGAGGTCAATATGATGAGCCTTCTCGGAGTGCTAGAGTGGCTCACGATCCAGCTTGTGAGCCGGTTCAGGTCTCCCGAAAGGGGCAACCCCGTGGTGACTACAAACATGCTGAACAGGAACGCTATGACACGAAGGTCGACCGCCGTCGCCGCCTCCTGAACCGAGACCACTCCTGTGGCCATCATGGCGACGCCACCGGCGAGAAATATGAGCCACAGGGCGGGCCTGCCTGGCAGCCTGCCTCTCAGGACGAGGGCGCCATAGGTTGCGATAAAGACGGCGCCGGCGAGGATGGATTGGACGGCGGGAGGCAAACTCCTTCTCGAAGGCCTCTCCGGCCCCTCTTAAGGCTATCATCCGTGGAAGCACTTTCGCTGACCTGGAGCGACAATGGTCCGACTCTCCACGTGTTTTTATATCGGGCCCAGCTATTTTGGCCAAGAGGCGATGTAGGAATGGAAGCGGAGGCCAGGGCTTCGTGGAGCGCCTTTGATGACATGTCTGGGCGCTTTCAAGCAAGGCTAAAGGCCCTTAGGTCGTCGACCAAGAGCTCGACGGGAACCGCGGGGACGTTCGAAGCCACTACGAACTTCGCAGTGCTCGAGGCAAAGTTCGATCTCGAAGTCCTCGACCGCCTCAATGAACCCTGCTTCCTGGCCATCGAAAGGGACTCCTCCGAAGGGAAGGTCTATCTGGTCTACGAAGTCTTCAGCGTCTCCCCAATGCATTATCAGATGCTTGGGGTCACGTCTTCGATCCCGTTGCAGATACGGGAAGAGTTCCTGGATAGAGTCAGCGAAAGCTGGGGGCAGAGCGTTGAAACCTGGATCGATGTCAGTGCTGTAGCGACGGGCTACAGGCTCAAGGTCGAGAATGGGCATCCCGCTTTCGAGAAGTCCCGGCTCATCCCCCTCTACGGATCCAGGGCCCACCTCCTTTCGAATGAATCCGTGAGCGAATTCATCTGCGTGAAGGATGGAATGAAGATCGGAGAAGTGACCGGATTCAACGTTGACCTCAAGGTGGATCCCGATGCCCTTGTGCGGTACCACTTGGGGCTCTTCGCCTTCACCGGGAGCGGCAAGAGCAACCTCACTGCTGTGCTCGTCCGAACGCTCATGGCAAGGGATATCGGCCTCAAGGTCTGCGTCTTGGATGTTTCGGGAGAGTACCCCGTTCACCTGGCCGACAGGCTAGGCTCGAGCCAGCTCTTCACGACCGAGGATTTCGGCGACAATGTGGAGATCTTTGCCCAATCCCAAGTGATGCCCGAGTCACTCGAGATGAGGGTTGGGGGGAGCGATTGGCTCCTGAAGCTCTTCAAGAAGCTTTACGCGGAAGGCAGGATCAAGCCGATCGAGCTTTCAGAGACCTACGAACCCTGGAACCTAGAGAAGCTCTACGGGGTGGTTTCCAACATCGCCTCAGAAAAGAAGTCCGGGTACCTTGCTGCTGAAATGACGCTCCAGGAGCTCCAGCAGCACTTCGGGGGGATAGGCTTGTCGAGAAGGACCGAAATCTCAAAGCTCCCCCAGGACGAAGTGCGGTTCATCGTCGACGAGCTGACCACGTTGAAAGGGAAGGTCCATTCGATGTCTGGCGCGGTGAAGGACATCGAAGAGGCGATCGAGATCGTTCTGGCGGTAGGTTCCAAAAGCGGCGTCGAGGCACACGGGACGCCTGAAGACATCGCGTATCAGCTCCTCACCGGAACGGATCGGCTCTTTATCATCTACACCCCCGATCCCGATGATGCGCGTCGCACGGCCACTAGGTTCCTCGACAGGCTTCTGTACTTGAAGAAGGTGTTCGGAATGCGACAGAAGGTCTTGGTGGTCCTCGACGAAGCGCAGGAGTTCGCGCCGGGGGAGCCAAGAGGGAACGCGTTCGAATCGAGCAGGGCAGTCGAAGCTCTCCTTAGGCAGGGGAGAAAGTACAGGGCATTCGCCCTCATAAGCACTCAACGGGTGGCGAAGATGAATACCAACGCACTTCAGCAGCTTCACAGCTACTTCGTATCAACCCTGCCGAGGAGCTACGACAGGTTGGTCGTTGCCGAGTCCTTCAGCTTGGACTTCAACGTGCTGGAGAAGACGTCTCAGCTCTCGACGGGCGAATGGCTCTTCGTGTCCTACAAGGCCACCAGGCAGAGAAATGTGCCGGTGTTCATCACGACCGAGAACAACGAGGACACGATATTCCGGTTTGCCAAGTCGCAGACTTAGTCTAGCTTTACGGCCCGGTTCAGGTTCGGTTCAAGAGGAACGAGCGAGTGCTCCACGCCATCCGCCTTCTCCGCTGTCCTATCTGTGCTCACCCTGATGGACAGGGACCTCCCCGCGGGGGCGCAATCGTGTACCAGCATCGTTGGCAGCTGCAGTGTGACGACCTGCCAGTCCACTCTGCTGCCCGACCTGCAGATCAAGACGAAGCGGTCGTGGCCCTTGGGAGTGGGCTGAAATCCATGTTCGCCGGAGGGTGAGACACCAGTCCTCTTAGTAATCACGTCAGTCGCTCCGCACTTTCTGCAGCCGAGGACGTCGACGACCCCGGCCAACTCCCCTCTATGATAGAGCTGAACGGCCCCCTTGAAGGAGAACACGTGCTCGCAGCCAAGAGCATCCATGGAATTGCTCGCGCCTCAAATTGCAATATAAGCTTACTCATCCACAAGTTCTCGACCAGCCCGTAAGAGACCCGATGCCTAGCCAAGGTTCCATCTGGTCCAAGCGACTCGGCAAACCGATATAAGGTCAGGACTGCAACTGTGTAACGCGCTTGAAAGTTCTTCTGGTCGTCGGAACTCGCCCTCAGATCATCAAGCTGGCTTCCCTGACGCGAGCCCTCACGAAAGCCAATGTAGAGTACGGGATCCTACATACGGGGCAGCACTACGACTATGACATGGACAAAGTCTTCTTCGAAGAACTCAGCCTCCCCGAGCCGGTGGCAGACCTTGGGGTAGGGAGCGGCACCCATGGCTACCAAACGGGGGAGATGCTCATCAGGCTGGAAAAGGCCCTAAAGAAATACAGCCCCTGCCTTGTCGTCGTCCCCGGTGATACGAACAGCGCCCTGGCTGGCGGTTTGGCTGCCGTAAAGCTGGGGATACCGGTAGCCCACGTCGAGGCTGGCCTCAGGTGCAACATCCCCTTTATGGTAGAGGAGATCAACCGCGTGCTGTTGGACCACCTCTCTCAGCACCTTTTCGCCCCAACGGCCACCGCGCTGACGAACCTACGCAGGGAGGGACTTGCGCATGTCGCGAAGATGCCCGGAGACGTCATGGCCGACAACATCCTACTATTTCGTCATGAATTGACCAAGGTGAGGATCCCGGCGTCCCTCAGGAGAAGGGAGTTCGCTTACGTAACCGTCCATCGTGCTGAGAATATTGATGATGAAAAGAGGTTGGCCAAGGTGGCCTCAATCATTTCAACGGTCGCAGGAAGGTTCGGAATCAAAGTGGCCTTCGCCGTTCACCCTCACACCCGTAGGAAGTTGGAGGATGCGGGCCTGATTCACACGCTCGAGTCCAAGGAGGTACTCCTCCTCAAGCCTGTGTCCTACCTCCACAGCCTCCGCCTTGCGCAGGACGCCGCGGTGGTAGTGACCGACAGCGGAGGGCTTCAGAAGGAGTCATTCCTCCTCGGGACTCCGTGCGTGACGCTTAGACCTGCGACGGAGTGGACGGAAACCGTCGAGAGTGGATGGAACGTAGTCACAGACCTGGATTCCAAGCGTGTCTACGAAGGGGTCAGAGGGTTCCTCAAATCGAAACCGGAGCAAGTGGACGCGATCTCGCTTTACGGGAACGGAAGGGCATCAGAGCGGATAGTAGGGTCGGTCCTAAAGTCGCTAGGCGGTTCCTAGGAGATCAGATAGGCCCAAGTCGCAGTGCTGTCCTGCTGATCACTTGGGGCTTCGATAGAACACTCTATAGTAGCGCAGGGCAACGGCGAAGAGCGCGGAGACGACGGCGATGCGTGAGAATATGCGATCAAGGGCCGACAGATCTTCTTCCGAAACAGCCCTGACCAAAGCCAAGATGGGCACAACGAGAGCCAAGTATACCGCTGCCCCGATGAATGATAGTATTATCGGATGGACGGGGGCGAAAGAAACGGGATAAACCAATACACCTGCCGCGGCGGCGGCAAGGTATATCCTCCAGACCGAAGATAGTTCAGCATTCGTTCCGATCCGCCTGGCTACGGCCCATCTCCCGATAGCCGTGAGGACCGCCATACCTGCCAACGCCGCCAAGATAGCTCCGTAGACCCCCATCACGGGGATGAGTAAAGTAGAGGCCACGATGATCGTTGCAGAATTGGCGATGCTCATTCCGGCGGCCTGTCGTGTGTTACCCAGCGCACTGAGAAGAGCGATGAAAGCAAGCTCCCCGAATCCGACGCTAAGGTACTGCAAGACAGAGAGTGCTACGAAGGGGCCGGCGAAGGCGTAATCCCTTCCGAAGAGGGCGGGGGTGAGGATCCTTGCGAACGAAATCATGAACGCCACCGCCGGAACGACGAAGACCGTCGAGTATCTTGCCGATTTCCGGTAGGTATCCGCCAATGCTTCTCGGTCCTCTGTGAGCTTGCTGAACAGGGGGAATAAGGCCGTGTAAATGGGATAGGACAGCAGGACGACCAAGGTGGTCATGTTGGTGGCCGCCCCAAAGCCCCCTATCTGGATGGCGCTGGTGAATGCCGCAAGGACAGTAATCTGATATGGCGAAACGACTCCGGCAGCGAGGGCTGCCACGAACAGCGGGAAAGAGTATCTCAACCCCTCCTTGACCTGGCTGGCCCACTCACTCGGTCGCAGGCCACCGTTGACCCTGGCGACCTGCGCGAATCCGACCAAGCCGGCCACGATCATGCTAGCAGTGTAGCCCACAATCGCGCCCAGCAGAGCGAATCCTAACAGAACGAGCACCACCGTGACCGCAAGCTTGGAGGCAGCCTCGAGGACCTGCAGTGCCGCAGACTTGTCCATCCTATCAATCCCCTGAAAGCCAGCCGATGCAACGAGGAAGAGTCCTTGGCCTGCAACCGAAAGTACCGCAACGGCAACCACCAGAGACATGTCAGTATTTCCAAAGAGGAACTCCGCGATCGAGCCTGAGAACGGGAGGACCGCAGCCATCACGCAGGCCGCGAACAGCCCCTCGAAGAGGGTGACGGAATAGAAGAACGATAACGCCTTCTCTCCTTCGCCCTCAGACCTCAGCTTTGCGGGATATCGGGTGGCCGCATTCGGCAATCCCAGCTGGATGATCGTCTGCAGGTACCCCGGCGTAATCAAGGCGATGGAGTAGTAGCCGTATGCGGCCGGCTGAAGCAGCCTCGCCACGAAGACCGCTGTTATGGCCAGTAGGATGGTGGAGGTGACGTTGCCCAAGAAGAGTCGATAGGCTCCGCGCGTCGCGGAGCCTCCCTGGGCTTCAGCCTCGGGCATGAGCTATATCCCTGCCATGTCATTACTTAAGGGAGACGCTTCGCGAACGGGGCCATCCATGATCTGGCGGGACCCCAAGATGCTGAAAACAATACGTTTAATGCGTTGTCGCGCCTGCTTTTGGCAAGTGCCAAGGATGACGATGGCCAGCGGTGGTTTCTACTCCTAATGTGCGGCATCAATGGATTCGACTGGGAGGATGCCACTCTTGCGAGCAGGATGAACTCCTCGATCCGCCACAGAGGACCGGACGACACGGGGGTCTTCTGCGATAGGAGGGTGACGCTAGGCAACAACCGCCTTGCCATCATCGACCTCTCTCCTGCGGGGCACCAGCCCCTGCACTATGTACGAGGAACGGACAAAGTGTGGATCACCTACAATGGTGAAATCTACAACTTCGAGGAGGTACGAGAAGAGCTGGTTTCCAAGGGCTACTCCTTCAACTCCAGATCCGACACCGAGACGATCTTGGCCGCATATCTTGAATGGGGCCCCAGCTGCGTGAACAGGTTCAACGGCATGTGGGCCTTCGCGATCTATGACGTGGCGAAGGGAATCATATTCTTCAGCAGGGATAGGTTCGGCATCAAGCCGCTTTACTACCACCTTGGCGAAGGGGGCCTGATATTCAGCTCTGAGGTAAAGGGGATAGCCGCAGCTGGAGTCCAGCTCAGGCCATGCGAACAGGCGATCTTCAACTTCCTCTATATGGGATACCAGGACGAGGGCGAGCAGACCTTCTTCGAAGGGATAATGCGCCTTCTTCCTGGGCACAATGCGGTCTATGACCTCAGCTCGAAATCGCTCAAGAGGGAGAGGTTTTATGACATCGCCAATGCGGCCGCGGCGCATGCTACGAGGCCCGATGCCAACGGGTTGAGAAGGATATTCGAGGAGTCCATTCGCAGGCATCTTGTGTCGGATGTCCCAGTGGGCTCGTGCCTAAGCGGCGGAATCGACAGCTCGGGGGTGGTCTGTGCCATGAGGGAGCTTGAGCCTGCGGCAGACATCCAGACTTTCTCACTCGTCTTCCCCGGCGCCAAAATCGACGAATCGAGGTATCAAGGTGAGGTGGTGAAGGCCTGCTCCACCGTCGGCCATCAGACAACCTTCACGGCGGAGGAGTTCCTCTTCGATCTCCCCGACCTCGTACGCACCCAGGAGGAGCCGTTCTCTGGGTTGAGTCCCTACGGTCAGTACAGGGTGATGAAAATGGCACATGAAGCTGGAATGAAGGTCCTACTGGATGGCCAAGGGGCCGACGAACTCATGGCCGGATACCACACCTACTTCCCCTACCTCTACTATGAGCTGCTCACCGAGGCGAAGCTGGGGGAACTCATTCGGGCAACCTACCGCTACTGGCGACGCAGGGGATCGATGCGCCCGATCGTCCGCTTCCTTTTCATGCTGATGCCGGGGTTCGTCCAGAACTACGCATACAAGCGCAGGAGGGGCTACGTTGCCCAGGGATTCTACTCCAAGTATCATGCCACCTTGGGTGGCCGCAGGCCTAGGAAGAAGCTAAGCGAGGCGCTCCTGGAGACTCTGACGTCGTATTCAATTCCATATCTGTTGAGATTGGAGGACAAGAACGCGATGAGGTGGTCCATAGAAAGCCGGGTCCCCTATCTTGACAGAGAGTTCGTCGAGCTTGCCGTCGCCCTTCCGTCGAGCGCCAAGCTCTCAGGAGACTCCACCAAGGTCCTCCTCAGAAAAGCGCTTGAGGGGCTCGTGCCCAGCCAGATCCTTCAGCGGAGGGACAAGGTCGGATTCCAGACTCCTGACTCCGAGATCGCCTTGAGTCAGCCTGTAAAGGACTTTGCGAAGAAGATAACCGAGTCGGCGAGTTTCAGGGGAAGGCCATATTGGGATTGGAGGAAGGTGGAAAAGTACGTCGATCGAAGTCTAGCCTCCGCGAAGCAAGACCGCTTCCTACAAGAAGAGTTCTGGAAGATCGTGATCCTCGAGCTTTGGCTCAGGGAGTGGTTTGAAACTCCATCCGGCCCACGGGGATTGCAGATTCCCGAATCCGCGACGCAGAGATAATCGGGTGCTTCGTTCCGCGGGTTCACGTAAGGATCCTGGCGGGATTCCCCACGACCGTCACGCCGTCGGGCACGTCCCTGATGACCACGGCTCCCATTCCGACCATCACGTTGTTTCCGATGTTGACATGGTCCTTTATCATACAACCGATGCCAAGAAAACTGTAGTTTCCTATGACGCAGCTACCCCCTATCACGGTGCCTGCAACGACTTGACATCCCTCGCCTATCTTGACGTTGTGAGCTATGTGGACCAGGTTGTCCACTCGGGTGCCCCTCCCTATGACAGTGTCCTCGAAGACTCCTCTGTCGACGCACGTATTGGCCCCTATGGACACATCGTCCTTGATAGTAACACCGGCGTAGTGTGGAAGGAAGACCAGGTTCTGACCCGGGCCTCTTACGAGGTTGAACCCCACCTTTCCAATGACGGCGCTCGGGTGGACTTGGGCCGAGGGGGAGATGGTCAGCCGCGCTGGAGGGGGCGGGAAGAAAGCCGCCGCAGCCTTGGCGAATTGATACTTGGGGTATTCTGTAAACAGGACCTCTCTCTTGCCTTCGCCGGAGAGCTCCTTCGGAGCAATGAGAAGACCTGCCTTCGATGCCTTGAGCCTAGAAGGGTCCGGTGCTAGGAGAAAAGCCATGTGCGATTCATCCGCTGACTCCAGGGAGTTCACCCCGGATATGGAGCGTTCTGCTGTGACCCCTAGAGCGGACCTCTTTCCGGTCAGGAATTCTACGATATCCCCACTGTTGGTCATGCCAACACACTCGCTATCTTTTCCCAATCAATGCAAATCAAGAGCCCAACCTGCTTGTACCTGCCAGACCTCGCTCATATTATCGCGCGCACGTTCTCGAACTTTTCACAGTTCTTCAACCCCACCTCTCCGCCCGCGGTCCTCATCGCCCCTTTCAGGTACTCGAGGTCAAAGTAAGGCCTCCTCAGCGCGAACTGACTCTTATAACACATCACTGCTTTGACCTTCGCCGCCACGTCGGCGTCGCTTACCTGGCAGTAGATGGCGTCGGGCGTGAATCCGTAGTCAGAGTGAGGCATGGCATAGCCGAAAATAGACTTGCCTCTGAACGCCCGCCGAGCCTCCTCGTACACGACCCGGTGGTCCTGATGGGAGTTATAGGAACTTGGGACGATGACAAGATCGGGGTCGAAATCACGCCTTATGCCGTAGAGGTCGTCGAGTATCTCCTGCCTGACGCTCTGCAGCTGCTTGTTGGGAAAGTTGGCATCAAGTACCTCTCTAACCCCCAGCACCTTCATTGCCGAGTAGAACTCATCAACGATTGATCGCCTGCTCCAGCCCTTTGGAGTTGCATCTTCGCACCAAGAGAATATCTTCCCGAGTATCTTGGTCTCCCGAGAAGCGAACTTATGGACGCTGGCGCCAGCGCTGAGCTCGATGTCATCCGGATGGGCCCCCAGGACGAGTATCCTCTGAAGTGTTATCAGCGACGGGCCTTCAAAATTGACCGGTACGCCACGCTTGATACGTTTTCGGGCTTCCATGAATCTGGCAGACCCGCCACCATGCTCCCATCCCACCTTATAACCTTCAATCCCAACGCAAGGGCTTCAAGCGCAGTTCTGGAGAATGCAGCGACAGGCGCTTGGTCGATAAGATATTCGAATGAGCTGAGGAATGCGGGCATCCTATCATGGGGTATCACTTCCTTATGTCGATCCACGACCCGGGGGGAAAGGCCGTTCTTCTCGGCGTTCTGCAGCATCATGGCGAAGTCCTGATGAGGTTGCCATGTCCTAAAGCAAACTGCCCCTTTTCCCGTAATCCCGGCGGGCCGCGTGAACATCCGTGTGTCCACAGGCGCAGGGACGAGCGTAACGTCGGGAGCGCCTGGGAGTTCTGCTAGGTCGGGGGTCGAAATGAAGATAAGGTCCGCCCTCCCCCAGAAGGGTTCGCTTTTCTTCCATCCGCCAATCCTGATGTCATCCCCGTGGTAGTGCAT
>Ga0187771_10000439_pt1 | contig 25686 bp, 18 predicted proteins | sample 0116_SJ02_MP15_1_FD_133139 | JGI IMG/M metagenome (GOLD analysis project Ga0187771, IMG submission 133139) | Tropical peat soil microbial communities from peatlands in Department of Meta, Colombia - 0116_SJ02_MP15_10_MG | ecosystem: Environmental > Terrestrial > Soil > Wetlands > Peat | place... | reverse complement strand
CCCTCCCGGAAGACCGTGACCTTGACCTGTTTGCCAATGCCCGTTTCGGCGACAAGACGCTGAAGATGGGAGGGGTCTTTCACGCTGGCGCCGTTAAAGGCGGTAATGACATCCCCCTGGCGGATCCCGGCTTTCTCGGCCGGCCCCCCCTTCGTGACATCGTTGACCAGGGCACCTCTGGCCTGCCTCATGCCAAAGGAGTTGGCCAACTCTTCGGTGACCGGCTGGATCGTTACACCCATCCAGCCGCGGCTGACATTCCCCTTCTGGATAAGCTGCGAGAAGATCGGCTTGGCCATATTGGCCGGAATGGCGAAACCGATGCCCTGCCCGGCGGCCACGATGGCAGTGTTGATACCGATGACCTCGCCATGGATGTTCAGCAGCGGGCCGCCCGAATTGCCTGGATTGATGGAGGCGTCGGTCTGGATGAAATTCTCGTAGGTTTCAATGCCCACGTTGGAGCGCCCGGTAGCCGAGATGACGCCGACCGTCATGGTCCGGTCCAGGCCGAAGGGGTTGCCGATGGCGATAGCCCACTGGCCGACCTCCAACTTGTCCGAATCACCAAGGACTGCGGTCGGCAAATCGGAAGCGTTGATCTTGATCACGGCAATGTCGGACTTCTGATCTCCGCCGACGATCTTCGCATCGTAGACCTTATCGTTGGAGAGCTTGACCTGGACCGACTCGGCATCCCGCACCACGTGATCATTTGTCACGATATAGCCGTCCTTACTGATGATGAACCCCGATCCCAGGCTCTTGTCGCGGCGGTATTGCGGCCGGCCGCCACCGAAAAAGTCATCGAACAACGGCGACATTTCAAAAAACGGCTGCACTATTTTCTTTTTACTGACAGTGGAGATGTTGACGACGCAGGGAGTGACCGTCTTGGCCACCGCAGTAAAGGCCTTCTGGGTAGAGAGAATATCGGAGGGGACATCCTTGACCGGCGCTTCCGCCTCGCCTCCCTTCCGTTTCGATTCGAAGAACAGGGGCGATTCGTTCTTGCTGCCGCATGCTGACAGCCCTCCGAGCAGAAGCATGCAGATAGTCGTGAACATGAGTGCCCGGGAGCAGATTCTCAATTTCATACGATACTCACCATAGAATTGAATTCAACTGCGAAACTATTGACTAACTATAATCCGGATGTCAACGGAATTCAAGTGTCGGCAAAGCCGGGGGCGGCCGCCTGTTTTATCTGCTATAATAATGTTATTGTAAACCGCAAGCGCTTTGTGTAATAAATGATTTCATGTACCCGGACATCAGGGCTTTTCAGGGGAGGGGGCCATGCCCGACATCAAGGAGCAAATCAAGGAATTCCGCATCGGCCAGAAGATCAGGGGGCTTCGCCAGCAAAAACGGCTGACCCTTCAGGAGTTGTCGGATCTGACGACACTTTCAAAACCGCTTTTGTCTCAAATAGAAAATGAACAGGTCGTCCCCCCCTTGGCAACGCTTCTCAAGATCGCAAAAGGGCTCAAGGTCGGCATCCATTTTTTCTTCGAGAACGAAAGCAACCGCCAACAATACATCGTAACCAGGCAGGATGCCTTCCGGGAGACCGGAGCGGTTCAGCGGCCCGCCATCGACGATGCTTTACGCCCCTATGTTTACCATTCCCTTGCCCAGGGGATGCGGCACAAGCACATGGAACCCTTTCTGGTCGAGTTCGACATGCGTGAATGGAACGAGCAACTCTTCTTCAAACATGACGGGGACGAAGAGTTCCTCTATATCCTGGAAGGTGAACTCGATCTCCATTACAACAACGAAGTCATCCACCTGCGCGCCGGCGACAGCATCTACTACAACTCAAGCCAACCCCACGGCTGGGTTGCCGTGGGCCGGGAAAAGGCGCGGGCCGTTGCGGTGCTGTACACGAATGACTGATTGCCGGCCAGTGTATTTCCCTTTTCCTGCCATCTGTCACTTTTTTCCCGTATCGGACACGCTGCCCCCACCAAGCACCTTATAGAGCGTAACCTGAGTCGCCAGCCGGGTCAGCCTCGTGGCAATAAGGTTTTGCTGGGCACTATAGAAGGAACGCTGGGAGTCGAGAACGTTCAGATAGCTATCGATCCCCTTGTCGTACCGCGCCTGGGAGAGACGATAGCTTTCAGCCGTCGCATCGGTCAACGATTGCTGCGCCGCGATCTGGTCCTCGATGGTCCCGCGCTGCGCCAGGGCATCCGCCACCTCCCGGAAGGCCGTCTGAATGGCCTGCTCGTACTGGGCCACCGCGATGTCCCGGTCCACCTTCGCCACATCCAGGTTGGCCTGATTGCTGCCGGCGTCAAAGATGGGCAACGAGATCTGAGGCGAGAAATTCCAGGCAAATGAACCGTTCTCGAAGAGATTCGTCAGCCCATTGCTGCCGAAACCCACGGACGAGACCAGGGTAATCCTGGGGAAAAACGCCGCCCGGGCCGCACCTATGTTGGCATTGGCCCCCCTGAGCTGCCCTTCGGCCTGGAGAATGTCGGGGCGGCGGAGCAGCACGTCGGACGGCAGACCCGGTGCCAGGTCCTTCAAGGCGGTGAGCGTTTCCGAGAGTTTCTGCGGGATCAGTTCAGCCGGCGCCGGTGCGCCGACCACCAGATTCAGGGCGTTTTCATCCTGGGCAACCAGGGCGGTGAAACGGGCGATATCCACCCGCGCCGAGTCCAGGCTGGTCTGGGCCTGATGCAGATCAAGGGCCGAGGAGATGCCTGCCTCGAAACGGCTCCGGATAAGTTGGTAGGTTGATTGCTGGCTCGCCAGGGTGTCTTTGGCGAGCTGCAAATGTTCGCGATCGGCGGCCAGGGCCAGGTAGCCGGCGGCAACCTGGGAAACAAGGCTGATCTGCACGCTGCGTCGCGCCTGCTCAGTGGCAAGGTACTGGTCCAGGGCCTGGTCCTTGAGACTCCGGACCCGGCCGAACAGGTCCAGTTCGTAGGAGCTGACGCCCAGGCCAACGCTGTATTGCTCAACCTGCATAGGTGAGCCGGTGGTGGAGAACCCTGTGGGGATTTGCTGGTAGTTGGCGCTGGCAGTTGCGTCCACCTGGGGGAAGAGGTTGGCGCGCCGGATCTGGTACTGAGCCCGGGACCGCTCGATGTTGAGGGCGGCAACGCGCAGATCCCGGTTGTTCTTCAGGGCCAGGCCGATCAGCTTCCGCAGGTTCGGATCGATGAAAAACTCCTGCCAGGAGATATCGGCAACAGCCTTTTCTCCGGCTCCGGCTTTCATCTCGCCGTAAGCCGGTCCGTTCGGCCACGAAGCAGGCACGGGCGTAGCGGGCTGCGTGTATTTCGGGGCCATGGTGGCGCATCCGCCCAGACAGAGAGCTGTGCCGAGAGAAAGGCAGAAGGCTGCCGTCGATCGTTGTATCCGTTTCATGTCAGTTCACCTCCGATTGGGTGGCAACAACGTCGGGTCCGGCGGGGGCTGCCTGACTCTGTTTCTTCGCAAACAGGCGGGAAACCAGGACGAAGAAGAACGGAATAAAGATCAGGTCGATGAAGGTGGCCGAAAGCAGACCGCCGGTGACGGCGGTGCCGATGGCGTTCTGGGCCGCGGCGCCGGCTCCCTTGGTGAGCGCCAGCGGCAGGGTGCCGAAGAAAAACGCCAGCGATGTCATGATGACCGGCCGCAGCCGGATCTTTACCGCCGCAAGGGTCGCCTCCAGCAACTCATGGCCCTGGTGCATCTGTTCCTTGATGAACTGGATGATCAGAATTGCGTTCTTCGTGGAAAGCCCGACGGTGGTGAGCAGGCCGATCTGAAGATAGATGTCGTTGGGGAACATGCGCAGCTTTACCGCCGTCACCGCCCCCACCAGTCCCAGAGGAAGCATCAGCAGGTTGACGAAGGGAATGGTCCAGCTTTCGTACAGCGCCGCCACGGCAAGGAACACCACCAGGAGCGAGATGGCGTACAGCGCCGGCGCCTGGGCCCCGGCATTCTTTTCCTCATAGGAAAGGCCGGTCCATTCATAGCCGATCCCCGGCGGCAGATCGGCAGCCATCTTCTCCATTTCGGCCATCGCTTCGCCGGTGCTCACCCCCGGCGCTGCCTGCCCCAGGATTTCGACCGCAGGAAGACCATTGTAGCGTTCCAGGCGGGGGGAACCATACTGCCAGCGGGCAGTGGCGAAAGCGGAAAACGGCACCATCTGGCCATTGTTGTTGGTGACATACCAGTTTTTGATATCTTCCGGCAGCATGCGGTAACGGGCGTCGGACTGGAGATAGACCTTCTTGACCCGGCCATTCTGGAGAAAATTATTGACGTAACTGCTTCCCCAGGCAGTGGTAAGGACATCGTTGACCTGGGATAGGGACACCCCCAAGGCGCCGGCCCGCACGTCGTCGATGTCGAGCTTGAATTGGGGCGCATCGTCCTGACCGTTGGGACGAACTGCAGCCATTTTCTTGTTTTTCATGGCCATGCCCAACAGTTGGTTACGGGCCTCCATCAGCTTTTCATGCCCCAGGCCGCCGCGATCCTGCAACTGGAAGTCAAAGCCGTTCGCCACGCCCAGTTCAAGCACGGCAGGCGGCGAAAAGGCGAATGCCAAACCGTCGCGGTACCGGGAGAACGCCTTCATGGCCCTGCCCGCAATGGCCGACGCCTTCAGGTCCGGGGATCTGCGCACCTTCCAGTCCTTGAGCCTCACCCACGCCAGCCCCATGTTCTGGCCGCGGCCGGCAAAGCTGAACCCGGTCACGGTGATGATCCCCTCGACCGTCTTGGACTCCTTCTCCAGGAAATGCTGCTCCATCTGGCGTATCACCTGGGTAGTCCGTTCCTGGGTGGCGCCTGCGGGCAGTTGCACCTGGCAGAGGAGGAATCCCTGGTCCTCATCAGGCAGGAATGAGGTGGGGAGATGCAGGAAGAAGTAGGACATGGCGGCCACAATGGCGCCATAGACCACCAGGTAGCGAACCGGCTTGCCGAAGGAACGGCCGACGATCCCCTCGTATTTGCCGCGGCAAAACTCGAACGCCCGGTTGAACCGGCGGAAGAACCAGGTAAACCAGCCGGCCTCCCCGGAGTGGTGCCCCTTTTCGACCGGCTTGAGCAGGGTAGCGCACAGGGCCGGGGTCAGGATCATCGCCACGAATACCGACAGGATCATGGCGGAGATGATGGTAATGGAAAACTGGCGGTAGATGACGCCGGTGGAACCGCCGAAAAAGGCCATGGGCAGGAAGACCGCAGACAACACGGTGGCGATGCCCCAGAGGGCGCCGGTTATCTGTCCCATGGACTTGATGGTCGCTTCCTTGGGCGGCAGCCCCTCCTCGGTCATGATGCGTTCCACGTTCTCGACGACAACAATAGCGTCGTCAACCAGCAAACCTATGACGATGACCAGTGCGAACATGGTCAGGGTATTGATGGAAAAACCGCAGGCCGCCAACACCCCCATGGTGCCCAGGAGCACGACCGGCACGGCGACGGTCGGGATCAATGTTGCCCGGATATTCTGCAGGAAGAGGAACATGATGATGAAGACCAGGAAGATCGCTTCAACCAGCGTATGGAGCACTTCTTCGATGGATATCTTGATGAATGGGGTTGTGTCGTAGGGGTAAACCACCTTCATGCCGGGGGGGAAATATTTTGACAGTTCAGCCATCTTGGCCTTGACCCTGTCGCCGGTTTCCAGCGCATTGGAGCCGGCCGCCAGCCGGATCGCCATCCCGCCCATGGGCTTTCCGTTGTAGTACGACTGAACATCGTAATTCTCGGTGCCGATCCTGCTTTCCGCCACGTCCTTCAGTTTGACCGTGGAGCCGTCGGGGTTGGTGCGCAGGATGATGGTATCGAACTGATCGGAGGTCTGGAGCAGGGAGCGGGCATTGATGGTGGCGTTGAGCTGCTGGCCACGGACAGCGGGGGTTCCGCCGAACTGGCCGGCCGACACCTGGACGTTCTGGGCCTGCAATGCGCCGATAACATCGTTGGTGGTCAGATGGAAGTTATTCAGTTTGGCCGGGTCCACCCAGATTCTCATGGCGTTCTGGGTGCCGAATACCATGATTTCGCCGACGCCATCCAGGCGGCTGACGATATCCAGAATATTGGAGACCATGTAGTCGGTCAGGCTGTTGCGGTCCATGGAGCCGTCTTCCGAAACCAGGCCGGCAACCATAATGTAGTTCCTGCCGGACTTGACCACGGAGATCCCCTGCTGCTGCACGACCTGGGGCAGGAGCGGCACGGCCAGTTGCAGCTTGTTCTGCACCTGGACCTGGGCAATGTTCGGATCGGTACCGGCCTTGAAGGTCAGGATAATGGACACCGCCCCGGCCGAGTCGCTGGTGGATGCCATGTAGATCAGGTTATCGATACCGTTCAGTTTTTGTTCCACTACCTGGGTAACCGTATCCTGAACCGTCTGTGCGGATGCCCCCGGATACGTTGCGTTGATGGCGATTTGCGGCGGCGCGATCGCCGGATACTGGGCCACCGGAAGCGTCTTGATCGACAGCAGACCGACCAGCATGACCAGGATGGCGATCACCCAGGCAAAGACCGGACGATTGATAAAAAAGCGGGGCATGGAGAATCTCCTTGTTAAATGCTGCCTGAGTACGGATTCAGGGACCTGTGCGAAAAAAACATTGTTGTTCTCTCACAAAGCCCACTAGGGCACGGAGTTTGACAGATCATTGATGATTACTGCATTTACACAGAGGTTGCGGCTTCTTGTTTTTTTACTCCTTTGTGATTCCGCGCCTTTGTGTGAGACGACTTTTCTATGATTTTTTCCCCGCCGCCGCAGCCGCCGGTTGGGAAGAACCGGCGGGCTGGGCTGCCGGAGCGTTTTGGAAGGGCACGGTCTTGACCGTCGTGCCGGGGAGCGCCCGTTGCAGCCCGTCGAGGATGATGCGGTCGCCCGTTTTCAGTCCGTCGCTGACCAGCCAGCTTTCGCCGACAGTACGGTTGACCTTGATGATCCGCGGCTCCACCTTCTCTCCCGCTCCCACGACCATTACCATGGGCTCCCCTTTCGTATTACGGGTCACACCGCGTTGCGGGACGAGGATGGCGTCTTCTTTTATCCCCTCCTCAAGAACGGCGCGCACGAACATGCCCGGGAGCAGGGTCTGTTGCCGATTGGGGAAGATCGCCCGCAGGGTAACGGAGCCGGTGCTCTGGTCCACCGTAACCTCGGAAAACTTCAGGGCGCCCGGCAGAGGATAATCACTGCCGTCCTCCAGTATCAGCCTGACCCGCGCCTGGCCGGTCCGGTCGGTTTTCAGAGCGCCGCTGGCCAGGTTCTGCTTCAGTCGCAGCAGTTCGGCGCTGGATTGGGTGACATCCACGTAGATCGGGTCTAGCTGCTGGATGGTGGCCAGCGCCGCCGACTGATTGCCGGTCACCAGGGCGCCGTCCGTCACGGTGGAACGGCCGATGCGGCCCGAGATGGGCGCCGTCACCTTGGTGTAGGCAAGGTTGATCCGGGCGGTTTCCACGGCTGCCTTTGCGGAGGCCACATCGGCCTCGGACTGTTTGAGCGCGGCATCGGCGTCATCGTAGTCCTGCTGGCTGACCGCCTTGATCTTGACCAAATCCTTGTAACGCTGGGCCTTCAGCCGGACTGTCGCGAGATTGGCCTCTGTCCTGGCAAGCGACGCCTTGGCGCTGTCGTAAGCCGCCTGATAGGTGGCAGGGTCGATCTGGTACAACACCTGGCCGGACTTCACATCGGAACCCTCGGTAAAGTGACGTTTTTGAATGATCCCATTAACCTGCGGCCGGACTTCGGAGATCAGATACGGCGAGGTGCGGCCCGGCAATTCCATCGTTAGGGAGATGCGCTGCGGCTGGATAACGATCACTCCCACCTCGGGAGGACCGCTCTTCGTCGCGCCGGCGGCGCTCTGGGTTTTTTCGCACCCCGACAGGAGCACCCCTCCTAAAAGCGCTACCATGGCGCTGACCAGTAACATCCTGAAATTGTTTCGCATAGGCACCTCTATATTGTGGTTATAAATTTTTGTGTTTCGACGTATCTCACTAAAATTTGGAATGAATACTCATTCCAAATCCCGGTTTTAAAAAATTCCCTTCTCCTGCGGATGCTTTGTTCACCGTTTTATTGAATCCCAACTGGCGACAATGACCTCTTGTAAAAGATGCTCGTCCAGCGCAATGAAGCCCAGGATGTGGTCGCGGGCAACGGCGAGCAAAGGGCCGAACGCCAGGGAGTCGATGACAAAAAGCGGCAGATCCCTCAGAATCTGCTGCCTGACCCCCTGTTCGAACAGTTCGTTATACACAGTGTGCTTGCCAGCGCCCCGCTCGCCCATGATTCTGTCCCTGCGAAAGGCCGTTCCGTACGGAGAGTAGTAGAATTGCTCCACAAAACGGAAATCCAGGGGATTGGCGATGAAATAGGTGAGAAGGCGCGTCCCGAGATGGATAAACCGTTCCCTGATGGGTCTCGCATCCGGATACTCCTCAAGGATGAAGGCCGATATCCTCTTTTCGATGTCCCGGTACAACTCGTTGATGAGGATGTCCTTGCTCTTGAAATAGCAATAGATCGTGCCGGCGCCGACCCCGGCACGGTCGGCGATCTGCGCCACCGAAGCCCCGTGGAAACCGTATTCGGCTATGAGGTTGCGCGTTGCGTTGAATATGTCATCCCGTTTGCAAGACATACGTTATTCCTTTACTGAATGATCACTCATTCAGAATAGGGTTCCGCGCCATCCTTGTCAAGATTTTTTATGCCTATCAGCAGCATGGTTTGCAATGGAGCGGGAAAAGGAAGGTCTGAAACCGTAATTGCGCTGTTTCAGTGCTTACTGCTGCCATTCGATGAGTTGGGTGTTTATGTCCAGGCGGTGGGGGAACTCCCGGAGAAAGTTCATGCCCAGGAGGCCGTCATAGCCCATGTCCGGGCCATTGGAGGGGATGATGAACACTTCGGCGTTGTATTTCGATTTCGGCCCGACGGTTATGGAATCGACACGCGTCCTGAAGGCCTGGACCACCCTGCCGTCGGCAACCCGCGACTGCCGTAGCTCGGTGCTGGACGGCCTGATGCCGAGCCGGCTGGCAAGGGCGGTCGAGATCACCGTACTTGAAGCGCCCGTATCCATCAGCAGCCAGGCATCCGCGACCCTGTCGCGGTAGCTTATGCTGACCGGCACAAACACCTGGTTGTTGTTGACCCTCACCGATGTCGTTGTGCTGGCGCCGACGGGGTCTGCTCTGGTTGTCCTGGCCTTTTTGCGGAATTTTTTGGGGATCTTGCTTTCATCGTCAACAATGACGACCGTGCCATCCTGATCCGTATATTGGAAAAAATCCGCCCGTGCCGCCAAGGGCAGAACGAAGATCAGGAGGCATGATGTGGCGATACGGATTATGCGCATGCGTGTCACGATCTCCTTCCCGATTTCCTCATACGATCACTCCTCCCCCCCATCACCACGGGGATGATCTTCAGAGCCGATGGCCAATGCCCGCAGCGCCCGCACCCGCTCCACTGCCGGGGGATGGGAATAGTAGAAAGCGGCATACCAGGGATGGGGAAAGAGGTTGGACAGGTTCTCCACCGACAGTTTGACCAGGGCCGAGGCCAAATCCTGCGGCCGGCCGGTCAGATCCGAGGCAAAGCTGTCGGCCTCGCGTTCATGGCAGCGGGAACGCCACGCCGAGAGCGGGGTCAGGGGAAACAGCACCAGGGAGCCGATGAAACCGAGAATGATCATGCGCGTCGGGAGCGACAGGTCCCCCGGAAACCCCAGGAGCCCGGGCAAGCCGGGCCAGGTAAGCAGCCTGAAGCCGAGCCATGCCCCGCCGAGCGCCAGCACCTCTGCCGTCAACAACCGCTTCCAGACATGCCCCTTCTTCCAATGGCCGATTTCATGGGCCAGTACCGCCACGATCTCGCCGTGGCTCATCTGCCTGATGAGCGTGTCGAACAAAACGATGCGCTTGACCTTGCCGATGCCGGTGAAATAGGCATTGGAATGCCTGCTGCGCCGGGAGGCGTCCATCTGCATCACCCGCCCCACCTTGAGGCCGGCTTTTTCCATCATGGCGCGGATCTCCGCCTCAAGCCCCTCCTCGGTGACCGGTTCGAATTTGTTGAAAAGCGGCTCGATCACGTACGGGGAGATGAACATCATGAACAGGCTGAAGAGCGCCATGAAAACCCACACCCAGACCCACCAGAGCTGCGGGCTCCATTGGATCAGCCGGAATGCCACCCCGATCATGAAGGTCAAAATCAACGTGCCTATGGCCTGGCTCTTGACAAAATCCCTAAGCCACAAGCCGGGCGTGGTCGTGTTGAAACCGTAGCGCGTCTCGATGCGGAAGGTGTTGTACAGGTCGAACGGAATGCCCAGCAGGGTCAGCACCCAAGTCAGAAGGAGGAAATAGAGGATGGCCGAGATGATGAAACCCGTGCAGAGTCCCTGGACAAGATGGTCGTAGAACACGATAAGGCCGCCGAACAGAAACAGAATCAACAGCCCGTTGTCGAAAAGGGATTCCCACAGCCCAAGACGGCTGCTGTCGAAGGTGTAGGCGGTGCTTGCGCGAAGCTTGTCCTCGTCGATGCTCCCCTCGAACCCCTCGGGCACGGCTGTCCCGAATTGCTTCAGATGGTGCAGGTTGATGTGGCGTAACCAATAGGCAAAAGCGGTTACCAGGGCGAACAGGAGAAACAGGGCCAGCTTCATGCAGTAATTCCTTCTCTCATGTGTGCAGGTTTGTGAAAGAACATCCCGCCGTCAAATCAATGCAATCACTTCCTTCACGCACTTGTCGATCCCCTCGCACACCTGGGAGATATGCTGGGCCAGCATGTAGGCAGGCGTGGAAACGATCTTGTTCGCGCGGTCCGCGACGCATTCGGTGACCGGGCACGCTTGATGCCTGGCGCCGGTCTTTTCAAGCTCTGCCGCCGTGCCCTCGTCTGTGCCTATGGTCAGGGTCGGCTTCTTGTCCTTGCCCAGCACCGTCGCCACAACCGCCGGCGCAATGCAGATGGCGCCGATCGGCTTGCCGGCCGCCGACATCTCCCTGAGCAGACGCGCCACCTCGGGATGGACCGTTGCGCCGGCCCCCTTGGCGGCAAAATCGCACAGGTTCTTGACCGCCCCGAATCCGCCGGGAAGAACCACGGCATCCAGGTCGGCCGCTGTCACGGTTTTGATGTCGCGGATATTGCCCCTGGCGATCCGGGCGCCCTCGACCAGCGCATTGCGTTTGTTCCCCGTTTCCTCCATGGTCAGGTGATTGGTTTCGGGGAAATCGGCATCGGGCGCCATGCAGACCGCTTCGCCGCCATGGCGGTCGATGGCCAGAAGCGCAAAGACCGCCTCATGAATCTCGCTGCCGTCCCGCACGCCGCAGCCTGAAAGTACCACGCCGACCTTTTGCATACCCTTTCCTCCTTCTTTGGTTTTGGTTTCGACCTAATGGCCTGTAACACTTTAATCAACGCATAAAACCTTGCAGGTTATCAACGAGGGGAAGTGTGCATTTTGCTCCCCTCCTGATTCAGGAGGGGCCAGGGGTGGTAGTCTGTAACCGGATTCTCAACCACCCCCTGACCCCCTCCTTATCAAGGAGGGGGAAGCAATATAAAGCGTTACAAGGTACTAATGCAAAGTGAGAAGTCTATTGTGACACATCTTTACCGGATGGCAAGGTCCGGAGTTTTCCGCGCAGGCGCCCGAAGGGTGATGCCGCAGACCGAAACCGCAAGGGGTTTTCGAGGATGGCGGCGAGATGGCTGTTTTTCAACAACCACCACATAACCAAGGTTGTTCAAAAATAGTCAGATCGTCGCACCCGCAGCCAGCCCCGAGGAGGCGTAGCAGGGCTACGCCGCACGAAGGGGCTTGCGAGGACGAAGGCCTGATGGCTGTTTTTCAACAACCTGTCCTACTGAGGCTCCGGGCCGCTGGTGACCTGCACAAACCCATCCGCCCTGATCCATTTCGAAAAAGCAGCCCTGACCTGGGCAGCCGTTACCCCTTGATACCTGTTGGCCGCGCGGACCGGCTCGTCCAGCGACAGGTCCATTTGGGCGAGATGGAGCAGCCCCAGGGCAATGCTGGATGAGCTGGTATTGGACAGCAGGACCTCGTGAACGAGAAGATTCTTTGCCTGGGACAGCTCTTCAGGGGTTACGGGATTCACCTGCATGTCCGCCAGGTCCCGCTCGATGATGAGGCGGGCTTTTGAGACATTTTGGGGGTTGCAGCCGTACTCCGCCCTGAAGGTGGAGCGCGTTTTGCCCACGTTGAGAAATGCCTCCACCGCATAGACCAGGCCGTTGTTCTCCCGGAGATCGTGATAGAGCCTCGTTGCGTAGAACGCCCCGGTGAGGATGTGGAGGCCCACCTGCAAGGGGTAATAATCGGGGTGCGAACGGGTCAGGCCGAGTGTCTCTTCAAGCGTCACCTCATCCTGCATCCTGCTGTTGTTGGGGACCACCAGCGCTGCCGGCTTGTTGTCGGCCACCGGTTGAAACTCGGTCTCAGGTTTGGGGCCGTCCGCCTTCCAACTGCCAAAGTATTTTTCGATGGTTGCCCTGGCCTCTGCCGGGGCGATGTTCCCGACCACCACGATGGTCGTCACATCGGGCCGGAAAACGGTTCGGTAATAGCGCTCCACATCGGCCAGGGTCAATGCATCGACCGTTTCCGGCCTGGCATAACGAAGCGCCGGGTCCTCCCTGGGGTACAGCGCCGTTTTGAGCGCCCGGCCGACGAGCCATTTGGGGCTCTTTTCCCGGCCGGCAAGGAGCGAGGACGTTTCCTTCCGCACAACCCGGAAGGCCTCTTCCGGAAGCGCGGGATCGATCAGGTTGTCCGCCACGAGCGCCACACCGCGGTCAAAATGCTTTTTCAGGGTCTGAAGGGAAAATGCGGACCCGACCTCGGCATCAGCGGCGATCTCATCCAGGGCGGCCTGAAACCCCAGGCGGTCCAGATGCTTGCTCCCATAGGGGAAAAGCCCCCCCAGCACCTCGTCCACCCCTTCCTTGCCGGGAGACGCTTCCAGATCCGGATTGTTTTTCACCTGTCCATACAGGGTTACCGAATCGCCGGTCCTGGTCGTCTTCACGATCAGGCGGATCCCGTTTCCGAGCTTCAGGTCGGCCGGCGCCTCCTTCGCTGCCTCAATCGTGCGGGGCTTGGTGACATGGGCGGCCCAGGCGGGAAGTTTCACCCGCTTCACCTGTTTGGGGGTGAACGACTCGTTGGAGCGGCCGGAACCTCCGGCTTCCACGGGGCCGCCGGACTGCCTGGGCGTCATGATCGCGGTGATGGCCGTGTCATCGTCCAGAAATTTCCTCGCAACCCGATTGACATCTGCGACCGTAACCCCGGCGATGGCCTTGATGTCGTCGTCGGGCGAAGAACGCCCTTCCAGGGCAAGGGCTTGAGACCATGCCGAAGCCAGGCCCTCGACCGAGTTCTTCTGAAACTCGGCCTGGGCGATCTCATGGCGCTTGGAAGCTTCCACCAGTTCGGCAGGGACGCCGTTTGCCACATATTCCCGGATGATCTTCCTGATGGCCGCCACCATGGGGCGGCCGTCTTCTCCCTGGGGGAATGCCGCCAGGGCAAAACCGTATCCCATCTTGGGCAACGCGTAACTGTCGAAGCTCGCAGAGAGCGCCTTGCCCGCCGGGACCAGGGCATAGAGGTTGGCGCGCCGGCTGGAAAGGACATCCGACAATACCATCCCTGCGGCATAGTCGGGGCTCTCCAGCCCCGGCAGCCGGTACGCGGCTACCGCCAGTCCGTAGGGCAGATCCGAGTCAAGCTCCAACCCGGCAGGCTTGAGCGGGGACAGATTGATCGGGGTGCGCGCAGGCAGCTTTTTCCCGGGGATCGATCCGAACAGGCGCTTGACCGTCGCCAGGGTCCGTTGGGGGTCAACATTGCCCACTATGACCAGGATCGCGTTGTTGGGCGCATACCAGTCATGGTAGAATTTTTTGAGCATGGCGCCGGTCGTCTTGTCGAATGACGCTACCGTGCCAAGGGCGTCATACCCGTACGGGGACCCCTCGAACAGTTTGCCCAGCAAACGGGTGCCCAGGACATACTCGGGATCGGACAGGTCCTGAACCACCTCCTGTTCGATGGCCCCGCGCTCCTCTCCCCACGCCTTGTCGGAATCCAGGACCCCCCGCATCCGCACCGCCTCCACATGGAGAGCTGTCTCCATGTCTTCAACCGGAACGGTAAAAAAGTATTGCGTCAGGGTCTGCTGGGTCTGGGCGTTGAAGTTTCCGCCCATGGCGGCGATTATGGACGATAACTGGTCGGAGGAAAGCCCCGGATTGCCGCGGAACATCATGTGTTCCTGGGCATGGGCCATCCCCGGGAAACCGGCAGGGGACTCGTCCGAGCCCACGAGGTAGTTGACCTGGGTCGTAACGACCGGGGCCAGGGAGTTCTGCACGATGACCACCCGCAGACCGTTTTTCAGGGTGGCCTTAGTCACCTCGCCGGATGAAGCGGGACGGGCAACGGCGGCCAGACAGATCATCAGGGCGAAGACAAACCCGGCGCATCGAGCGGTCTTGAGCATGGCATCTCCTCCGGACACTACTTGCACTGCAAGCCGGTCCTAAGATTCTCAAGATTCCTTCTCATCAGGGAGATGAAGGTCACCCCATGGTCCAGATCATCCTTGCTGATGTTATGGGCGCCGTGGAGGAGCAGGACGGTCGCTCCGGTCTCCGCGGCAATCATCTCCGAAACGCGCGGCGACAGGAGTTCCTCGCTGTAGACGAACTTCAGGTCCATGGCCTTCATCTGCCTGACGAGGGAGATCAGTTTGGCCGGCGTCGGCTCGGCGTCGGCGTTTACCGCCGCTGCGGACTCGTACCGGAGGCCGTAGCGGTGGGCGAGATAGCCGAAGGCGTAGTGGCCGCCGTGAAGGAATACCCGCTTGGCGCAGCCGGACAGTCCGGCCCGGTAGTCGTCGTCCAGCTTCTTCAGCTGAGCCTTGTAAGCGGCGGCATTGGCCAGGTAATACTCTTTGCCGGCCGGGTCCCTGGCGGCCATGGCCGAGGCGATGTTGTCCACCATGATCCGGGCGTTGCCGAAATCGAGCCAGATGTGCGGGTCCATGCCGCCCGCATGGTGGTGATGCTCACCGTGCTCCTCTTTCTCCTCCGGACCCGCCTTGAGGAAGGCAACCCCCTTGCTTGAGTCGACCAGCGCCACGTTCCCGGCATTCAGGCCTGTGACGAACTTTATTGCCCAGGGTTCCATATACTCGTTGGTAAAGACGAACAGGTCCGCCCTGGTGACCCTGGCGGCATCTTCAGGTTTCGGTTCAAAGGCGTGCGCCTCGACGCCCGGAGGGAGGATCAGGCTGACATCCGCCCTGTCGCCGCCGATGGTCCGGGCAAAATCGTACAGCGGAAACAGGGTCGTCACAACCACTATCTTCTTGCGGGCCGGAGATGAAGACGGCGCCTCTTTTTCCCGGCAGGCGCACACCAGCGTCAGACAAATGAACAAGATTACGGCAATCCATATACGTTTCATGACAACTCTCCTGTACTGAACCGGGAACTCCATTCACCGGAGGGGCACGGCAACAACATCCCCAAGCGCCCGGCACCACCCCGAAGGTATTTTCCGGAAGACTTACTGCGAGGAAAAAATGCCGACGGGGGCTTTCATATGCCGAGCCGCTGGGATATGAACACAAAAAGCGAGGCGCACAGGCAGTAACAACCGAAGTAATGCCAGCGCCCTTTCTCCAGCCAGTTGGAGAGCCAGCGCAACGCCAGAAGCCCGGCCAGAAAACTCAGCACCATCCCCACGATGCCGGGGAGAAAGAGACCCGCCAGATGCGCCCCCTGCCCGGATGCGGGGAGCGCATGCGCTTTCAGGAGCCGCAGGACTTCGCGGGCGATCACGGGCGGGGTCAGCACCACGGCCAGGGCAAAGCTGAAATCCTCGGCCTTTGCCCTGGCGATTCCCAGCAACAGGCCGACGGAGATGGTCGCCCCGGAGCGGGAAAACCCCCGGAACGGGAGACAGAGTCCCTGCACAGCCCCGATCAGGATCGATTCCCTGCCCCCCATCTCCCTGGGCGCCACCGGGCGCTTCCCTTTCAGGCCGGAGATAATGATCAAAAGTCCCGCAGCCGCCAGGGCCGCCGAAATGAGTCCCAGATTGCCGAAGAGCATCTCGATCTCGGCATGGGGGACATTGCCCATGACAAAACGCTCGATAAATGCCTTCAGCGACACGCCGACCGCACCGGTCAGGACCGTTGCAAGGGCAATCAGCCTGAGCGACGCCATGAACTGACGGCGCGAGGAAAAAAAACCTTCCCGCCAGGAACGCCGGAAATAACAGATCACCGCGAACATGGTGCCGGTGTGAAGCATGACCAGCAACAGCGTCATCTCCGGCGTGGTCGGGTCAAGCCCCATCAATTTGGCGATCACGATGACGTGGGCGGAGCTGGATACGGGCAATAACTCGGCAGCCCCCTGGACTGCCGCAAGGATGAGGATCTGGATCATGGTCATGTCTGGTGTTCCCTGCCGTTGATCAGGATATGGTGAGACAACGAACACTAACACAAAAAATACCACTGTGCCATGGCCTAAAAATGATTGCATTATCCCCTGCCGATGGCAGAATGGGAGGCATGCTGCCATTTTCCATCCCCCCCCACCGTCAGGAGATCGCCTGCCAGCAGGTACTGACAGAGGATTCGTCGGTCTTCTCCATCCAGTGGAGCGTCGTTCCGGCCCCGTTCTTGGCGCACCTCACCCCTGAAGCGCTCCTGAACCGCTACCTGGCCCATATCCGCAGATGCACCGCCACCATCGTTCGTCCCCGCCGCTCTGCCGCCGGCATCAGGTTTTGCCTGTTCGGCAGCCGCTGGAGCCTGCTCAGCTTCCGGCCGCCGGCCGTAGAGCGGCAAGCCGTGGTGCTGCGCATCAGCGGCGGCCTTCTGGTGCAGCGGGACCGCTGCCAACGTGGCGAACTGCGCTTCCGTATCGGGGAAGAACCGGGCGGCATCCGGGTCTCGCTGGAGCTCTCCGGATATTATCCGTCGATCCTCGGCAGTCTCTCCCCACCACCGTGGCGCCGACTGCTCTACCACCTTTCCCAGGCAGCCGTCCACCGCCTGGTGACGGTCCGTTTTCTGACGCTGCTCTATCGGGAACTGACCGGATCGAGCGCGCCCGTCCGGGTGGTGAGCGTCAAGGTACGGGACGGAGTGCCGGTCTGACCACGCCGCTCATCCAACTCTCGCACAACATAGTGCCACACCTGTCCCGGCAAGATTGCAATGAACGGGTCTTAGTTTTTTTGAATAAGCCTTCAAAATATGTTATAAGGTGTCAGCAATTCTTAACCTGATGGCTGTTTTTCAACAACCTGCTACAAAACCCAGGTTGTTCAAAAATAGTCAGATCGTCGCACCCGCAGAAAAGCCCCGAGGAGGCGTAGCAGCGCTACGCCGTACGAGGGGTTTTCGAGGACGGCGGCGAGATGGCTGTTTTTCAACAACCTGCCAAAACAAGGAATGAGCTTCCATGCCCCATACAAACATTGATATCCCGGAGCGATTGCCGCTCTACCCCCAGAAGGAGATGGTGCCCTTCCCCTACATGATCTTCCCGCTCTACATGAATGAGCGAGATCTGCGGGTATTCTCCGAAGCGGACAACTACGACAAATTCGTGGCGATCGTGCTGCTCCGCCCCGACGCGGCCGGCAGCAGCAGGCTGGAGGATGTGTGCGAGATCGGCACCCTCTGCCGGGTCAACCAGATCAAAAAAATAGCGGACGGCAGATTCAAGGTGACCCTGGAGGGGATTGCCCGGCTGCGCATCCTGGACATCGAGCAGACCGCTCCGGTCATGCTGGCCCACTGCGAGCTGGTGCGGGAATTCGTGGAAAAGAGCCTGGTATCCGAAGCGCTGGTGCAGAGCCTGAACGCCCTGCTGAAGATATCCCTTTCCCACGGCAAGCCGCTGCCCGATGACGTCATGAAGATGATCGACTATATCGACAACCCGGCGCGCCTGTCCGATCTGGTCGCGCTGTATGTCAACCTGCCGACTTCGGATCTGCAGGAGCTGCTGGAAACCATCGATCCCCTGGACCGCCTCAAAAAGGTCTATGTGCACCTGACCAACGAAGTCCAGCGCATGCAGGTCAAAAACGAGGTCTCCAGCGAGGTAACCCGCCGGGTGGGCAAGAATCAGAAGGAATACATCCTGCGGGAGCAGATGAAACACATCCAGGAGGAACTGGGCGAGGAAGACCCCCGCGCCTCCGACATGAACGAACTGAGGCAGCAGATCGTGGACGCCGGCCTTCCGGATGATATCCAGAAGATCGCCGACAAGGAACTCAAACGGCTGGAGCGGATCAACCCGGCCTCGCCCGAGTACACCGTATCCCGCACCTATCTGGACTACCTGGCCGGAATGCCCTGGAACAAGTCCACCTCCGACAGCCTGGACATGGTCCGGGCCGAAGAGATTCTCAACGAGGATCACTACGATCTGAAAAAGGTCAAGGAACGCATCCTGGAGTTCCTGGCGGTGCGTTCACTCAAGGAGAACATGAAGGGTCCGGTGCTCTGTTTCGTCGGTCCTCCCGGAGTGGGCAAGACCAGCCTGGGCAAATCCATCGCCCGGTCCCTGGGCCGCAACTTCGTGCGCATCTCCCTGGGTGGGGTGCGGGACGAGGCCGAGATCCGCGGCCACCGCCGCACCTACATCGGGGCGCTTCCCGGCCGGATCATCAAGGAGCTTTTCCGCTGCGGCAGCAACAACCCGGTCTTCATGCTGGACGAAATCGACAAGCTGGGACTGGACTTCCGTGGCGACCCGGCCTCTGCGCTCCTTGAGGTCCTGGACCCGGAGCAGAACTTTTCGTTCAACGACCATTACCTGGACGTCCCCTTCGATCTGTCCAAGGTCATGTTCATCACCACCGCCAACCAGCTCGACCCGATCCCCGGCCCGCTCAAGGACCGCATGGAGGTCATCCGCCTGGCCGGCTACAGCACCGAGGAAAAACTCCATATCGCACGCAATTTCATCATCCGCCGCGAGGTCGAGGAGAACGGCCTCGCCCGCACGGCTCCGGAATTCAGCGACAAGGCGATCCTGAAGGTGATCGGCGATTACACCCGCGAGGCGGGCGTGCGCAACCTGCAGCGCACCATCGGCTCCATCTGCCGCAAGGTGGCCAAGGAGATCACCCAGAACAAGGAGCCGCGCCAGGAGATCACCACCGAGGTGGTAGCGGAACTGCTCGGGCCGCGCAAATTTCACAACGAGGTGGCGGCCGAGGACGACCGGGTCGGCGTGGTAACCGGCATGGCCTGGACCGAAACCGGCGGCGACGTCCTTTTCGTGGAGGCCACCAGCATGCCGGGCAAGCCGGAGTTGATCCTTACCGGCTCATTGGGAGACGTGATGAAGGAATCGGCACGGGCCGCGCTCTCCTATGTGGAAGCCCATTACGATGATTTCGGCATCAGCCCGGACGCCTTCGAAAACAGGATCATCCATATCCATGTGCCGTCGGGGGCAATCCCCAAGGACGGCCCCTCGGCCGGAGTGACCATGGTCACGGCCCTGGTATCGCTCCTGACGGACAAGCCCGCCAGGCGCGGCGTGGCCATGACCGGCGAGATTACCCTCACCGGCAGGGTGCTGGCCATCGGCGGACTCAAGGAGAAGGTGCTGGCCGCCCACCGGGCCGGCGTCAGGAAGATAATCGCTCCGGACCGCAACCGCGACGACCTTGAGGATATCCCCGAAAACGTGCGCAAGGAGCTGGAATTCACCTTTATCCACGAGGCCGCTGAAGCGGTAGCAGTGGCCCTGTAGGGCTGAAAGGCCGCTTAAAACCAAGGTTGTTCAAAAATAGTCAGATCGTCGCAGCCGCAGCAAGTCCCGAGGAGGCGTAGCAGCGCTACGCCGCACGAAGGGGCTTGCGAGGATGGCGGCGAGATGGCTGTTTTTCAACAACCTGCTAATAGGCACTGAATGAATACGACTGTCATCGACAGGATCATGCTGCGCTTCTTCGCCGAACTCCAGGGGTGGTTCGCCCTGGCGGCCAGGACCGTGGTCCGCATCTTCCAGCGCCCCTTGTACTACCGGGAATTCGCCGTACAATTCGACAAGCTCGGTTTTTCCTCCCTCTTCATCTGCGTGCTGACCGGCCTGTTCACCGGCATGGTCATGGCGTTGCAGGCCCTGGTCCAACTCAAGCCCTTTGCCGCCACCAGCTATGTGGGCGGCATGGTGGCGGTGACCATGATCAAGGAGTTGGGACCGGTGCTGGCCTCGCTCATGGTGGCCGGCCGCGTCGGCTCCGCCATCACCGCCGAATTGGGCACCATGGTGGTCACCGAGCAGGTCGACGCCATGCGGGTGGAGGGAACCGACATCGTCAAGCGCCTGGTGGCGCCGCGGCTGAAAGCCATGCTCCTGGCGCTGCCGCTGTTGACCGCCATGGCCGACGCCATCTCGCTCCTGGGGGGGTATATCATGGCTTCGGGCTACGGCATCAACCCCACCATGTATCTCAAGGGCATTCCCCAGTTCATGGTCTTCCAGGACCTGATCGAGGGGCTGGTCAAACCGGCTGTCTTCGGTTTCCTGATTGCCATGACCGGCTGCCACGTCGGCCTCAGCACCCGCGGCGGGGCCGAAGGGGTGGGCAACGCCGCCAAACAGGCAGTGGTGGTCTCCTCGGTGCTCATACTGATATTCGACTTCTTCCTGACCAAGATTTTCGTGGTTTTCAGGGGATAATACACCATGGCATTCTGGCTCTTCAAAACCGAACCGGGCTGTTTTTCCTTCGACGACCTGAAGGCCCGCCCGGATCTGACCGAACACTGGGACGGGGTGGAGGGCCGATGAACGGCAACGATTCCATCCGCATGGAGAAACTGTGTTACTCCGTTGGGGGGCGGAAGGTCCTGGAGGACTTCGACTTCTGCCTGCAACGGGGCGTCAACCGGACCATCCTGGGGGTGAGCGGCGCCGGCAAGACCACCATCCTCAAACTGCTCCTGGGACTTCTGGCCCCCCAGTCCGGCCGGGTCCATATCGGCGACGTCTGCATCACCGGCCGGCCCGAGTCGGCATTCAGCGAGCAACGGAAACGGATCGCCATTGTGTTCCAGGGAGGGGCGCTGTTCGACTCCATGACCGTCGGCGAAAACGTGGGCTACCGCTTGATCGAGGAGGGGCGGCTCCCGGAAGGGGAAATCGAGCGGATCGTGCTGGAAAAACTCTCGTTCGTGGGCGTGGAGCAGGCGGTCAACCTCTATCCGGCCGAATTGTCGGGCGGCATGAAGAAGCGGGTGGCAATCGCCCGCGCCCTGGCGGCCAACCCGGACTACATCTTTTTCGACGAACCGACTACCGGCCTCGACCCCATCGGGGTCTACAACATTTGCAACCTGATGCAGCGCCTGCAGGCCGAAGGCAAGACCACCCTGATGGTGACCCATGACTTGGCAACCGCGTTTGCCACTTCGGAGCGCTTCACCTTCCTGCACCAGGCGCGCATGATCTTCGAGGGGACCGAGGCGGAAATGCGGGCCAGCACGATCCCGGAGGTGCAGGAGTTTTTGCAGCCGACCGAACAGTCGCTGTTTGTATAACCTGAAACCGAGACGCCGGAAGATGGGCGCGGTTCGGGGTCTTTGCAGCGGATTGTGATTTTAACCGGAACAGGTGGAAATGGAAATGGAGCGAAGCAACAAGATAGGCTGGGCCCAGGTACGCGCCGGCGTGTTCATCTGCATTGCGCTGGTATTCGTTGCCGGCGGGGTGCTGCTCATGGGGCAGAAGAACAAGATGTTCGTCCCCAAGGGCAGGTTGCAGGTGGTGATGGACGATGTGGCCGGCCTCAAGGAAGGCGCTCCGGTCTGGTTGGCCGGCGTGGACGTGGGGGTCGTGACCGGCATCGGCTTTGCCGATCCCAAGAAAAGTAATGAGGTGAACATCCGCCTGGAGATCGATGACGAAGCGCTGAAAAAGATCGGCCCGGATTCGACGATCACCATCAAGACCCGCGGCCTGATGGGCGAAAAATACGTGGACATCACCCCGTCGCAGCACTACTTCGAAAAACCGGCCACTGTCCTGCGCGGCTCGCCGGTCGTGAAACTGGACGACGTCATGCAGAAGGTCGGCGTCACCTTCGACCGCCTGAACAAGGTCGTGGACAATGTCACCCAGGGGAAGGGAACCCTGGGCAAGCTGACGACCGACTCGACCCTCTACACCAACATCGTCAGCCTGACCGGCGAACTCCACACGCTGGCCGTCAACATCAACCGCGGGCAAGGCACCCTGGGCAGACTGAACCGGAGCCCCGAACCCTATGACAGACTGGTCAGCATCCTCAACCGGGCCGACAAGACACTCCGCGACATACAGGAATCAAACGGCACCCTGAACAAACTGATCTACGACAAGGAGCTCTACGACAAGCTGGTCACCCTGGCCGTCAAGAGCAACGAGGCCGCGGACGATGTGCGTGAACTGAACAGGAAGATCTCTTCCAAGAACAGCACCCTCGGTCTTTTGATCAATGACCGGGAGTTCTACGACAAGGGGGTGTCGCTCCTGACCCGGGCCGACAATTCCGTCAAATCCATCGAAGAGGTCGCTGCCGACATCAGGAGCGGCAAAGGGACCGCCGGCAGGCTGGTAACCGACAAGGAGCTGTACGAACGCATGAACCGCATGGTGGACAACCTGGACGCCCTGGTGAAAGACGTAAAGGAGCATCCGGGCAAGTACATCAAGTTCTCGCTGTTCTGACGTATTCGCCGCGCCGGTATTGCCAATGCTCCGGTGATCGCATTTGCACATCCCGGCGTAGGGGCGCCGCTTGCCGCGCCCGCATTGCAAACGCCAAATCAGGGCGCGGCAAGCGGCGCCCCTACGATCTCAGATTGAAAGGAACACAAGGGGTACGCCTATGAAGCGGATATGGTTGCTGGTCGCAGTATTGTGCCTGTTCTCCACCAGCCTGCGGGCCGCGGGCCTGGAAGACAAGGTCGTGGAACATACCATGAAAAACGGCATGAAGCTTCTTTTGATGGAACGCCACACCTCCCCGACCGTTTCGGCCTGGATCCGTTTCCGGGTGGGGAGCGTGGACGAACGCAGCGACGAGCAGGGCATCGCCCACATGCTGGAGCATATGCTGTTCAAGGGCACCACCACCCTGGGGACAAAGGACTATGCCGCTGAAAAACCGCTGTTGGACAAGATCGAGCAGACCGCCCAGACCATGATCGCCGAAAAGGCGAAACGGGAGAAGGGGGACAAGGCCAGGATAGCCGAATTGGAGAAGCAACTGGCGGCGTTGGAGGCGGAGGCGTCCAAATATGTCGTCAAGGATGAATTCTTCGATCTCTACGCCAAAAACGGCGGTGTGGGGTACAACGCCTTCACCAGCCGGGACGGCACCACCTACCTGATCAACCTGCCTTCAAACAAACTGGAGCTGTGGGCCGCCATCGAGTCCGACCGCATGCAGAACGCCGTGCTGCGCGAATTCTATTCCGAGCGCGCCGTGGTGATGGAGGAGCGCCGCCGCTCCACCGACGCCAACCCGGAGAACAAGCTGTGGGAAACCTTCGTCGCATCCGGTTTCCTGGCGCATCCCTACGGTCACCCCACCATCGGCTGGCAGTCGGATATCGAAAACCTGACCCGCACCAAGGCCGAACGGTTCTTCCATGCCTACTACGGCCCCCAGAGCGCCATCGTGGCCATCGTGGGGGACATGGACCCCACGGCCGCCATTGACCTGGTGGAGCGTTATTTCGGCTCCATACCGCCCGGCAAGGTGCCTGCGCCCGTCACTGCCGAAGAACCGAAACAGGCCGGGGAACGGCGCATCGAACTCATAGCCGATGCCGAACCGGCGATGATGGTCGGTTTCCACAAACCCGCCATCAATGCCCCCGACGACTTCGTCTTCGACGTCATCACCATGATCCTGGGCAACGGACGGACCTCGCGCCTGTACAAAAAACTGGTCCTCGACAAGCAGATCGCCACCGACGTAGGGGTCTTCGACGCTCCCGGCAGCCGCTACCCCAACCTCTTCCTCATCGACGCCACCCCCCGCGCGCCCCACACGGTCAAGGAGGTTGAGGAAGCCATCCTCAGCGAGTTGGAACTGCTCAAGACGGAACCAGTCGTTGGGCGCGACCTGCAGCGCATCCTCAACAACATCGAATATGGCGAGGCGGCCCAACTGGGCACCAACAGCGGCCTGGCCCGCAGCCTGACCGACTACGAGGCGGTTGCCGGCACGTGGCGCTACATGGCCGAATACCGCCGCAAGGTGGCTGCGGTCACACCCGCGGACATCCAGCGGGTGGCCCGGCAGTATTTCACCAGGGAGAACCGCATGGTCGGCTTCATCACCAAAAAGGAGGGCGAAGGCAAATGAAACGATTGATTCTCTCCCTCCTGTTCCTTGTCACAACAGTTACATCCGTGGCCTTTGCCGCCAACGGCAAGGCCGATCCCCGCACCATGACCTTTCCCGAACTGCGCTTCGAGATACCCGCGGCCGAACGGGTGGTGCTGGAATGCGGCATGCCGGTCTACCTGCTGAGGGATACGGAGCTGCCCATCATCAACATCACGGCCATGGTCCGCACCGGATCGGTCTATGAACCCGCCGACAAGGCCGGCCTGGCCTCGCTGACCGGCAGCGTCATGCGAAACGGCGGCGCGGGCGGGCTGTCGCCGGAAAAAATGGACGACGAACTGGAATTCATGGCATCGGCCGTGGAAAGCGGCATCGGTGCCGACATGGGCACAGTTTCCCTCACCTCGCTCACAAAGAACCTCAGCCGCACCCTGCATATCTTCAGCGACGTGCTCCTGCACCCCGATTTCAGCGAAAAACGGGTCGAAATCGCCCGCAGACACCTGATCGAAGGGCTGCGGAGACAGAATGACGACCCCAAGGGGATCGCAGCCCGGGAGATCGGCCGGGCCCTTTACGCCGGCCATCCCCTGGGCGTCATCCCCACCTTTGCCTCGGCCAACGCCATCACGCGCCAGGATATGGTTGATTTCCACCGCCGTTTCTTCCGGCCGGACGCCATGATCCTGGCGGTATCGGGAGATTTCGACCGCACGGCCCTGCTCAAGGAGTTGAATGCCGTCTTCGGCAAACCGGCCGCAACCGCTCCGCCGGCGCTGCCGGACATCCCCCAGCCAACGGCCGACTTCCGCCCCGAGGTGATCTACGGCAAAAAAGAGGTCAACCAGACGGTCATCCGCATGGGGCACCTGGGGATCACCAAAGACGATCCCGACATTTACGCCCTGCGCGTCATGGATTATATCCTGGGGGGCGGCTTCACCTCGCGCCTGACCATGGAGATCCGCACCAACCAGGGCCTGGCCTACAGCGTCGGCAGCCGGTTCGATGTGGGCCGGCGCTTCACCGGCGCCTTTACCGCCGAAACCGAGACCAAGGCCGAATCCACCGGCAAGACGATCTCCCTGATGGAGGAGATCATTGCCGGCATGACCAGGGAACCGGTCACCGACCAGGAATTGAAGGCCGCCAAGGAGTTCATCATCAACTCCTTCATGTTCGGCTTCACCAGCCCGGCCTCCATAGT
>Ga0187771_10000438_pt1 | contig 25693 bp, 25 predicted proteins | sample 0116_SJ02_MP15_1_FD_133139 | JGI IMG/M metagenome (GOLD analysis project Ga0187771, IMG submission 133139) | Tropical peat soil microbial communities from peatlands in Department of Meta, Colombia - 0116_SJ02_MP15_10_MG | ecosystem: Environmental > Terrestrial > Soil > Wetlands > Peat | place... | reverse complement strand
GGGCCGCTCTATTCGGTGCAGGTCGCGCATTGCAAGCTGATCAAGCCGGCCGAGCTGCGCGCGATCAACGGGGAATTCCAGCTGCATTGAGTTAGCGCGGACTGACTCGCACGATCAGCGCCTCGACCTGCGGCAGCAGGCGGGCGACGACGATGGAATAACCCTGCGCACTGTAATGCGCGCCGTCGCGCGCGCGGTATTTCCCTGGCGGCAGGTTCCATTCGGCGTAAGCGACGTGTTCGGCGCGGGCGATATCTCCGAGCTTCAGGTTGGCAAAGCCGATCAGCATGACCTCGATCTTGCGCGCGCGCAGCGCGCGGATGATCTCGGTGAGGCGCGAACGCACGGTTTTCATCGAGGTGTGAGCGCGCAGATCGTTGGTGCCAAACTCGACGATGGCGATATCGGTGTCTGGGCTGATCGCTTCGTCGACATGCAGCAGCGCATCGGTGATCGTGCCGCCATTGATGCCGGCGTTGTCGACAACGACGTCGTAGCCTTGTCGGCGCAAGGCGGCTTGCAATTGCGCCGGATAAGCATCCTTGCGGGCGACCAGCCAGCCTGCGGTCATGCTGTCGCCATAGGCGACGATATGGATCGGGCGCGCCGCAGCCGCAGTGCACGCCGCGACGAGCAGCGCCAGCGCGACAACAAATCGGCGCATCTAGTTCAACACTCCGACGATCGCGCCCATCAAGCAAGTCGTCAGCGTGCCCGACACGATCGATTTGCCGTCGAGCGAAATGATGTCGGCGCGGCGCTCAGGCGCCATCACGGTCAGCCCGGCGATCATGATGCCGAGCGAACCGAAATTGGCAAAACCGCATATGGCATAAAGCATGATTAGCCGCGAGCGGGGATCGAGCGCCTCGGGCGGCAGCTTGGCGAGCTCGAGATAGGCGATCAGCTCGTTGAGCACGGTCTTGATGCCCATCAGCGAGCCGGCGGTCGCCGCCTCGCGCCAGGGAATGCCCATCAGCCAACACACCGGCGCCATGACCATGCCGAGCAGGCGCTGCAGCGTGACTGCGCTGCCGGTTACCTCCGGCAACAGGCCGAGGATGGCATTGGCGAGATGCACCAGCGCCACCAGCACGATCAGCATGGCGACGATGTTGAGCAGCAGTTCGAGGCCGGCGGCGGTGCCGCGCACGATGGCGTCCATGGTCGAATCGGCCACGCGACCGATCTCGACCTCGCCGAGATCGGTGCGCTCCTCCGGCGGGTCCGGTACCATCATCTGGCTGATCAACAGCGCCGCTGGCGCGCCGAGGATCGAGGCGACCAGGATGTGGCCGGCGACGTCGGGAATGGCAGCGCGCAGGATCGTGGCATAAAGCACGAACACGGTGCCGGCGATGCCGGCCATGCCGCCGGTCATCACCATGAACAGTTCGCCGCGCGTGAGCGCGGTGAGATAGGGCTTGATGAACGGCGGCGATTCGACCTGGCCGAGGAAGATGTTGGCGGCGGTGGACAGGCCAACTGCGCCGCCGACGCTAAGCGTGCGCTCGAGGGCCCAGGAGAAACCGCGCATGATCGGCGGCAGGATGCGCCAGTAGAACAGCAGCGTGGTGAGCACGCTCATCACCAGCACGATCGGCAGCGCCTGGAAGGCGAGCACGAATTCATTGGCCGGATTGGTCACGGCGTAGGGCGGTGGGCCGCCGCCGAGATAGCCAAACACGAAGGAGGTGCCGGCAAGCGTCGCCGTGCTCACTGCATCGACGGCGCGGTTGACCACGGCAAAGGCGGTCTTGATCTGCGGGATCTTGAGCAGCAGCACTGCAGTCGCGAGCGTGACGATCAGGGCGGCGCTGACGCTGCGCCAGTTGATCGCGCGGTGGTGCTCGCTGATCGCCCATGCGAAGGCGATGAGCGCCGCGACGCCGCGCGCGGATTGCAGATGCTGCACTGGCTCCCCCGTCATCACCGGCTTGTCCCGGTGATCCCGCTTAGTAAAGCACGGTGCGAACCTAAGCGAGATGGCAGGGACAAGCCCAGCCATGACAAGCTAGACTTTCCCACATCTAACGGAGGTTTTATGCCTCGCATCCGCTTCGATTTCGCAACGCTTTCGCTTGAGGCCGAGTTGCTCGACACGCCGACCGCGCAAGCGATCACCGCGGCGCTGCCGATCTCCTCCTCCGTGCTGACCTGGGGCGAGGAGGTCTATTTCGACGTGCCGGTCGAGGTTGCGCGCGAGAAGGACGCGCGCGCGGTAATCACGCCGGGCGAGATTGCCTATTGGCCTGACGGGCCCGCGATTGCCATCGGCTTCGGCCGCACGCCGATCTCCAAGGACAACGAGACGCGGCTCGCTAGCCCCTGCAACGTCTTCGCCAAGGCGCTCGGCAACGTGAAGGCGCTCGCCAAGGTGAAGAGCGGAGAAAAAGTCGCGGTGAGCCGGCTCGACTGAGGGTCATGCCCGGTGCTGGGGCACCATGGCCAGAGTCGAATCCCAAGCGTTGCGGATATTGACGACCGCGAGCAAGAGCAGCGCGCCAGCGAGCGCATCGAGGCCAATGTCGTTCCGGTTGAAGAGCAGCGCCGCGGCCACGAGCATGGCGACATAGGCGAGCGCCGGAAGAAGACGCTGGTGAAATGGATGATCACCGGACTCATGAAGGTGCGCGTGCCCATCCGCCGCTCGGCAGTGAGATAGCCGGCGCCGAGCGAGACGGCGACGAACATCAGCCCGAGCAAGGTCGCGCCGGCGGTGCCGACCAGCACGTAGAAGTCGCGCCATTCCTTCAGCGCCTCGGCGATTCCCATGCGCTAGCCGCGGCCGACGAAGGGCATCTTATTGGCCATCACCGTCATGAACAGCACGTTGGAGTCGAGCGGCAGGCTCGCCATGTAGACCACGGCATTGCCGACATGCTCGGCGTCCATGCGCGGCTCGATCATCTTGCGGCCGTCCGGCTGGAGCACGCCTTCGCCGGTCACCATGCGTTCGGTGAGCGGGGTCGCTGCGTTGCCGATATCGATCTGCCCGCAGCAGATGTCGTATTGCCGGCAGTCGAGCGAGGTGGATTTGGTCAGGCCGGTGACGGCGTGCTTGGTCGAGGTATAGGCGACCGAATAGGGCCGCGGCGCGTGCGCGGAGATCGAGCCGTTGTTGATGATACGGCCGCCGCGCGGGGTCTGCGCCTTCATGATCTTGATCGCCTCCTGCGTGCACAGGAACATGCCGGTCAAATTGGTGGCGACCACGTTCGACCACGTCTCGTAGGGCAGGTCCTCGAGCGGCATGGCGGGGGCGCCGATGCCGGCATTGTTGAACAAGACGTCAAGGCGGCCGAAGCTCGATTTCACCTTGTCAAAAAGCGCCAGGATCGAATCGCGCTTCGACACATCGGTCGGCACGGCGAGTGCCTGGCTGCCTGCCGCATTGATCTCGCTGGCCACCTTGTCGAGCATCTCCTTGCGCCGGCCGGCGAGCACCAGGCTGTAGCCGGCCTTCGCCAGCGCGATGGCCACCGCGCGGCCGACGCCGGTGCCGGCGCCGGTGACCAGCGCGATTTTTGCAGACGCACTCATTGGCTTTTCCTTCTCTGACGCTGTGCAACGAAATATCGCATAGCAAAAAATGTCACACGGCTGAAAAAAAGATAGTGGCCTCATTCATTCGGATGATGGCGGCTTAGGCGCGCGCCCGCTATGCGGGCACGCCTTAAGCAGAGGAAGACCCGAATGAAAATGGCCTACGAATTTTACGCGGATGACGGCGTCGCGGGTGCCGCATTGCACAGCGCGGTCGAGCTCGAGATCGTCGCCTGGTGGAGTGCGCTCGGCTTGACCCTGACGGCGCTTTTTATCGAGCGCGGCGTCTATATCGGGCAGTTCCTCGGGATGGCCGGCTAAGTGGCAGAGCCCGCCGGCGGTTTGCCGGCATTCAGCCCGCAAGTGCGGTTGGTTCGTCGCTCGGCCGGAACGCGCCGGGCGAGCGGAGCCGTTCGCTGATCTCAGCGGCGCTCACCGCCTTGCCGAAACGGTAGCCCTGCATGAAATGCACGCCGGCGGCGCGCAGGAACAACTGCTGGTCGGCGGTTTCCACACCTTCCGCCGTCACCTTCATGCCGAGCCCGCGGCCGAGGCTGACCACCGCGTGCACGATGGCCGCGGCGTCGGCGGCTTTTTCGATCGACGCCACGAAGCTGCGGTCGATCTTGAGTTTGTCGAAGGGCAGGCGGCGCAGATAGAGCAGGCTCGAATAGCCGGTGCCGAAATCGTCGAGCGCCAGGCGCACGCCGAGCGCCTTGAGCCGCAACATGCCGGCTTCCGCGGTGTCGACATTGCCGAGCAACACGCTTTCGGTGAGCTCGATCTCGAGCCGGGCTGGATCGAAATTGGTTTCTACCAAGGTGCGCTGCACCAGCTCGAAGAAATCGGTGCGGCGGAACTGCAGTGGCGACACGTTGACCGAGATGGTCAGCCCCGGCCAGGCCTTGCCGTCGAGACAGGCGCGGCGCAGCACCCATGCGCCGAGCTCGATGATCAGGCCGGAATGCTCGGCAACGGCGATAAATTCGCTCGGCGGAATTTCGCGGCGCGTCGGATGCGTCCAGCGGCAGAGCGCCTCGACGCCGACCACGTTCTCGCCGCTCTTGTTGACGATCGGCTGATAGAGCAGGCGCAGCTGATTATTCTCGATCGCCTCGCGCAGATCGGCTTCCAGCAGCTTGCGCTTGGACAGATCCGCATCCATCGCCGCGTCGTAGATGCAGGCGCGGTTGCGGCCCTCGTTCTTGGCGCGGTAGAGCGCCATGTCGGCATAGCGCATGATGTCGGGGGCGCCGCCGGATTTCTTGTCGATCACGGCGATGCCGATCGAGGCGCCGATCACGATGTTCTGCCCGTTGATCGCGTAAGGCGCACAGATCGTGGCGATGATGCGCTGGGCGACGCCCATGATCTTGGCGTGATCGTCGCCGATCGAGGAAATCACCGCGAACTCGTCGCCGCCGAGCCGCGCCACCAGGTCATCGCTGCGCAGCGCGTGTGAGAGCCGCAGCGTGACGTTACGGATCAATTCGTCGCCAACCGGATGGCCGAGCGTATCGTTGACGTCCTTGAAGTGGTCGAGGTCGATGTAGAACACCGCGGCCGGCGTGGAGCCGGCGCGCACCTCGTCGATCACCGCCTCCAGCCGCTCGCTGAAGAAGATGCGATTGGGCAGGCCGCAGAGGGGGTCGTGCATGGCAAGATGGCGCAGCCGCTTTTCGCCGGCGGCGATGGTGACGGCGGTGCGGCGCATGTAGCGCAATACGAAAGCGGCGAGCAGCGTGAAGCCGGCAAGCGCGACGGCGATGAAGGGAATAACGCTGTGGACGATCTCGGCGCCCGGCTGTTTTGGCGTCCAGGCGAAGCGCGCGATCGGCTTGCCCTGCTGCCCGTCGAGCTCGTAGCTGAGATCGCCGCTCGGCGGGGGGTCTTCATCGATCTGGCGCAGATTGATGAGCCGCAATTGCCTGGCGATGCCGGCGAGTGCCTCGCGGTCGATGAATTTCACCGACATGATGATCGGTGCCGTGGCATCGCGCGCGGCGCTGGCGTCCTCGAGCGAGCCGACCACGACGGCGGCGATTACTACCGGCTGGCCGGCGAGCTTGCGGATCACCGCGGCCTGCGCATGCGGGCCGTCGTCGGCGTCGGCCGGTTCGGTCAGGCGCAGCGCGCCATGCAGGACCAGATTGCGTCCGCGCATATAGTCGAGCACCGATTGCAGGTCGCGAAGCGCCGCCTCGAACCAGGAGGGATCGTGCGTGCGCTGGTCGATCTGCGAATAGATCAGCTTGTCGGCTCCGTCGAAGACGAAGACGTCATCGTGGTCGAAGTAGGTCTTCAGCCAGTAGCCGACGCGGCTCTTTACCCAGGCGGGATCGAATTTGTTGCTGATGTTCTCGATCGCCCGCTCGAAGGCGGCGATGCTCTTGACCTCGCGCAGCACGCGCACGCCGTAGTTGCTGAGCGCGCGCGAGAACAAGAGCTTCTCGTGCTGCACGGCGACCTCGTCGGCGCGCTCAGCCGACGACATCACCGCGACCACGATGCAGATGATCGCCACTGCGACGATGACGCTGATCGGCACCACCACGCTCAGCCGCGCGCGATCCCAGCTCGTGTATTCTTGGTCGGATCCACGCCGACGCGCCAACGCCACGTTTGAGCCCCTTAACCTGTCCTGCCCACTGGACTTTTGGGGGCGGACGCTAGGGCCGAAAGCTTGCTTTTCGCTTTCGTTTCGCTCCGGTCGGCGGCCAAGCGGCCGCCGGATACCACAATTCGCGCGGCGCTGTTAATCGGAGGTAAAGACCGCAGGCGGGGCTTCAGGCGCTACGATAGGGCGGGCGCGGAATGTTCATATGGGCCGCGCGCAAGGCGGACGACCAGCGCTCGCGCAGATCCTGGAAATAGGGCTCGCCCGGCTCGATGCGATAATTCACTTCAGGGTTGTAGGTGTCGCGGCGGGCCACCAAAACGTCGATGGGCAGTCCGACCCCGAGGTTGGAGCGCATGGTCGAATCCATGGAGATCAGCCCGATCTTCAGGCTGTCATAAAGATCGGTGTCGAAGCTGATGGCGCGGTCGAGCACCGGCTTGCCGTATTTATGCTCGCCGATCTGCAGATAGGGGGTGTCGGTGGTGCATTCGATGAAATTGCCGGCCGAATAGATCATGAACAGGCGCAGGCGACCGCCCTTGATCTGGCCGCCGAACAAGAAGGCGACCTCGTGGTCGATCGAAGCTGCCTCCAGCGCCTTGCCCTCGGCGGCCTGGATTTGACGGATGGTGCGGCCGATGCGCTGCGCCGCCTGGAACATGGTCGGCGCATTCATCAAGGTTTCGCGCTCGCCGGTTTCCGGATTGTCCACGCCCTCGGTGAGGATGGAACGCACCGACTGCGACAGCGACAGGTTGCCGGAGGAAGCAAGCGCCATGATGCGCTCGCCCGGCTCAGTGTAGATGTGCAGCTTGCGGAAGGTGGAGACGTTGTCGAGGCCGGCATTAGTGCGCGTGTCCGCGATCATCACCAGGCCGTCACGCACCAGAATTCCGCAGCAATAGGTCATGGGGTCCGACTTCATCTTCTGTGACCGGGCGGCAAGGTTATAGCGGCGCCCCGATGGCGGGCAACGGCGCGGCGCGCCATCCCGATGAGCGCCATTGGTTTGCAAACAACATGATGCACCGTGTTAATTTTGCGCCTGCTGGCGCGCCTGCTCGACATGCACGGCCACTTTGAGAGTCTCGCCGCTACCGCCATAGCGTGTGCCGCGCACCGGCGCGGCGCCGAGGTAATCGAGCCCGATCGCCACCCGAACATGCGCTTCGGTGGTGCAGACGCTGTTGGTCGGGTCGAAGCCGACCCAGCCGAGATGCTCAACATAGGCTTCGGCCCAGGCGTGGCCGGCCTCCTGCGCGGTCACGCCATCGATGCGATAGAGGTGGCCGGCGACATAGCGGGCGGGAATGCCGTAGTGGCGAACGGCAGCGATGAAGATGTGCGTGAGATCATGGCACACGCCGCGGCGCAGCGCGAAGGCTTCCGCCGCCGTGGTCGCCGGATGGGTCGGGTCGGTGTCGAAGGTCATCTCGCGGTGGAGCGCCGTCATCAGCCCGTGCAGCAGCACCAGCGTATCGGAACCGATGGCGGCGCGCGTGCTGTCGGCAAAGTCGAGGATGGCGGCGTCAGCTTGCGTGAGCGCGGTCTCGCGCAGAAACATGCTGGGCGGGAAGCGTTCGACCGCGCCAGTGACCACGCTCTTGGTATCGTGCGTATCGACCTCACCTTCGACCGCCACCGACAATTCGCGGAACGGCCCCTCGGCGGTGAAGGAATGGCTGAGATTGCCGAAGGCGTCCTCGTGTGGATGCAGCAGGCAGTCCTCCGACAAATCAATACGCCAGTTCACCACATATTGCCCGTCGTGATTGCGCGGGGTGAGGCGCAGCATCTGGATCACGCCGGTCGGCGGCGCGTCGTAGCGATATGTCGTCGCGTGGGAGATGCGAATTCGCATGCGCTCGCTGGGATTGGCGTTTACCGGTGACGTTCTAGCACAGCTAGCGGCGTCCGCTCATAGCAGGAATTGCTCGGTGATGGCCGTGCCCAGCCGGTTGTTCTCGGTGATGAATTCGCCGATGAATTCGTGGAGGCCGCGCTGGAAGATGCCGTCCATGCAGCTGTTCTGCAAGCGGGTGCGGGTGCCGCGCGCCTGGCGCTGGGCGGGCCCCTGCCGGCCGTAGGCGGCGCCGATCTCGTCGAGATTGCGCACGATCTCCTGATAGCAGGAAGCGAGCGAGCGCGGCATCTCGTCGCGCAGGATCAAGAGATCGGCCACCAGCCAGGGCTGCAGGCTCTCGCGATAGACCCAGTGATAGGCGGTGAGCGCCGACACCGAGCGTAGGATCGCCGCCCATTGGAAATAGTCGAGCGGGCCGCCGACCCGCTCGTTGTAGGGCAGCAGCAGGTGATACTTCACGTCGAGGATGCGCGCAGTGTTGTCAGCGCGCTCGAGATAGACGCCGAGGCGCGAGAACCAGTAGGCGTCGTTGCGCAGCATGGTGCGGTAGGCGGAGCCGTCGAAGCGCAGCGAGGATTCCTGCACCCAGCGTAGGAAGCGGGAGAATTCCTCGCGCGAGGTCGGGCCGTTGCCGTAGCGCTTGAGCTCGAGCCAAGTGCCGTTGATGGCGTCCCACATTTCCACGGTGAGCGCGGTGCGCACGGCGCGCGCATTGGAGCGGGCAAGCTCGAAGCAGTTGCGGATTGAGGAGGAATTGGCGGTGGAGAAGGCGAGGAAGTTGGTGACGTTTTCCTCGTTCGCCTCGTCGTAATGCTTGAAGAAGGCGCTGGCGCAGCCGGCGGTCATCACCGCCGATTCCCATTCATTGCTGGAGCCGACATAGGCGAGCGGCAACGCAGACAGCCGCTGAGTGGCGTCGAGAATGCGGGCGAGATATTCCGCGCGTTCCACGTAACGCGAGAGCCAGTAGAGATTATCGGCGGTGCGCGAGAGCATGCTTAGCCGTCCAATACCCATGTGTCCTTGGTGCCGCCGCCCTGGCTGGAATTGACCACCAGCGAGCCTTCCTTCATGGCGACGCGGGTAAGCCCGCCCGGCACGATACGCGTGCCTTTGCTGCCGGTGAGCACAAAGGGGCGCAGGTCGACATGGCGCGGCGCGACACCCTGTTCGACGCAGGTCGGACAGGTGGACAAGGCCAACGTCGGCTGCGCGATGAAGTTCTTCGGCGAGGTCTTCAGCTTGGCGCGGAACTGCTCGATCGCCACCTTGCTGGCGGAAGGGCCGATCAGCATGCCGTAGCCGCCGGAACCGTGCACCTCCTTGACCACCAGCTCGCTCAGATGATCGAGCACATAGGCGAGGTGCTCCTCCTCGCGGCAGCGCCAGGTCGGCACGTTCTTCAACAGCGGCTCCTCGCCGAGATAGAACTTCACGATCGCCGGCATGAAGCTGTACACCGCCTTGTCGTCGGCGATGCCGGTGCCGACCGCATTGGCGAGCGTGACATTGCCGGCCTGGTAAGCCGACATCAGTCCGGCGACGCCAAGCGCCGAGTCGGGACGGAAGGTGAGCGGGTCGATGAAGTCGTCGTCAATGCGCCGGTAGATCACGTCGACCTGGCGCGGCCCCTGCGTCGTGCGCATGTAGACGATCTCGTCCTTGACGAAGAGGTCGCGGCCTTCGACCAGTTCGACGCCGAGCTTGTCCGCGAGGAATGAGTGCTCGTAATAGGCTGAGTTGTAGACGCCAGGCGTGAGCAGCACCACGGTCGGATCGCGCCCGATGCGCGCGGGCGCCACCGATTTGAGCGTAGCGAGCAGCTGATCCGGATAGTTATCGACCGGCGCGATGCGGTGGCGCGCAAACAGTTCGGGGAACAGCCGCATCATGATCTCGCGGTTCTCCAACATGTAGGAGACGCCGGAGGGCGTGCGTGCATTGTCCTCGAGCACGTAGAAGGTGTCGGCATCCACCCGCACGATGTCGATGCCGGCGATGTGGATGTAGACGTCGTAGGGCACGCTCTGGCCGCTCATCTCGGGACGGAACGCCGGATTGCGGAACACCAGATCGTCGGGCACCACGCCGGCGCGCAGGATCTCACGCGCGCCGTAGATGTCCTTGAGGAACAAATTGAGCGCCTTGACGCGCTGGATCAGGCCTTTCTCCAAAAGCCGCCATTCCGGCCCGGACATGATGCGCGGGATGACGTCGAACGGGATCAGCCGTTCCTGCGCGTCGGCCTCGCCATAGACGGCGAAGGTGATGCCGATGCGGCGGAACAACAGCTCGGCCTCGCGCCGGCGATAGTCGAGCACGTCGGGCGGCACTTCTTTGAGCCAGCGCGACAGCTCGCCATAGGGGATGCGCACGCAGCCATCGGCTCCTGTCATTTCGTCGAAGGCGACAACCATCTGGGACCCCCCAGCACTCGGCCCTACGGGAACACCCGACCGCCCGATTTGGTGCCTGTCTCCGCGGCGGGCAGGTGCGGCCGTCCCCAGCTTCGTTGCTGCAAGCTTCAGGCCAAGAAAAACCCTGGGAAAACCGACATTTGCGCAAGCCGGGCCGAGCTGCCGATGCCTAAATAATGGGCGGACAGGCGGCCCGGAGGGCGGCCGGGGCGCACCGTAACTTGAGTGGCTCGTTTCGCCACGCTAGGTGTTCAGCCGGACTTGCAAGGACATTGGCACCGTCATGAGCGCTTATCCGGAGATTGTCACCGCGGCGGTGCTGGTCATCGGCGACGAGATTCTGTCCGGCCGCACCAAGGACAAGAACATCGGCTACATCGCCGACTACCTCACCGCGCTCGGCATCGACCTGCGCGAGGTGCGCGTGGTGCCGGACGTCGAGGCGGAGATCGTCGCCGCGGTGAATGCGCTGCGTACGCGCTATACCTATCTGTTCACCACCGGCGGCATCGGCCCGACGCATGACGACATCACTGCCGATTGCGTGGCGGCGGCCTTCGGCGTGCCGCTCGAGTTTCATCCCGAGGCGGTGGCGATCCTGAAAGAGCGGCTGGCCAAGACCGGCGGCGAGTTGAACGAGGCGCGCATGCGTATGACGCGCATTCCGAAGGGCGGCAGCCTCGTTTACAACAAGCTATCGGGGGCGCCCGGCTTCTGGATCGGCAATGTGATCGTCATGGCCGGCATTCCTGCCGTGATGCAGGGTATGTTGGACGAGGTAGCGCCCAAGCTGACGACCGGCGCCAAGCTGTTGTCGGAGACGATCCGCGCCGACGCCAAGGAAGGCGATGTCGGCACCGAGCTCGGCGCCATCGCCAAGGCCAACCCCGACACCATCATCGGCAGCTATCCGTTCTTCGACGAGAAGCTCGGACCCAACACCAATATCGTGGTGCGCGCGCGCGATCCGCAGAAGCTCGCGGCGGCCAAGGCGGCGGTGGAAGTCATGCTGGCGCAGGTGAAGGCGCAACTAGCGTCGGCCGCGCGTTGATGAGTTTCTCGTAATGCCGAAGCCGCAAGCCGACAGTCCGCCGCATCCGGAGAAAATCTTCCCCGTCTCCTGGGACCAGTTCCACCGCGACTCGCGCGCGCTCGCTTGGCGGCTGCACGAAGCAGGGCCGTTCGATGCCGTGGTCGCCATCACGCGCGGCGGGTTGGTGCCGGCGGCGATCGTGGCGCGCGAGCTCAACGTCCGGTTGATCGAGACCGTGTGCGTGGCGAGCTACCAGAACTACAAGAACGAGGGCGAGCTGAAGGTGCTCAAGGGCGTGTCGCCGGTGGTGACCGCGATGCGCGGGCAGGGCAAGGGCGTGCTGATCGTCGACGACCTGGTCGATACCGGCAAGACCGCGCGCGTGGTGCGCGACATCCTGCCGGCCGCGCATTTCGCCACCGTCTATGCCAAGCCGATGGGCCGCCCGCTGGTCGACACCTTCATCACCGAGGTGTCGCAGGATACCTGGATATATTTCCCCTGGGACACCGGACTTGCCTTCCAGCCGCCGATACGACCGGGCGGCGATTGAACCGTGTCTTGCCGCGGCGCATAGTCACAAGAAAAAATCAGGGAGACACGCGATGCTGAACAGGCGGCGATTTCTCGCAGGCGGAACTTCGCTCGCTTTCGCCGGATCACTGCCTGCGCTGGCGCAGGCCGACTATGCCGATCGCCCGATCCGGATTCTCGTCGGCTACGCGGCCGGCGGCGGCGTCGACATCGTCGCGCGCCTGCTGAGCGACCCGATGAAAACCGCGCTCGGCCAGCCGATCATCGTTGAGAACCGCACCGGTGCGAGCGCCATGATCGCCGCCAACGCGGTCGCCAAGGCTGCGCCCGACGGCTACACGCTGCTAATGGCGGCCTCGGGCGAGGTCGCCATCAACCAGCACCTGTTCAAGCAGCAGATGGCCTACGATCCGAGCCGCGAGCTTACGCCGGTGGCGCTCGTTGGCGTGGTGCCCTGCGTGGTGGTGGTGGCGACCGACACGCCGGTGCACAATCCGCGGGAACTGATCGCCTATGCCAAGGCCAACGCCGGGAAACTGTCGTTCTCGTCGTCCGGCGTCGGCAATCCGCAGCAGCTCGCCGGCGAGCTGATGAACAGCATGGCCGGCATCAACGTGCTGCACGTGCCCTATCGCGGCTCGGCGCCGGCGGTGACGGACGTAGCGACCGGCGCGGTCACCATGAGCTTCTCGAGCCTTGCCGCGGCGCTGCCGCTGATCAAGGCGGGCAAGCTGCGCGCGGTCGCCGTTACCTCGAAGGAGCGCATGCCGCAATTGCCGGACGTGGCGCCGCTCGCCGACGGCGCGCCGAGCCTTACCGGCTACGAGTTGCTCAATTGGTTCGGCATGTTCGCCACCGCCGGCACGTCCACGGACATTGTCGAGCGCCTCAACGACGTGGTGAACACGGCGCTGATCAATCCCTCGATCTCCGACAAGCTGACCGAGCAGGGGATCATGCCACGGCTAATGAGCGCGACGGAATACAAGGCGTTCGTGGATTCGGAGAGCGAGAAGTTCGGCAAGATCATCGAGCAGGCCAATATTAAGCTGGCCAATTAGACGGCTTTTTCGTGTATCATTTCCGCGTGGGAGGCGAAAGCAAACCGATGAACGTCGAGCCGAACACCGACAAGGCGATGCCGCTCGACGCGCTGCGCTCGCATCATCTGCTGCAGACTATGCCCTGGCAATCGCGAAGACGCGCTTTCCCGGCTGCGAGATGAAGCCGCTGATGGTCGATGCGCAAAGAGGGCTCGCCACGCTTCTGTTCAAGATGGCGCCGTGCGCAGTGCTGCCCGACTACGAGCACGTCTTGATCGAGCAGACCTATGTGCTGGAAGGCTCGCTGGTCGACAAGGAAGGGCCGGACGCGGGGATAGAAGTGAAAGCGGGCGAGTTCATCTGGCGCCCGGCGGGCAGCCGGCACACGGCTTGGGCACCGCAGGGCGGCACTTTCATCGCCATTTTCCAGATCCCCAACAAGTTCTTCGAGACGGACGGCCGGGTAACCGACGCTGCCGGCAAGGACTGGGCGCAGGCCTGGGGCCACTTATTATGGGACTGACGATTTGCGCCACGCGTGGCATAACCCGCGCGTGAGCGCGGGACGTGTTGCCACGCGGACGTGGCGGAATGGTAGACGCAAGGGACTTAAAATCCCTTGGGAGTAATCCCGTGAGGGTTCGAGTCCCTCCGTCCGCACCACACTCTCAAAATCCCTAGGGGATCAATAAGTTGTTGAAAAGCTGAAACATTCGAGCAGCCCAAAGTACAAAAGGGCTGTACGAATGGCATTTGCAATGACCGCACTAACCCGTCTGCCATCGGGGGCGTATGCCGCCCGAAAAGGCATCCCCAAAGACGTACAAGAGGAATACTTCCGTGGGGTGGCTCATACGGAGCTATCGCCGACGCGCTTCAAGGACTTCTGGCGGATTTAGGGTCTACTTTTAAAGGCAATCACGTTAAATCAATTTTGACTTACCCTATCGTTTTGACGGTTATTTCGGAACGCATCAACCGGCGAAGCAATTTGCGAGCCTTTGGTGTGTTATGTTCGAAGAACAGGTAAAAGCAGAGCGCCACGGTCAGACAAATCAGAATACGCAGACCGAAATAAATTACAGACTGCGCCGACAAGATATCAGCCTGTCCAAAGATTGAGCCAAGCACTGCGTCGGTCGGTCTATGCGTAAGGTATAGCGTGTATGAAAAGCCAGCCAACGCGCTCGCCATCGAGCCGATGCGCGATGCTGACAACAGTTTGTTAAAAGACGAGCTGGCGAAAAAGGGAAATGTCATTGCAATGCCGATACCGATGAGAAGCTCAGCCGCCGTTGGGGGTATGTAGGTAACGGGGATAACTGACCTGCTATCTGCAGCAAGTTGATCGAAGAGTGTTCCAATCAGGGCGCAAATCACCCCGAAAAAAAGGAATGCTTTCTTGAAACGGATTTCGACGAGTAGGCTCATGCAAGCGCCAAGTATCCAAATAATCCAAAAATGCACTTTCAAGATTGTAAAGACGGCGACGCAAAGTAAGAGCGTAAAAACAGAGGCGGTGCTAGGTCCTCTGGATATAAGGAAAGCGATGGTACCCGCAGAAATATAGAACCAAATTTCATACGAGAGTGACCAGAGAACCGCATTAGTCGCCAAACTCTGTGTAATGACCTCATTCAAGCCGACCATATTGGCAATAAGCTGGCCAAGATGAACTGGTTCATGCAGCCAGAAAAAATCGACAGCGGCTGTAAATAGACAGGCGGGAATAAGTGGGATAAGTATGCGTGTCGCGCGATCAGTAAAGTAGGTATCAATCTGAAATCGTTTTTGCCGAAGGCGAGCTATGACTTGACCACCGACTAGGAATCCACTCAACACAAAAAATACGACAACAGCTTCGAACGCAATCCGCGTAGCGGCGAAGAACAAGATTGTTACAGCGTTGTGCTGTGAGGCAGGAAGCGCGCCATACTCGACAAAGCTGTCACCGCGAAGGTGCGAAATTAATACTGTGAGCGCCGCAAGGCCTCTCATGAGGTCAAGGGCAATTAACGGAGGCCGCGCCGCACTGTCAAATCGTGCGTTGCCGAGTTGTTCAGGCATAGAAATTCATTCCAACAACGCGCTCTGGCACTGGATAATTTGGATTGGCGCGCATCGCAAGTCTCTGGCTTGTGTGGCCAGGCCATTTCCATTCCCGGGGCACTAGCGAATTGCTGGTGGGATACTCCGGTGGTATCACTCAGCGCGCAGGTGATATGATTTCATTCGGATTTATCGGCATTTCTGAAATCGAGCGCAGTTTCCCCTAGGAGCGCCGGGTTTCGCAAAAACGCGCCTGCGCCGCAACGCTACTTGTAGAAGTTGGTGTCAATTTCGGGTGCGCGAACGTGCATCTTTGACCTAGTTTTTTTCTAGTACAAAATCGCAGTACAAAAGAACGGAATAGGCCATTAGGAAATTCAGATTTTTCAATAACATCTGAGCGTGGTGGCCGTCTCCTTTCGTCCGCACCACAGGCTTGCGCAGGCTTTCAAGCTGCCGCCTCTTCCTGCCAGCAATGGCATGTCAGCTTAGAAAACTTTGCCGCCTGCCTTCTCCTTTGCGGGCGCTTCGCGGCCGCGGAGATCGAAACAACCAAGGCGGCCCACTCCCACCGCTGCAAGCATAGTTCGTTTGATCGTTCTCCGCGGCAGACGAAGCCCAGCCGCGTGACGAAAAGCCCGCAATGAGCCTCTCGTCATCGGTGTATAAGGCTTATGGCCGCGACGGGTAAATTCCCACCGTGGCCACGCACCAGTTCAGCGCAAGGGCCGGACTTGCATTTGAACCGGCTCATTGCCGCGCCGGTCATGCCGATCGAAGCCGGTTCAACGGCGCGCTGGCAAAAGAACCGCTTGGTGCGTAAATCTTCTCGTTGGAGGGAAACGTGGCCAACCTTGCGCCGCTGGGGAGGTTGGTCGAGGGCGATGCCGACGTGGCCACGAGCGCATGGTTGTGCGCCAGGAGCTGATTAACGGTCAGCGTGACGGAGGAGTTGCCGTAGAGCGCCGCAAACGGCTGCCCGAGCGGCGTCGGCCCGAAGCCGACGGGGCCCGTCCGATCAGATTTGGCAGGCCGAACGTCGTTTGGCCGTTGCCGCCGAAATTGGTGCCGTAAAGCGAAAACAGCGCCGCGCTGGCGAGATGGACGTTAACTGACCATTGGCCGGCGCCCAGCCCGTCGGACACCAGTTATAGCCAAACAGGCGGACTTCACTGAGATAAGGTTCCTACGCGGAAGGAACATCGGCGCAGCTGAAAACGAACGCGGCCACAAGAGCCGCGGAAGCAAGCAATCGTTTCATGGGGGCATCTCCCGGGTTTTTAGGCGATACGCCAGGACTTGCGCAGGCTTACGAAATCGAATGCTCGGCACCACCCGGCCCGACTACAATCTATAGTAGCTGCATTTCTTACACACCCACAGTCGTTTGGTGGCAAATTAGACACTTATACGTTGTGGCGCTCGGCCAGCGGGCAAATCGGACATTGAAGAGCAATCAAATCCGGCGCGTTGCGGGCGCCCGTAAGTTCAACAGCCGGCATTGTCACTCTCTGAATGAACTCAAGAGACTGCAGAGGTTTCGCCCCCCGCTTTGCGCAAGCTTTCAAGCCGCCTCGTCCTGCCAACGTGGCAGGTCGAGATAGAACACAGTGCCGCCGGAGGCCGGAGCGAAATGGCCGACATTGCCACCGAGCTTGATCATGGTCTGCTTGACGATGCTTAAGCCCAGCCCGGTGCCGCCGCGCTGGCGCGCGTCGGTCGCATTGACCTGGGCGAATTTCTCGAAGATCAGCGTTTTGAATTCGGCGGGAATACCCGGCCCACGGTCGCGCAGTGCGATGCGCACGTAATCGTCGCGCGGCTCGATGGAGATCACCGCCGGCTGGCCGCGCGGGGAGAATTTCACCGCGTTGGAGAAGAGATGCACCAGCACTTGCTTGAGCTGCTCGCGGTCGGTGCGCACGCAGGCATCCTCGGCATCGCCGTTCATTTGCACCGGCACGCCGAATTGGTTGGCTAGCGCGCGATTGGCTTCAATCGCCTGCTCGACCACGCCTTTGACCTCCACCCGCTGAAAATCCAGTGTGATCTTGCCGCCCTCGATCTTTTCGATGTCAAGAACGTCTTCGATCAGCCGCGCTAGGCGTCGGCTGTTGCCGTGCGCCATGCTAACGAGGCGCTTGGCCGCATCCGGCAGATCGCCGGCGGCGCCGGACGTGAGCAAAGCGAGCGGGCCGGCGATCGAGGTCACCGGCGTGCGCAATTCGTGGCTGACGGTAGCGATGAATTCGTCCTTCATCCGCTCGACGCGCTTCTGCTCGGTCACGTCGCGGCCAATGAAGAAATGCCGTTGCTCGGGCTCCGACCACACGCCTGACCATTCGAGCATGACGACGTGACCGTCCTTGTGCATGTAGCGCGTCGCGAAATTGCGGATCAGGTGGCCGAACCGGGCGCGCCGCATCTCGTTGCGGATGCTATCCAAGTCGGCGGGGTGAATGAAATCGCGGGCGCTACGGCCGATCATCTCGCCGGGCGCGTAGCCGAGCGTCTGCACCGCGCTCGGGCTGACGCGCAGGATGACGCCTTTGCGGTCGACGACCAGGATGAGGTCGAGCGAGGTCTCGAAGATGCGGCGGCGCTCCTCCGCCTCGCGCTTGCGGTCCTGATGCTCGGCTTCGAATAGCTGGGCGAGCTGGGTGTAGAGCGCGCCGGTCTCTTGCAGCAGCACCAGTAACACGAAGCTGCCGGCGAGCAATCCGTAGGCGCGGCCGGCATAGAAGCCGAGGTCGAAGCGCGCGCCGTTCAGCCAAGCGCTGAGCGCGACGTCGAATAGCCAGGCGCACATCACGACCATCAGCCACAAGTCAAGCACGGTATGCGGCCGCCGCCGCCATAAGGTGACGAGCGCCGCGAGCGTCAGCGTCAGGTCGGCGCCGACGGTGACGATGAGGCCGATGCCGTTGCGGCCGCCGGTCAGTACATTGGGGAGCAGCCCTTGCCCGGCGGTGGTGATCAGGGTGAGGCCGGCGACCGACGCGATGACGACACCGACGGTAACCGGCAGGGCGGAGAAGCCGAGCTCGGCCGGCGGCTCGCCGCCATCACGTCGAACCTTCAGCAAGGCGTAAGAGATGACGGCGAGCGGAAAGCCGGCATGCCAGAACACGTAGAGCCAGGCCGTCGTCTGCGGTCCGGCGCCGAGCAGTCCGGTCGGAGCGAACAGGCCGGGAAACGAAAGCGTGTGCACGCCCGCCATCAGCGCGGTGAACAAGTAGCCGGCGGCGAGCGCCAAGGAGCGCGCGTGAGCGCAGGATGTTGAACTGGATGAGTAGGATCGCGGCGGTAATCGAGTCGCTGATGGCGAGCGCCGATTGGTAGATCGGAATGAACGCCTGCACGGGCGGCAGGGGCTGCTTCGCAAACGGCGCAACGCAAAGAAAGATTAGAAGCGAAACGGCGACCACCCCTAAGGCGAGCCGGCGGTCCTGCGGCCGAGGTGTTACGGTCGAAAGAAAGACGGGATGCTCTGCGACAAGGCCAGCCACGGCGAGATTCCAATCAGGGTCCTTCACGGCGCACGCTGCTGCCTGCGGATCAATCCGTTTGAACTTGGCGGCGCGGCGGCCATCGTTCTTCAGCTAAGCGAACGCGCACGCGCACGAAGCGAGCAGTTGCGAAGCAAATATGTTGCGAGCGGCGGTGAATTTTTGGTGAAGCTGGCGGCCGATGACGCCGCGCAAGTTGTTCGCGCGATGGCGTGAGTTAATGACGCCACAATTGCGCGACGAACAATGTCAGCATTCGAGTCGCGCACGGTGTTTTCGTAGCGATCGTCGCTACGGTTTTACCCGCGACATGCGCGTCAAATAAAATGGAGGCGCGTGATCAATAGCGCCGGCAAGGTGGTGAGCCCTAGCCTGAGCGGCTTCCAGGCCGCCGCCGGGCATGTGGACTTCACCAAGGCCAAGGACTTCTACGTCATTCTTACCAATCGGCCCGGCGACGATACCTGGCCGATCTCCGGCTGCACCTGGCAGATCTTGCGCAAGGATGCACCCAAAGCGACCAACGAGAACGTGACCAAGTTTTTCGATTGGGGCTTTGAAAAAGGTCAGAAGATGGCGACCGATATCGCCTTCGGACCGCTGCCGCCCAGCACGGTGGCTGCGATCAAGGCCTATTGGAAGAGCAATCTCGGAATTTGAGGCACCGCGTACAGCAATCCGCTGGAAGAGCTTCGGCTCTTCCAGCGGATCTTTTATTGCCGGATAGATCGCCGCCTGGGCGGCCACGACGCGATGAGATCGCGTGCGCTTTGCCCCTCCAGTCGCCCTTACCGAGACCTCGCGCGCGGCACTAGAGAGCCGCTTTATTTCACTTCGATGACAGGGCAGCGCTAATCGGGTTACAAATTTGTAATGGCTGCCGGGGAACCCTTACGACCGGCACAGAGATGCCACATTGGCACGGTCCTCAAGCGGCCCGGAGCCGGTGCCCGACGGAAACCGCGATTAGAAAACAAGGCGTGACTTGGCCGCGATGACAAAGCGATACCGATTTACCGCCGCGAGCCGGCTTTGGCTATTCGGACCGGCTGCCGCGCTTGCCGCGCTGGCGCTCGCTGACTGCGGCACAGGAGGCGATGCGGCGTCAACCCTTTTGGTCGCCCCAAGGCAATACGTGCTGTTCCAGTGCGACGATATCGATCGCGCGGCAAAGGGGACGGTGGCGCGCCAGAAAGAGCTGGGAGCTCTGATGGCGAAAGCGGGCACCAGCGTTACCGGCCAATTAATCGGCGAAGCGACCTACGGGACGGAAATGGCGACGCTGCGTGGCCGCCTGCGCGAATTGCGTGCGGCGGCCAGGGACAAGAACTGCAATTTCGTGCCCGGCGAAGAGCCGGCTGCCGGCTCGCCGCCAGCCGCAACAAAACGCTGACTACAGCGCCGTGTGCCGCAGCCGTAGCGCGTTGCCCACCACGCTCACCGAGGACAGCGCCATCGCCGCGGCGGCGATGATTGGCGAGAGCAATAGGCCGAACGGCGGATAGAGCACGCCGGCGGCGATCGGCACGCCGGCAGAATTGTAGATGAAGGCGAAGAACAGGTTCTGCCGGATGTTGTGCATCACCGCCTTCGAGAGCGCGCGCGCCTTGACGATGCCGGTGAGGTCGCCCTTGAGCAGCGTGACGCCGGCGCTTTCGATCGCGACTTCGGTGCCAGTGCCCATGGCGATGCCGACCGCCGCGGCGGCGAGCGCCGGGGCGTCGTTGACGCCGTCGCCGGCCATGGCGACCACGCGGCCTTCGCGCGTGAGCTTGTCGATCACCGCGCTCTTCTGCTCCGGCAGCACCTCGGCCTCGACTTGCGCGATGCCAAGCCGCTTGGCGACGGCGAGCGCGGTGGTGCGGTTGTCGCCGGTGAGCATGACCACGCGTAGGCCTTCGGCGGCGAGCGCCTTGAGCGCGTCGGGGGTCGAGGCCTTTACCGGGTCGGCAATGGCGATGAGGCCGGCGAGCTTGCCGTTGACGGCAAGGAAGATGGTGGTGGCGCCGTCCTGACGCAGGCGCTCGGCGTCGTCGGCGAGCGCGGCGGTGTCGATATTGAGCTCGGCCAGAAATGCCGCGCTGCCGATGGCGAGGCGCTTGCCTTCGACCATGCCGACTACGCCCTTGCCGGCCGGCGCGTTGAAGCCGCGCACCGGAGCGAGCGTGAGCGAACGCTCGTTGGCGGCGGCGACGACGGCCGCCGCCAGCGGATGCTCGCTGCTGCGCTCGGCGCTGGCGGCAAAGCGCAGTACCTGCATCTCGTCGAAGCCCTGCGCAGGAACAATCGCCGTTACCGACGGCTTGCCTTCGGTGAGCGTGCCGGTCTTATCGACCACCAGTGTATCGACGCTTTCCATGCGCTCGAGCGCTTCCGCGTTCTTGATCAGCACGCCCGCCTGCGCGCCCCGGCCGACGCCGACCATGATCGACATCGGCGTCGCGAGACCGAGCGCGCAAGGGCAGGCGATGATTAGCACGGTCACCGCCGCGACGAGGCCGAAGGCAAAGCGCGGCTCGGGGCCGAACATGGCCCAGGCGGCGAAAGCGATCAGTGCCACCGCAATCACCGTCGGCACGAACCAGGAGGCGACGCGGTCGGCGAGGCGCTGGATCGGCGCGCGGCTGCGCTGCGCGCTCGCTACCATCTGCACGATCTGCGAAAGAAGCGTGCCACGGCCGATCTTGTCGGCGCGCATGACGAAGCTGCCGCTGCGGTTGATGGTGCCGCCGATCACGCGCGAGTCTTTATCTTTGCTCACTGGCATCGATTCACCGGTGACCATCGACTCGTCGATCGAGGAATGGCCCTGGAGCACGATGCCATCGACCGGTACCTTGTCGCCAGGCTTGACGCGCAGCTTGTCGCCGACCGCGACGGCGTCGAGCGCGATCTCCTCGTCGCTGCCATCGTCTTTGACGCGGCGCGCGGTCTTCGGCGCCAGATCAAGCAGGGCGCGGATGGCGCCGGAGGTCGCCTCGCGCGCGCGCAATTCGAGCACCTGGCCGACCAACACCAGCACGGTGATCATGCTGGCCGCTTCGAAATAGACTGCCGGCGCACCGTGGAAGCGGAACGCTTGGGGAAAAATGCTGGGCGCGAACGTGGCAACCAAGCTGTAGACATAGGCGATGCCGGTGCCCATGCCGATCAGCGTGAACATGTTGAGGTTGCGGGTGACGAGCGACTGCGCGCCGCGCACGAAGAACGGCCAGCCCGCCCACAGCACCACCGGCGTGGCGAAGGCGAACTGCACATAGTTTGCCGTTTCAGGCGCGAGCCAGTGCATGCCGAAATGGCCGCTCATCTCCAGCACCATCACCGGAACAGCGAGCGCCAGGCCGATCCAGAAGCGCCGCGTCATGTCGGTGAGTTCGGGATTGGGCCCCGCGTCGGCCATCGGCACTTCCGGCTCGAGCGCCATGCCGCAGATCGGGCAGGAGCCGGGACCCTCTTGGCGGATCTCCGGATGCATCGGGCAGGTGTAGATCGCGCCTTCGATCACCGGCTCGGGTTCGCGCGGCCCGAGATATTTCTGCGGATCGGCGGCGAATTTGGTGCGGCAGCCGGCGCAGCAGAAGTAGTAGTTCTTGCCCTGGTAATCGGCGCGGTGCTGCGCGGTCGCCGGGTCGACGGTCATGCCGCAGACCGGATCGATGGCGCCGCCTTCGCTCGCGGCCGCGTGATGATGGTGCTCAGTGGCCATGCACATGGCGCGCAACGTCCGCTTTGGCTCGGGTAGTATCCGGCGGCTCTTGCCGTCGATACCCCTGGGGGGTATATACGCGGTATGCACAAGCACGGCAAGACGGCAAACAAGACGGCAACGCTGAAGCGGCTCAACCGCATCGAGGGCCAAGTGCGCGGTCTCGCGCGCATGGTCGAGGAGGATCGCTACTGCATCGACATCGTCACGCAGATCGGCGCGGTGCGCGCGGCATTACGTCGCGTGGAGGAGGAAATTTTGCGCGACCATGTGGCGCATTGTGTCGAGCACGCGATCACGAGCGGCGACAAGGCCGACCAGCGGCGCAAGGTCAAGGAACTGATGGACGTGATGGGCCGGGCGGGCAGGTGATGTCTGTCGTCCCCGCGAAGGCGGGGACCCATGCGCTGTGTCATAGCGATAAGCTGCGGAGTATAGGTCCCGGGCCTCGCTTCGCTCGCCCGGGACGACAGCTACGCAAACCTCTCCCTTGCCAGCCTTGCGCCGGCGCCGAGCGCCTTGAGCTTCGCCTCGGCGATGTCGCGCCGCATCGGCGCCATGCCGCAATTGGTGCAGGCGATGACGCGCTCGCGCGGCACGAACTCCAGCACTTCGCCGATTACCTGCGCCACGCGCTCCGGCGTCTCGACCGCGTCGGTCGCGACGTCGATGACGCCGACCAGCACGTCTTTTCCTTCCAGCAGCGACAACAGCTTGAGCGGTACGTGCGAATTGATCGCCTCAAGTGAGACCTGATGGATGCGGCTTTTGGCGAGCGCGGGAAAAATCTGCTCGTACTGGCGCCACTCGGTGCCCAGCGTGCTCTTCCAGTCGATATTGGCCTTGATGCCGTAGCCGTAACAGATGTGTACGGCGGTCGAGCAGGTCAGGCCGTCGATCGCGCGATGCAGCGCCTCGATGCCCCAGCCGGGTACTTCGTCCATGAACACATTGAAGGCCGGCTCGTCGAACTGGATGACGTCGACGCCGTCGGCTTGCAAGGCGCGCGCTTCCGCGTTGAGTAGATCGGCAAAGGCCATTGCCATTTTGACGTTATCGCCATAGTGCGCGTCGGCGATGGTATCGGAGATGGTCATCGGCCCCGGTAGCGTGATCTTCAATTTACGATTGGTATGGGCGCGGGCGTGCCGTGCCTCGGCTTGGTGCACGCGGCCCTTCAGCGACAGGGCGCCGCGCACCACCGGCACCATGGCTTTGTAGCGGTTGGCGCGGATGCCCATCTCGACTTTGTGGGCGAAGTCGATGCCGTCGACGAATTCGAGGAAGCCATGCACAAAGTGCTGGCGCGACATTTCGCCGTCGCAGACGATGTCAATGCCGGCGTCCTCCTGCAGTTTCATCGCCAGCAGCGTGGCGTCGAGCTTGCCTTGTGCGAGATCGGCACCGGCGAGCCGCCATTGCGGCCAGAGCTTGTTCGGCTCGGCAAGCCAGGACGGCTTCGGCAGGCTGCCGGCGACGGTTGCGGGAAACATCATATCGGTTGGCTCGCTGCGCTTTCGGGCGGGCGCCAAGTATAAAGCCAATCGAAGCGGTTGAGCAGCTTTTCTCCGCCAAGCGCGCGCATGGCGAGATTGCGGATCAGCACCTGTGGGCCGCTCAGCCCGTAGATGCGGCCCTGCCGGCGCGACGCTTGTTGCGCGCGGAAGGCGCGATGCCAGCGCGCGCCTTCGTAGGCACGCAGCGCGTCGGCGGGATCGTCGCCGTACTTCATGAGCATGGCGGCGACGACTGCGGCATCCTCGATCGCCATGCCGGCGCCTTGTGCGAGAAACGGCAGCATCGGGTGGGCGGCGTCGCCGATCAGCGTCACCGGGCCGCTGCCGCCGCGGAACGGCTCGGCGCAGTCGTAGAGCGCCCATTTCAACCAGCGCTCGGGGATGGCGATCAGCTTGCGCGCGGTCTCCGCCCAGGCAAAGCGCGCGAAGCGCCGCAGGATCTCAGCGGGCTCGCCGGGGGCCGACCAGCCGGTCTCATGCCAGTCGTCATGCACGATGCCGACGATGTTGATGAGGCGGCCGGCCTTCACCGGGTAGTGCACCAGATGCGCGTCGGGGCCGAGCCAGAGCTGCACCAGCGGCTCGCGGAATTCGTCCGGCACCTGTTCGGCCGGGATTGTGGCACGCCAGGCAGTGCGGTGGCGGAACGCCGGGCTGCCGCCGCGCATCTGCGTGCGCAGCGCCGACCACAAGCCGTCGGCGCCGATCAGCGCAAAGCCGCGCTCTTCGACCAGACGCCCGCCGCAACGCGCCTGCACCGTCACGCCGTTAACGTGGGTGGCGAAGTCCTCGACATGCGCGCCGAGCTTGAGCGCGATGTCCGGCGTTGCCCGCGCGGCGCCGGCAAGCGCCGCCTGCAAGTCGCCGCGATGGATGGTCCAATAGGGCGCACCGTAACGGCGTTCGGCCCCGGCGCCGAGCGGCATGCGCACGATCTCACGGGCGGAGCCGCCGGAAAGCACGCGAATCGCGGCCGGTGTCATCACCGCCTGCGCCAGCCGCTCGCGCAGGCCGAGCGCGATCAGCACGCGGCTGGCATTGGGCCCGAGCTGAATGCCGGCGCCGGTTTCTTCGAGTTTGGCGGCTTGCTCGAGCATGGTGACGCGCAAGCCGGTGCGCGCAAGCGCGAGCGCGGCGGTCAGCCCCGCGATGCCGGCGCCGGCGACGATCACGTGACGCGCGGACGCCAAGACTTAACGGCTCCGGATCAGGCGGCGGCGGGTTCCGCCAAGGCGCATTCGGGCGGCCGCGCTGCGTGCGGATCGAGGGTCGCGTCGTAGCGATAGAGCGTCGAGCAATAGGGGCAGACGGTCTCGCTGTCCTCGCCCATGTCGAGGAACACATGCGGATGGTCGTAGGGCGGCGTCGCACCCACGCACATGAACTCCTTGGCGCCGATGACGATCACCGGCGCGCCCGGATTGTTGTGGAAATGGGGGACGACGTGCTCCGCCATGGGGAACCCTTCCGCTGCCGAATAGTTGGCGATTTCGGCCGCACCATAGCGAGGCGCATGCCTTGTGCCTAGAGCCCCAATGCGCGCTGTGGTCTACATCTCGACCAAGGTGGTAGCTCTTTGCTGCTTCGGCGATACCCGGCTAAAACGGAGCCCATGGCAAGTTTTTGGAATGGCGCGGTCAAGATCGCTTATCTCGATGAAGGCGAGGGCGAGCCGATCGTGCTGGTGCACGGCTTTGCCTCCAACAAGGAAGTGAACTGGGTCAAGCCCGGTTGGGTGCGGGCGCTCACCGATGCCGGCCGGCGCGTCATCGCGCTCGACAATCGCGGGCATGGCGCCTCCAGCAAGCTCTACGATCCGGCCGCCTATCACGGCGCGCTGATGGCCGCGGACGTG
>Ga0187771_10000437_pt1 | contig 25703 bp, 20 predicted proteins | sample 0116_SJ02_MP15_1_FD_133139 | JGI IMG/M metagenome (GOLD analysis project Ga0187771, IMG submission 133139) | Tropical peat soil microbial communities from peatlands in Department of Meta, Colombia - 0116_SJ02_MP15_10_MG | ecosystem: Environmental > Terrestrial > Soil > Wetlands > Peat | place... | reverse complement strand
GCCGGATGCGGACATCCGACAATACATTCTGGGCTGCACTTGCGTGAATGATGTGACGGCGCGCGACCTGCAAAAGAAAGACGGGCAATGGAGCCGCGCCAAGGGCTTCGACACGTTCTGCCCGGTGGGGCCGCTGGTCACGAATGAAGTTGATCCTCTGGTGGCGGGACTGGCGGTCGAGACGCGGGTCAATGGCGCAGTTCGCCAGCAAGGCAATACCCGCGATTTTATTTTCTCGCTGGAGGCGGTGATCCGGCACATTGCGCAGGCGATGACTCTCTATCCCGGGGACTTGATTTCCAGCGGGACGCCCGCCGGCGTGGGCCCGCTGGTGGCAGGAGATGTAGTGGAGGTCAGTGTCGAAGGCGTGGGGACGCTGAGGAATACGGTGGCGGACGAGTGACGGAATGCAGATTGTAGATTTCAGATTGTAGACTTAAGTTGTCGAATCGAATCGATCTCGGGCAAGCGCTATTTCTGGGTTTTCAGTCAAAAATCATCAATTGACAATCTACTGCAGCCGGTAGCGTTCCCTCATGAGCCGTTGCAGACGCGGCTTGTAAAGCAAGTCGAAGGCGAGTTCCTTGTCGGGAAACATGGCAAGCGCGGCGCGTTTCGCGCCCGCGGCAAGTTCCGAGGCTTCCTCCAGCGTGAGGCTGGGGTCCTGACAAATGACCGAAGAGACCATGCTGATCATCAATTGCAGGCGGCGGATTTTACGGGCCTCTTCTTCCCGCGCCAGGCGGGCCTCGTCGTCTGACATCGGGAACCCGGCCTCCCGCGCCCCTTGTTCAGGAAGATTCATGGTGTCCCCTGATCCGCCCCCAGTCTTAGATGTGGCAACGCATCCCGGCGTTGCGCGTTGGTGAGGCTATTGTCGCTGACTGGCGGCGGAAAACAACTACCCGAAGGTGTAGTGGTGCGAATTACTCTGAGTCTTCTGGCGTCGTTTGCCGGATCTAGCGTCGGCCTTGTGCGATACTGACTTCATGCAGTCCCCGCTTCAATCGCCCACCGCGGCCACCGATCCCAAATCCGTCAAAGTGAATCTGACCGCTGGCACGGGCGTGGATATCGAGTGGAGCGACGGTCACGTCTCGCATTACAACTTCGTCTACCTGCGCGACGCCTGCCCCTGCGCCATGTGCGAAGAAGAGCGCGTGAAGACCGGCCGACGCGCGGGCGATCCGCCGAAGTCCGCGCCCGGAGCGCTTCCCATGTTCAAGCCCGCGGCCAAGCCTACGAGTGCTGAAGGCGTAGGCAAGTACGCGATCAAGTTCTCATGGAATGACAACCACGACCTCGGCATCTATTCTTGGAAATTCCTACGCGAGATTTGCCCGTGCACCGAGTGCAAGGCCGGGCGGACGGTGCAGTAAGACCCTTCGGCTCTTAGTTGCGTCATCCCGAGCTCCGCCTCGACCCGTTGGCGAAAGCACAGGCCTTCGGAATGACTCCCATATAGATGGAATCAACGTAAGTCACTGCGGGCTTTCCTCGTGGCCTAACGCTTCCGCGAATAATTCTCCACATACCGCGGCACGACCGTTCCCGGCTCCAGATGCGGATCATCGATCGCGGCACCCCACTTCATTTCCAGCGGCAGCACTCCGGCCCACGTGGGAAACGAATAATCTCCCCGGTCGTCGATGGGCGGGCCGCTGCGCACCTTGGCCGAGAATTCCTCGATCGGCACGCGCAACACCGACGTGGCTTTCAATTCGCGCTCGTTCGGCTGCCGCGCATCGTCCCAACGGCCCGGAAGAATGTGCTCCGCCAGCACGCGCATTGCCGCCCGCTTTTCTTCTGGATCGTCCACCGGGATGGCCTTGCCGAGAATCACGACCGATCGGTAGTTCATCGAGTGATTGAACGCGGAGCGGGCGAGCACGAGTCCGTCGAGCAGAGTGACGGTAATGCAAACCGGCACGCCCTCTTTCAGACGGCGCAACATGCGGCTCGCGGCCGAGCCATGAACGTAAAGGCTCGCACCTTTGCGGCCATATGAAGTTGGAATCACAAACGGCTGGCCATCGACCACAAAACCGATGTGACAGATCAAGCCTTCATCAAGGATCTGGTAGACCGCCTCGCGATCGTACACACCACGGTCTGCTTGGCGGACTACACGGGTGCGCGCAGTGGGCATTGGATTCTCAGGCATGGGAAAAGGGCTCCAGGTAAGCGCCAAGGATGGATGAAGGAAGAGTGTAACACCAGGCAAATGCAAATACGGTATTCTGCATCGTTCATTCTGTGGGGAGGCCCGGAATCCCTGCTGGAAACAGATATGCGCTCTCTTCTTGCTATTCTCCTGCTGGCCTCGGTTACAGCGTGGGCGGCTGAAATCAAGGGCCGAGTCACGAATGCGGTCGGCGGAGAAGCGCTGGGCCAGGTCGAGGTTACGGTGCTGGAAAACAAGGCCGCCACGGTCACCTCTCTCAGTGGCGATTTCGACATACCGAACCTTGTGCCGGGCAGCTACACCTTGCGGCTCAATGCCGTTGGCTATCGGATGCTGAGTGTTCCGTTCACGCTGGCCGCGGCCGAGGACGTGAAAGAATTCTCAATCACCATGGTGCCCGACAATTTCCATCGCACAGACAAGGTGGAAGTGCGCGGCGACGTATTCCAGGCCGAGGATACGCCAGCCACTGTGGAAACGAATCTTTCCGCCGCGGAAATCCGCGAGACCTCGACCGTGTTTGCCGACGATCCGTTTCGCGCGGTGCAAACGCTGCCGGGAGTTTCGGCGGAAGGGAACAACGAATTCTTCGCGGAGTTCTCGGTGATGGGCGCGCCGTTTTCGAGCGTTTCGATCTACATTGACGACGTGCTGGTGCAGAACCCGTTTCATGAGATCGGGAACTTCAGCGAAGGCGCGTCGCTGGGCGTGCTTACCAGCGAAGTGGTGGACGATATGAAGCTGCTTCCGGCGGCATATCCAGAGAAGTTTGGAGACGCAGATGGCGCGGCGCTCGATATCCACACGCGCGAGGGTAGCCGCGGATCGCCGCTGTTTCGGATATCAGCGGGGATTGCGGCCAGCGAAATTCTCGGCGAAGGCGGTCTGGGGAATGCCCGCAAAGGCTCGTGGCTGGTCTCTGTAAGGAAGAGTTATATCAACTACTTGGTCAAGAGTCGTGTACAAAATGCGCCGGCTGTGTCTTTCGAGGATGGCGATCTGAAATTGAACTACGACCTCACTTCGAGACAGAACGTGAGTTTTCTTGCCACTGGCGGGCACACTAATATGGCGATGAGCAATCCGGCGGCTCTCGTCAACTATCAGTACGCCAGCGGCAACAGCGATTTCACGCTGGCGCGCGCAGGATGGCGCTGGGCCTTGAATCCGCGCCTGCTGTTTGACGCTCGAGCCGCCTACTTGCGTGAGCCCGATCAACTATTCAACAACGCGAACGTATTGCTCACCAAGACTGACCATCACGAGTGGGTCGGTGGAGGAGGACTGTCATGGGCCTGGGCTCCAGATGAGGTTTTGCAAGCAGGATGGTCAGAGCGGCATCTGGGCGACGGTCGCTACCAGGCAGGCTTCACCATCACCGGCGCGCTGGCGTCTTACTCGCTGACAGGAAAGGGTTTGCGGCAAAGCGGCTATGCGCAGCAGTCTTCATCGTTGTTGTCCGGCCGCGTACACGTGCTTGGCAGCCTGCGCTGGGACAGCCTGTCGGGCTTCGCCTTTCATCCGCTGTCGTCACAAGCTTCGGTGGCGTGGCGAGCGGCACCCTCGACCGAATTCCAAGTTGGAGCCGGTAGGTACCAGCAGTTCGGTCCCGCGCAGCAGGATTCGAATCCTTGTCTGCCGCTCGCATTTATGCCCGAAACATCGAATCACTTGACGGTTGCGATTGACCAGCGCGTGGGAGAGAACACACGCATCCGCTTGCAGGCCTTTGACCGGCAGGATTCGTGGACGATAGGCCTCATCCAGGGTTTCAACGGCCAAGTTATAACGCCGCCTTGCGGTGGATTCGCTCCACTCGCGAACTCGACGTATCAGCGCGACTATTCCCGTGGTGCGCAGTTGATCCTGCAAAGGAGGAGCGCGAATCGCCTTTCCGGTTGGTTGGGATATACGTGGGTGACGGCACGCGAACGGCAGTTCGGAGTCTTGGTTCCGGTGAGCCCATATCACTTCTTTTTCGATACCATCTATTACCCCACGCTCGAGGATCAGCGCCACACGCTCAGCCTATTCGCCATGTATCGCTTGCGCCCGAGCCTCAACCTGAGCGGGAAATTCCTGTTCGGTTCGGGATTTCCGGTCCCCAGTGGCACCTATGTGCAAGTCGGCACCGGCCAGTACGTTCCCGTCGGCCTCAACGCAACCCGGCTGGGTGCATATGCAAGACTAGATCTTCGTACCGACAAGGACTGGGCGTTCCAACGCTGGAAGCTGACCCTATACGGCGAGGTCCTAAACCTGACCAACCACTACAACGGCCGGTATGCCTACGAATCGGGCATCGATCCAAATACCGGCAAAGCACTGGTGCAGACGCTGCAGGGGCTGCCGATCACGCCCACGGCCGGTCTGGTGTTTCAATTCTGATCCTGAACATCCGAGTTCAAACCAGACTTCACACGGGCGAGGGAGTTTGTCATTTGCGGGAGTGAACTCAAGTGCCGCAGGAAGTGTCACAGCCTGAAGCTGGATCGAGCAGCGAAGAAGAATTCAAATTGGAAAACCAGAGGATGCGGTCGCGCAAAAAGGAGTTGGCCAATTGCGCGGCGGAGGATATAAAAGATAGACGATAGAAAACGGAGGCCCGAGTATTCCATCTGCCTCAAAGGCTTTCGAAGATGGATGGCCGGGTATGGCAAGAATGAAAGTCTGGGCGCGATGGAGCTTTGCTCTGTTTGGTCCCGCCTTGCTGGCGGGATTCGTTCAGGCACGGAATTCTGCGCCGCGCGCGGGCAATGCTGCGACTCCACTTCCAGCTACCGACCGAAGCCAGCTTGTGCGTTTGTTGGCTGCACCACTTCCTGGTCACGCTGCCGCGCAGGGATCACCTTCTTTTTACGACTCCGATAGTCTCTACCAATACATCGATGGCGGAGCGGACGTCTATCTTCTGTACGACTTTCAGACTCTTCTGCACCAGGAATTCAAGAGCGGCGCGGCGGATTTGACCGCGGACATCTACGACATGGGCACGCCGGAAGACGCTTTTGGAATGTACTCGGCGGAGCGCTCGCCGGGTTACAACTACCTCACCGTCGGCGCGGAGGGCTACCGCAGCAAAGGGACTCTGAACTTCCTTCAGGACCGATATTACGTGAAGCTGGCCGGGTCCGGCACAGGCGCGGATGCCCTCCTCGACCAGTTTGCGCGCACCTTGTCAACGCGAATCGGCGGCGTCCGGACTTTGCCGCTTCCGCTCGAGAAACTCCCGCAAGAGCATCGGATCAAGCACTCGGAACAGTACATCAGGAAGGATCCGCTTGGTCACGCATTCCTGGCGCCGGCTTACCTGGTGAGGTACGCATCCGCCGGAAAGGAAAGCAAACTGGTTGTTTCTGTGGCAAGCGATTCGGCAGGAGCGAAAGGGCGCGCCGCGCAACTCGCGGAGCATTTCAAGCGGACGGGGGAATGCGCCGCTGCCCCGGACCTGGGAGAAGGTGGTCTTCGAGCAAAGAACAGTTTTGAAGGTACTGTCATTGCGCGAACCCAGGGGCGCTATCTGATTGCCTTGCTAAATCCGCCGCCGAATGGGGCGGAGATTCTAAAGACTGCCGCGCTCACTCTTCGGTGAGCGGCGACAGTAGCATTCATTGGGCCACACGAATTAATAAACGCAGTTTCAGGAGCTAAGCCATGAAAAGTCGTGAATGGAATCGCAGGGAGTTTATCGTCAAGCCGATCCTGTGGGCGGGAGCGGCCAGTGTGTTTGCAAGGTCGGATTTGCTGCTGGCCTCATCCGCCGGTGAGCCTGCGACAGGCGCGATACTGCAACGCACGCTCGGCAAAACTGGACTCGCGCTGCCGGTGGTCAGTATGGGAGTGATGAACGCGGATGTGCCGGGGTTGGTGCGGAGAGCCTACGAACTTGGAATCCGGTACTTCGACACTGCGGCCAGCTACCAGAACGGACGCAATGAGGAAATGCTAGGGAGCGTGGTCAAGGAGTTAGGTGCTCGCGATAAGGTGACAATCGCGACCAAGCAGGCGGTAAGAAACCATCGCCAGAGCCCCGACGCAAAAAGCCACTTCATCGAGGGCGTGGAAGCCAGCTTGAAGCGGCTGCAAATGGACCACGTCGACGTACTGTTCTACCATGCGGTCGACTCGGTCGAAGATGCGCGAGCCGAGGGCCCGCTGGAGGCCATACAGGCTCTGAAGAAGGACGGGAAAACCCGGTTCATTGGGATATCGACCCATAAGACTGTGGAAGTGCTGAACGAAGTGATGCGCGTGAATATGTTCGATGTGGCGTTGGTGATGTTGAATTACACCATGGCCCACGATGCGGAGATGCTGAGCACGATTGAAAAAGCGTCCAAGAGCGGAATTGGAATTATTGCCATGAAGACGCAAGCCGGGGGCACGGTCAGGCCAGACCCGAAAATGCCCAAAGAGCTGCCGCCGGCTAGCCAGACGGCGCTCTTGAAGTGGGCGCTCAATCATGAGTTCGTTGCGACTGCAATACCGGGATTCAGCACCTACGAGCATCTGGAGCAGGACTTCTCTGTCGCGCGGAACCTGGCATACACAGACGACGAAAAGAAGTTCCTCGGAGATAAAACCTTCGCAGCCGAAGCGGAATTCTGTCATCAGTGTGGCCAGTGCAGTACAGATTGTCCGAAGCAAGTGGACATACCGGCTCTGATGCGGTCGCACATGTATGCCGTGCAATATGGCAATGGCGACATGGCCCGGCAGGTAGTGAGTGAAGTCGCGCCGGGCCGGGGGCTCGATGCGTGCGCCATCTGCGACTCTTGCCTTGCGTCGTGCCGGAACACCGTGCAGATCGGGCGGAAAATCGAACAGTTGAAAGCGCTGCGGCTGGTCTGAGACGTCGAAGAGGCGTTAACAGGCCGACATTTTCCGGAGCACGGAGGAAACTGAGAAGGAGGCCTGCTGGCTCCCCGGTGAGACAAAGCCTTGCCAGCCGCTCGCACAGCTTGCAATCGAGGGACTCACGAAACCCGCGCAAGGCGCGCGGGTTCAGCGCGGAATTCTTCTCGCAGCTGGCGTTCGTACTCCGCAAGCTGTCGCTCGATCTCCCTTTTCTTTTCCTTTCGGCGTAACAGGTCTTCGCGGTAACGTTTCAAGAAATAGTCAATGGTCTCGACGCGAAGCTTGATGGTGTTTGCCGGCCGGTTTTCGTCCAGATCTTTGAAGGAGAAGTAGGGTGTGCCAGATCGTCCCACGATCTGCTCGATTACGCTGTAAATGGGCGCGTCATGGCCGCACTTGAAGCTGGAGACCTCCACTGCTACAAGGTTCGGATGGCGGGCCGTGAACTTGGCGGCCCAAATCTTGTGGTTGGAACTGGCCGAGAACGCAGTCTTCCACACGTCCGAGATGTCGAGCGGGTGTTTGATGATGCCTGCGCGTACCTCCGCGCCGAACAAGCGTTCCAGCAAGTCAGCATCCAGTGGTAGCGTGCTCTGCGAGAAGACCGGGTATCCCAGCTTCTGGAACTGCTCCAGAATCTCGTGGTTGACGCCGGGATCGTGGTGGTAAGGGCGTCCCAGCATGACGATGCCCAACTTGTCTTGCGCTTCCAGCTGATCGAGGACCTCACGAGCACGACAACGAATGCTGGATTCGAACTTCCCCAGCTCTCGAAAGCCGATCTCGATCGCGCGTTCATTTTCCGTCTGTGAGAGGCCGAGAATTGGCGCCCACGCCTGGAACATCTGGCGCGCAAAAAGCCTACGGTCGGAAAGGTTAACCAGCGGATGTACATATCGGATGCCGCGCTCGGCGAACAGGTCGGTCTCTTTTGTATAAGCCGCTTCCACGGTCTCCGGGGTCACCTGGACAGTAGGACAGGCGTTGTGCCCTTTGGTGTTCACCAGAGGAGAAGCCAGCACGTCAAACATAGGGAAGAAAATCACCTGCAACGGTTTTGACGAGTGTTTCTTGAAGATGAGGTTGTGCACGTGCGCGATGGTGATCTTTGAGGGGTAGCAGGGATCGATTGCGCCCCGGCTCGATCCCGTGCGATAGAGGTCGCCGCTGGTGAAATCCGAATAGACGATGTTCTCCGCCTGCACCCCCAGGCTCTCAAGGTAAGCACTGAACAGCGGCGCGTAGGCATACATGTTGAGAACGCGAGGAATGCCGATGCGCAACTGCCTGCGCTGGCTCATTAGCGCGACGCGCCGCCGCACAGCCACGGTCCAGGCACGGGCTGGGACTGGATCCGCCACACTTTCCGGGTGATGCGAACGCCACACTTCACGCGCGGCAATTTCTACCAGGTTCGGGTTTCGAGCCTTGGTCGCATCAAGGTCGGCCTTGATGCCCCGCATGCTTTCGACATCTTCCGCCGCGCCTTTTTCACAGCTGGCGATAATCATGCGCTGCTCACCCGGCTGGAGCGGCACCTTCGTAGGGAAAGACGGCGGCGCCCAGCTTTCCACGTCTCCAGTTTGTACGTCCAGGAACGTGCGCAGGCAGGCATTCTTGCAAAAGTGGCAGCGTGTGTCTTCACTATGCGTTGTGCGGTAGCTAATTTTGCGGACGGCATCAAGACCGATGAAAGTGGTCGAGTGCCCATTCCGCCAAAGGCGGATGGCTTCAATGGCGGCTCCGATTGCTCCTGATTCCCCGCAGTGCGGGTGAACCACAACCTCCGGTTCTTTCCCTGCGGAGCGAAAGTTGGCGCGAAGAAAGTCGACCTCGGCTTTCACAACTGCGAGATTGTTCTGTGTTCCACCCTGCAGAACAAAACGTGTGCCCAGAGCGGCGAGGTTCGGCACTTTGGCAACGTACAGGAAAACGTTCTTGGGCAGGACCGCCGCCAGGCCGGCTAGCACTTCGTTCGCCCGCCACCCTTGGCGCTGGAAGTTCACAATGTCAGATTGCAGGAACACCGCGCAGCCATAGCCGAAGGTCGGCATAGCATCGGCGGTGAAAGCAACGTCGGCGTAGTGCTCGACGGGAATGCCAAGTCCCTCCGCCGTGGATTGCAGGAAATATCCGTTGCCGGCGGAGCATTGTGTGTTGAGCTTGAAATCCCTCACGCGGCCATCTCTTAGGACGATGATCTTGATGTCCTGGCCGCCAACGTCCACGATGACGTGCGGATCCTTATAGAAGCGCTTTGCCGACTCAGTGTGAGCCACGGTCTCGACCAACGCCACGTCGGCCTGCAAGACACGTTGCAGAACGTCTTTAGCATAGCCGGTGGCGCCCACGCCGAGAACTTCTAGAACCGCACCTTGACCTTCCACGTGCTGGCGCAGTTTCCCGAACAAGTCGATGGTGTCTTGGATCGGGTTGCCCTGGGAGAATTGGTAGGTTTTCGAGAGCACTTCGCCTTGCTTCGACAAAAGCACAGCTTTGGTGGTGGTTGAGCCGCCATCCAGGCCGACAAAAGCCTCGACTCGCTCACCAGGCTGAAAAACACCGGGAGCGAACGGCCGATGCTCGTACCTAAGTTTGAACTCTTCCAACTCCGCCCTCGAAGCGCACAGGCCGCGACTCCCGGCAGCTTGTTTCTCCTTTTGACGTCCTTCGAGAATGTAATGCTCAAGACACTCGGTGCCCAGATACTGGCCCGTCTCCGAGTCTTCTCCCTTGCCAAACTCCACCGCGCCCATAGCCGCAAAATAAAGCGCGTTCTCCGGAGTCTGGATCAGGTTTTCAGGAGCAACGTTTGGGGGCAGTTCCACGCCCCGCTCGCGCCAGATGAGCGGAATGTTGTGTTGCCAAGCCTCACGCATGCCACGAATGAAACGGTTCGGCCCGCCTAGAAGCAGCACGTGGGGACGGAGCGTATGACCGCGAGTAAGTACAGTGAGGTTCTGCAGAACAAGTGCGTCGAAGAGCGAGGCCATCAATTCCTCGGGTGGGATGCCCTGCTTTTGCAACCCGTTGATGTCGGTTTCGGCGAAGACGCCACACTTGCCCGCAACTGGATGAATCTTGATCCCGGTGTAGCCCTGGTTGCACAGCTGGTCGGGGGGAATCTTCAGCTTGGCGCTGATTTTGTCAATGACCGCACCCGTACCACCCGCGCACTTGTCGTTCATGGAAGGGATCTTTTTCTTACGGCCGCCTTCGTCTTCCTCTTTGAAAATGATGATCTTGGCGTCCTGACCGCCGAGTTCGATTACCGAGTTCACTTCGGGATGAAGCTTTTCCACGGCCAGCGAAACTGCGTTCACTTCCTGGACGAACTTGGCCCCGATCAAGTTGCTGAGGGAATTGCCGCCTGAACCGGTGATGAACATGCGGCAGTTGTCAGCGGCGATGCCGACCTCCGCTTCCATACGCCGCAGAAACTCCAGAAGTTTCTCGGGTTGGCGTGTGTCATGGCGCTGGTACTCCTGCCAGAGAATGCGCTCGGTTCCGGCTTCGACCACGACGGCCTTCACCGTGGTTGAGCCAACGTCAAGCCCCACACGATAGCGGATGCCGGCCTGCCGCAGTGGTTGCTGCAGTTCAGGCTGACGATCAGCGACGCAGGCGCGTTGTGCAAGCGTACCCACGGATACTCCTATAGCTCCCGGCTCTCGGCCGGCAGTCGGGCAAGGCGCGCTTTGCCATCCATCAAATCGCTCACGTGCAAGACGAAGTTGGCGGCAACTCCGGTGATTCCCCTGACGCGCGGAACGGGATAGAAGGGACGGCGCAGGTACGGATGCTCGGCGACGTAGGCCTGAATCTCATCGAGCCGTTTGCCAGTGGAAGCAAGTGCCTGCGCGAATTCCGCCTTGGCGTTGCTCTTGGCTTCGCCCAGAGCCATTTGCACCCGGCTGTGAGCGTTGATCTCTCCCTCGCCTGACGTTTCGATCGCTAGAAAGAGCATGTCGCGAAAGCGGTTGATCACGGCAGACTGCACCCCATCGGACTGGCAAGACGGCATGCAACCAAACGGCTTCAGGGCGAGGACCATGTGGCACAGGCGATTAGTAGTGTAGTAAACGTTCTTGCCCACCTCCAGATGCCCCTCGCCGCCCCTCGCCAGCTGGTGGTAGAAGGGATGCGCCAGGCGGGCGAGTTCTTTCTGCGGAGGAAGAGGATGGGCGAGTCCGCCCATGTGCCGGGCGGTGCGGGCATATTGGCGGTTCCAGAGGACATCGCTCAGCCTCAACAGCAGCTGTTTCTTACGGAACTTCCACACGTTCGCCAGCTGTTTCTTCGCCTCCCACCAGCGAGCGTTGGGATAGGGAGCATCGAGGCCTTTGCGGTTTCTCGCGTTGGCGCGGGCCTCATACAGGAGGTAGGTGATCCAGCAACCGATCGTGTCAACGTACACCTGAGCCCCTTCCTGCTCCAGGAAGGCGAACATGTTGAAGTTGCCATCGCCTTCGGTGATTTGCGCCCAAAATTCACCGGTGATCTTGACGATGGGTTTCACCCGCGTTCGGTCCACTTCTACCTGGTTCAAACGCTCACGGGCAAGGTGCATTGCATCGCGAAAGTCATTCCCGTAAAGGTGATGGAGAACCTTGCCCAGCGTGTTGAGGACATCTTTGAGCTTTTTGTTCCGGGCGAGACGCTTTGACACCCACGCCGGCGTATGCTCAAGGATTTCGTAGCGCTTGCGATTCTGGAGAAAGTCGCTGAGTTGATCCACGACCTCTTTAATGGCCTGGTCGGTTGCACCGGGAACAACCTCGTAGGGACGGATCTGGTAGGCCATATCGTTAATCACGTCCCCCAGGTTCACACCGTTGACAGCCGCCCCCACGCCTAGGTCTATTGAGAATTTCAGACCAGGGTTGCCGGTTCTTGCCTTAGTGCCGTGGTCCTGCTGGAAAAGCAGAACCCGGAAGCCACAGAACCCGGCGTTTTCGAGGGCCATCCGATACTCGGATTCGTACATGCCAAAGCGGCAAGGTCCACAGGAACCGGCGGTGAAAAAGATGTAGCTGTCGATGATTTCCTGGCGCGAAAACCCGCTCGCCTCGAGCGACCGCAGGTACTGGATGAGATTCCCGACGGTGAAGTAAGTGGGATTGCACTGGCCGTTGTTGCCATACTCCTTGCCGGCCTGAAAGGCAGCGACGTCGGGGTTCGGCAGCATCTGGCAGCGATAGCCATTGCCCCGGAACACGGCTTCGATGAAGCGCTCGTGCTTCCATGTGAAACCTCCGAAGAGAATCGTCACCCGTTCCCGTTCCTCTGCAGTGAAGGGTCGCTCGACAGGACGGCGGAAGTGCTGGATGGGTGGTTCGACGAGCCCCGCAGCCTGTTCCAGCCGCGATTTTTCTGCGGCAACACGGCGGGCAATCTCTTCTTCAACTAGAGGAGAGAGCCTGCAGTCAGGAGAACCTGTGGTGCATCCCATGGGTTAAAGTTACTCCTCCCGCCTATCCCTGCGGAGAGCAGTGTGGAGGTTTCTGAACTGTACGCGCAGTACCGCCTTCAGCCCGAGTCGCTGCTTCTTTCTCAGGATTAGACCGAAGGATATGGTTCTAAACTGTGATTCTGATCACAGACCGGCGTGACGCCTTTCGATGTCACGCATCCACCGAGCCAAGGTTACATCTCGCGATGGGCCGTCGTTGCGTCCCAATTTACGTTTACAATGCTCGTGGACTTACCCGATCTCGGGATATCCTAGTCGAACTCTAAGGAGTCGAAGATGAGACAGTGTCTCTTCGCTGTGTCGCTAGTTGGAATGATCCTCATTCTCGTCGCCGGCTTGAGTGCGGGCAATCTGGATACAAAAGGCAAAGCGTGGCTGGCCGCCCATAACGATCCGGCCGCCATCAATGTCAAGGGCGACTGGTACGCCAAAGAGTGGGGCAAAATTATCCTAAACCAAGCCGAAGGCAGCAAAGACGTGACCGGATCTGGCGACGGCTGGGAGATTACTGGCGTGGTCAGCGGCAAGCAGGTTTTCTTGCTTTTCTCCAACCGCGGCAGGGTCACGTATTCCGCCGAACTGACTTCCCAAAGCGACGGTAGTCTCGATGGGTCCTATACCAAGGGCTTCATGGGCGACAAGTCGAAAGGTAAATCGATGCACCTCACCAAGAAGTAGCCAAGCGTGCACCTGAGCTGAATTTCAGCCGAATTGGCGAATAAGAGTGCCTCTTGCGGCACGAGAGAGTTGCTTGCAGGAGGACGTGCCAGGCCTTATCCGGGAAGAGGTCCATCGTCATGAAATGGCGTTTGAGCGCAGGGGCGATGCTGCTATTCGTTATTTGTACGGCCGCTGCGGTCCGAGCGGAATTGTCCAAGCAAGAGCGCGACGCTGCTGGGAAAATGATTGCTGGCACGCTCTATCTGCGGCTCGACGTTCCTTGCCGCTATGGCAGGGGACGATTCGCATTTGCCAAAGCCATCCATCATGTGGAATCCCTGCTTGAGGTCTCGCCCGACGGCTCTGGCGTTGAACGAAAGCTCGCCCTCCCTCCCAAGCACAAGCGAGACGACGTTTATTGGGGTTTCTTCCCGAATGACCCTGTGCGCTACGGAAAGCTCTTGTTCGATGGCGATACTGTCCAGGTGTGGATGGAAGGCATGTCGCCGAACGACTACGAGCTGTTGGTGGATTTTGTTCATATCCGGAACCTGGACGACTTCGCGAAGGCTTTTGACCGGGCGTTCTCCAAAGTTCCCCTGCAAGACGAGCATCCCGAGTGGCCGGCGGAGGTGCGCAAAGCGGTCGCCGAGCACAGACTGATCGCAGGCATGACCGAAGAGCAGGTCTTCAGCGTGGTGGGTACTCCCCTCAAAATGACAACCACGGACGAAATCGGGATCAAGGCGGACATCTGGTTTCCGCGACAGGACCGAGGATTTGTGACCGCGTGGGGCCAGACCGAAAGTATACCCACCGGTTTCCCAGCCCGTCTCAAGTTCAGGGATGGAAAGCTGCACGTAATAGAGCAAAAGATGGTTGATTCCTGTTCAGAGTGTGCCCCATTCCATCTGTCCGCAGAGCAAGTGGACTTGCAGGGACAGGAATGGCTCGACCCAATGGCGGCAGCAGCCGAGGTCAATGTTGACGGCACGTGGGCATCGGATGATTAGGGGCGGTGATCTCAAGCCAGCCGAGGCAAGCGACAGGCTGGCACCGAAGATGAGTTCGCTGAAAAAAAATTCGTTTACTGCTGTGTAATACACGATTCGCTCAGGGCCGTTCCACCTCCATCCGCTTCCGTTCCTACTGCATCTCGGAGTTTACAACCTATTTGTGGGCCGGCTCAATCGGGGCCAGGGAAACGATCTCCGGCATTCTGATACGATTTGCGTCGTTGGGCTTAGTTTTGGCAATGACATCCATGGCCTCGGTAGCCCCTACCAGCTCAAGATTTATCTTGCATACCCACGCCGAAGGAAAATCAAAATGGACGTAATAGGTCTTGCCCGGAGCGAGATCCACATCGATCGCCTGTTGGCCATAGTACCCCGCCTTCGAAGTGCCGATCTGGTGTTTTCCCTGAGGCAGGTTGAGCGTGAGATATCTTCCGTTCTGAAGATCTGCGGCCTCCTTGCCATCGGCAAACACAGGTGCTTTGACTTTTGGACAGTTGTGATAGTGTTCGCGGTACACCACAACATGCGCCGGTTCGGCCGCAGCCGACCCCTGTTCTGCTGCTACGCTCGCCGGCGGCTCGCTGACCGTCTTCTTAAGCTTGATGGATAAGTTCTCCTTGTCGGGTGTATAGATGCCGCGCGCATAGCGGCCGTGCAAGTCCCCGTCTTCGCGCAGGGTTAAGCTCGCGGTATAGATCTTCGACACCTTCGCGTGCCTGTCATGCCAGACGAAGGCGAGATAGAGCACGTTTCCGCTGACGACACCCTCGACCACACTATTGTCGCCTGTGCCTGTGACCTCCCGTGCGTCCTTGGCCTGGTGAAGAATCACCGTTCCCCAGTCGCCGGACTCCCAAACGCCATCCACGTTGATCTGGGCTGGGGCGGTGTACGAGGCAAGCCAGGCCCTGGCCTCATCCTCCTTGTCCTTAGCAAGCACTGGACAGGAGGAAAGAACGAGGCAGCCAAGCACGACGAGGATCAAACCGGACAATGATTTCTTCAGTTCCATTTCACTACCTCCTTATCTTGAGTTTCGACTCTTTGCCCTACCTAACTTTTTTCTTGCCGATTCTTGATTGCTCCATGAAATAACTCCGTCGTCGCTTCCTTGTCGAAATTGGCGAGCTTCCGCCAGTTACTTCCGACCTTCCGTTAATCGGCGTAAGCTCCTTTTCCAGTTATGAAAAACAATTTTTTTCTTTGAGGCCGATAACGTCGTGGATTCTACTCCATTGCGACTAGTCGCAAAAGTGGTTGCGACGCTTCATCCGGAACACCGCCAATCGTCTGCGAGCCGCATCGGCAGGGCCGGGAATTGTCAGGATTCCAGCCCGCCCTCGCAAGATTTCTCGTCGCTTAACTCGGAGGCGAACAACTTCCTTTGCTGTTCCGTTCCGCAAGTGGTTCATTCCGCTATAATGACGCTCGAAGAAGGTAGAAACCTCAACAGATCTTTGCCAAAGCAAAGGTTGCGCTGGCGTTGGAGATGATTTCGCTTAAGAAGATTTCGGGCAACTGATGTGTAATGCACGATCGAAATGAAAGGAGACTGCTTCATGAGACGTATGGTTGTTGTTGCTCTTTTGCTGCTTTGCGTCGCTGTGCCGGGTTCATTGATGGCCAAGGAGAAAGAAAAAGCCAAGCCTGTGGACATGAAGGATATCAACCGCATTTTCGTCGGATGGGTTGACATCGACCCAGAGGATTGGAAGATGCAGGGCTATGGTACCAAGCAAGATTGGCTCGATGTAATTAGCTCCGCGAACGAAGGTTTCCAGACAGACCTCACGAAGGCCTTGTCCGGGCGGACGCTTACCATGGCCAAGAACAGAGACGACGTCAATACCGTCGGAAATGATCTCTATATCAAGTTCTCGGATGCGAAGGTTGACAAGAAGTATCGCCTTCACATCGCAGTGCATTTTATTGACCCCAAAACTAACAACGAAGTTGGTTCTATTCCTCTGGAGACCTTGGGCGCACATCTTTGCGGCCTTTCAGGTTGCATCAACAAGGAACTTGGCGAAGTGAATCAGCAGATCCAAAAGAACCTTGGCATGAGAGCGAAGCATTAGACACTTTTTCGTCTTGAAAAGTGACGGAGGAGGCTGCGAACCAGCCAATCCTTCCGAAGTGTCGTTCGCAGCCTCTGTTAACAGCTTCTATCTATGCGTCTTGTAAAGTTGGCGGGTCACGCCGCAGAGGCAGTTTTTTCCCCAGGAGCAAGCGACGAGTGTCGTGATAGGGGTCGCGACCGGGGCCATAAACCGGATGGTATGGAGCGGCTCTTTCACGCCCGGGAACTTCAATCCCGAAGTCGTTGAGTTGCAGGAAGTGGCGCATTTGCAGCTTGTATCTGCCTTCGAGGCCGAAAATTAACTCCATTAGGCGCTCATTCAGCCAGACGATGTGGCGCAATCCAAACTCCCACAGGTAGGTATAACCCTTGAAATATTTCCAATCACCCTTGGTCGGGCGCCACATTCCGATGACGTCGCGGCGGATCTTCCAGCGCACGAAATTGAGCTCCTCGGGCGTGAGGGATCGGGTGCGCACGTTGCTGAAGTAGCCGTCGTACCAGCGAAAGTCGGAATAGTTGGCCACGCGGCCATCCTGCATCATCTCCTCGCGCAGCGGGGTCTTCGGGTACGGCGTCAACAACTGATCCATCACACTGTTAATGCCCATGTCCTTAACGAAGCGGTAGTTCTCGTACATGCTTTCTGTGTCATCGTCGGCAAGCCCGTTGATAATGCCGGCAATGACTATGATGTCTTCACTCTGCAACTCGGCCACCCCCCGCCGAATCACGTCAATGGTATTGGGCTTCCTCATTGCTCTGAGGTTCTTGATGGAGACGTTCTCGATCCCCAGGAAAATCGAGACAAAGCCGGCTTGTGCCATCTTCTTGGCAATGCCCGGGCGATGAGCAAAGCCGATGGGGCTGGCCTGAGTAGTGAACATGAGGTTCTTAAGCTTCAAGCCGATTACGCCGTCACAAAGGGCCTCAAACCTGTCCATGTCGAGTGTGATGTTGTCGTCAGAAAAGAAGACATGCCGGGCGCCGCGACTGTAGGCGTCTTCAATGTCGGCCAGAACGCGATCCAAAGGGAAAAGGCGGAACGAGCGGCCGTACATTTCGTGGATACTGCAAAAATTGCACAGATGCAGGCATCCCCGGCTGGTTTCGACCACGTCCGCGCGGCGAAAATACATGTGGAAACCTTTGGCGATGCGCTTTTGGCGCGCGGGAATTCGAATCTTGGTGATGTCCTCCAGTTCGCGCGGCGGATTGTGGCGAAATTCCTGGCCCTCTTTGTAGGAAATCCCCCGAACCTTTTCCAATCCTTTTCTGCCGGCTTCGAGGCAGTCAAGGAGTTCTCCAAAGCTGAAGTCTCCCTCTCCCCGAACGATGAAGTCCCAGAAACGGGCGTCCGGACCGTTGGCGATCTGCTCGTAGAACAACGTGGCGTGGTAGCCGCCGAGTACGGTCTGAATTCGGCTGTCGAACTGCTTGGTGAGATGGGCGAATCCAACCGTGGTGTCATATTGAAACGTCATGGAAGTGAAGCCCACGATATCCGGCCGGAACTGTTTCAGCACTTCAAGGAAACGCGGAACCGCTTGCTTCCGCCAGATCACCATGTCCGCGACCTTCACATCGTGATTGTCGATCTGCGCGGCGATGGTGGCCAGCGCAACGCTGGGTGGCTCCCACTGCCTGCGCGGGACCCAAGGCGACGTTGCCGGGCTCTGTACCAGAAGTGCTCTCACTGTTTTCTTCCTTCTGGACCGTTGAAAGGCGCGAGGTGGAACTCGAACATGGGCCGAAGAACTGAGGACCAGTATTCCCACGTGTGTCCACCTGGCGCCGTAGACCAGACGTGTGGAATTCCAGCCTGAGTGAACCGATTATGCAGGCTTAGCATCGCGTTGAACAAGTGGTCGTCCGTGCCGCAGGCAAGAAAGATTCTGGGAACTGGGCCTGGTTCCACGATGGTTTGCTTGCCTCTACCTTTTGCATCCAAGCGACCCGGGGGCGGCGGCTGGGAGGGCCAGTAGGTCCAGTCCTCATCAGTCAAACCACTGATTACGCTCACAGCCCCAAATCGTCCCGCGTACCGGCGCCCGATGTCCAGCGATAGGTATCCTCCAAAGGAAAACCCGCCGATGGACCAGTGATCACGACTAAAAGGAATCCCATACTGGCGCGAAGCGGTTCTTGCCACTTCCTCCGCGACCAAGGTCAGATAGTTCGGAAAGGGATACCGGTCCGAGTGAACTCGGTAAAAGTTGGGAAAGCGGACATCCGGCATGATCACGATCGCCGGACGGACTTTCGCTTGCGCCAGCAACTCGCCGTAAACCTGGTCGACCTTCAGGTAGGTCAGCAAGTACTCCGGCCGGTCGAACCAGCCATGGTTCAGGATAAACACGTCGGTCGGAGGGGGCTGCGTTTGCGGCACCAGGGCAATAAAGAACCGCGGCTCGTTCAACTCGGCGGAGAAAAAACGCACGCGTTCAATAATCAGCTTGGATTCTTGCGCTAGGCGTGTGACTTCCACTTCTCCGGGTTTGAGGGGAGCGGTTTCCCAGGGTTCCTTCTTCAAATGGGAACAACTGGTTAGGGTTGCCTGAAAAACCAACAGGCCAAAGACGATGGCCATGACTCGGTGGAGGTAGGTCCACTTGGCTTTCTTAGTTGCACCGGTTGCTAAACTCGCTTGTGGAGAGAAGAGAGCTGCTACCGTGTGAGGCCAGCTGAATGACATTACCCTGCCACCTTGCCGTCAAGTTTCTTCTGGATTGCCTGCTGGATCTGCTGCACAGTCTCGAGATTGTGCGGTGCGATCTCCCTTGGCATGAACTCAATTGCGAAATGGCTCTCGATGAAATTCACCAAGTTGAGCACACCAATCGAGTCGATAATGCCGCTACTGAGCAGTGGTGTCGTGTCTTCGAACCCTTCGCCGTACTCTCCCCGAAGGTGGTTCTCAAGTATGTACTCGCGGAGCACCGCTTGGATGTTCATCCCAACATTTCCTCCGCAAACCGCTTCTTCAGTGCCGCATAGTCGATTTTACCGCGACTTCCTTTGGGTACCGCTTCGACAAAGAATATGTGGTCGGGCATGGAGTACGGCGGCAAGAACTGGGAACAGAAGGTCTTCAGTTCGATCAGCGACAAGTTGCCTTGCGGGCAGGGGCGAACAAATGCCGCGATGCTGGTCTGCGTCTCTTGATTCTGAGAAGCAACCACTGCCGCCTCCAGCACTTCGGAGTGCCGGAGCAGAGCTGCTTCGATTTCTCCCAGTTCGATCCGAAAGCCACGCCGTTTCACTTGCCGGTCGAGTCGATCTACGAAAACGTAGTCGCCCCCGGCGTTGAGTGAAACCCGGTCTCCGGTACTGTAAAACCGTTTCCCTGAGATGTTGACGAACGCCTGCTCCGTTTCCTGGGGCCGGTTCCAGTATTCGCTCATGAGGGATTCTCCTCCGGCGAGCAACGTGTTGTTCGACGGGTCCATGATCACTTCCGCATAGGGGCAAGCTCGGCCAATGGGAATCGGCGCCGAGGGGTCGAAGCCTGCTGGCACGCGATACCACGTAACCACGTTGGTTTCCGTAGGCCCGTAAAGATTCGCGCAAGCCGCATGTGGCACCACGGCTTGTAGTTGCACAACGCTACGGCTCGCGAATACCTCTCCCGCGAACAGAACCACCCGCAAGTCCGGGTAGCTTCCTCGCGCGAATCCGCCCTCATTGAGCATGCCAGCGAGAAGGGATGGAACGGAGTACCAGACTGTGATGCGCTGGCCGCTGACGAACTGAGTCAGGAAACGCGGCATCCAACTGATATCGTCAGGAACCAGGACACAAGTAGCCCCCACCAACGCCATGTTGAAAATATCAAATGTCGAAAGATCGAAACTCAGTGGTGAAGGGCAAGCGATCCGGTCGTTCTGCCCCAGTTGGAATTCGGCGGCCGTCCACTTGACAAAAGCTGCCACAGCACGGTGCGAAAGTACGACTCCCTTGGGGTTGCCCGTAGAACCTGAAGTGAACAGGATCAACGCGGGATCATCTGGTGCGACGGAGGTTTCGGGGCACGGAACGGGTGAAGCCGCAACAATCTCACGCCAACGCAGTTGTTTCCCGTTCGTCGAATCCACGATGACGGCCCCGCTTTCATCGGCCTTAATCACGAAGCGAGGCGCAAAATCATCCAGCGTGGTCCGAATTCTTTCCGCTGGCCAACGGGGCTGGATGGGAACGTAAATGGCGCCAGCCATGAGCACCGCGAACAAGCATGTAATGGCTTCCGTTGATTTTGACATCAGCAGCGCCACACGATCTCCCTGGGAGAGCCCGCGCACGATCAGGGCATGAGAGAGAGAAGCTGCGTCCTCGCACAACTGGCGAAAGGTAGTAAGCCTATCATCTTCGAGGATCGCCGGAGAATCGCCCAGCCTTTCCGCGGTACGCCTGAGCCAGTGATGGAGCAACGGACCGTCAGGCTCGGACAAGAGTAACCCCCCAGGTAAATCCGATCCCCGCGGAGGCAAGCAGCAGAAGTTGGCCAGGGAGGATGCGTCCTTGGCGGCGGAGATCGGTGTAGTTGATCACGAGGTCGCTCGAAAAAGTGTGACCATATTCCGCCAGTTGGGGAGTACTCATGGTGCCGGCCGGTAGTCCCAGCATCCTCCCGAATGACTCCTGATCTGTCGTGCTCAGGTTGGAGTAGATGAAATGATCAATCGCCTCGAGCTTCACGGACGCCTGGTGAAGAGCCTTTTGTATGACCCGATGGAAGTTCAGGTGATAGATGGGCATCAGTTCGTTCTCGATCCGGGCGGAATCGACCTGGATCACAAAGCTTCCACTTCCGTTGGCGCTGCGCACGAAACTGATGACATCGTGGAGGTAGCCGAGGGTCGAGACTTCTGTGCCTAGGACCTCCGGACCTTCTTCAGCATCCCGACGGAGCAACACAGCGCTTCCGGCATCGCCCTGAACGGTAATCGGCAATAGAGAACGGCTTCCCGGCGGGGGGCTATCAGCGGTAACCAGCAGGGCGGTCCGCAGACTGACGTCGGCAGCCATCAGGGCAGACGCGTTCTTTAGAGCGAGATGCACTCCGCCGCATCCCCCGATCTTGAAGCTAAGATTGAGCGACTGTTCCGAGCCCAAATCAGCGCTGAGCTTCTGGGCAAAAGAGAAATACTGGTCGTTATGGTCAGGAATCGTGCTGAACTCGAGGATCAGGTCCACATCGCGCGCCCGGACCCTCGCTGCTGTCAGGCATGCTGCAGCAGCCTCCCGCGCCAGATCGTAGGGCTGTTTTTCGCCGCAGACGTGAACCCGCTTCAACCCCAGCCCTCGCATCACTTTTTCTCGCCGGTGGGGCGTCAATGGATCAAGTGCCGCCTCTATTCGCGCCTTTTCGCGCACCATTACGTCTTCCACCATTTCAACATCCGGTGGCACGGCGTAAGCGGTCGAGATAATCCTCAAGTTCATGGGTCTTCAGGGCAGTTCGAACGATAGTGCGGCACATCCTCCCACGGTGGAGGTACCGAGCAACACGGCCAAAGGTCGTTTGTTATTCTCCGTCCAGGATAAAGCCGCGATCAAGCGCAGAATTCCAACGCTGTCGGACTCGCCCAAGAAACCTTTTGGTGCGATCACGGGGGCTTCGGCGCCAAAGACCTCCCGAATCGTAACTCCCTCCAAGTCGTCGAGAGCGCGTGAGCCGTTCGCACTGGCAACTACCACTCTGACATCAGTCGGCAAAGAATCCCCGAGGGCTTGGCGCGCCACTGAGACGCCCGCCTTCGGATCCCCCGCCGCAAAGCCCGAGCGGAAAGTTGCATACACTGGGGCGCCACGCCTCTGGGCCCGGCGAGCAGACTCCATCACCACCGCCGTTGCACTTTCTCCTGGCACAAAACCATCTCTTTTCTCTGAAAGCGCTACTGAGGACTGATCGAAAGCAGCGCCGGAGAGCACGGCTGCGGTTTCAAACCAGTCATACATTGTCCGGGTCAGCGTATCGCCTGCCAGAACAATGGCCAGCTCTGCCTGTCCTGTGCGCAACAAAGACGCTGCCTGCATGAGCGCTCCTTCACCAGATAGTCCTTTATGGCTCAGGGTGATGTTGGGTCCACGCAGACCGAAGATACGGGCAACATGCGCGGCGGGGGCATTCGTGAGGGTCTCGGGAAAGACAATCGGATCGGACTGGGCGTAGCCATTTGCAGCCATGCTCTGAAGGAAAGATTCCGTCAGTTCCAGACAACCGAATCCGGTACCGAAAACAACTGCGATCCTGGACTTGTCCTCCCCCTTCAAGTCCAAACGGGCATCCTCGATCGCCAACGCAGTCGCCACAAGACACCAAGCCGAGAGGCGGTCAAGCCTCCTCGTCTTCAGCCCGGGAACAACATCAGCAGGACGGAAAGGATCCACCAGAAAGGCGCGCCGTGCTCCGTCACTCGGCCAAGCGGTTACCGTGCGTGGCTCCGTTTTCCTCTGGCCGATCAATCCCCGCAAGGGCCCGAACGGGCTCACGGTGCCGATGCCGGTTATGGATGGGTGATCGGCGCTCATGGGAGTTTCGAGTCCCCTGGCAGTTCAAAGATCAGGCTGGTGTTGCTCCCGCCGAAACCGGCAGATACAGTCATCCCCACGGGAATTGGCTGCTGACGCGGTTCTCCCATAAGCCAATCGACCGCGGGACTTTCGATCGGGTCGGTTAGGCGCAACGTGGGGAAAAGCGCCGATGCTTGCATGCCCGCGATGGTGACGGCCGCCTCCAGGGCTCCGGCCGCTCCCAGGCAGTGCCCAAAGAACGATTTCGTCGAGGATACCGGAACCGGAGAAGAGCGAGCCCGGAAACCCGTTTCATAGGCTTTGACCTCAGCGATGTCGTTCAAAGGCGTGCCGGTACCATGGGAATTGACATAGCCGATCGCGTCGGCCGCTACGTCGGCCATTGCCATGGCCGAGACGATCGAGTCGGCGAGGCCCCGACCCTGTTCGTCCGGGGCAGTGTGGTGGAAGGCATCGTTGGTCATGGCCCAGCCACGAAGAACGGCTATGACTCGCGCATGTCGTGACCTGGCATGTTCGAGGGTTTCAAGCACGAAGACCGCAGCACCTTCACCCAGGTTCAAGCCCTTCCGGTTCTTGTCAAAGGGGCGGCACGGGTCCGGATCAAGGGCACGCAGCGAATTGAAGCCGCTGAGCGTGTAGTGCGCCAAGGCGTCGCTGCCGCCAGCCAGCATGATGGGGGCATCCCCGGTCATCACCATAGTGGCGGCGAGGGCAATGGCCATCGCCCCGGAGGCGCACGCCACACTCACACCCCAGCACGGCCCGCGCAGCCCGAGCCAGACTCGGACTGCGTCTGCGGGATGAGAGGGCTGGTAGGAAGTGGCTCTGGCAAAGCCCCCTGCACGGTAATACTTTGCCGGATCAGAAACGATTCCCGGCTCGATCTCGCTGAGGCCCGCGACCGTGGTGGCGATAATGGCGCCAGCTTCCACGAAGTCGCTGCATTCGCCAGCTACTTTCGCGGCGTCGAGAGCGGCCAGCACAGCGAGATGATCCGTGCGGGAAAGCCGGAAGCCCGGACGCTGGTCCACATTCGGCAGTTCCGGGATTTCGGCAACCACCGGCGCGGGGCTCAACCCGGAGTCAAAGATGCTCAGAGGCTTCAGGCAACTGCGGCATTCGAGCAGCCCTGACTTCAGCGCAGGTAACCCTTGTCCAAATGGACTGATCGCCCCGATTCCGGTTATGGCTACCTGGTTCGAACTTCTATCCATGGGCCATCATATCCTGGGAAGCCGGAGCCGCTTCGACGATGCTTTCGCTGGGCCAGAATTCGAAAAAATTGAGCCATTGATCGTAGTAGACCCGCAGCGTGTCTTCAAGAAAGCGGGCGGCTTGCTCAAGGCCGGTTCGCAGGTCTTTGTCGCGGTCGCCGGTGTGCGGGAGCTGAATCAGCGGACCCATGATCACACGATAGCGCAGCCAGCTCTGGCGGACCACGAAACCGGGCGCGACGGGCGCGCCGGAAACGTATGCCAGGAGAAAGGGACCGAGGGGAAACGCGGCCGGCGATCCGAAGAACTGTGCCTCCGCCTGGAAGGGCTGGTAGACGCGATCGCCCTGGATAGCCACGATTTCGTTGGCACGCAGGGCATGAAGGAGTTTCAGCGTGGCCGTGGCATCGTCATTCATCTCCACCACGCGGAGCAGCTCGTTGGACATCAGATCACGCAGCATCATCTCAGCAGGCTTCCCACGTTCCACCATCCGGGCCACATTCACCGGCCGTCCGTGAAGCTCCAGCAAACGCGAAGCAAGTTCCCAGTTTCCCAGGTGAGCTGTCCAGACGATGACACCGTTGCCCTCTTCCAAGCAACGGTCGATGATCTCCATGCCGGGGTCAGGAACAACCAGCATTTTAAGCAACTCAGCATGACTGGCGCGGGGGACATAGCAATAGGAAACCATAAAATCGCAGAAAGAATAGAAGACCCAGTATGCTTTCCACAGCAAAACCAAATTGCTGCTGTGGCAGATCTTTCTCAGATTCGCGGTCAGCGCACGGCGTTCGCGGCGCAGAAGAAAGAAGAAAACTAGCGCGGTAATCAGGGCGATCGACGGATGCAAGAACTTTGGGACGCAAGGGATGATGGTAAACACGAGCTTGTGCGAGAACAGCGTGTGATAGCGGTGTTGGTACCAGCGCGTCATGGAAGGTCCGTGGGTGCGAGTTCGCTGACGCGATGAATGATCTTTCTTTTCAAGACCGAGTACATGTGCGTGATCTCGGAATCGGCGTAGCCAACCGATTGCAGGGTTCGCACCGCTGTGCCTATGGCATTCTGATTACTCAAGCCGAAGCGCTGGTGATACTCGAGCAGGATTTTGAACATCTCCGCCCGTGGCAGCGTGGGAGTACCAACCGGAAGGTCGTTGTAGGAGAACTGGCTGGTGAAATCGAGCCGCATCGGGTCCCATCCCGCGGCCAGCGCCTGCTGGTTGATTTCGCAGCCAGGAAAAAATCGCAGATTAAAGTGGTAGGGCAGCAGTGATGGTTTGGGCAATTCACCCAGCCAATCCAGCGTCTGTTGCGCCTGCTCGCGGGTTTCAGTCGGGAACCCGAACATAGTCGAGATGTTTACCGCTACGCCTTTGTTCTGCGTGTAGCTGATGATGTGACGGGCTTTGCTCAGGTTGACGCCCTTTTTAATCAGGCGCTGAATCTCCTCGTTGGCCGACTCGACCGCATAAGTAAACCATACCGCCCCGGCTTCGATCGCTTTGTCCACGAATTGCTCGGTCACCGTGTCGGCGCGCAGACCGTTGGCGAAGTAAAGCCGGACTTTGGGACCCGAGGTGATGATCTTTTCGAATATCGAGAGAGCGCGCTTCACGTCCACGTTGAAGATGTCGTCCACAATATAGAAATCCACGATGCCGTGCTTGCGATGC
>Ga0187771_10000436_pt1 | contig 25719 bp, 26 predicted proteins | sample 0116_SJ02_MP15_1_FD_133139 | JGI IMG/M metagenome (GOLD analysis project Ga0187771, IMG submission 133139) | Tropical peat soil microbial communities from peatlands in Department of Meta, Colombia - 0116_SJ02_MP15_10_MG | ecosystem: Environmental > Terrestrial > Soil > Wetlands > Peat | place... | reverse complement strand
CTCGATGTCGTGGGACATCGAAGGCGCGAAACGAGCTGGGATGGCCACCATCCTAGTAGAGAGTGATGGTGGGGGTCAGGTACAGGAGGGCCCCGATTACACCGTTTTCAGTCTGGCCGAAGTCCCCAGGATTGTCCGGTCGTTGTAAGAGAGGTGCTCCCATTGGAGACTCAACTTTTCATCGAGTCAGCTTTTCCATGGGCGTGGAGTGCCCCAATGTGATCAGCCAAGTGGATTGCCAGACACATCATTTTTTCCTCATCTCTTTCATTCCCTCCAAGCTGTCCTTGAAGGTGCCCAGCGGATGGACCTCTCTGTCCATGACAAAGTTGCTCGGTGAATTGAAGAAGATTTCGCCCATCTCTTCAAGGGTTTCCGTCTCAAGGACATAGGCGTCGGCGAGGACGTCCAAACACGGTCCCCCAGTCAGCTTCCCTTTCTTTTCGAGCTCTCGTTTGTATTTCAGATCGGCCGCTGCAACGTCGACGAACTGCTTGGGATCGATCACGACCCCAGGCTTCGCTCTTTCCATTACGATGAATCGCATGCTATCTTCGTTATCGCCCCTCTTTTAAGTTAGGAACTTGGTGCCCGTCGAAGCATGACCTGGCGAAGGCTCTGCAGCGAACCACCATAGGCAGAACTCTACCCGATTCTTCCAGTCCCAGATTGAAGATGAGCTGGCGTGTGCCTTCGCAAGTCTTACTGCAATGGTCAGTGCTCAGACGTTCGCGAACTCTTCTACCTAATGACTCGGTCTATGTGCTGAATTCCGGGCCGCCTGTTGATTTGAACGCTGCGTCTGGCTAGAATGTAGGATGTCACGATAGCGATTGTAACGAGGAGGGCGAAACCCGATTGAACTGGGAACTCGGGAATGCCTCCGCCTCCTGACTGGCTCGATGACGAACTGGTTGCGCTCGGGGAGGTCGTTGACGATGAGGATGTGGACGATGTCGAACTCGTCGGGGTCACGGAGAACTCAAGCCCTCTCAGAGAGCTGGCATTCACGTCAGTCCACGATTTCGAGCTGGCAGTCGATTGAGTCGGGGCCGGGACGCCGGCTGGAGGGACGACGACTGTGACGGAGCCCTCGGCATTGGTCCCTCCTGCCACCGTAACATTCGTCGGGCCTCCCCCCCCGAGCGAATGAAACAGAGCCGATTCATTCAGTATCCCGCCGCTTTCGGTGACCTGCGGGTAAAGAGTCAGACCGGTCATCGAGATGTTGATGTCATATTCTCCACTCGGCTTCTGGTTGTCGTTCGTCACGGCAGAAAGTCCCGAGATGTCGACCCTAGTGGTGTTGAGAAATTGGACCTCTGAGGGAGTAGCTCCCATGCCCGCTGCATGTTTGGCAAGTAGCGTCAGCGCCTGGTCGAGGTTCAGATTCTGTGCCGTTACGAACTTCTCAGAAAGCGCCAGTATGCCGCTGGCATATGACATTGTGTATGTGTACGATTGAACGGATGACATCACGACAGAGGAGGCTCCAAGAATGTCGTAGAAGGACGGCGGCAAGGCTGACGACCCAGAAGTGGAAGTCGCTGTAGTAGTCGTCATCGTCAACGTGCCAGTGAAGGAACTGAGATAACCAACGATGAGCCCGTAGTAAAGAAACGCAATGAAGAACGGGAGCGCAGTCATGTTCCCGGCTAGTTCCAGGTCCCCGTTTACAGTAGCGCTATTGGTCCCGTAGACGGGGGTGAGAGTGAACGAAGTCAGCGAGAACTTTCCCTCCGAAAAATTTGCGGAGGCCTTGGCCAATACGTTCTGGATGTTGGAGGAGTTGAGCCCCTCTCTCTGGAGCATCTGGAGACCCTGTGCGATGGTCGTCTGATCGACCACGAATTGGTCCTGACCGCTCCCATAGCTGCCATATTGCAATGTCACATTCCCCGAAACGGAAAGGGAGTTACCGTCGCCATGGTAGTTCGCCTTCATAGATGCTCCGGGAAACGACACGCCAGGAACTGCTTGGACTGTCAGACTGCCGCTCGACATGCCGTTTGAGTAGGATCCCGAGGAGGCCATTGAGGTTGAGTAGTTGAACGGCGCCTGGTTCAGGTCCTGGGTCGGTACAGTTTCGGTCTCATTGACGCTGATGGTCGTCTTCTCCCCCACTGTGATGGCCTTCAGATTGGAGCTGAGAGATGGCATCGTCCCTGGAGAAAGCATTTCAGACACAAATGAGTTAAACGCGAGATGGATCGAGCCATCAGGAAAGACCGTAATATGAACCCCATTGGAAGTCGTGACAGCATGAACTGGGAGCGACACAGAAGCAGACAGGATTAGGGCCAGGGCAAGGACGGCCGCGACCTTTGACTTCACTCTGAATTAATGCAGGAACTCAGTTATTTATAAGCGCACTAGCTAATCATTAGTCTTGTCTCTAACTGGGCTGGGGTTCAAGAACTCCTTTCGGAGACCCGTCAGGACTGTCCTGTCTGTTGCGGGAATCGCCCTTTGCGTCATGCTAATGCTCACGGTCTCTGGTATCTCGCAGAGATATGTTATGGTGGTGACCCAGAGCTACTCAATTTACCACTCAGACGTCGTGGTCGTGCCCCGTGCATCTCTCCTAGTAGAGGGAATCCCTCTCGGAGGAGCCATCCCCGAAGCCACGTCGGCACTTCTCGAAGGGGTGAGTGGTGTGGCAGCGACGACTCCAATCCTGTTTGTCGTGGACACGCAACAGCTGGTCCCCAGAAACATCACCATTGGTGTCCCAATTCAGAACTTCACCATGTTCAGCCAAGTGACGCAAGTCCAGCTCGAGGGCAACTACCCGACTTCATCGGATCAGGTGGTCGTCGGGGGTTATCTCGCAAGCACTTCAGATCTGTCAGTCGGCTCCATGATCAAGGAAAGTGGTATTTCGTTAGAAGTCAGCGGAATCATCTCCACGTCAAATCTGATCTTGGGAAACGCAGTGATTATGCCCTTGCAGACTGCCCAGTCCACACAGGGATACGTTGGGTTGGTTTCGGCGATCCTGGTGAGTTCTGCAGGAATCCAACCTCGTGTGCTTTCCCAACGCATCGAATCAAAGTTACCAAGTTTGGTGGCAATTGACCCTGCCCAAGATTTGTCCTTTACGAACCCGCTGACATCCTCTGTCGGAATCCTGTCTGAGAGCGTCGACGTCCTCTCGGTGACACTCGCATTCCTGTTCGTGGCCATCATCTCAAGCGTCAACTTGATGGAGCGGAAAGACGAGTTCTACACCATGAGGGCCATCGGTTCGTCCTCTGGCTCGATGATGAAAGTGGCCCTGGCAGAGACCGGGCTCGTCTCGCTTACAGGCTTCCTCTCCGGCCTGGGGCTTTCGGCGGTGGCAATCGCAATCGCCTTTCAGGAGTATGCTGGGATTCCATATCTCGATTCGCTGTTCAACACATTCGGCGTAATTCCTCTCTTTACGGCGTTCCTCGCGGGATTTGTAGTCGTCGGTTTCGGGATGCTTGTCGGGGCCATTACGATTACCCTAATGCTGAGGGACATGAAGTGAATCCACCAGTCAGCCGCCTAGTTTCGGCGACCGTAACTTACGACGACGGCCCAAGCAAAGTCGTAGCAGTGGACAGGGCGTCACTGGTCATTTCACAAGGCGAAACAGTCGGAATTATTGGGCCTTCAGGATCGGGGAAGACGACTTTGCTCAACATTCTGGGCACGCTCAGACCGCCAACGAGCGGGGATGTCTACTTCCAGGGGCTGAGTCTGTCGGATGTACGGGTAGGCGAGAGGAGGGTGCTCAGGCTCGCTAAGATGGGGTTTGTCTTTCAGCAGCTCAGGTTGATCCCGACCTTGAGCGCAATCGAGAACGTTGAACTTCCGATGGTACTAGCATCGGCACCCTCGAAACTTCGGGAGGGAAGAGCGTCTGCATTCATCGATGCGGTAGGGCTTTCCGGAAAAGAACACCGCCGTCCGAATCAGCTAAGCGTGGGAGAGCAGCAAAGGGTTGCTGTGGCGAGGGCCCTCGTCAACGACCCGAAACTGGTTCTGGCTGACGAACCGACCAGTCAACTAGACAGTTCCGCTGGGACAGAGATTGTTGAACTAATTCTTGCCCTCAGCAGAAAGACCGATGCTGCGGTCGTGATTTCGACTCATGACCCGGCAATCAGCAAAGGACTCGACCGAGTCTACACCATGCGTGACGGGGTTCTTTCCGATTAGTTGCCATGCTAGGCTTGGCACTTCAGGTTGCTAGAATATGTGACCCGCCTCTGGGGTAGTTTCACCAACAATTTTTCTCTGAATTGAGGTTTGACTCCCTCTGAGTTGTTCTCTCATTTGCGCCTACGAAAGGGCTTGCTAACCGGCTTCCTGATGTAGTGAATGCCTACCCCGATGATGGCAAGGTCGGAAGCCCAAACAATCGCTGCGTAGGTCCACGCAAGGACGGTGGCTGAAATCGTTCCCTTGAGCACTATCGTAATGGCGGAAATTGCAATAGGAAAGTCACGAGTCACTCGGGTTCCATTGGAAAGAAACCCTGCGAAGTACAGCGAACCCGCCCACGCCATCAAGCCCAGATACTCGATGTCGGAATTCGCAGACCCAGCGAACCCCGTCCGAGGCGTGTCAAGGGTCAAGCTCAGGGGGAGATCCACTGTGTTTGCCGTCGTGGTTGAAGTCGAGAGTTCAGCGCCGTCAATTTCGAGTGATGCGCTCGAAGGCACAAGCACGGTGGAGATGTTAAGACCAACTGGAGAAATCGGAACTAATCTTACCACTACAGAAGTGGCGACTGGCGTCATTGCTGTGACCTCGCCCGGGACCGGTGGCGTCAAAGTCACTCCTACTGATATGGCCACCCTGTACGCAACGTTCGACAATGTGAAGTCCATCTCCAATGCAGCAATCCCTGATGTGGATGGTGGCGGAGATGGCGTGGACAACGGAAAGGACAGTCCCATCAGGAAAAGAGCCGAAACGAAGATATAGAGTGCAATAGGATATCTCCTGAGATACTTGTTCCTCAACTAACCCGTCCCTCTAAGCCTAGATTCGATTTAACCGTGCCTGACACTAGAATGAGAGAGGGGCTTGTTTCAACTTGATTGCGCAGAACCCTCTCTCATGCGGTAATCCTTAAGAGAGAGAACGCGAGTTTCTACTTCATGGACAGGATTCTCGCTGTCCTGGAGTTTATCGAGACCGGAGACAAGAGTTGGGCGGAGATCTACCACTATTGCGAAAAGATTGGACTGCATCCATTCACTTGCCGAAGTGTCCTTACCGACCCCAAAGACCCGCTGGTTACAGAAGAGAACTCGCGGGTCAGCCTGAGTCGAAAGGGACACCAAGTATCCGCCAACTGCCAGATAAACGCCTCAATCCTGGGAGAGGATTGGGCCTAGTTTACTAAGAGAGCGCCTTCGCCCGACTTGACACTGACAATGCTGCACTCAAAAAGATTAACGACAAGACAGACTGTCGGCTTACACTTTCCAGACGCCAGCACCAGCGACTGATCGACCTACCTTCTTGTGTTCTCAGAAACAATCTCGTGTATGGTGAGGAAGCTTTCGCCATCGAACATTTCGGCTGAGGGGGTGTTCGAGTGAGCCCGCTTGAAAGCTTCGCTCGTGGTCCATTTCTCAAAGCTCTCCATCGAGTCCCAGTATGTCCTGATGATGTACCTATCTCCCTTGATTGGCCTCAGCACTTCGTTTCTCAAGAAGCCGGGTGAGTCCTGGACATAACGGGTTCCAGTTTTGAACCTCGCCTCGAAGGCCTCGTAGAATTCCTTCTTTACCGGAATGTGATTCTCCACTGAAATCATGAGTTTTGCAGGCTTCTGAATCCTAATGAACTTTTGCGACTACTGCCGCTTGGCCAGGCTTTCTTCGAAGGCGGCCACATCTTTGAAGTATCCCTGCACCCGCCCTGCAGCTTCTGGGTTCATGTAGAGTTCGGCAACTGGGCTGTCGATTAGCGAGACAATCTTCGCTGCGACTTCATCCGCTGCCTCGATTCTGGTCCCCCAGACCGACTCTCCGGCCCTCGCCCGCAAGGGAGGCCCTGCGATGTCGTGGAAAGGAGTATCTACAATACCAGGCATTATGACAGACACGTGAATCTGCGGGTACTTGGAACGAAGCTCCATCCTCAGGTTTGCACTGAGTACGTTGACTGCGCTCTTTGAAGCGCTGTAAATCGAGCGGTAACTGGTAATCGGGACCCTTCCCAAGAACGACGATACATTGATGATGTGACCATGGCCCCTTTCCTTGAAGTGTGGCAGAATCGCTTGCATGCCGTACAATACGGACATTAACACCACGTCAACAGTATTCCGGACGTCCTCTTCAGTAAGTTCCGACACGGCTTTGTTTATCCCCCGCCCAGCATTGTTCACCCATACGTCGACGTGGCCAAATTCGGTAATAGCGACATCTCTCAGGTGCTCAACACTCTTCCTCTTGGTAACGTCGGTTACAACTGGTAGAGCATGAACACCCGCCCGCGAGGCGACTTTCCCCAGCTCTAGCTCCCGTCTGGCACCTAATACGAGGCGCTCGCCGCGGCTGCCCAGCTGTAATGCGAGGGCGGCACCGATACCACTACTCGCTCCTGTGATTACGACGACCCTGTCGGTCATGCAAGCTTCCGGAGTGATTGGCGCCTCTGGCCTGAGTTAAGGCTTCTCGCTCACAGGTATCCCCTTGTTTCCATACCCGTTGTAGTGCGTCATGTCCTCAACATCACGCCGCACCCTCAGGTACCTGTTTGATGGGTGTACGGGGTATCCGAGACGCGCTGCATAAGCAATCCTCAGGTGCTTTGGTACTGCGAGGACACGCTTCACTTTCTCTTCAACTTTCTCCCCGCTGAAGACGCTCATGATTTGGAAGCCAATCTTCAAGGCCTGAGCAGTGAGCCACATGTTCTCCATTACGCAACCGAGGCCCAGGATGCCCAAGAAGTCTCCTTCGGAAGCGGGTGCCCTCTTCCTGGGGTCGTAGACTACAACCAACACTGCCGTGCTGCCATCTATTGCATCGTTCAGGGACGAGTTTCTTTCCTTTCCAAGCACCTCGTCGAACCTCGCTGGGTCTCTCCACGCAGGGGGGAAGTAGGTGCCCAAGATTCCCACTCTCCTTTGGAGCAACTCCTTCTTCGAGACGGACAACTGGCGGTAGTTTTCCCTGACGAACGATTCAGAGACGGGTGATTTAATGCTCCCAATCTTTCTCAAGAGCTTCCTGTCATCGACCACAATGATTTCGAAGTTCTGCATGTTATGGGGAGTAGGCGCCCATCGCGCCGCTTCAATAATCCTCTTCAGATCATCACTCTTGACAGGCCTGCTGGGGTCGAATGAAAGCCGCACGGACCGTCTTTCCTGGATGACCCTCAGTATGTCTGTCATATCTGTTGAGAAAGGATTCGTCCCTAACTAGTATAAACGGGGCGGACGATTACTAATACTGAGAACCACTTTCAAGACTTGTCCTCGCGCGCCCTTTCCGGGTGCGGCAAGTACCGTTGATACGGATACGCTAACTTCAACTTGTCCTGCGGACTTCAAGTCCTCGAATCTTCAAAAGGTGGTTGTGCACCTACTACTCGCGGGAGAATCTAGATGGCTACGACCGAGGGGACGTCATCGGATGAATACGAGGCTCCTGCCATGCTGGCAGAGGACGAGGTCCTCTTTCCCCACACGGAAGTCATGGTGACCGCAAGGAATCAGAGGAACACGGCAGCCCTGCTCCAGGCAGTTAAGGAGCGTCATCTAGTTGTGTTTGTACCTTGTGGAAGCGCGAAGGATGCCATGGGCTCGATAGGCACCCTTGTGCTCGTCCGAAAGACGGCTGTGGTCAAAGGGGATGTCAACGCGTCAATCAAGGGGTTGTGGAGGGTACGCGTTGAGCAGGTCTTTGAAGAGTCCGCATACTCGAGAGTTCGCTTCACGAGGGCAAGGGAAATCGACTACGCTTCCTCTAGCAAGTCGAGGGTCATGCAAGTCGTGTTCCATCAACTCGACGAATTTCTCAAGCTGATTCCCGGTATTCCATCTGAAATAATTGAAGCCTTGAGAAGCGCAGAGACACCCGGCAAGCTCGCAGACTTGTGCGCCTACTCACCAGGTTTTTCCTCTGATGATAGGCTCGACCTGCTGAATACACTAGGTGGGGAAGAAAGGCTCGAGAAAGTCAGCAGGCTGTTTGAGAGACATCTAGCAGAACTTAGAGAGTTGGCAAAGATCAAGACAATACCTGAGTGCGAGACCTGTATGGAGCTAGCTGATAGGGCCTTCGAATCTGAACCGATGCGGAGAGGTGAGATTGCATCAGAGTTCTTGAACCACGTCATTCAGAAGCATACAGGTGAATTGTTGGGCCTTCTTGCAGAGAAATATGGTCCCGCATTCATGAGGAGGAGGGCTCTGAAGTGAGACAACCTGAGGGGAAATGAATCGACGAGGATTCTGAAGGGCGTAGAGCGGGTGGACGGTTCCCGTATGGGCGGCTCGAATAGCTATCTTCTCGAGGAATTCGATGGATCACTCATACTAGTGGACGCTGGAATGCAGGCCGACGGCAAGAAGATCCTGGAATACATTTCCATGACGATGATGCGCAAGCCCTCTGATGTGAAGACCATCATCCTCACGCACTGCCATATAGATCACGTCCGGGGAGCCGCTGCCCTGAAGGCGGCTACAGGTGCCAAAGTCGCGGTTCATGAGGCAGACGCTGGATTCGTTTCAGGAAAAGAGAGGTATCCGCCCCCGGCAGGTACAATGGGACTAATCTTCAGGCTGATGTCTGCCTTTGTCCACGCAAGACCCGTGGAGCCCGACATCAGATTGAAGGAGAGCGACAAGGTCGGAAGGTTGACGGTTCTCCACACCCCGGGACATACGCCAGGGAGCATATCCCTCTACGACAAGGATGGAGGGGTATTGTTAGTTGGAGACACGGCTCGGTTCCTAAATCGCAGACTTCAGGGTCCGCCACCCCAATTCACACCGAACATGGACCAGGCAAAGGCCTCGATCGATAGGCTCTCCAAACTTGACTTCGAAGTGATGCTCAGCGGGCACGGTGAACCGCTAAAGTCCAAGGATGCACCTAGGTTGATGAATGAATTGACGAGGAGACTTTGAAGTGAGGATTGCTGTAGTCCTTTCTCAGAAGTAGAGGATTGGGGTAGATTACCAGCCTGGGTCCTATGTCGAGTCAAGAGGTCGGCAGAGTAAAGTCTCTCCCGGTACCACTAGCATCTTCCGGTAAAGGTTGAGGGCTCTCAAACCCCCATACTTGCGGGCCACTTCTCTGTAGTTCGTCCTTGCGAAACCACGAGACCTGAAAAGCCCTTCGGACTCTATGTTCTCCTCCTCTATGCTTGCATAAGCATCGCGCATGCTCAGCCCTGAAAAGTAGTTGAGTGAATGGTCCAGAAGCCGGGTTGCGACCCTTCTCCTTCGGTGGTCCTTGGCCACAGCTATGTAGTAGACATAACCGATGACGCCATCTAAGGTCTTCAACATGACAAGGCCCACTGGACCCTCGTCGACTGTTGCCTCCATTACCACTTCTACGTTTACGAGTGTTTTCTTGGCGTGGCTCAGATACCACCCCTCGAAACTCTCCTCGAGTAGATGTTCTAGCGACGCCCTCTTTCCAATGGGGACATTGACTACCCTCATGTCTGCGTCTTGAACTGTCAGAGATGGAACACCTTCCTCGCGTTCTCCGAAAGGATTCTTTTCCGGTCTCCTGCATCGATTTCAAGCCTAGCTACAAGTGAGATAGCCTTAGAGGGGTGAGTGACTGGATAATCGCTTCCAAAAATCACTTTGTCGGCCCCACCTGCGAAGAATATGGCTCTGCTGAGTCTCTCAGCCAGCCAGTCGGTGTACTGCCCGATGTACTTGCTCCCGCCTACCATCAAGCCCGAGATATCTGCATAGACATTCGGGTGCTTGTAAATCAACTCGGCGACGTCTTCAATCCAGGGATTACCAAAGTGGCAAGCTACGATCTTCAGGCCAGCATGCCTGTTCGCGACGGTGTCTAAGACCATCGGATGGGAATTCTCTAAGCTTCCCTTGGCATAAGCAATGTCGCCAGTATGGAACATTACAGGAAGGTCAGCGGATTCGGCATAGTCAAACATAGGGTCGAAGACGGGGTCGTCGGCTCGGGTCTCTCCGTATCCAAGCATGATCTTGAAGGCCCTGACAAGGTCATCATTCTCTTTGGTAAGCTGCACGGCATCAGACACCCTTCTCGCATCCGGTTCGACCGTCACCACCGGGAGAAGCTTGCCTCGGCTTTTCCCGCAGAGTTTCAGGACATCTTCATTCGGGAAAGGGACGCCCCTCCCTGTTATTGAGCAGAGTAGCAGTCCGAGAGTCACACCATTCAGCTCCATTAGTCTTAGGAGTTCCTTTAGGTCGTAACTAAGCCCATTTCGTTCGGCATACACATTGAGTCGGTCGTTCTTTCGCTCTGAGAGATGAGAATGTGCGTCTATAATCCCAGGCACTGTTCAAGCTTTACTCTGAATTAGCATAAAGGTTTGTGATTCGGGTCTAACTTGACTGGCGGTGATTCAGTTCTTAGCTTGAGGTCTCCTCCGCGCGGGCGTCCTCGGGCGTCACCTTTTCCGACCGCTAGGCGTCCTGGCTGCTATGCTTCGACGGCGTGCTCCGATTGTCCATCCGCGTCTGACCTCAAAAAAAGCAAATGGGATCGCGCAGACAAGGGCGACTGCAACTGTCTTCTCTGGTCCCACTAGAATGTCTGACGCTAGTGAGATGACCAGCACATCACTCGAGAGGTCGACAAGAGCTCCGATTGGAAGGATGGCTATCATGAGGGCGAATGCGAAGAGGAGAATCCTCTTGGAACTGAAGAATCGATTCGTAGAGGAGATTGTCATTGAAACCAACAACGCCAAGGGATAAACGAGCGCAATCAGAACAACATGGAGCAGTAACGTTCCAAGACCGAATTCCTCGAGAAGTGCGCCACTGAGTGGGTTGGTCTCGACGATTGTTGTCCCATTTGCGTACACTATAGTCAAGAGACCAGCCAGCATGTTCAGAGTCACAGTGATGCTCAAAGACAACAGGACGGCGTTTCTTCGGTTCAACCTCGGTCATATCAGAGAAGCCCCGTTTCTAACGCTTCTGGCACCTTCTTCTTTCGATGACGCGGGGATCGGGTCGAGAAGGTCGACTTTCTAAGCCTCCATAAGGTGAATGACGAGGAGGAAAGGTGTTAGTAGGCGGCCCCGTCCTTCTGATGTAAATCGGCGAGCCAGGGTTCATAGGATGAGCCTTGGCGTTCATACTCTGCGATCCTCTATTATTATAACCGAGTTCCGGCAGGTCACTGGGAAGTTTGGAAGCCATCCCGACCCAGGTTGAAGTTGCAGGGCCATCTAAAGGACTTCGGAACCACCAACTTAGGGCTCTCCTTTCAATGGTAGGTGTGGCTCTCCTGCTCAACTACGTCGAAACCATGATTATCCCGGGAATTCCCACAATCCAGAGCGATTTCATGACGACCTCAAGCGTGGTCTCGTGGGTCACTTCCGCGTTCCTCATCGTGGGCAGCGCTGCATCCCCCCTCTTCGGGAAGCTGGGGGACAGCTACGGCAAGAAGCGGATGTTCCTACTCGCGCTCACCTTCTACACAGCAGGCGTGGGCCTTGGTGGATTCTCTCCCTCAATCGGCTTCCTAATTTTCGCGAGGGCCGTCCAAGGCATCGGATTCGCCATAGTTCCGCTGGCCCTTGCGATAATAGCTGAGACATTCCCGAAGGAGCGAATAGCAACAGCCCAGGGAGTCGTCAGTGCGACGTTCGCTATAGGTGCTGCGGCAGGGCTTGTTATCGGGGCCTATGTCGTCCAAGACTTCGGGTGGCAGTGGGCCTTCCACTCTGCCTTCATCCTGAGTATCGTCCTCTACATAGTGGTTGCCAAGTTCCTCCCGAGAGGTGTTCCGGGCACCAAGGCGAAGGTGAACTATTACACGACCGTCATGCTCATGGCAGGCGTCTCGATGGTTCTTCTTTACCTGACGGAAGGCCCGTATGAAGGCTGGTACTCTGCCTACGCCCTTGCTGCCTTGGCGGCGGGAGCATTTCTAACGATAGGCTTCTTCATCTCCGAGAGCAAGAGCACCAATCCCCTCATCCAGCTGAAGCTACTCAGGGTCCGGAACGTCCTGGTTGCCAACCTAGTGGGGATCATCTCAGGTGTCTCTATGTTTCTGCTGTTCTTTGCCGTAGTCTACTACACCGAGTTGCAGAAGCCGGTCGGATTGAACCTGGACGTCATCTCGGCTGGACTGACCCTCGCCCCTGCCACATTGCTGATGCTAGTCGCAGGTCCAGGCCTAGGCAGGCTTGTGGCAAGGAGTGGTCCGAAACCGACAATGGTGTTAGGCGCCTGCATTGCCATCATTGGGTTCGGGCTCTTCATTTTCAATAGGGCCACGACAACAGATGTCACGCTGGCGGCGGCTGTTTCAATGGTTGGGGCCGTCTCCGTCATCATCCCTATAGTCAACATGATTAGTGTCTCACTCCCGAGGGAGACCGTAGCAACAGGCCTCGGTCTGAACACAATGCTAAGAAACATCGGTGGGGCGGTGGGTCCGGTCATCGCGACGACCATCATGAGCACCTATACTGTCACGATCGTCAACAAAGCCGGGCAAAGGATTACCTTCCCCTCTTCAATGGCGTTTGATTTCATCTTCTATATCGGGGCAGCCGCGATGCTGTTGGCTATTCTCATATCGCTGGCCGCAAGGAACTACACCTTCAGCAACACGCCTTAAATCCATTCGCTGGCGTCGACGGATTCAGGTCTTCCCTTACCTTCGGGACACGGGTACCTCGAGGTGAGGGCGACTGGCCTGTGGTTTCAATCCTACCGTTGGTGCGAGTTTATCGCTTCACATGCTCCAGTGCTTGTTGGGGAGCTGATGGCGAACCGACGCCCCGATTTGCTATCTGGTGCACGACAAGTAAAAATGCTGCAAAGAGAGGAATCAATACAAGATCGTTCAGTGCGACGACGGTCTCCCCGAACCAGAAAGTCGCAAAGGACAGCAGCAGAGCCGACACGACAACCTTCATGTTTGATTGTTTGATTTTCCTCACTTGATTTCGGAGTACGTAGGTGGCAACAATCACGATTGCGACTCCCCCAGCGAGACCAAGGCTGGTTGAAGCGAAGTTGTTGGGAAGAAGTCCGACGAGGACGATCGCGGCCTCGAAGGCCTCCACCGCTCCCACCGAAAAACCCGTGTACATTACGCCCCTCACAAACTCCTCTTGCGTGAAGCCTCCTGTTCTCCCCTTCAACACGGATCTCCGCGCGCTCCTGACCAGCCTGACTCCGAAATAGAGCAAAAGTGTGCCACCGACGAGCCTGACGTAAACGGCAGGCAAGAGCGCAATGGCACTTCCGATGAGGAAAGTTGGGATTAGAACGACAATCGTTCCCAGCGCGACGTACATAAAGGCAGAGTATCGGCCGGAATCCGCGAACAGAGCCAATCCGACCGCGGCTGCTTCCGTAAGCTCGAGAGTCGTGATTCCGATGGCGGTTAGAAATATTGCGAGGTCAAAAATCAAGATGGCCGGACCGCTCATTGGACTTCGATTACCACTATTCTAAGCGTTTCGGGCATCAGGCGACCACCCAATCACATTCGCGTGGTCCGGTGATATTCCTGGTCAGGTCGCGCCTTGGTACAGCGCACCCATGATGCTCGTCAAATCCTCCTCCAAGTCCGGGAATGTTATGCTGGAATTGAGATGTACCTGAATGAAGACATTACCTTTTGTGCAAACCCCATTGACTACAGCTATGCCTTCTAAGTCCTCGCCATATCCGTAACACTTCCCGTACTGCTGAAAGGAGGTCAGGTCACTTGATATGTCAACATAGCCGGGAAGACCTTTGACGCTAGCGGTGAACTTGTTGAAGTATGCCTGTGATGTCACAGCGGAAGAGTATTCTGTCACGGTAACGTTCGCAGATGACCCATCGGATTGGTCGAGGATCGCCCAGTCGCTCATCTGGACGTTGCTCCCTGGACTCGTGGGCTTTGAGAACTCGAGGCGGAACCCCGCCGAGTTGGTCTGCACCGCCGAGGCAATTATAGAGTTGGCACCCACGGATATTGATGTATTCGCTTCAGTCGTCAATGATGTTGGTGTGTTGGTGACGACCAGCACTACGACACCGGAAGTGATCAAGACAGCAACCACTATGATGACCACTACGACGCGTCTGTCTATGCCGGCCTTTGCGGTTACGGCTGAGTCTCCGGCCGCCCCCCACAAATCCAAGTTGTGAAGGAGCGTTCGGATGGAGGCAAGCAAGAGCGATTGTCTCCTTAATGTCAAGTCATTAGGAACTTTCGTTCCCTCTGTCGGAATGATATCTGCGACTCTAGCCATGGGAGGGCTGAGCTCCTTCATTCAAAAACTCTTGGTCCTACACATGCCGTCGTTCAGTTGAGGTCGACCTGGGCCCGCACTGGCGCACCTCCTCTGCGAGCTTTTCGGCAGAAGTCTCCCCCACTACCGAGCTCCCCCTAACAAGGATCAGTTGAAGGTTCTCCTGTTGGACAATTGGACTCTCTAACCGGAAGTAGTTGCCTCAAGAGAAATTGAGGGTCCGGACCGTGGGTCCGGGACCGTTCTGCCGGCTAGTGCGTCGCGTTCTGCCATAGCCCTATTACGTTGCCTTCCGTGTCGGTGAAATAGGCCGTGAAGCCCATGTCCCCCACTGGGGACTTCTTGCCCGCGACTTTCCCTCCGAGCTTTGTGATGTTCTTCAAGGTCGCGTCTATGTCGGCCACCCCTATGGTAACCGTCGGGGCTTTCAAGGCTCCACTTCTCTTCCCCATGCCTCCGTTGATGGAACCCGGAGTGATGGGCATTCCATTCTTGTCCGACTTTGTCGTGCCAATCATCCAGTACTCGAAGTCCGGAAACTGGTTGATCTCCCAGCCGAAGGCTTTGCTGTAGAATGCAGAGGCTCGTTTGGGATCCTTGGCAGGTATCTCGAAGTGGATGACTGAGTCCATTGAAAGCGAGCCTAGTCTCTGAGGTATTTAAGAAGGGATGGCCCCACCAAATCCGCAGACTATGGTGAATGAGTAGACGCACGCTAAAATAACTGCGTCTCGTCCCTTCGGACAATTGTATTCTGACGCTGGTGATGGGCGAATGATCCTATACAAACGGCTGACTTTACTCGTAATCATCTTAATAGGGATAGTCGCCGTCCTTGCGATCCTCTGGATTATTCTTCAATGGTCCATCGCCGAGTCGGTCTACTCCACCAAAGCGGGTCTTAACTGGTTCGGCATAACATTCTATCATGATTACAGTTTCGTAGCAGCAGGCCTCTTCGCGCTATTGCTTGTGTACCCAAGGCCAGGAGGGAGCGACCTTTGGCGTCTGGTGACGGTGCTCTTTCGATTCGCGAGGCCTTACGAGATCGAGGGGGAAGGAAGAGGAGGTGTTGGACCGGGTACTAGGATCAACGAGAAGATGAACGTCTGGCTCTGGGCCCTCTGGCAGACACTCAAGTGGGCGATGGCATTCTACGCTTTCGTGGCATCGGGCGGCTTTCCGCTCCTCGGCCCAATCATGAACCCCATTATGATGATGTCGATGGGCTTGGGAAGTTGGGCTCAGGTCCCGCGCATTATCGCACTGCCAGTGTTTCCCACCTCGGGGGCCGGGTTGATCAGCCTGATGCCCTCGATGTCAATCCAGTACGCTGTCCTCTCCTACGTGATCTCCGCCTTCCTTCTGGTCTTCGCCATCAGAACCCTGCTTCGATTGTTCGCCAACCTTGCCACGCGTAGAAGCGAGGTCTGGATCAGGAACATCCTCGCCTTGATTGCCACCATGCTGCTAGAAATCGCAGTTGGGGCTCCGTACTGGCTGATGAACATAGCCACGCCGTACGTCTACGGAATAGTTCTGTCGCTCCTCTTCCTCACTAGCGTGGGGATTCTCTTCTTCTCACACAGACGTGTGCAGGTGCCAAGAGTCAAGCTCCTCAAAGTTGCTGCGGTTTTCTTCGCAACGCTGTTTCTCGTCCAAGTCGCCGCCGGTGCCTTCTACTTCTTCAATTGGAACAACAACTACCTCGCGTACTCCTGGTACCCCCAGACCCAAAAGCAAATCACCGTGACAAGGTGGTCGGCCGGTCTGGACGGCATCCACACTAATAACATCACCAACTTACCGACGAGCAACCCGACCACTACCCTCAACTTGGTTCGGCAGTGGGACCAAAAGGCTGCGGCCGTCACCAACACGAAAGAGATAGGAGCCTACAACTGGATGGGCCTGGCCAGCTCCGAGATTGTCTTTTACAATCACACGGAGTATTGGGTCTCACCGACGACCCCCACGTTTCCGTCGACTGACTGGATTAGCGAGCATCTCATCTATACTCACGCTGCGAAGGTCCTCGTAATCAACACCCACAACGGATCGGTGGTGCCCGTGACTAGTGCCTTTGGAATCGCTTCCGAGCCCCTCATCTACTATGGAGAGGGGAACGGCTTCAACCAGAGCGTGTACGTCCACGTTCCGGGTTACGACGAGGTCCAGAATGTTTCGTACACAGGGGCGCCGGACTACGTGTTGAATGGCTGGCAGAAGTCATTGTGGTTCACCTTTGCCGAAGGCCAGCTCGGGTTCGCTTTCTCAAGCCAGTCGATGGACATGCTTTGGAATAGGAACATCTTCACTAGAGTGGGCGACGTACTGATCCCAGGCCTCACCATGGACCCGTCTGCGTACATAGTGTCCGACGGGCGCAACCTCTACTACACAGTGCAAGTCTATATCAACTATCCCCTGCAGTCAGGCTTCTCGGCGAGCCCTTACTTGAGGTTCTTCGGCGTGGTCCTCGTCAACATCCAAGACGGCACAATGCAGGGATATACAGTCTCAAACCTCCTCGGGGGGACCAACTCTTCTGATTTCATTACGAAGTTCTACCAGAACTACTACAGCAGTTGGTCAGCCCCTCCAACCTGGCTAATCCCCCAACTCAGGTATCCAGAGCAGCTACTAGGCACGCCCAGCGTCCCAGGCCAGTTGGACTACGATTTCGTATACCACGTGAGCGACCCCTTCGTCTTTAGGGGGGGGACCCAATTCTACGAGCGGGCGGGGAACAGCACAGTGCAATACATTCCTTTCGCCGTCGGGGCCGAGACCTACTTCGTCGGAATGCAGCTCGCCCAGTACCAAGGCGTGGTCAGCAAGAATCTCGGAGCACTCTACATAGCCTACGGCGGTGACAGATTGGGGCAAATCGACCTCTACCAGAATCCTTCGCAATCAGCGCTGATTATCGGCCCAACCGCCGCGGAGAACGCCCTCAATACCAACCAGCAGGTCAGAACTCAACTGACCTTGCTCCCCAATTATAGATTTGGCTCGTACCTGCTTTACTCGGTCGGAGGGCAACTCACCTACTTTGTGGCTGTGTACACTAACCCCGGATCTTCCGGCGTGGTTACACAACTACCCTTCATGACATCTGTCAACCCATCGACAGGTAAGGTTGGAGTGGGCCCTGACGCTTCAGCGGCGTTCGAGAATCTTGGGTTGGGCAACTCCACCGGGGTGACGACCAGTATCGATGTTGTGGTCAAGCAGATAGCTTCTCTGGTCACCCTGAAAGGCTACAACCTGGTAAACGCGACTTCCGTCAACCCCACTGTTTACGTGAATGTCGCCAGCGTGTCTCTCAGTATGATAGGGGCGACGAAGACGATAGCCCAGGTGGCCAGCCTTCTCCAGACATACGGACCTGGGAGCGTAGGCCACACGGTCTACGCGTGGATTGATAGCTCGGGTAACACCAATTTCGGGGTTCTAAGTGTCCCCGCACAGGGAGTTACTTACATGTACTACATTACCATTAAGCAGTAGCAAATCGAAGCTCATCTCAGGGCGAGTAGGAGGACAACTATGATGATGACTGCCACAAGCCCGATGACTATCAGCCGAAGCGCTCCATTCCGCTCCATGATTATGAAAGTCGCGTTTACCTGCGCGAAAGGGCTCCTCGAGTTGAGGAGTCTTACCAAATCAAGGGCTTCTTCGTAGACGAACTTCCCGCCGTCGATGGAAATGACGTTGTCGCCCTTCAGCACGAAGGCGTGTCCCTTGACTGCTAGGGGAAGGTTCGACCTCCTATTGACCCACTCGCGGAACTGTTCTTCGCTCAAGGTCCTTTCAGCATCTCCACCGTCTGGTCCTACGGATGCTTTTCTTTTCTGCTTTTCCTCCCTTGTTTTCCTAGAATCCATCGGATAATTCCACAGGGTCTGAACCAGTCGATGCCCCCAACGGCGAGCATCTGCCTAGGAGACCCCTCCGTGGAGCCATCGTCGGGGTCAAGTGCAGGATTACACGTAATCGAACATTGGCTTTCTGTCGGGTGACTTCGAATACTCCGGATACCTGAGTTCTTTAGTCCAGTCGGTGAGCATCCAGCTCTTGAACAAGGCCTTCTGGTCTGCATTAGCATCTGGGACCGGTTGGATCCTATGTTCTAGGACAGGCCTTTTTCCCATTGGCCCGTTCACCTCCATCAACCTACCGTTCCTCGCTACGGTGAGTCTCAAATTCTCGCCAGGCTTCGTAGTCCCGACGAGGAAGGAGAGTTTGTCAGAGCTCATCCTGTAACCCCCGGCTGCAAGGATTTCGTCGTTGACGGAGAGCGCCATATTCTCTGCAGGAGAACTTGCGAGCACCGTAGAGACCGTGGTTCTGCCGCCCTCGGACTTTAGCTTCACACCGAGGAAACCCTTCTCTTGAGCGCTCTCTTCTTTACCCTTGAGCATGAGGCCGACGTATCCGAGATACAAGTCGTAGTCGATTTCTTTCCTTCCCCTGACCCTGGCGTCGAAAATTCTCTCGACCTCGGGGCCACCAATTTCGGCGCACGCCACCTCGAACTCTCTGTCGGTGTAACCTCGGTTCTGCTTGAGGAAGATTTCATTGTAGGTTTTCCGCATGACGTCGTCAAGGCACCTTTCTCCACCGCTCGTCCTCAGTATCGTCAGATCGAGCATCCATCCTATCACCGCACCTTGCGTGTAGTAAGAAGAAGTGACATTGGGTGAATTCTCGTCAGGCTTGTAGAACTTCGTCCACGTGTCGAAGCTCGCCTCCTCGGCGCTCTGGTAGCTGCTCCCCGGTTGGGACTTTAGGAGGTTAACATTGGAGACGAAAGCATCGAGATAACCTTCCACCGAATAAAGGCCGGACCGCCTGAGGACTAGGTCATCGTAGTAGCTCGTGATACCTTCTGCTATCCACAAGGATTTCGTGTAGGTTTCGGTGGAGTAGTCAAAAGGCCCGAGACCTGCCGGCCTCAGCCTCTTCACGTTCCAGGCGTGGAAGAATTCATGAGAGAAGAGCCCCATCGATTGACCATATTCTTCCTCGGGGATCATCCTCAGGCGGGGTGAGAAGCACATCGTGCTGTTCAAGTGCTCCAACCCTCCTCCTGTCGTATCTGTGAAGTTGACCAAGAAGACGTACCTGTCATATGGCACATGCCCGAATATGGAAGTAGTCTTCTCCACTATGCCCTTTATGTCGCCGACGAACTTCTCCATATCGATAGGCGCTGACCCAAAGATCGAGACCTCGTACCTGACACCATTAGCATCGAAGGAGCGAACTTGCTGGTTGCCCACCTCTAGCGGAGAATCTACAAGCACGTCATAGCCGGGTGCCGCAAACTTCCATTCAGAGACCCGCGTCAGTCCAGTCGAGACCGTCTTCCATTCTGGCCTCGGCACCAACTCGAGTCTCACCGGCACTTCCTTCATTCCTTCGGGGTAAAGGAAAACGCTGGTTCCGTTGATCAAGGCGTGCAGGTGGTCGAGGTAGCTGGTACTGACGCTGTAGACGAAAGCATAGACCGGATACTCGACCCGGACCCTCTCGGAGCCCTGCAGTGCCACCGACCAGAGGCTCTTCTCTAACTTACTCACCTTGAGCCCTTTGCCGCTGTCGGCATCGAAGGCCTTGACTTCAGTTATATGGCGCGCGAAGTCCTCGACTAAGTAATGGCCTGGTGTCCAAACTGGCATAGCAAGTGTGAGTTCGCCGAAGTGCCCTCCTTCTGGAATCGGAATCTCAATCGTTACGTCGAAGTAATGTGCGTTCGCTCGAGCCATTGAGATCCTGTAGAATATTGTGAGTCGAGACATGGATACTCCAGTCAAGCTCATGCTTGCGAAACTTAAGCTTTGGGAGTCCAAAGCAGCGTTTGGGGCTTACGAACCTAATCACTTCAACTCATCTGTCTTGGTGATCAGGCTCTGCACAGGATGACTTTGCCGATGGGCTATCTGTGTCCGAGTACAGGGTGAGGCTTGTACGGCTCCTCGAGCCTCTTCACTTGCTCCCGGGTCAGTTTCAAATCCACTGCTTGCACAAGCTCTTCCAGTTGGTTGACGGCCGTCGGGCCGACTATTGGAGCCATGACTTCCCTCTTCCCAAGGAGCCAGGCCAGAGCTATCTGCGCCGGTCTTGAACCCTGTTCCCTAGCAATATCCTCCAAGTTCTCTACGATGTCGAAGTCCTCTGCCCTGAAAAACCTCTCCCTGACCAGACTGTCCTTCCTGTACCTCAGGTTCGTTGGTTTCACGGCCCTCTTGTACTTCCCCGTGAGAAAGCCCCTGGCCAGGGGGCTCCAAGGAAGCAAGACTATTCCTTCCTCTCTGCAGAGGGGGATCATCTCTCTCTCCTCTTCCCTGTAGGCTAGGTTGTAATGGTTTTGCATCGTCTCGAACCTCACCAGCTGCAATCTATCGCTGGTGTGTAAAGCCTTGGCAAACTGCCAAGCCCACATGCTCGACGCCCCGACGTGATCGACCACCTCTTCTTTCCGCACTACCTCAGTCAGGGTCCTGAGGGCTTCCTCTATGGGCGTCTTGTAGTCCCAGCGGTGAATCTGATAAAGGTCTATGCGATTCGTCCTCAGGTGCAGGAGAGACTTCTTCAAATTGTGGAGAATGTGCCTCCTGCCTAGGCCCTGTTCTCCCTGCCCTGAGCCCGTCGGGAGCCCCACCTTAGTGGCTATCACCATATCATCCCTTCTTCCCTCGAGAGCCTGCCCGAGTATCTCCTCTGACCTTCCACCGGAATAGACGTCAGCAGTGTCAAAAAAGTTGATGCCGAGGTCCGTCGCCCTGTCGATGATCTTCTTCGAACCCTCATAGTCAAGGGTCCATTCAAATCCCTTCGCTGTTGGTCCGCCGAAGCTCATGCATCCTATGCACAGCCTTGAGACCTTCAACCCCGTCGTCCCGAGCGTGGCATACTTCATGGCCTGACGGCGCGAGCAGTGTTGGTTAAGCATTCCAGAGTCAGTCTTCAGACCTGGCTCCAGGTGGAATCCTCCCTCATCACCGAGACCTCGAATCCTTGCTTCGCCACTGTATTTGCCAAGTTTGACCATCAGTGTTCGATCTTCCCGGGATAAGTCTCCTCTGATGCTTTACCGGGTCCGCTTTGCGGTCAACTCTTGATGGAAATGGACATTACCAGGGTTCCCGCCCGCTGTTCCGGGAAGTTTCATGTCAATCCGAAGATGCAACTGGGTTCCTAATGGCGACTTGCTCTACGTCGCTTATCATGACGAAGAATGGGGAGTCCCCCTTCATGATGATCGGAAGCTCTTCGAGATGTTGGTTCTTGAGGGGATGCAAGCAGGCCTTAGCTGGAGCACGGTATTAAGGAAACGCGAGAACCTCAGGACAGCCTTTGATGACTTCGATCCCAAGATGGTTGCACGGTACGACGCGCGCAGGGTCGAGAGTCTTCTCTCCGACGCGGGCATCATACGGAACAAGCTCAAGGTCACATCGGCGGTCAACAACGCGAAGGCATTCCTCACTGTACAAAGCGACTTTGGAAGCTTCGACTCCTACATCTGGGGGCTGGTCGGGAGAGTGCCAAGGATCAACCGATGGCGAACCCTCAGGCAGCTCCCCTCAGCTACGGATGTCTCACGATCAATCAGTGAGGACTTGCTTAGCCGTGGCTTTCACTTCGTCGGCCCTACCATAGTTTACGCGCACATGCAGGCAACCGGGATGGTAAACGACCACCTAACAAGCTGCTTTCGGTACCGTGAACTCGGTGGCCGGTTTGGGTCATCCTACAGGCGGACCCACTAGCCTAATCTAGGAGAGACGCAAAGCAGGACAGTTGCCCCTGCTTGAAGTAGACCTGAATCATACCAAGTACTCTGTCATCAAAGGGGCGACGATCAGAGGGATGCTATCTTAGGCCGCGAGTACGCGCGCTTTTTGGTAAACACGAAGAGTATTCTCGGCCCGGACCGGGTGATGTTCCAAGGAGAGTACTTGCGGATTGTACAAATCGAAGATGCGAGGGAGGGACTGGTACCCAACCCTGCCACCGGCCAAGTTGTCGTCAGGACTAGCGAAAGACGTAGAATCCAAGAACTAGTCCGGCGCTGGTTCCTCAAAGAGACTTCTGCCTACGTTGTTAAGAAGGTTCGCGAGTCCTCTCCCAGGTTAGGGGTCCGACCAAGCCGCGTCGATGTCAGAGAGATAAGCAAATGGGGATACTGCACTCGGAGCGGAAGGCTCACCTTCAGCTGGCAGCTCATCGCCCTGCCGGAGAGATTGCGCGAGTACGTTGTCTTCCACGAGCTTGCTCACTTACTTGAGTTCAATCACTCTGGGGCGTTCAAGAAGAAACTTGCGTCAGTCTGTCCAGACTTCAGAATGAGGGAAATAGAGTTGGATAAGATTGTGCCATACGACAAGATGACCTTTGCGTGATCCCCCAAGATGAGATCGGCGTCTCTGCTCAAGTCCAGTCGTGTTCTGAGCGCAGATCCTCATCGTTCTGTAAGACAGACTTCAGGTTTGTCAGGTAATATGCCCACCCTGACTGGATCGCTCCGTAGAGCTCGATCCAGGCCTTGCTGTCGCCGAAGCCGCTGTGGCTCAGCTTCAGCATCGACCCACTGCCCTCTTTGAATACTTTGAACTCTGCGAGCGTCATTGCTATCTTCCCCTTGCCCAAGTCGTCGCGCCAGCCGTATGCGACCTCCCTCCCTACAACCACACGCTTCACTTTCCCGGCCATTCTGTGACCTCCCTGCCAGGTAAACTCGAACTTCCCCCCCTTCTTCAGGTCAACCTTAGCCTCGGACAGGAACCACCGGACAAGTTGCTCAGGCTCGGTAAGCGCATCGAAGACTTTCGACGGAGGCGCGCCGTAGTAATATGATTGTGTAATCTTCAGCGCGTTTTTCACCATCGCCTCCCAATCCAAAGCGGGCTCATTTTAAGCGCCCTGTGATCACTTCTATCCGGGGAAGTCCGCAGGCCTCCTCCACCATTGGTACAGGATTGCAACCACTGCCGCCATCCTCAGATAAACCGATGCACCCATCAAGTACGAAGTGACCTTGATAGTGAAAAATCCTCCCTGAAACACGAAAAGGATTTGATTTCCTTGGGCTCCCAGTTGGCCCATCAGCCAAGGAATGAGCGCCTTGTGGAACCCAAAGAGTAGGTCGCCGGAAATATAGTAACCAAGGTCGTTCACAAGCGAAACCAAGAGGCCAAGGCTCAAGGCCAACTGCCAGTCCTTGAACCCTTGGAAGACGAGAAGTACCACAAAGGGCGCCATGTAGGTGAGTATCAACCAGATATGGTAAGCAGGGACCCGATTGTAGTAGAGGTCAATCCAGTTGACGTTGACGAATCCGTAGATGAGGGCGAAGACGACCAGCTTCACAAGCGTCAACTGTTTCTTTGTGCTCGGTTGGATACCGTCGACAATTCCCTCAATTCCATTCACAGAGATCACGAGAGCTAGGATTGCGACCAGGGTGATCGTCGTTAGCCTCGGGACAGTGACCATGACACCAGCTAACGCCAGCGTTGTCAAGCCCACCGTCAGGGCAGACGCTCTCAGCCATCTGGGGTGGCCCAAATGGGTCACGTTGGACAGCCTGTCGAGGCCTTGGATGGCTAACCCAGTCGCGAGCAGCAGGGTGAAGGTCTCGAAGCTGAGCCCCGGAAGCAGAATCACGGCAGCGATGACAGCAGCAGCTGCTACTCCCAGTGACATGCTAAGACCTCGCCGGAATACCGGCAGCTGCCTCATTCCTCCGGCGGAGGCGATTCTAATTGAGTTGAGAAGTATCGCGAGGACAAGAAGCGATGGGACTGTATTGTTCGTGTATGCATGATTGAGCACAGCCACTAAAGCGATGCCGATTGAAAGGAAACCTAGAACGGTTTCCAGAGCCCTCGACCAGTTAGGTCGCTTCGGTACCATCGTCTCAGAACTCATACGCAACTGTCTATTAATCAGAGTCTGCGAACTGACCACCACCTCCCTCGAGAGTTTTCTCTGGAGATTGGTCCACGGTAGAGCCCATCGATGGGTTTTAGTTGATCCAAGCGACGGCATCTGTAACATGATGCCAGAGATGCTTGGTCTGGGTTCGAAGGCCCCTGACTTCGAACTTGTAGGGGTGGACGGGAGGAAATACACCCTCGCGTCGTTCTCAGGGAAACAGGTTCTAGTAGTGATTTTTTCGTGCAACCACTGTCCTTATGTCAAGGATTACGAGGACAGGATGGTGGCTGTCCAGCAGGATTATGACTCCAAGGGCGTCCAGCTCGTGGCGATCAACTCCAACGACGAGAAAGCCTATCCTGAGGACAGCCTCGCCCAGATGATTGTTAGGGCGAGGGAGAAGCACTTCAACTTCCCCTACCTGAGGGACCAGGACCAAACCGTTGTGGGCCGCTACGGGGCGGTCTGTACACCCCACGCCTTCGCATTTGACAACTCGAGGAGGCTCGTGTATAGGGGGAGGATTGATGACTCTCGGGACCCCTTGAAAGTGAAGTCGTCGGACCTACGCAACGCACTGGATGACCTGACTGCAGGGAGGGAGGTCAGGGTCCCCGACACTAGGCCATTCGGATGCAGTATCAAGTGGATGGCGTAATCTCTCCTTCCATTCCTTCTTCTCTGACTAACACCGGCTCCTGCCCCCAAGCCCAGAGAGGCCTTAGATCACGCTAGGAATTTGGTCTCGTAGTACCTCAAAAGCCTGTCAGGGTTGTACGCCTCACCGAAGAGCTTCACTTGCAGGTCTTTTGGGGAATAGATCGCACCCCACCTGTGGATGTTTGCCTGCAGCCACTTCCTCAATTGCATCAGGTCTCCTTCTCCGACCGACCTCCTAACCAGTTCTCCGTCCCCCATCTTGTGCCAAATCATGCCCAAGACTACGTTCCCCAAGGAGTACGTCGGGAAGTAGCCCAACGAGAATCCGCTCCAGTGGATATCCTGCAGTACTCCTTCTGCGTCGTTCTTCGGCCTAATCCCTAGATAGTCTTCGAAAGTGTCGTTCCAGACTTGGGGGAGCTCGGACACCAAAACTTTGCCTGTGAGCAACTTCTTCTCAATCTCGTATCTGAGCGCGATATGGAGGTTGTAGGTCAGCTCGTCCGCATCAACCCTTATCGGGCTTCTCCTTACCGTATTGAAGTACAGGTAGAGTTGTTCGGGACCGTAGCGGGAGACGAAGGGGAGGTTCTTCCTAAGGAGTGGACGAACGAGCTTCGTGAACTCCCTGCTCCTTCCCACGACGTT
>Ga0187771_10000435_pt1 | contig 25732 bp, 27 predicted proteins | sample 0116_SJ02_MP15_1_FD_133139 | JGI IMG/M metagenome (GOLD analysis project Ga0187771, IMG submission 133139) | Tropical peat soil microbial communities from peatlands in Department of Meta, Colombia - 0116_SJ02_MP15_10_MG | ecosystem: Environmental > Terrestrial > Soil > Wetlands > Peat | place... | reverse complement strand
GCGGTCAGATCCCAACGCACCTTGGGGCGCGGCATGTAGTGCGCTTCGAGATGATCGGTATGCAATTCGACGAGACCCGGCAGCAGCAGGTCGCCGCCGAAATCGACGCCGCGCTCGGGCGCGCGTCCCTCGCCGAATTCGGCGACTACGCCGTCGCTGACGTTCGCGTAGCCGTTCTCGATAACCCGGTCGGCGAGAACGATGCGGGCATTTTCGGCGATGAATGACGTGTTGTCGTTCATGGCTCAGGCTGCCGCAGCAAATCGGGTGACGTCGATTGAGGTATCGGCAATGGCCTCGCGCACGGAGTCGTCGTGCACGATCGCCACGATGGCGACGCCTTGCCGCTTGCGCTCGCACACCAGATCGGCCACCGCATCGCGATTGCGGGCGTCGAGTGAGGCGGTCGGCTCGTCGAGCAGAAGCACGGGCGTTTCCGGCAAGAAGCCGCGCGCCAGATTGATGCGTTGTTGCTCGCCGCCGGAAAACGTCGCCGGCGGCAGGTTCCACAGCCTCTCCGGCACATTGAAGCGGGTGAGCATAGCCGCCGCTCGCGCGCGCGCGGTTTCACGCGGTACGTCGGTTAACGCATCAGCCACGGTATCGAGCGCCCCCACACGTGGCACCGCGCGCAAAAACTGTGTGACATAGCCGAGCTTGCGTCGGCGCAGGGAGAGGATTTGCCGCGGCGAAGCCCGCGCGATATCCACCGCGCTGTCACCATCGCGCACCATGATCGAACCTTCGTCGCAGCGGTAATTGCCGAAGATCAGCTTCAGGACCGTTGACTTGCCCGCGCCGGATGGGCCGGTCATCGTGACGCATTGGCCAGGCGCGACCGAAAAGCCGAGACCGCACAACACAGGCAGCCGCAAGCCGCCTCGCAAGTGCATGGTGAAGGTCTTGGCGACGCCGGAGAGTTCGAGGGGCTGCATTTGCTGTCCTCACGCCGGCAGGATCGAAGATACGAGCAGCTGCGTGTACGGCTCGCGCGGGTCGTCGAGCACCTGATCCGTAAGCCCAGTCTCGATGACCTCGCCTGCCTTCATCACCATGATGCGGTTGGACAGCAGGCGCGCGACCGCGAGGTCGTGAGTGACCACGATAGCTGCGATATTCAGATCGGCGACGAGACGACGCAGCAGGTCGAGCAGCCGCGCCTGCACCGAGACGTCGAGCCCGCCGGTTGGCTCATCCATGAAAATCAGGCGCGGCGCGGTAACCAGGTTGCGCGCGATCTGCAGGCGCTGACGCATGCCGCCGGAATAAGTGCGCGGCGTGTCGTCGATGCGACCCTGGTCGATTTCGACGCGGGCGAGCCAATCCACCGCGCATGTGCGAATGGCGCCGTAGTTGCGCCAGCCCACCGCCATCAGCCGCTCGCCGACATTGCCGCCGGCGCTGATGCCCATGCGCAAGCCGAGCTGCGCGTCCTGGTGCACATAGCCCCAATCGGCGCGGAAGAGGAAGCGCCGCATCGGCTCGCTCATCTGCCAGATGTCGGCCTCGGAGCCGTCGCGGAGCCGATAGAGGATGCGGCCCCCACTGGGCTCTGTTTGCGCGGACAGCAGCTGCAGCAGCGTCGACTTGCCGGAGCCGGACTCGCCGACCACGGCCATGACCTCGCCCTCGTAAAGATCGAAGCCGACATCGCGGCAGCCGAGGCGGCGGCCGTACCATTTGGTCAGATTGTCGGCCGTCAAAAGGCGCTTTTCGTCGGTGAGCGTGCTCATGCCGTCACCTCATCGAAGCGCAGGCGAAAGCTGTAACCGTGACGTTCGAACCCGAGCCCCTCGTAGAACTTGTGCGCTGTCTCGCGCTTGGCGTTCGACGACAGCACCAGCTTGTAACAATTCTTCTCGCGCGCCTCGGTGGCGGCGAAGCGCATCATGGCTTGGCCGATGCCATTGCCATGCAAGGCGGGATCGACGACCACGTCTTCGACGATCGCCGAAGGCGCGCCGAGATGGCCGAGGTTGTCCATGATCAGCAGAGCGAAACTGCCGACGATTTGCCTGCTCTGCTCAGCCACGTAGAGCGCATAGTCTGGATAGCGCGCGAAACGCGCAAAGACCTCCTCGGCGTCTTTGAGGTCAAGCACCACGCCGTTGTCGAGTTCCGGCTGCGCATAGAGCGACAGCACGCGGGGAAGATCGGACCGTTGCGCCCGGCGGATGTCGAGGTTTCCCGTCACGATCCGCGCTCCATCCTGGCGGCAACTTGTTGACCGCTCTCACCGGCGGCGCGGCGCGTTTCGCAATAGTCGGTGTCCGAACACATGAAGATGCGGTGGCCGGCGTCGTCGGTGATCACTTCGTCGAGGTAGCTGTCGGTCGCGCCGCACAACTCGCATTGCGCGTCGTGGCGATAGGGCTCGAACGGATGGTCCTCGAAATCGAGCGAGACGACACGCGTGTAGGGTGGAATGGCGTAGATGCGTTTTTCCCGGCCGGCCCCGAACAACTGCAGCGCCGGACAGTCGGAGAGCTTAGGGTTGTCGAACTTCGGGATCGGTGACGGGTCCATGACATACCGCCCGGCGACCTTCACCGGATAAGCGTAGGTGGTCGCGATATGACCGTGGCGCGCGATATCCTCGTAAAGCTTCACGTGCATCAGGCCGTACTCCGAGAGCGCGTGCATGCGCCGCGTCTCGGTTTCGCGCGGCTCGAGGAAGCGCAGCGGCTCCGGTATAGGAACCTGGAAGACGAGGACCTGCCTTTCCGTCAGCGGCGTCTCCGGAATGCGGTGCCGCGTCTGGATGACGGTCGCCTCTTCCGTGGACGTCGTCGTGCGCACGCCAGCGGTGCGGCTGAAGAACTTGCGGATCGACACCGCATTGGTGGTGTCGTCGGAGCCCTGATCGATCACCTTGAGGACGTCATTGGGGCCGAGAATCGAGGCGGTGACCTGCACGCCGCCCGTCCCCCAGCCATAGGGCATGGGCATTTCGCGGCTGGCGAACGGCACCTGGTAGCCGGGGATCGCGATCGCCTTCAGGATCGCGCGGCGGATCATCCGCTTGGTCTGCTCGTCGAGATAGGCAAAGTTGTAAACAGGCGCGGTCATTCGGCGGCGTCCTGCATAGCTGCGTTGTCTTGATGGGCGCCGTCACGCGCGAAGAATTCCGCACGCAGTTTGCGCAACAGGCCGAGCTCCGCCTGGAAGTCGACGTAGTGCGGCAGTTTCAGGTGCTCAACGAACCCGGTCGCCTGCACATTGTCCGAATGGCTCAAAACGAATTCTTCGTCCTGCGCCGGCGCGCCGGTCTCCTCGCCCAGTTCGCGCGCACGCAGGGCACGATCGACCAGCGCCATGGCCATGGCCTTTCGTTCGCTCTGCCCGAAGGCGAGGCCATAGCCGCGCGTGAATCGCGGCGCTTGCGACGCATTGCCGGTGAACTGATTGATCGACTGGCATTCGGTAAGCGCAACCGAACCCAATGGCACTGCGAAGCCGACCTCCTCCGCGAAGAACTCGACGTCGACCTCGCCGTATCGGATCTCACCAGCGAAGGGGTGGTTGCGGCCGTAGCCGCGCTGGGTGGAGTAAGCGAGCGACAGCAGGAAGCCCTCGTCGCCACGCGCAAGGTTTTGCAGGCGCAGGTCGCGATTGGCCGGAAACGACAGGGGCTCCCGAGTGAGGTCGCCGACTTCGCCATCCGAATTCTCTTGCTCCTCGATCAACCCGCCGCGCGCCAACAGATCGGCCACCGACTGGAAGGGTGTCGGCTCGCTGGGCGCGGTTGCGGCCGGCGGCACCTCGCCGCCTTCGGCCAGACCGTGGTCGAGCAAACGGTGCGTGTAATCGAAAGTCGGGCCCAGCACCTGGCCGCCAGGCAAATCCTTGAACGCGGCGGAAATCCGCCGGCGGATCGTCATCGCCCCGGTTTCCATCGGCTCCGACACGCCGAACCGCGGCAAGGTCGTGCGATAGGCGCGCAACAGGAAGACGGCCTCGGTCATGTCACCGCGCGCCTGCTTGATCGCAAGGGCCGCCAATTCGCGATCGTAGAGCGAGCCTTCGCCCATGACGCGATCCACCCCGAGCGCAAGCTGTTGTCCGATCTGATCGAGCGTCAGCTCCGGAACGGAGCGGTCGCCGCGCCGCACGTCGGCGAGCAGCGCGTGGGCGTTCTCGATGGCGCGTTCGCCGCCTTTGACCGCGACATACATGGTCAGCCCCTTCGCGCCACGCGCACCGTTCGCGGCAAGGCTGCGACGCGATCGCCCGCGACCAGCAAAAGATCGACGCCACGTGGAAAAGGGGCGTGATTGGCGATCCACCGCTCTGCGAAATCGTCCGGCAGCGGCTCCGCAGCCAACGTCCGCTCGGTTTGGATGCCGGGGCCAGTGAGAGAAAACATCTCACCCGAAAAGCGCTCCACTTGAACGACCAGCGTGGCCGAACGCTCGGGATAATCCTCGCTGCCTCGCGAAAAGGCGGCAAAGTCCGGCAGATTGCCGCCATTGCCGACGAGCGCGAACGTCGCCTGCTGTCGATCAGCCACTATCGCCGCGCCGGTCTGAAACCGGATCCAGGCGGCAACCGCCGGCTCCGTCGTGAGCATTCCATCGAGCCACACCGGCGTTTCGTAGTCGACCAGGCTGCGCACGATCGCCGCCGTCCCGGCCATCAGCGGCGGCGGCGCGTCGGTACAGCCGAGCGTCTTGATCTCGCCGGGACGTGCCATGGCATCCATGAGCGCGCGGAACGCCGCCTGATTTTCGAGGACAAGCGCGGCCGTGGTCATTGCTCGTCCTCACCGCGCACCAGCGCGAAGAAATCGACCTTGGTCGCGGCCGTGCGTGCGCGCTCATGCTGCAATCGCAGTTCCAGCACGGCGCGCAATGGCGCGAGCACGTGCCGTTCGATCCTGTCCCGCGATTTTTTCGCCTGCCAGAGCGCGTCGCATAGCGCGGCGAGCCGCGCCTTTCTTGCGTCGCGGCCCAAGATGTAGGCAAAGCCTTGTTCGCCGGAGGCGAGCTGCACCACGGCGCGCGTCACGGTGGCCTCGCCGACATTAAACGGCGCCCCGTTGCCGCCGATACGGCCGCGCAGCATGACCAAGCCGACTTCGGGCGCGCGCAATTCGACAAACTGAGCCGAGCAATTGGCGGTAGCGAGCCCGCGCTCGATGCTGGCGGCATCTGACTGCGCCAAAATCGCCATCGCCGCGCGCCTGCCGGCAAGCAGGTCTTCAGTCCGTTGCATTGTCACGCTTGCGCAAAGTTGTCTAGTTGACTAGACAACATCTAGAACGTTTCCTATGACGCGTTGATGACAGCCCGGCCCCATGCTCACAAGAACGCCACGCAACGCGTGGACGAAGGATCACCTACTCACCCGCGGCATCACCCTGTGGCGCTGCATCGCGGACGACTACGAGCAGATGATCCTGCTCGGCAAATATGAAAACGGCACTCGGCTGCCCGCCGAAACCGAAATCGCCGCCCATTACGGGGTCAACCGCCACACGGTGCGCCGCGCCATGGCCGAGCTCGCCGCGCGCGGGCTGGTGCGCAGCGAGCGAGGCAGCGGCACTTACGTCAAGACCGACAAGCTCGATTACCGCATCGGCGCACGCACGCGCTTTTCCGAAATCGTCGCCGCCGCCGGGCATGACGCGCAAGGGCGGCTGCAAGGCCACCGCATCGAGCCGGCAAGCGAAGAGATCGCCGGCCGGCTCGGCTTGTCGTCCGGGGCCGCCGTGATCCGCCTCGAAATCGTTCGCGCGGCGGACCGCGTGCCGGTATCAGTCGCTACCACTTGGCTCTGCGCCGAGCGTTTCCGGGATGCGGCCAAGACTTTTCGCAGCGCGCGCTCGGTCACCAAGATGTTGAACCACTATGGCGTCCCCGGCTATCGGCGAAAATGGACACGGATCACGGCCGGGTTCACCGATGCGGTCGACGCGGGACGTCTGCGACTTTCCGTCCATCGACCGATTCTGGTGGTGGACAGCGTGGACGTGACTGCGGATGACAAGCCTATCCTCACGACGCGGGGCCGCTTTGCGGCAGACCGTGTTGCGCTTGTTGTTGAAAGCTGACGTTTGTCATGCGGGCGTCATCGAGATGTCGTCTGTCGGAGGTCGGGGAAGCCCGCCATGGCCGACAAGAAGCTTTCAACCACGCCACTGATTGATCCGTCCGCTGCGGTGACGCAGAGCAGGCTCGGCGCCTACACGGAAGTCGGTGCGCGCACCAAACTCCTGGAGGTCACGCTCGGCGACTATTCGTACGTGGTAAACGACAGCGACATCGCCTACGCCAGCATCGGCAAATTCACCTCCATCGCTGCGATGATCCGGATCAATCCCGGCAATCATCACATGCAGCGAGCGAGCCAAGCGCATTTCACCTACCGCGCCAGCGCCTATTTCGACGGCGCAAACGACGAGGCGGACTTCTTCTCTTGGCGGCGCAGCTATCACGTCAGCATCGGCCACGACGTCTGGATCGGCCACGGCGCGATCGTATTACCCGGCCGCAGCATTGGCACCGGCGCCGTGGTCGGAGCCGGCAGCGTGGTCACCAAGGACGTGCCGAATTATGCGATCGTCGTTGGCAACCCGGCCCGGCAAATCCGCCAGCGCTTTCCGGACGCCGTCGCCGTCCGCATGCTGGCGCTTGCCTGGTGGGACTGGCCGCATAAGGCCCTGCACGCGGCGCTTGCCGACTTCCGCGCACTCACCGCCGAGCAGTTCCTGGACAAATACGAGGTCGATGCCGGCACCTCGGTCCTGGCCGCTGCCAGCGGATCGTAAATGCGCATGCGTATTCAGGGCGGCCAGGTTCTGAGTGGCGGCGCGCTGATCGACGCCGCGCTCGACATCGACGGCGCCTTTATTGCCGGCATCGGCAGGGAGACGGCGCCCGGCCGCTGCCTCGATGCCAGCGGTCTGTATGTCTTGCCGGGCATCGTCGACATCCACGGGGATGCCTTCGAGCGACAATTGATGCCGCGGCCCGGCGTCAGCTTTCCCACGGCGATTGGCCTCAAGGACAGCGACCGGCAGGCTATCGGCAATGGAATCACCACCGTCTATCACGGCGTGACCGCATCGTGGGAGCCGGGCCTGCGCGGCATCGGCACCGCGCGCACAATCCTCGAGGCGCTCGAAGCGCTGCGCCCAAATTTGGCAGCCGACACTCGCCTGCATCTGCGCTACGAGGTCTATAATCTTGACGCCGAAGCCGCGGTCACCGACTGGCTGGCGGCTCGCCGCATTGACATGCTCGGCTTCAACGACCATTTGCCCGGACCGAACGCTCCGCCACGTATGCGCAAGCTCACGCAGATGGCCGAGCGGGCAGGCATTTCTTTGGAGGATTTTACCGCGCTGATCGAGCGCGTGCGATCGCGGGCCAATGAAGTGCCCCATGCGACCGCGCGTCTCGCCGCCGCGGCGCGCCAGAGCAAAGTTCCGATGTTGTCGCACGACGACGCGAGTCCGGAGCAGCGCCGCTTGTTCCGCGCGCTGGGCTGCCGAGTCGCCGAATTTCCCACCACTGCGGCCACCGCCGAAGCGGCGACGGCCGCTGGCGACGATATCGTGCTTGGCGCGCCCAACGTGGTGCGCGGCGGCAGCCATATCGGTTGGATCGGCGCCGCCGACATGATCAGGCGCGGCTTCTGCACCGTCCTCGCGTCGGACTATTACTACCCAGCGCCCCTGCTCGCCGCTTTCCGACTCGTGGTCGAAGGCATTGCGCCCCTTCCCCGCGCCTGGGCTTACGTCGCCGAGTATCCAGCGCGCGCCGCATCGCTCAGCGATCGCGGCCAACTCGAGACCGGACGCCGCGCGGATATGATCCTGGTCGACGCCAGCAATCTCCGGCATCCGACGGTCGTTGCCACCATCGCTCAGGGCCGCCTCGTCTTCTTGGCCGACGCGAGCCGGCTGCACTGAGATATCGGATGAACGCGAACACGTCCGAGCCGCGCTATGCGATCTATTTTGTCCCGGCGCCGGAGACGGCGCTCTATCGATTCGGCGCTTCGGTTCTGGGATATGATGCTTACAATGGCCGGGATGTTCCGAGCATCGCGACCGCCGATCCGGATTGGCCCGACAAGGTTCGCGAGCCGCGCATTTACGGGTTTCACGCTACGCTGAAGCCGCCGTTTCGATTGGCCGCGGGCGCAGACGAGGCGGCGCTAAGAGCCGAGTTCGCCGCACTCGTCCGCTCGCAAAGGGCGATCGATGCCGGGCCGCTGGAAGTGCGCGCGCTGGGCCCTTTCATTGCGCTCGTGCCGGCGACGCCCTGCCCGGCGCTCGACCAATTGGCCGCTGCTTGCGTGCAGCACGTCGACCATTTCCGGGCGCCAATAAACAGACAAGAGCGTGCCCGCCGCCTGGCGTCACCACTGACCGAGCGTCAGAAGATCAACCTCGATCGTTGGGGCTACCCCTACGTCTTTGACGATTTCCGCTTCCACATGACCCTGACGGGCCCACTGGCCGACGATGATCGCGCGCAGGCAAAACAATGGCTAACCGCGGAATTTGCGAGCTGGCCAGCAGCGCAGCGCCTCGTCCTGGACCAGATAGTCATCGCGCGGCAAGCCGGGGGCGCATTCTGCGTTATCCACTCGGCGCCCTTTGGTACCTAAATTCAATCGACGCAGATTAAAGGGCGACCCGACCGATTACCCTGATCGGATCGACCAGGGTCATTCGCTACAAGGTAGCCAAGGACATGAAAACCTCGAATGCTTTGCTCCGAAAACGACAAATTGTTGCGTGGCCGGGAAATGACACGACAGGTCACAAGGGCACCTGAGCACCCATCTGCGAATTTCTGCTTTGTCGTCAATCTCTCGGCTGGCTCTGTCGACGAACATTATGCTGGAATGACCGGCAGCAGCAAATAGGACTCGTACTCACCGCCGGCATATACCGTATTGGTGCCTGTATTGTAATCGGCGTGGTAGTGCATATAGCCCTGGCTGCCGACGCCGTCGCGCGGCTGCACATCGAGCCGGATGCGATGGCCCTTTTTAAACACCATCGAGGTCGGCCAAATCTCGACATCGACCTTCACGATCTCACCTGGCTTTAGATAGAGCCGGCGCGTGTGCCTGTGATAAGGCCGGTAGGGCAGCGACAAATCAGGGTCGAGCTCGCGATGCGAGACCCGCAGCCAGCCCTTCGCCACCGGCACCGGCGAACCCTGCTGGCCGGTCTCCATCACCTCGTTGCCGGCGGCATCAAAGTTGCGCAGCGTGAGGAACAGGTCCATGTCCTCGCTCGAACTCGACACCCAGAACGAGGCGGCGAGCGGGCCCGTGATCTCGAGGTCTTCCTCCAGTGGCGGCGTCTCCAGCGCGATCCCCATGCCCGGCTTGATACCGCCGCCTCCCATCACCTGGGACGATGATGCTGACGTCGAGCCCATGCTGCCGAAGCTTGACGCCGTATAACTGCGCGACGCGGCGGCCTTCGGGTTTTCGCGCACCAGGACGGCGGAATTCTCCGGCGCGCCAGGCGGCGGCGCGAGATCGAAGTAGAATTTGGTCCACTGCGTGCGGGCAAGCGGCCATTCGTGCTCGTGCCGCCATTCGAATGTGTCGGCGCCATGCCGGATGGCGAGCTTGACCCGCGGCTCGTCCACCACGCCGTTGTCGATGCCTTTGAGCCAATAGTCCAGAAAACGGATTTGATCCTGCCGCGCTTCCTCACGATAGAATGGATGCACGTGGCTGCCGGTCTGGATGCGTAGCTTCTTGTGCTTGCTCGGTGAGCGCATGAAAGCTTCGGTATTGCCACGCAGGTGCAGGCCGAAGCCGGTCCAGTTGCCGACCGAGTAGAACGGTACGGAGATCTCGTCCCAGTGCGCCTGTGCGCCGACGAAGGCGCCGCTGTCGAGGCTGTTGGAGAGCCAGAAGTCGAGCGTGTTCACCTTCCAGGCATTCGGCAGCTGCTGCGAGGCGCGCCCGAGCTTGTGATGCATCAGATGCGCGGTGAACCAGTTAGTCATGAACACACTAAGGATGCCGCCGTGGAACAGCGCGTCGCGGTAGAGGTCGGCGAAGCCTTCCCAGGGAATGATCGCCTTGAGCGATGGCGGCTGTAGGTTGGCGACGAACCACTGATTGATGGCGTAGTACGAAATCCCGAGCAGCCCGACCTTGCCGTTGCACCAGGGCTGCGCTGCCACCCATTCGATGGCGTCGTAAAAGTCGACCGCCTCGGCGAGCGACCAGGGCTCGCACTGTCCCGGGCTCTTGCCGCTGCCGCGCCCGTCGACACGCACGGCCGCATAACCGCGCGGCACCCACCACAGCGGATTGATCGTTTCCCAATTCATCAGCGGATTCGGTTTTTCTTCCAGCGTCTCCGGCGCCACCCAAAGCTTGTCCTTCTGGTACGGACCAAGATTGAGGATGGCGGGCACCCGGCCGCCGATCTCGGGACGGAACACGTCGGCCATTAGCCGGGCGCCGTCGCGCATCGGCACCGCGACATCCCTCTCGATCAAAATGGCGTCTATTGCTTTACTGGCCGCATCGACTTGCTCGTCCATTGTTCCGATATCTCCAGCGCGTTCACCGGCAGCGATCCGGTTGACAATACCGCCTCAAGGGCGTGTCGGGGTGATGGTACCCTTGGCGCGTTTCTTGCCGAGAAGCGCGGCGGTCTCCTCCGTCAGCACGTGCGTACGCACGTTCGCGGTCCGCTGTCCGTCCATTTCGCCTCCTGAAACCTCTTTCGGCACCCAAAACCGTCTTCCGTGCATGAGTGGCTCATTCTGAACAAGGCCCTGTTTTCCCGCGGCAACGAGACGGCTACCCCGGGGTTGGACGTAGAGCGGCTTTGCCGCTCGCGTCACCATCGGTTCATATCGCCACTCGCGCTCCAGCAGCACGACGTCCCCCTCACTTGGGATAGCAGACTTTATCACGATCGCGGACAGCAGGATGCGATTGGCCGCGGCGAAATGGAACGAAAAGCGACTTAACCCGTCCGCTAAAGCGGGGGAAGATCAGCGTGCTCCAGGCACAGGCTGACGTCGCCCGCCTTGGTGTGCAGCGTCCGTTCATAGCTACCCGCGCGGGTATCCTGCCGGGCTCCGCTACGCTCATAACGCCCTGCGCCGCATAGCCGACCGGCTTCGGGATCCAGCATGGCGTTGAGCGTCTCTTCCACCGTCCCGCGGACCACCTCGCCTAAATGGCCCCGGATCCGAGCCTCGTCGATCTTAATGACCTGGCCCATCGTCTTCTCGTCACTCATCGGTTGCTCCTTCATTTTAGAAGAAGCGGTCAAACCTGAAAGTGCGAAAGATTCTCTACGTTATCGCGCTGATCCGCGCTGCCGAACGATGGAAATCGATCAAGGTCACCCAGTTCGAACGACGTCAGCTCTCAGCCGTCAAAAAGGAACTCGACCAGGAATACGAGACTCAAATTGGTCTCGATCGCAAATCTTCAAAGGCTGCGGCTCACACCAAAATATCCAGCGGCGCTCAGATTTGACCTCGTATGAGACCATACCGTTCCGCCAACACACTCGGGTTGTATCTCCAATTGTTAATCTTTGGTTTTTTTGATGTAGCAGCACTATGTGAGTTTAGTACCGATATCGAATACCTATTACGTTGGCATTGTAGCCTTCCGATAGATGGCCAAAGGTACCGTTTGCCCCAGATCGATGGTGTAATCTAAATACGAGTTCAACGGGTGAGCCAGGCATTGAGAACGCGAGCTCCGCGCCGAGATAAAGTAACAAGCGTGCGTTGCCGTCGAGACTAATCTCCCGTTCACGTTCCCGACCGATCGAATTGGTTGTGCCACTCAATCCGCCGACAATGCCCGGCGATATTTGAATCTTGTCAAACAGTTTAATGCCGTCGTATCGCAAGCTTACCCCACCCCAAAGCTCACCAGAATTGACGATACCATTTGACACGACTGGCGAGTCACAACAAACCTCATATTTACCAAATCGATCGGCAACGCCAATTTCACCGCCAAGCATAAAGTGATGGCCGAGATTGACTAAGTCACGCCCATAAGCGGCGCCAACGATGTAGTTATCATACGTTTGCCCAGACTGGTTGACGTTCAAAATTGCGGTGCTGTAAATGTCTGTCGCAGACATTCTTCCGGCAAAAAGAAAAATCGAATTTGGATGGGAGCCGATTTCACCTGTCTGAAACGACAACGGGACTGGCGAGAAAATATCGCTGGCCCAGCAGCAGCCTAAACCGTGCAACAAAAACAACAAAACCACAGAAATACTACCGACAACGCGACACAAACACGCTCCCCCCGTCGCCTCTAATTGTCAGCAGTATTTCCACTCTGAAATTATGTTATGTCAATTGAAATCTAAAGCCCTCTGGCAAGTTGCTGCGATAAGCGTGCGGCGAAGCGGGTGAACCGGGATTGCCCGGTTTACGGCCGCGAAGCCTGCATGCACCTAGACGCCGAACGTCCGCCCCCCTGACGCCCCCGCGGCGCCCGCGCGCCGCGGCCACAGGCTCTGAAACGTCAGGTGCGTTGCAGGATTGTTGTATCGTTCGAAAAACTCTGGGCGCATTTGTTCGCTCAGAGGTTTCGTATCGCGCTGAATGATCCATATTTTTGAGATGGAGCGGGCGAAGGGAATCGAACCCTCGTATGCAGCTTGGGAAGCTGCCGTTCTACCATTGAACTACGCCCGCGCGCCTCCACAATAGCGAATGCATGGGAGGTGCGGCAAGCGTGCGCCGTTCACCTGTCATCACCGGGCTTGTCCCGGCGATGCCGCTGAGGCGGGCACGTGCGACCCCTAAAGCGAGATGGCCGGGACAAGCCCGGCCATGACAGCTTCAAACAACGTCACGCCTTGAAATGCTTGGAGAGCTTCAGGCTCTGCGCCTGGTAGTTCGAGCCAATGCCCTGCCCGTAGAGCTTGTCGGGCCTGGCCAGCATCTTCTCGTAGACGAGCCGGCCGACGATCTGCCCGTGCTCCAAAATGAACGGCACCTCACGCGAGCGCACCTCGAGCACGGCGCGCGCGCCCTTGCCGCCGGCGCCGGCATAGCCGAAGCCGGGATCGAAGAAGCCGGCATAATGTACGCGGAATTCGCCGACCAAGGGATCGAACGGCACCATCTCGGCGGCGTAGTCGGGCGGCACCTGCACGGCCTCTTTCGAAGCGAGAATGTAGAACTCGTTGGGATCGAGGATCAGGCTCCTGTCGGGGCGCGCCTGCATCGGCTCCCAGAAGTCGAGCACGCTATAGCCGGCGCGCCGCTCGATGTCGATTAGCCCCGTGTGCCGCTTGGCGCGATAGCCGACGATCCCTGCACGTTCGGCGCCGCCGAGATGGCCGGACAGATCGACGCTCACCGCAACGCCGTCGCTGACGTCGGCGTCGTCGGCGTCGACCAGCCGCTCGCGCGCATGCAGCGCGCGCAACGCTTCGGCATCGAGCAGCGCATGGCCGCGGCGAAAGCGGATCTGCGACAGCCGCGAGCCCTCGCGCACCAGCACCGGGAAAGTGCGCGGCGAAATCTCGGCGTAAAGCGGCCCGTGATAGCCGGCCTCGATGCGGTCGAAGCCGCGGATCTCGTCGGCGATCACGCGGGTGAACACGTCGAGCCGGCCGGTCGAGCTTTTCGGATTGGCGGCGGCAGAAATGTCCTCGGGCAGCGCCAGGCTTTCCAACAGCGGCACGATATAGACGCAGCCGGTTTCCAGAACCGCGCCGTCGCTGAGCGAGACCTCGTGCAGCTTGAGCGCGTCGATGCGCTCGGCGACCGTGGTGCGTCCGGGCAGGAAGCTGGCGCGCACCCGATAGGCGACTTCGCCCAGCCGCAAGTCGAGGCTTGCCGGCTGGATCTGGCCGGGCACGAAGTCGGTCGATGGCAAAATCGCACCGTCAGCCGCAAGCTGCTCGATCATGCGGTCGGGCAGAATGCCCTTATCCTCGATGGCGAAGGTGAGTGGCACGCCGTTCAAGCCCCTCGCCGTCATCCTGAGGTGGGCGACGAAGCGCGCCTCGAAGGATGATCGGCCACAAAATCCCGGGCCGTCGCCCTTCGAGGCTTCGCCTCCGGCCGAGCGCCTCAGGGTGACGGATCGTCGCCGATCTAACCCGACCGACGGCTTGACGGGAAGCGGGCGCTCCCGCTACAAGCGGCTTATCCCGTGGTCATTTGAGCCGGCCGGCTTGCAGCCACGTAAAACAAGTCGCTAAAAGGCCGGGGACGCGTGAGCCCGGCCGAGAATTTTTCTCCGGCCGGTTTTTTGTTGGCGGAACGGCCGCAAAGGAGGTTCGCATGGCAGCGTCCAAGACCTATCGCCCAGAAACCCTGCTGGTGCTCGCCGGCATCCAGCGATCCCAGTTCGGCGAGACCTCGGAGGCATTGTTCCTCACCCAGGGCTACGTCTATCCGAGCGCCGAGGAATGCGAGGCGCGTTTCGCCGGCAAGCTGCCCGGCTATGTCTATTCGCGTTATTCCAACCCGACCTTAGGCATGTTCGAGCAGCGCATGGCGGCGCTGGAAGGCGCCGAGGCCGCGCGCTCGACCGCGACCGGCATGGCGGCCGTCACCACCGCACTGATGGGCCTGGTCAAGGCCGGCGATCACGTGGTCGCCGCCAAGGCGCTGTTCGGCTCCTGCCGCTGGGTGATCGAGGAATGGCTGCCGCGCTTCGGCGTGAGTTCGACGCTGGTGAACGGCACCGACCTCACCGCCTGGCAAAAGGCGATGCGCCCCAACACCCGCGCCTGCTTCCTCGAGTCGCCAACAAATCCGACGCTGGAGGTGATCGACATCGCCGCGGTCGCGGCGATCGCGCACGCGGCCGGCGCCAAGCTGGTGGTGGACAATGTCTTCGCCACCCCGCTCTACCAGAGCCCGCTCGCACTCGGCGCCGACTGCGTGGTCTATTCGGCGACCAAGCACATCGACGGCCAAGGCCGGGTGCTCGGCGGCGTCATTCTCGGTTCGGAAAAATTCATCATGGATCACGTGCACCAGGTGATCCGGCAGACTGGACCGTCGCTGTCGCCGTTCAACGCCTGGGTAATGCTGAAGTCGCTGGAGACACTGCCCGTGCGCGTGGAGAAGCAGACCGCAAACGCCAGCGCGGTGGCGAACGGGCTCGCCGGGCACAAGAAGATCAGCCGGCTGATCTATCCCGGCCGCGCCGATCATCCGCAGGCCGCCGTGGTCGCCAGGCAGATGAAGGCGGGCTCGACGCTGTGCTCGTTTGAGGTCAAGGGCGGCAAGGAAGGCGCCTTCCGCTTCCTCAATGCCTTGCAGCTGATCGCCATCACCAACAATCTTGGCGACGCTAAGAGCCTGGTCACCCATCCGACCACGACGACGCATCAGCGGCTGACGCCCGAGCAGCGCGCCGAGCTCGGTATCGGCGACGGGCTAATCCGCTTCTCGGCCGGCCTCGAGCATGCCGATGATCTGATCGAGGATCTGCTGACCGCATTGGACGCGGTGTGAAGCATGCCTGCCCCGGATGCGGCGCAGCACGCAGCAAAGCGGCGCGATGCGCCGCTGATCCGGGGCCGTTCGAGATTTCGAATGCGTTAAGGTCCGGATTCTGCAGTGCACCGCTTCGCGCTGCACTGCGCCCGGGACAAGAGTGTTACGGCACGAAGGACGACATCACCGCGGCCGAGAGCACTGGCCGCTCGGCGGCTTCGGCGATCGCCGTGCCCAGACCCTTGGCCATGCAGGCATAGCTCCAGTCGTTCATGTGCAGCCCGTCGGGCGACACGAACGCTTTGAAATCCATATGGTCGTCTTTGTACCAGTGCTGCATGACGACGAAGCGGCGGAACAGATCGACGTGCTCCTGCTTGGCGGCCTTGGAAAGGAGCTCGACCATGGTCTGCGCGCCGTCCTTGCTGATCACCTTGGGCGCGTATTGCGGGTCGATCAGCACAGCGTCGGCGCCGATCGCGCGGATCTTGTTGAGTCCGACATGGATGGCGGCACCGTGGTCGGCAAGCGGATGGTCGCGAATGACCGAATTGGTGCCGAGCTGCCACAGCACCAGGTCGGGCTTGATGGCCAAGACGTCGTCGAAACGCCTGAGCATGTCGTCGACTTCCTCACCGCCGACGCCACGGTTGATCACGGTGATGGCGTGGCCAGGGAAGTGTTGCTTGAGCTCGACCGCAAGCCGGCTCGGATAAGTCGCAGCCGGCGAGCTCGCGCCGGTGCCGGCAGTCGACGACGAGCCGATGGCGATGACGACGATCGGCTTGCCGCTCGCCAGTTTCTTCGCCATGTGCGGAAGCGGATTGGCGAGCCGGATGAGATCGAGCGGCATGTCGCAGGCGAGCGTTCCGGCGCGCGCGGTGAGCGGCAAAGCCAACAGAATAAACAGGGCGGCGACAGTGGCCCGTGTCATCGCCCGACAGGCGAGATGCATTCCCGGCACGGTAGTTTCCCCCGAATGATCCTTAACGGCCACCTTCAGCATGCGGCTCGTCGGGCTTGGCCGCTTCAATCACGAGTTCGGCCAATAGCCGACCTATGCAATCATGAACACTCTCGGCGATGTCAAGTTTTTTCGTCGCCGAATATAAATCGAACGTCCCCAGATCAGCCCACAGCTTCATGATACTGAAGCGATCGAACAGCGGAACCTCTTGCTGCAGTGCAACCCAACGCATGATCTCGGCATAAGTGCCGAGAGCGATCATCGACTCCGTTCGCGGACTGTACTGCGCATTGATTAATACGACATCAGCGCCCGCCGAATGAGCAATGGCAATACCATGGTCGAGGGCAGCCTTGAATTGATCCGTATCAATCGACTGCATGGCGTCGACGGTGCCGGTCTGCCAGATCATCAACGCGGGTTTGGCCGCCTGCAAGGCCGGCGCCAGGGTCTTCACCATCTGCTCGGCGGTGCGTCCTGACTTCACATTCAGGGTCAAGCTCACGTCGACGCCTGGCAGTTGCTCGGTGAGCGCGTTCTGCAATCGCGCCGGGAAGGCGTTCTTGGCGCCGGTCGGCCCCGGCAGCGACGAAGAGCCGGCACCCACCACCAGGATGTCGAGCCGTTTGGCGGCCAGCGCATGCATGACCCGCGGCAGCGGAAAATCGTGCGCGATCTGTGGTTCGGCCACGCGGCAGGTGGCCGGCATTTCGGCCCAGGCAGGCCCAGCCAGCGCCAGCAATGCTAGCGTAAGTAGAACGCGCCCCATCATGCGTCGCGCCCCGCGTAGCCCGGCTCAATCGAAGGCGGACGCGGCCCCGGTCCTCTTTCCACTTGTCTATACCACGAAATCAAAGCCGCCGCGCCCACCATGATGGCGATGCCGGCCAGGCTGACGATGATCTGCGTCAGCAAGCTGTTGGAGATCTCGGTGAACAGGAAATGGGCGGCGAAGGCGAGGAACACGCCGAGGCAGAAAGTTTCCAGCGAATGCTGCCCGCAGACGACGGCCGGCCAGAACGCCGGCGACTTCAAGACTGGCCAGTCGCGCGGCACGAACCACACCGTGATCACCGCGAGCGACAGGAAGTGCACAATGCGCAGCACGTCGAGGTTGGTCTTGTCGATCGGGTAGATCGCGTCGGCGAGCGCGTGTGGCACGAACACCGCCAGGCGCGGGAAATACCAGGTCATGGCGATGGCGAAGGCAAACAGGATGTAGGCGGCGGCGAGCCAGATCACCACACGCGAATTGGTCCAGCGCGCCAGCCGCTGCGCGCCGCCCAAAGCGCACCAGGCGCCGAACACGAATAGCAATTGCCAAGCGAACGGATTGAACACCCAGGTGCCGGCCGGATAGGCCGGGATGCTCCAGTCGAACCACCAGGTCAGCGCATAGAGCAGCGCGGACCCGGCAAGCGCGAAGGACGGGGTGCGCTGCAGCAGCCACAACATCGGCGGAAACCACAACAGCAGCACGATGTAGAGCGGCAGCACGTCCATGTTCACCGGCTTGAACTTGAGGATGAGCGCCTGGAAGATCGTGACGTCTGGATTTTTCAAGAAATCGAGCACGCCCATCTCTTCGGTGTAGAGCGGGTTGTCGAACGAGTGCGCGACATAGGCGATCTCGGCAAGATAGATCGCGAACAGGAACACGTGTGCGACGTAGATCTGCCAGGCGCGCTTGAGCACACGCGCGCTGGCGACGATGAAGCCGTGCTCGCGCATGGCGCGGCCGTAGACGAAGGCGGCGGTGTAGCCGGAGATGAAGACGAAGATTTCGGTGGCGTCGGAAAAGCCGTAATTGCGGATGGTGATCCAACTCACCGCATTGGAGGGGATGTGGTCGAGGAAGATCAGCCAGAGGGCAATGCCGCGGAATAAATCGAGCCGGAGGTCGCGTTCGGTCGATACCGGGGCCATGGACGGCTTTTCTTTCGTGCGCTGTTTCGGCCATAATCCCGGAGCACCGGCCAGTGGCAAGCCCGGGCGAGATAAATTCGGCCTATAGATAGATGTACCGCGCGGTCACTCGCAAGATCGAGGTCACCGTGACGCCGCGCTTCCTTGCGGAGCGCTCGTCACCGGCCCAGGGTTATTATTTCTGGGCCTATACGATCGACATCGCCAATCTGGGAAGCGAGACGGTGCAGCTCAAGACGCGACATTGGCGCATCACCGACGCGCTCGGGCGGCTGCAGGAGGTCAAGGGCCCGGGCGTGGTCGGCGAGGAACCCACGCTCAAGCCCGGCGAGTCGTTCGAATACACTAGCGGCGTACCGCTGCCGACGCCGTCCGGCTTCATGGTCGGCAACTACGGCATGGTGACGGCGGAGGGCGAGCATTTCGACATCGAGATTCCCGCCTTCTCGTTGGATTCGAGCTACGCCGAGCGGACAATCAATTGAGGCCTTGCTTCCCTCTCCCCGCTTGCGGGGAGAGGCAAAGGGTCGTTACTCCCCCTTCGCTCCGATCTCGTCGGGCGCGAACAGGTAATTGGCGCTGCAGAACTCGCAGGTCACGGAAATCCGGCCGTCTTCGACCATGTGGTCGCGATCGTCTTGCGAGAAGCTCTTCAACATCGCCTCGACGCCGGCGCGCGAGCACGAGCATTCCGCGCGCACCTCGCTGCCGCGGAACACGCGCACGCCCGGCTCGTGAAACAGCTGGTACACCAGCCGCTCGCTCGACAGGTCCGGGTCGATCAGCTCAACGTCCTCCACGGTGGAGACCAGCGCGCGGCCCTCCACCCACGCCTCGTCCTCCTTGACCACGTGCAGCTCGGTGCCCTCCGGCGCATCGCCGGGATGAAGATCGGCGACGCGCGCGCGCTCCGGCGACTTGGGCAGGAACTGCAGCAGGATGCCGCCGGCGCGCCAACGGTGCCGCGCGCCGCCTTCGCCGGCGCGCAATTCCTCGGCGACCGCCAGACGCACCCGCGTCGGGATCTGCTCGGAGCGATGGAAATACTCGTGCGCCGCGTCTTCCAGCGAGCTGCCTTCCAGCGCCACCAGGCCTTGGTAGCGGTTCATATCGGGACCTTGGTCGATGGTCATGGCGAGGTGGCCCTTGCCGAGCAGCGCACCGGCATCGGCTTTGCCGGCGGCCATCGCCGCGGCGACGCGCTCCTTGTTGAAGCGCGCGCAGGCGCGCACCTTGTTGGGGGCGACGAAGTCCACCACGAGCATGCGCACCGGGCCGTCGGTCTGCGTCTGCAGGATGAAGCGGCCGTCAATCTTCAAGGCCGAGCCGAGCATGACGGTGAGCGCCACCGCCTCGCCGAGCAGCTTGGCGACCGGCTGCGGGTAGGCGTGCCGGCTCAGAATCTGATCAACCACCGGCCCGAGCCGCACCACGCGGCCGCGCAGGTCGAGGGTGGCCACTTCGAACGGCATGACGATGTCGTCGGCGGCGGTGGCCGACGGCGCGCGCGAGGGAATGGCGATTTCGGATTGGGGAACGACGGGATCGGTCATGGGCGTTATGTAGCGTCGATCGGTGCGAATGCGAGGCCCGATCCGCCTCATCCTGAGGAGCGGTCCGCAGGACCGCTCCTCAAAGGATGTGCCGGCCCCATGCTTCGAGACGCCGCCTTCTCTTAAGCTTCGGCGAGCTCCTCAACATGAGGCCGGAACAGCCCTACGAGTCAGCGCGCAAGCACCAGGCCAACAGGCCCTTCTGCGCGTGCAGCCGGTTTTCCGCCTCGTCGAACACCACCGATTGCGGTCCGTCCATCACCTCGTCGGTGACCTCCTGGCCGCGATGGGCCGGCAGGCAGTGCATGAACAGCGCATCGGGCTTGGCCTTGCCCATCAGCCGCGCATTGACCTGGTAGCGCTTGAGGATGTTGTGCCGGTGCTTGCCGTCGCGGTCGCCCATCGACACCCAGGTGTCGGTGACCACGCAATCGGCATCCTTCACCGCCGCTTCCGGGTCGTCGCCGATCTTGATGGCGGCGCCGGACGATTTCACCCAGTCCATCAGCCACTTCTTCGGCCGGAGCTCGGGCGGCGTGGCCACCCGCAGATTGAAGTCGAAGCGCTCGGCCGCGTGCATCCAGGAGGCCAGCACGTTGTTGGCGTCGCCGCTCCAGGCCACCGTACGACCGCGGATAGGCCCGCGCTTTTCCTCGAAGGTCATCACGTCGGCCAACACCTGGCAGGGATGCGAGCGCCGGGTGAGCCCGTTGATCACCGGTACCGTGGCGTGGCGCGCAAGCTCGGCCACCGCCTCGTGGTCGAGAATGCGGATCATGATCGCGTCGACGAAGCGCGAGAGCACGCGCGCGGTGTCGGCCAGCGTCTCGCCGCGGCCGAGCTGCATTTCCTGCGCGGTCAGCATGATCGCCTCGCCGCCGAGCTGGCGCATGGCGACGTCGAACGAGACGCGCGTGCGCGTCGACGGCTTGTCGAAGACCATGGCCAGCGTCTTGCCGGCGAGCGGCGCGCTGTTGACCCCGCGCGCGCGCGCCGCCTTCATGGCGCGGCTGTGATCGATCATGCCGGCCAGCACCGGCTTGGGGATGTCGACGAGATCGAGGAAGTGCCGCACGCCGTTGCCGGTCATGACGCCGCCTCCTTCACCCGCGGATGCGCCTTAGCCAGCCGCGCGCAGGCGCGATCGATGCGGTTGATCGCCTCGGCGACCTCGCCCTCGCCGATAATCAGCGGCGGCAGAAGCCGCACGACATTATCGCCGGCGGCCACCGTGATCATCTTCTCGTTGCGCAATTCGTCGACCATTTCGGAAGCCGGCGGCACCATGCGCAGGCCGACCAACAGGCCCTCGCCGCGCACTTCGGCGATCACCGCGCTGTGGCGATCCTTGATCTCGGCCAGCCGCTGCTTGAACTTAAGGCCCAGCTCGCGCACACGCGCGATGAAGCCGGGCGAAAGCAACTCGTCGAGCACGGCATTGCCGACCGCCATGGCGAGCGGATTGCCGCCGAAAGTCGAGCCATGCGTGCCCGCGGTCATGCCCTTGCCCGCTTCGGCGGTAGCCAGGCAGGCGCCGACCGGAAAGCCGCCGCCGAGCGCCTTGGCGACCGTCATGATGTCGGGCGCAACGCCAGCGCGCTGATAGACGAACAGGTCGCCGGTGCGGACGAAGCCGGTCTGGATCTCGTCGAACATCAACAGCAGGCCGTGCTGGTCGCACAGCGCGCGCAAGCCGCGCAGGAAGTTCGCCGGCGGCACGCGCACGCCGCCCTCGCCCTGGATCGGCTCGACGAGAATGGCGCCGGTTTGCGGACCGATCGCCTTCTTCACCGCGTCCAGATCGCCGAACGGCACCTGATCGAAGCCTTCGACCGGCGGGCCAAAGCCTTCCAGATATTTCTTGTTACCGGTCGCCGCGAGCGCGGCCATGGTGCGGCCGTGGAAGGCGCCTTCGAAGGTGACGATGCGGAAGCGCTCGGGCTTGCCACTCGCCGATTGATATTTGCGCGCCATCTTGATCGCGCATTCGATCGCCTCGGCGCCGGAATTCTGGAAGAAGACGTAATCGGCGAAGGTCGCCGTGCACAGCCGCTCGGCCAGCCGCTCGCCTTCCGGAATGCGATACAGGTTGGAGACGTGCCAGACCTTGCGCGCCTGCTGCTCGAGCGCGCTCACCAAACGCGGATGCGCATGGCCGAGCGCGTTGACTGCCACGCCGGAGGTGAAGTCGAGATAGCGTTCGCCGTCGGCGGTGAACAGCCAAGCGCCCTCGCCCCGCTCGAAAGCGAGGTCGACACGCGCGTAAGTCGGCAAAAGGTGCGAGGTCACGGCCTGCATCCACCGCGTCTTTTCGTTTGCGCATGATTTTAACAGAAACCGGCGTCACTTTTCGGACTATGCGCGGGCCGAAAAGAAATGTGCCGCCTCGCCGGGCGGCACTTTTTTATTCTATTGCAGGCCCTTGCCCTGTCAACACGCGGCCTGACACCGCCTGCTCGACTCAAATTTGCCGCAAGCGGCGATTCTAAAGGAAAACTTGTTGGTAGCTGGGATCTCGGGGTTGCAAAAGCTTGCACGAGAGTCACTCGATATTGTAGCGTTTTGACCAGCTAGTACGACATCTCGTGCTAGGGAGCGATTTCTAGACCATCCCTGAGGCGTAAGCCGTCAGGCGCTAAAAGGCAGCGCCCGACGCCGGGGATGGATTCTACCAAGGCCTTGAACGGCTAGGAGAAAACCCGATGGGCTGGACCGATGAAAGGGTCGAACTCCTGAAGAAATTGTGGGCCGACGGCCTGTCCGCCAGCCAGATTGCCGCAGAACTCGGCGGCATTACCCGCAACGCGGTGATCGGGAAGGTGCACCGGCTCGGCCTGTCCGGGCGGGCGAAAAGCCCCTCCTCGACCGCGCCACGGCCGCGCAAGGCACGTTCATCCGGCATGCTGCGGGTGGCGCGGCCGGCGATGCGCGGCAACACCGCTCTGGCCTACGATTACGAGGCCGAGCCCGAGCCCGAACTGATCGAAATCCCGGTCGAGCAGCGCAAGACCCTGCTGCAGCTCAATGAGCACACCTGCCGCTGGCCGATCGGCGATCCGGGCAACGGCGAGTTCTACTTCTGCGGCGGGGAGACTGCGAACGAGCTACCCTATTGCGCCTATCACTCGCGCGTCGCCTATCAGCCGGCGACCGAACGCCGGCGCGACAAGCGCTCACCGTTCCGCGGGTCGTAATTGCTATTGCCTTTGGCAGACTTAGCCCTTCCCTCTCCCCGCAAAGTGGGGAGAGGGAAGCAGAGGTGAATTAGCCAACGCTCCGCCGCCCGTATTCTTTGCGGCCCCGGTAGGCCGGTGTCCCTTTTTCCGTTTCCCCAAACGGGGAATGGAGCGCCGGAAGGGCGCCAGGGGCTGGCGAAGCCCCTTTGGCGGGTTTGGCGAGACCCGCCGCGCGCATTGGCGCACGGCGCGCGCCCGCTTGGCGAAGCGGGCTGCGCCCCCAGGCGCTCCATCCACGGCACGCATTGTCGGCACACCGCATCCGGCCCCGCGTCAAAACGCCTCATGAAGCGTCTCTCGGCGAGAACGGACGCGCGCATGATAGGCGCGCTTTGCCGATAAGTTTTGCGGACGAATTCAGCCGTGTGGCGCCGCTGTCACAGCGGAACGCTAATCAGCTCGCGCGGCCGAAGCGGTCGTCGAGCGCATAGCCCGCCCCGCGCACGGTGCGGATCGGGTCGGCCAAGTGGCCACGGTTGATCGCCTTGCGCAGGCGGCCGACATGCACGTCCACGGTGCGCTCATCGATATAGATGTCAGAGCCCCAGACGCCGTCGAGCAGTTGCTCGCGCGAGAACACTCGACCCGGACGCTCCATGAGGAACTCGAGCAGGCGGTATTCGGTCGGCCCGAGATCGACCGGGCGGCCGTTGCGTGACACGCGCTTCTTCTCGCGATCGAGCTCGATGTCGCCGATGTTGAGCACCAGCGCCACCCGCTCGGGGTTGGCGCGGCGCAACAGCGCGCGCACGCGCGCCAAAAGCTCCGGCACCGAAAACGGCTTGACGATGTAATCGTCGGCGCCGGTGGCGAGGCCGCGCACCTTTTCGCTCTCCTCGCCGCGGGCGGTGAGCATGATGATCGGCAGTTGGCGGGTTTCCGGCCGCGCGCGCAGGCGGCGGCACAATTCGATGCCGGAAAGGCCGGGCAGCATCCAGTCGAGCACCACCAGATCGGGGGCGGTTTCGCGCAGCCTCGTGTCGGCGTCGTCGCCGCGGGCGACGGTATCGACCTCGTAGCCTTCGGCTTCGAGGTTGTAGCGCAGCAATGTGGTAAGCGGCTCCTCGTCCTCGACGATCAGGATGTTGGCGCTCATCCCGGTCTCCCCGTTTTATTTCTGCACCAACGCGGACGGAAAGCTGGTCGTGTCGCCTTTTGGACGCTGGTCGGTAATGGGGCTGCCCTCGATGATATAGTAGACGGTCTCGGCAATGTTGGTGGCGTGGTCGCCCATGCGCTCGATGTCCTTGGCGCAGAACATCAGATGCATGCAGAAGCTGATGTTGCGCGGGTCCTCCATCATGTAGGTGAGCAGCTCGCGAAACAGCGAGACGCACAGCGCGTCGACCTCCTCGTCGCCTTTCCACACCGCCAGCGCCGATTGCAGATCGCGGCTGGCATAAGCGTCGAGCACCTGCTTGATTTGCCCCAGCACCAGTTCCGCCATGTGCTCAACGCCGCGGATCAGCGTCTGCGGATAAAGGTCGCCTGAGAGCGCGACCACGCGCTTGCCGATGTGCTTGGCATGATCGCCGATCCGCTCAAGGTCGTTGCACACGCGCATGGCGCCGATGATGTCGCGCAGGTCGACGGCCATCGGCTGCCGCCGCGCGATCGTCAGTATGGCCTTCTCTTCGATATCGCGCTGCATCGCGTCGATCACCGGATCGGTGGCGATGACATGCTCGGCAAGCTCGGCGTCGCGCTCCAGGAGCGCCTGGACGGCGTCGGCGATCTGTTTCTCGACAAGCCCGCCCATTTCCGAGACCTTGCGCGTGATCTCCTGCAAATCGGCGTCGAAGGCGCGGGTGGTGTGATCGATCTTGGTCGTGTATTCGGTCATGGAGCTTTACCTGGGTGCTTGACGCGGCGGTCACCCGAAGCGGCCAGTGATGTAGTCCTGCGTTCGTTGATCGCGCGGCGCCGTGAATACCTTGCTCGTCGAATCGAACTCGACCAGTTCGCCAAGATACATGAAGGTGGTGAACTCCGATACGCGCGCCGCCTGCTGCATGTTATGGGTGACGATCACGATCGTGTAGTCTTCCTTGAGTTCGTCGATCAGTTCCTCGATCTTGGCGGTCGAGATCGGATCGAGCGCCGAGCACGGCTCGTCGAATAGGATCACTTCCGGCCGCACGGCCACGGTGCGTGCGATACACAGCCGCTGCTGTTGCCCGCCCGACAGGCTCTGTCCGTTGGCGCTGAGCTTGTCCTTGACTTCATCCCACAATGCCGCCCGCCGCAGCGAGGTTTCAACGCGGCCTTCCAGCTCGGATTTTGGCAGCCGCTCGTACAGCCTGATGCCGAACGCAATATTCTCGAAAATCGACATCGGGAACGGCGTCGGCCTCTGGAACACCATGCCGATGCGCGCCCGCAATAGATTGATGTCCTGCTGTGGCGAGAGGATGTTGACGCCGTCGAACATGACCTCGCCGGTTGCACGTTGGTTCGGATAAAGGTCGTACATGCGATTGAGTACGCGCAGCAGGGTGGATTTGCCGCAGCCCGACGGGCCAATGAACGCGGTCACCTTTTTCTCGTAGAGCGGGAGGCTAATCGACTTCAGCGCCCGCACATCGCCATAGTAGAAATTGAGATCCG